>Ga0207160_1010_pt1 | contig 77226 bp, 71 predicted proteins | sample Alteio_BWMinHeat_21_FD_153510 | JGI IMG/M metagenome (GOLD analysis project Ga0207160, IMG submission 153510) | Enriched cells from forest soil in Barre Woods Harvard Forest LTER site, Petersham, Massachusetts, United States -... | ecosystem: Environmental > Terrestrial > Soil > Temperate forest >... | reverse complement strand
AAATGGTATCGCCAAAATTTAGGCATAGATATCCCTATTTTAGATGAGGCTTCTGAAGCTAATTTAATGCTGCCATATACCGGACAAAAGCCACATCAGCGCCACGCTATACTTGCTATTAGCGGCAAAGGCGGCGGCGGTTTAGAAATTTGGCAATACACCAGTCGTACGCCTCAGCCTTGTCCTTTTAGTATTGAATTAGGTGATTTGGGCATTTTAATTGGTAAAATTAAAACAGAAAACATACAAGAAAGTTTTACATTCTTTAACAAAAAGGGCGTTACTGTTCTTGGCGAAATAACTGAAAACCCCATCAAACAAAAACATTTTTATATAAAAGATTTGTATGGAAATATGTTTGAGGTTATTGAAAGCCAGGAAATGTTTGGTTCAAGTAACCATGCTACCGGCGGACCCATTGGTGCGGTAATAGGTGTTACAGATATGGCTAAATCAATGAAATTTTATGCCGATATTTTAGGATATGATAAAGTGTTATTTGATAAAGAAGATACGTTTAGTGATTTGCAAAACCTGCCGGCAGGTAAAAATAAATGTCGTCGTGTTATCGTTACACACAGCAAACCCCGCGAAGGAAGTTTTTCGCGCATGTTGGGTAATAGTTATATAGAGCTTGTTAAAGTATATGATACAACGCCACGTAAAATTTTTGAAAACCGTTTTTGGGGCGATTTAGGTTTTATTCATTTGTGTTTCGATATAAAAAATATGGATGCCTTACGTAAAAAATGTGTCGAATATGGTTGAGTTTAGAGATGAAAAATTAATATATAAAATTACCAAAAAAGTAAAGGTTTATAAAAACGGGGTACGTTACGAAAAAGTTGATTGGACAGTACATTATCCGCATAAAATATGGCATCATAAAATATATGAGATAAAACAAATGGGGCACAATTATCGTTTTATTGAGCAAATAGATTATGAATTTGGAAGAAAATTAAAACCAACAAAAATTACCACCAGTGTAGATGATAATTATTTAACCGTAAAAGTTTTAAGTCCGGCCGACAAAAAAGGATACTATTTATTTGTTAAACCTGCCAGCAGTTTACCACTAATACATCAGGATTAGTTATTGCTTAATGCAAAAAATTTTATTGCCGTAAAAACCTATCAGATAAGGTTTTTCGTTACTAATAAGTACACAATTTTCGGGCAGCTTAGTTAATCTAATTTCCGTGTCGATAATTTTATTTTCAATTACATCTACTAAAAACAGATTGTCTGTGCCATTTTCTAAAGCAGTGTAAAGATGTTTCTCTTTATAAAGTAACGACCTTACAGGTGTTTGCATTTGTTTATCTAAAACACGCTCATATAATTTCTTGCCAAAAAAATCATACACATCAATCCCCTTCTCGGTAGTACATATTAGTAAAGGGTTTAATGAGTTTTGCAAAGTGTCAATAAAAACCGATGTTATATTGTTCTCTTCCAAAAGATTTATTTCCTGCAATTTATCAGTCAAAGAAATTTTACACAGTTTTTTTATCGCATCGTTTACATAACAAATGTTTGTGCTCTCTGTGTTTTTACCCTCTTCTATAAAAACAGAGTGGTAACCCCTGCCCATTTTAGAATTAATTTGGACACGTGTTTCTCCTTTTCGGTTAGTTACATTTATGTTTCCTAATGTATCAATTAAAACAAAATAATCTTTTTGCTGTAGTACAAGGTGTGTTACTCGCCCTGTGTTTTTTACAGGTATAAAATCAACCAATGGTTTGCCATTTATGGCATAGCAAACCGTAGTGTTGTTTTTTAAGGGAATCCATAAACGATAGTTGTTGTTGTTTTCATAATCAAACAAGGTTAAGCCGCCAATAGCACCGGCACTTATTTTTGCGGGGAACCCGCTTACATTGTTTCCATTTCTATCAATAACAAATAGTTGATTTTCTGTATTAAAAAGCAATTGTAGTTTACCATTATCAAAATAATCCACCTGATGTATATCGCCTAAAATTTTCTGACCTATATTTTTTTTCCATAAAATTTTTCCGGTATTTGAAAGCAGGTATAAATTATTTACTTTATCAACACAAACCAATTCCATTTCGTCGGTAAGATGGTTTTTTACAGGTGTTGGGTTACTATATAAATCAGTATCTAAAAGTGTTTCCCATAGAGTGTTTTGGTACAATTTACTTTTAGGGTTAAAGTTTGCGCAAGCTTTAAAGAAGAGATTGTTTTTTAGTTTTTCCATCGTTAAGGCCATAGATTCGTATTTGTCAAACATTTCGGGAGATTGGCTTAATAACTTTATCATGTTGGTGGACATGCCACCTACTATCTCTTCTCTACTCTTAAACACATCGGCATAAAACAAAAAAGCACTTTCAATCGAAAGGTTTTTATCTATAAAATTCACTACATGCTCGTTAGTTAGTAAATTATTTTTCTCAGAAACTATTTTTTTAAACTCGCTTATGGCATTAATTTCATTGCTAAAAAGTATAGCATTAGTAAGGTTTGTAGCATATTTAAAATGCTTAGTAAAAAAACGCCCGCATAAATCAGAGAATAAATTTTGGGCAACATCCGAATAAATTCTAATCGAATCAACCGTTTCAAAAGTAGAATCGCTTGCTTCCTTTAAAAAATCAGCAGTTAATTTTTCGTCGGTAGTTTGTATTAAACCATAGTCTTGCTCAACATCGGTGCACTTGGCCGTAAACAAAACGGCAAAATCGCCTACAAATTTTCCTATCTCGGTTTGTGCATCGGCATTAATTTTATCGGTATAAGGTTGTAGGTCTTGCTTTCTTTTTTCAGGATTATTCGCATAATTATGTTCAATAAATTGCGTGTACTTGCTAATGCTTATTGCTCGTAATTGTAATGTATTATAAGGAAGTACGTTAAATGCCTCTTTAAAATTTACTGTTTCTTGGTTTTTTAAGGCATTATAAATAACGGAGGAATCGTTAGAAAGAAAACCTTGTGTGTTTAATTCACTTGGGCTTATAGTTACATCTACCGATAGCCAAGCCTCTTTTCTTGTACCATAAACATCTTTGCTTTTTACCGATGAGGCAAGGAAATTAGTCCAAGCCCGGTTGTAAAAATGAGGTAAATGAATAAATAAATTTATATCACTCTCTTTATCTTCGGTTTGATAAGTTTCCGTAAAAATTTTATTTTGCGCTAAAGAAGTTTTGTTATTCTTTACTGCTTCTTGAAGAAAACCTGAGTTATTTGAAAACACCACTAAGCCGGCATTTATGTATGTATAAAATGTATAATCTGCCTGTTTACACTCATATAAATTGATGCTTGTTTTTTTTGCCGAGAAGTTTTTGGTCAGAAAAGAAACAAATAAATCGTTGGTGCTAATGTCTGCCAAATTAAAAGCTGCCAACAGTTCGGTTTTTTTGCTTTGATACAGGGCTACATAAACCGATTGAACTCCAAACTGATTACTGCTTGTTGAATTACTAATTAACGAATCGGCTTTTTGAAGCGTTTTATTAAACCGTTTAATGGCGTTTGTTTTTAAAAGCTCTTCCCACATTAAATTACCCTGGTTAATTTTTTCGGAAAGCTGATGCAGGTTTTTTGTTTCAATTAGCGCATAACAAGTATCGGGTAAAACGCTAAGCGGGTTTGTAGTAGGGCGTTTTAATTTGCTTAAATACAAATAACCCCAAGTGCCACAGGCAATGGCAGCAACTACTAAAATACTAAAGGCAATTTTCTTAATCACAATACAAAGTAAAGATAGGAAGGATTAATGCTTGGGTTTCAACCCAACAAAAAGGTTATGAAACAGCGCTTGTGAAAAAGCATAGCACTAAAACAAGCTAAGTTGTGGCGGCAATAAAGTAAAACTTTTGCGATGATATTTGCAGTCGCCATGCTTCCTGATGCCATCTCTGTGCAACATAGTCGGGTAACCCTTGTTTTTATCCCAGCCATAAAAAGGAAACTCTTCGTGCAATTTCATCATCACATCATCCCGATGTGTTTTAGCTAGTAATGATGCGGCCGCAATGCTCATATAAATGGCATCGCCTTTAATAACGCACAGGTGTTTAATTTCTTTATAGGGTTTAAAACGGTTGCCATCAATCAATAAAAAATCGGGGGTAAGGTTTAGCTTATCTACCGCATGATGCATGGCTAGTATAGAGGCATTTAAAATGTTTATTTTATCAATTTTAAGATGGTCTACCTCAGCAACTGCCCAGGCTAAAGCTGCTTGCTTAATTTCTTCGGCAAGCTGATAGCGTAGTTTTTCAGGTATTTTTTTAGAATCGTCGATAAATTTATTCTTATAATTTTTAGGCAAAATAACCGCAGCGGCAACCACAGGTCCGGCAAGGCAACCCCTGCCTGCCTCGTCGCAACCTGCTTCTACATTTGTTTTTTTATAATACGCCTTTAACAATATCCGCTTTTTAACAAAATAAACGCTACTCATAGGCAACAATTGCCGCCCATCAAAAGTAACAAAGAAATTACATTTGATTATTTACATTTGCTCCCGAATTTTTACCGAAGAAAAAAGCTTGTTTACCTACCGGCACATACATTGTACCTATTAAGTATAGCAAGACCTAATTCATCAACTTAAATTCGCATCGAAATTCACGTTATGAAAAAAATAGTTGCACTCAGTATAGCCTTATTACTTACTTCATTTTTAAAAGCTCAGTATCCTGGTGGTGGTGGCGGAGCACCCGGAGGGAAAATGCCCAGCATTGGCCATTTATATGGTAAAGTACTAGATGCAAAAACTAAAGAAGCCGTTGAATTTGCCTCGGTTGCTTTGCTATGGTTTGATAAAGACAGTGCTGTTGCAGGCTGTTTGGTTAAAACCAATGGCGATTTTTCTTTAGATAATTTATCGTTCGGTGCTTTTCGTTTGCGTATAAGCTTTATTGGTTATAAAACCATTGAACAAAAAATGTTTATCAATATGCAAAATATTGATAAGGATTTAGGAAATATAATGCTGGAACCTGACCAAGAATTATTGAAAGAAGTTGTAGTAACCGAAGATAAAGCAACCGTGCAAATGAGCATAGACCGCAAGGTTTATAATGTAGATAAAGATATATCTGCCCGTGGCGGAACAGGTTTAGATGCAGTAAAAAATATTCCAAGTGTAACGGTTGATGCCGATGGAAATGTTTCTTTACGAAATAATTCGGTAGCTATATATGTAGATGGAAAACCTACTACACTAACCTTACAACAAATTCCGTCTGACCAAATTGATAGAGTAGAAATTATTACAAACCCATCGGTAAAATTTGACGCATCAACTACCGGAGGCATTTTAAATGTTATTTTAAAACGAAATACTAAGCCCGGTTACAATGGTGTTATTATGGGTGGCATTGGTACCAACGACAGGTATAATGGCATGGCCAGTTTAAACATAAAACAAGGCAAGTTTAATGTATTTGGCATGTATAACTACAATACACAAACCAATACTAATGATGGATTTACGAATAGAGAGAATATTACACTGCCATCTCCAAACCCCTACACAGGAGCGATAGATAAATTTTATAATCAAACGGATACCAACCGCATGAAAAACACTTTTCAGTTTGCAAGAGCTGGCTTTGATTATTATATAAATAACCGTAGTACACTAACCATTTCAGGCAACTATGTACATGGAGCTTTTAACTCAAACGATTTTCAACATTATGCTTATAATGATATATACAATAACTTTTCAAGCGGCGGCGACCGTATAAATAGTACACGCACCTCTTTTCAAAACTATACAGGGCAAATTAATTACCAACACACCTATCCTAAACAGGGCAAAGAATTTACAACCAGCTTAACATTAAATGGCGGGCAAATGAACACCAACTATACTTACACCACTTATCAGGAACGTCCTGCACTGCCGCAAATTGTGCAAACCGCTAATGGCAGTACGCCCAGTTGGATGTACACCTATCAGGCAGATTTTGTAAACCCCATTAACGATTATACTAAATTTGAAACCGGAGTAAGGAGTTATATGCAGCGTTCGTTTAGCACGCAACAAACTTTTAATAAAGATTCTGTAGGAGATTTAGTTCCATTTACAACCCTAACTAATAATTACAACATTACTAACCTAACTAATGCTGCTTACGTTAATTACAGTAGTAAAGTTTTTGGCATTAATTATCAGGCAGGATTACGTTTTGAAGAAAGTTACTACAAAGGCAACATAACCAATAAAGATATTTCTTTCTCGTATATGTATCCCGATGCTAAGCTGAACAAGTTACAATATTGTTTTTTTCCGGCAGTTTACTTTTCAAAAAAATTACCACATAATCAGGAGATACAAATAAATTTTTCGCGTAAAATAAACCGGCCAAACTTTTTTCAATTAATGCCTTTTGTATTTGCATCAGATAATGCCAACATACAAATTGGTAATCCGCAACTTGCACCGGAGTTTTTAAATTTAGGGGAACTTAACTACAACATTACCTGGGGTAAAATTAATTTTCTTACCTCGTTTTATGTACGTTATACGCAAGCGCCCATTACAAATGTTGCCTATCCTGAGGCAAGTAACCCCAACGTGTTAGTTAACACGTATCAAAACGGAAAAAATAGAATAGTGGAAGGTTTAGATAACACCTTAAAAGTTACCCCAATTAAAGGGTTGGATTTAATGGCAAATGCCAATATTTTTTATACCACAGTTAGTTATTTAAGTGGCACGCAATTAATTACAAACAATGGTTATAGCTGGACAGGTAAGGCAAGTGCCAGCTATAAATTTCCCGGCAATTTTACTTTGCAGCTAAACGGAAATTATCAGGCACCCCAAATTTTACCACAAGGCACAACAAGAATTGTGGAGTATGCCGACGTTACCATATCTAAAAACATAAAACAAAAATTAACCCTAACCCTTTTACTTAGCGATATATGTAACACCAAACGCAATGGCACTAATTACAACACACCTGATTATACACAAGAGCTTTCTCGTCGTAGAGAATCCCGTTATATACGCTTTACCGCCATGTGGGTGTTTGGTAAAATGGATGCCAGCATCTTCAAAAAAATGAAACAGCAGAAAAAAGAGGGCGGAGATGATCAAAGTGGCATGGGCGGTGGTTTTTAACCCTTTTTAAGCCTATATGTTTATACAAAATTGCGGTTTACCCAGAAAAACCCTTAATTTTGCTGCACTAAAAAAATATTCAAAATGAAAGTATCAGTTATAGGAGCCGGAAATGTAGGCGCAACGTGTGCAGATGCTATTGCTTTTCGTAGCATAGCAAGCGAAATAGTTTTACTAGATATCAAAGAAAATTTTGCTGAAGGCAAAGCACTTGATATGATGCAAACTGCAACACTTAATCACTTCAATACAAAAATTAGCGGTAGCACTAATGATTACAGCAAAACAGCTAACAGTAATGTAGTTGTTATAACCAGCGGCATTCCTCGTAAACCGGGCATGACCCGCGAAGAGCTTATTGGCATTAATGCTGGCATTGTAAAAACGGTTACTGATAATGTTTTAAAGCATTCTCCAAACGCTGTAATAGTTGTGGTTAGTAACCCAATGGATACTATGACCTATTTAGCCTTAAAAGAAAGCAAACTACCTAAAAACCGCATTATAGGCATGGGTGGTATTTTAGATAGCGCACGTTTTAAATGTTATTTATCAATGGCATTAAACGCTTCGGCTAACGACATTGAAGGAATGGTTATTGGCGGGCATGGTGATACTACAATGATACCATTAACTCGTATGGCTTCTTATAAAGGTGTTCCAGTTTCTCAGTTTTTAGCTGCTGATGCTTTGAAAAAAGTAGCCGCTGATACAATGGTTGGTGGAGCAACTTTAACTTCTATGCTTGGTACTTCTGCCTGGTACGCTCCAGGTGCTGCAGTAGCTTCTTTAGTTGATAGTATTTTAAATGATCAAAAAATGTTATTTTCTTGCTGCGTTGCTTTAGATGGCGAGTACGGACAAAAAGATATTTGTTTGGGTGTACCGGTTGTTATTGGCAAAAACGGTTGGGAGAAAATTGTTGATGTAAACCTTAACGACGACGAAAAAGCAGCTTTTGCAAAAAGTGCTGATGCCGTTAGAAGCATGAACAATGTTTTAAGTGCAGCTGTTTAATTCGCAAAATATATAATTAGAAAAGGCTATTCGAAAGAATGGCCTTTTTTGTTTTAGGCAACATCTAACTTTTCGAGAGCGGCGTGTGCAGCCAGTTGTTCAGCCACACGTTTAGATGCGTTTTGCGCTTCGGCAATTATTTCGCCATTAACCTCAATGCCCATGTGGTACATTTTTTTTATGCCATCCATGTTTTCAGAAATCAATACAAATTGCAAGGTGGTTTTATTTTTTTGACACAAATTAATCAATCGGCTTTTATAATCGGTATCCTCATTAATAATGGTTTGTATTTCTAAATGCTGCTTAAAAATTCCAAGAATTATTTTTTTTGTCTCTATAAATCCCGCATCTAAATAAATAGCACCCACCAAGGCCTCTAAGGCATCGCCATATAAAGTAAAAGATATATTACCCTTAATATCAGTCTGTAAAATTTTATCGATACCCAGTTTAACCGCCAGTTTATTTAGCTGACTACGGCTTACCATGCGCGAGCGCACCTGAGTTAAAATGCCCTCATCTTTATTGGGTAAAATGCTAAATAAATATTCGGCTACAATGGTACTTAAAATAGAATCGCCTAAAAACTCTAAACGCTCGTTGCTCTTCGTTTCTTTAGCAGCTGAACTATGCGTTAGCGCTTGCTGAAATAATGAAATGTTTTTAGGATAAAAACCAAACAGGTTTTTAATGCTTTGCGCCAGTTTTTTTTCGGAAGGAGTTTTGTAACGTGTTATCTGAAAATATTTCAGCAAAAGAAATTAGGCAACGTATTTTTTAAGTACTACCGCTGCATTATGTCCGCCAAAACCAAACGTGTTGCTTATAGCAATGTTTATTTTACGCGCTACCGCTTTGTTAAAAGTAAGGTTAAAGCGTGGGTTAATTTCAGGGTCGGTTGTAGTAAAGTTAATGGTTGGTGGCACTATATCGTTTTGTACCGCTAAAACAGTTGCCATAGCCTCAAGAGCCCCGGCTGCACCAAGTAAGTGCCCTGTCATAGATTTTGTTGAACTTATATTCATTTTAAAAGCCTGTTCGCCAAATAAGGTTTCAATGGCTTTTAGTTCGGCTATATCACCCAATGGCGTACTGGTGCCATGTGTGTTAATGTAATCAACTTCGTTAGGGTTAACTTCAGCATCTTTTAGGGCACGTTGCATAACCAATTTAGCGCCTAATCCATCAGGATGTGGGGCAGTAATATGATGTGCATCGCCACTCATTCCACCTCCAATAATTTCAGCATAAATTTTTGCACCGCGTGCCTTTGCATGCTCTAATTCTTCTAAAATAATAGCTACACCGCCTTCGCCTAATACAAAGCCCTCACGGTCTTTATCGTAAGGACGAGAAGCTGTTTCCGGATTTTCGTTACGGGTGCTCATGGCCTGGCAGGCATTAAAACCTCCTATACCGCACTCATTAATGGCAGCTTCCGACCCACCGGTTACAATGGCATTTGCCTTGCCCATGCGGATATAAGTAAAAGAATCTATTAAAGCGTTGGTAGAAGATGCACAAGCTGAAACGGTAGTAAAGTTAGGTCCTCTAAAGCCAAAACGCATTGATATATGCCCTGAGCAAATATCGGCTATCATTTTTGGAATAAAGAATGGATTGAAACGGGGGGTGCCATCGCCTTTTGCAAAACCAAATGCTTCGGCCTGAAAAGTATCTAAACCTCCAATGCCCGAACCCCAAATAACACCTACTTCGTTTTTATCGATTGAATCGGCACCTATGCCAGAATCTGCAACTGCCTGAACAGATGCTGCAATTCCGTATTGAGAATAAGCATCCAGTTTACGTGCCTCTTTTTTGTCGAAATAATCTTCGATATTAAACCCTTTTACCTCACAGGCAAATCGGGTTTTAAATTTTTCTGCGTTAAAGCGGGTAATGTTGGCTGCGCCACTCACACCTTTAATCAGGTTGTTCCAAAATTCAGTAACCGAATTCCCCAAAGGAGTAATTCCGCCCAAACCTGTAATCACTACGCGCTTTAATTGCATAAAAAGGAGCTATTTTTAATCTTGCACAAAATAAAAAGAATTATCCTGAAATAAAAATCCAGGATAATTCTTAAAAAAATCGTGTAAAAATTACTTTGCGTTAGTTTCGATATAAGAAATAGCGTCGCCAACGGTAGAGATTTTCTCTGCTTGATCGTCAGGAATAGCGATGTTAAATTCTTTTTCAAATTCCATGATTAATTCAACAGTATCAAGCGAATCAGCGCCTAAATCATTCGTGAAACTTGCAGTTGGAGTAACTTCTTTTTCGTCCACGCCAAGTTTATCTACAATAATGGTTGTAACTTTTTTTGCAATGTCTGACATTTGTTAGTTTTTAAAATTCGGTGCAAAGATATATTAATCGGCAAATAAACAAAAAACTTAATTTTTAAAGATTTTTAGTGTTTTTGGTGTTTTGTTGTTAAACTGCTACTGTTAATTACTTTACCAAAGCCTTAATTTTCAAGAAAAATGTTCCTCTATTTTTAGCTGATTAATTAAAATTACGCATTATGTCTGACATTGCCCATTTTTTTACTCCAATAAATTTTTTAGCCGAAAACTTTGCAGAAGAGAGTTTTGCGCGCAATTTTGCCATTTACACCAATAATTTTCCCGATTTAGACGATATAGACATTGCCATTATTGGCGTTTGCGAGGATAGGCTCGCCCTAAGCAACAAAGGCTCTGATAAAGCCCCTGATGAGGTTAGAAAGCATTTATATAGCTTATTTGCAGGTAGTTTTGCGCCCCGCATAGCCGATTTGGGCAACATTATGCCCGGACACACAGAAAGTGATACTTTTTACGCCCTATCGGAAACAGTGGAGTTTTTAGTAAAGAAAAACATTGTACCTGTTATTATTGGGGGCTCGCAAGACCTAACCTTTGCCCAGTTTAAGGGCTACGAACGTTTAGAACAGACTATAAACATTGTAAGCGTAGATGCTACTTTTGATATTGGGTCGGCAGAAAGCGAGCTAAATAACAAGACTTTTTTAGGGAAAATTATTTTACAGCAGCCTAATTACCTGTTTAATTACAGCAATATTGGCTACCAAACCTATTTGGTGCCGCAAACGGGCATTAGTATGATGAACAAGCTGTATTTTGATATCTACCGTTTAGGCCAAATACGTGATAACATTGCTGAAGCTGAGCCCATTATCAGGCATGCCGATATGCTTAGTTTTGATATGAATGCATTGAAGCATAGCGATGCCCCGGCTAATGAAGAAGCCCAGCCCAACGGTTTTTATGCAGAAGAAGCCTGCCAAATGATGCGCTATGCCGGCATGAATGATAAACTAACTTCAGTAGGCGTTTATGAAATTAACCCCGATTATGATGTACAGGGCAAAACAGCCTCATTAGCAGCACAAATGATTTGGTGCTTTATGGATGGGTTTTATAACCGTAAAAAAGATTTTCCATCGAGAAATAGCCCTGATTACACCCGTTTTCACGTTTTTTTGCAGGAAAATAAATACGAAATAAATTTTTACAAAAGCAATAAAAGCGACCGTTGGTGGATGGAAGTGCCTTACCCACCCGATAAAAATTTGAAATTTGAAAGGCACACCCTTATACCCTGCTCATACAAAGATTATGAAGTTGCCTGCAAAGATGAGATACCCGACCGTTGGTGGCAGACTTATCAAAAACTATATTAAAATTAATAATTAACAGTAACACTTAAAGTATCGGGTGTGAGTGCCAGAACACTTATACCGGTATCTTTTTCTACACCACCCGGGTATATTTTATAGGCAATATCCAAACTCTTTCCAAACATAAAATATTCATCAGAAGAATAGGTGATACTACATAAAAACTGAGTGGCTGTTCCCGCATTGTAATGATGATTAGCTGACCCTAAGTTTACAAAGTCAATAGCGGAATTATCAATAGGGTTTATGGTTACTTTGCAATGAAAAGTGTATGAGCCCATTAAAACATCACCAACATCAACATTTTGTTTGTTTTTTACATTATTATAAGACAATTGAGTGAAGCCCCCTTGATTTCCTTCACTAATAACTAAATAATAGGGAGCACTATTCCAACCGCCCTCCGATTTTATATCAAAGCTTCCATTTGCATTGGTTGTATAACTCCCAAAAACTGTGTTGCCCTTTTCGTCGGGCGGCTCACCGGTAGACAAACTAATGCTTGCCTGCAAAGGGGCTTTAGTCATATAATTTACAACTCTACCATGAAACTCAATTTTTGTAAAGGGGTCTTTATCGCATGACAAAAAACCAAAACAACAAAAAGACAGTGTAATAATTATGTGCAAAAAAATTTTCACGGTATACCAAATATAAAGAAAAGTTTTAAAAATAAAGTCTCTTTCTATTGCAGATATATGTTTAAATTAATTTACGTAATTTGTAAAAGAAATAGTACGATGAACTGGCTTTACGTTTTTATTGGGGGTGGCATTGGCAGCGTTTTACGCTTTGCCTTTTCGGTGTTATTTGCCCGTTGGCAATTAGCAGGCTTAGCCTGGGCAACCCTTTGCGCTAATGTATTGGCTTGTGTTGTATTTGCATTAGCCTGGGTTTATTTTGGCGAGAAAGAAAATTTTATGACTGCTTATCGCCCCTTTATTTTAACCGGGTTTTGTGGGGGCTTATCAACCTTTTCAACTTTTAGTTTCGAAACCTTTGAACTTTTTAAACGTGGCGATTATAGTTTTGCCGTACTTACGATTTTATTGAACCTTATTTTATGTCTGTTTGTTTTTGCCATCTTTGCCAGAAGATAATTAAGCAATGCCAACCCATCTACTTTGTATAGAAACTGCCACTACTGTTTGCTCGGTTTGCGTTACTGCTGATGATAAAATTTTAGCGCATAAAGAAATAAACAACGGTTTTTCTCATGCTGAAAATTTGCACGTTTTTATTCAGGATGTTTTAAAGGAAGCCAACTTATCTATCAAGCAAATTAACGCGGTTGTTATAAGTAAAGGCCCCGGTAGCTATACGGGTTTACGCATTGGTGTTAGCACGGCAAAAGGTTTGTGTTACGCGCTGCAAATTCCGCTTATAAGCATAGACACCTTGCAAAGTATGGCTTACGCTATTGCACAAATTAAAAATGAAGACGCCTTATACTGCCCCATGCTTGATGCCCGCCGTATGGAGGTTTACTGTGCTGTGTACGATAAAAACTTAGAAACCATAACCCCCGTTAACGCTTTGGTGGTTGATGAAAAATCGGTTGAAGTTTTTAACCTGAAAAAAGCCATTTACTTTTTTGGCGATGGAATGCCTAAGGTAAAACAACTCTTACAAAACAATAATAAGGCATTTTTTATAGATGAAATTTTTCCATCTGCAAAAAACATAGCAACACTTGCTTTTACAAAATTCTCGAAAAAACAATTTGAAGATATAGCCTACTTTGAACCTTTTTATTTAAAAGAGTTTTTTACAAACGCCAAAATACAACCTTAGTTTATGGCCATTTTACATTGCCCGTAACCGTATGCGTAATGCCTGCATAAGCACAAGAAATATTAGTAAAATAAGCCGATGTGGTTGTGATAGTGCTAGTGGTTGTAACTGCTACAGTTACATTGCCCGATGATGCAGGATATGAGCCTGAAGTGTTTACTAAAATAAGTTCGCATTGCCCTGCCGCAGGCGAAGCCCCGTTGGTGTTTACTATGGCATAGTTGCCCGATGCCGGACTTGATGCACCGGGAAATGTTAGTTGAATTTGAGGATACTGGTGGCTTCCATCAAAACCCGTAGCCACATAAGTGCTCACGTAAGCATTAGTGTACGACGTGGGGATACTCGCAGAAACACCATCTACCGTAAAGTTGGTTGTAGTGGTGTTAGTAGGTGCCGAGGTTGTTGATGCAGGAGGTGTGGTGGTGGTAGTTGTACTACTCTTTTTACAGGCAAACGTAATTAGCATGCACACAAGCAAAGACAGCGATAAGACAAAAACTTTTTTCATACCCGACAGTTTATTTGGTTAACAGCCAAATTTATAAAGAAAAATGTTTTATGCAATTTTAAGTTACCAGCATGGTTAAAATCAATTACAAGGCTAAAACCCGTAAATAATTTTTACCTTTGCCCAACTCATGGAAATCAAAGTTTTAAAATCGAAATTACACTTGGTAACGGTTACGCAAGCCGAGCTGGATTACATTGGCAGCATTACTATTGATGAAGATTTAATGGATGCCGCTAACCTCATTGAAAACGAGCAAGTACATGTACTTAATAAAAGAAATGGTGAGCGTTTAATTACATACGTAATTAAAGGCGAACGTGATTCTGGCGTTATTTGCATGAACGGACCCGCAGCATTAAAAGTAACTAAGGGTGATGTGGTAATTATTATTTCATACGCCATGATGGATTTTGAAAAAGCAAAAACTTTTACTCCCTGGGTAATTTTTCCTGACACAAATACAAATCGTTTAAAAACCTAATCTAATTGAATCCAAAAGTAAAATCCACTTTACAACTTATTTTATTTGCCGCTATTGGCATTGGTTTAGTTTGGCTTTCTATACACAACATTCCTGATAAAGACATTGAAACTACCAAGCAATCTTTTAAAAATGCTAATTATACTATTGTAATTATTTCTGCGCTTATAAGCATTTTGGCTCATGCTGTACGTGCCTGGCGTTGGGATATGCTGATGAAACCCATTGGACATAAAATATCGTTTAAAAATTCGTTTGCAGGGGTTATGATTGGTTATGTAGTAAACTACGCAGTGCCTCGTGCCGGAGAGTTTAGCCGATGTGGGGTGGCGGCTAAGTACGAAAAAATTCCGTATGCGGCCGTGCTTGGCACCGTAATTACAGAGCGCATTATAGATGTTATTTTACTTTTACTGTTGTTTTTTATTACACTGGCTGTGCAGTTTAGCGAACTAATTGGTTTAACAAAAATATATGTGATACAACCTTTATCTGCCAAGTTTGGCGGCTTGTTACACAATACATTGTACCTGGTTATTATTGCTGTTGTGCTATTAGTTATTGCAGGCACCTTATTTGCATTGAGAAATAAAATAAAATCGCTTTTTACCGGAAAAATTGGCGGCATGTTACGAAGTTTTTGGGATGGTTTAAAATCTATAAAAGACCTTGAAAAACCGGGTCTATTTATAGTTCAAAGTTTTTTAATATGGGTAATGTATTTTTTAAGCTTATACGTTTGCCTTTTTTGTTTTGATGAAACCAAAACTCTGGGCGTAAAACCTGCACTGGCTTTTATGCTGTTTACCTCAATTGGGGTAATGGTTAGTCCGGGTGGCATTGGGGCTTATCAGCTAATTGGCACTCAAATACTTTTGTTTTATAGTGTTGTTAATGGTATAGCAGTTGCCTTCCCTTGGATTGTATGGGGTGCACAGTTTATTGCCATCATTGTAATTGGCGGATTATGTTTTTTATTCTTACCTTTAATGAACAGTAATAAGCATGATAAGTTATCAGCAAATACTATTGAATAAAATTTTATCTCGCCACGAGATTGAACAACGTGCAAACGTTTGGCGCATGTTTAATCAAAAAATTATTTTTACAAACGGATGCTTTGATATTTTGCACCAAGGGCATGTAGAATACTTAAGCAAGGCAAAAGATTTTGGCAACAAACTTATTATAGGGTTAAACACCGATGCTTCGGTAAAACGCCAAAACAAATCACCTGAAAGACCTATAAACAATGAGCAATCGCGGGCATTTATTTTAGCCGCCTTAGGCATTGTTGATGCGGTTGTTTTGTTTGATGAAAACACCCCTTACGATTTAATTAAAGCCGTACAACCCGATGTGCTGGTAAAAGGTGCTGATTATAAAGCCGAAGAAATTGTTGGTTATGACATTGTAAAAGCCCGTGGCGGAGAAGTAGTTACTATTGAACTTACACAAGGTTTTTCAACCACGGCACTTATCAATAAAATTATTGCGGGTAAGTAATTAAAAAGCATAGCCTAACAATAAACCGGCACTTGCTTTTACGCCATATTTATATCCTTCTACCCCACTAAACTCATTTAACCCCACCGAAAGGTTCCCCTGGCAAATTAAATGCTTTGTTATTCTAAATAAAAACCCACTACTAAAATGCTCACCGATAAAAAACCTGTTTACTAAACTTATAGTAGATGGTCCTGAATAATAGGATACATAGTTAGTATTTGAAGAATAAACATAACCGTTGGTTGTTAGTATGTATTGAAAACCAGGCATCGATTTTTGTGAAGTTTGATCATATGTAATTTTTTCAACAACCCTGCCTGCCTCAACACCAAACGCAATCCAAAAAGTATTTCTTTTATGAATTGTTGGGTAATATTTGAAATCAAACCCGCCATAATTTTTTTTATAAAAAGCGCTGTTATTTATTTTGATTTCTAATCGCTTATAAACAGAAGTATCAAAGCCATCTAATAAACCCTGATTATAATAACCTACTATTCCAAGTTTTCTGTTTTTAAAAATATGCTCGTACGAAAGCTGCAGATGCGAATCAGTTAGCTGCAAAGCATCGATACTGATTATATTTTTAGTAAAATCTTCGTTTTTAATAGCGCCAAAAGTTGGGTCTTTTACACAATTTAAATAACCCTCTTGTCTTAAATCAATACAACCATCTTTTAAAATAAATTGATCGATATTTTTGATGTTAATCACAAAAGTTGGGCCCAGCGTATCTTTCGGGTTTTTAAACCGAACTACCTTTTTAGTTATTTCAATAATTTTGGCAGCTTGTTTTGTTCCATTAACATATTTAATGGTATCGTACTGTGCCTGCAAACAGTTTTGGACAAAAACAAAAAACAGGAAAAAAGCAAGTCGGGCAAAAATATTTTTCATGGGTAAAATGTGTCGGAGTACAAATGTATCTAAAATTTAAAAAGCGTATCCTAATAGTACACCTAAATTAGCTTTTAAATAATAAGCATAATTAGGGCTTTTAACCAGAGGGTTAGGATCTGGGTCTTTACCAAACTGACTTACCCCTACCGAAACGCTTCCCTGACAAATAAAATGCTTATTTATTCTATATAAAAACCCGGCATTAACATGGTATCCCAGGTATAATTTATTTTCGTAGTAAGCAAAAGGGTTTCGCAAATCGGTATAGTACATTGCTCCATACTGATAAGCCGCCGTTTTAGAATGATAATCAATATTCATGTTTGTTGCCCTGCCACTTTCTATACCCAAAGCAACCCAAAATGTATTTTTTTTATGCACGTAAGGATAAAATTTAAAATCCAGTCCGCCATAGTTGTTTTTATAATAAGCACTTCCATTTATTTTACATTCGAGTCGGTTATAGGTTAAAGAATCCTTTCCGCTTAAAAAACCTTGATTATAAAAGCCCATAATGCCAAATGTTCTGCTTTTAAAAATATGCTCGTACGATACTTGTAAATGAGAGTTTGTTAACTGAAACGCATCTATACTAAAAATATTTTTAGTAAAATCTTCGCTTTTAATAATGCCAAAAGCGGGGTCTTTTACACAATTTAAATAACCTTCTGTTTTTAAATCAACGCAACCTCCCTTCAAAATAAATTGCTCAATATTTTTGATGTTAACCACAAAAGTTGGCCCCATTGTATCTTTCGGGTTTTTAAACTTAATTACTTTTTTAGTTACTTCTATAATTTTTACAGCTTGTCTGGTGCCGTTAACGTACTTAATAGTATCGTACTGCGCCTGTAAACAGCTGTGGGTAAAAACAAAAAACAGGAAAAAAGCAAGCCCGGTAAAAATATTTTTCATGGGTAAAATGTGTTGAAATACAAATGTATCTAAAATTTTATCTTGTAAAATAAGCCTTACATTTGAGGGTACAAATTTTAGCATTGGCAAATCCGTTAAAAAAACTAGCATCACAAACTGCGGTATATGGTTTAAGCACCATTTTGCCAAGGTTTTTAAATTACTGGCTGGTTCCCTTCTTCACTTACAAGTTTACTAACCCGGCAGATTTTGGTATAAATACGGAGATATACGCTTACATCTCTTTCCTAAATGTAATTCTTACGTACGGCATGGAAACCGCTTTTTTCAATTTTGTAAATAAAAACGAAAACAAGCATGTGGTTTATAGCACCGCACTTATTTCTTTAATAAGCACATCAACGCTGTTTCTTTTAATTGGCTTGGTGTCTTCAAACTTTATTGCGGCTGAACTTAATTACGCCAATAACGTAAACTTTATACAATGGATGGTGCTGATTATTGCTACCGATGCTATTATGGCTATACCCTTTGCACGTTTGCGTGCCGAACAAAAAGCCATGAAATTTGCCTTTATTAAAATTGCCAATATTTTAGTAAACATTGGTGTAAATATTTTCTTTATTCACTTCTGCAAAAATGCGTACGAGAATGATTTAGCCAACCAAACAACATCTACCCTGGGTAGTTTATATAACCCGCAAATAGGCATTGGTTATGCTTTTTTAGCCAACCTAATTGCTAACATTTTTAGTTTGCTTTTGCTTACTAAAGAGTTTATGGGCTTTACGTTTACGTTTGATAAAGCCTTGTGGCTGCAAATGCTAAAATACGCCTTGCCTTTGTTGGTGGTTGGTTTAGCCGGCATGATTAATGAAACCTTTGACCGCATTATTTTAAAAAAATTATTGCCTGCCGATATTGGCATGCATGATTTGGGCGTGTATGGTGCCTGTTACAAAATCTCCATCCTAATGACCATTTTTATACAAGCTTTTAAGTTTGCGGCCGAGCCTTTCTTTTTTAATCATGCAAAAAGCGAAGACTCCCGGAAATTAAATGCTTTGGTGATGAAGTATTTTGTCATTTTTTGTTCCTTTTTGTTTTTAGGAACGATGATGAACATGAGTTGGATAAAATATTTTGTGAGCGAAAATTATTGGGCGGGTTTATTTGTAGTGCCTATTTTATTGTTGGCTAATTTATGCTTGGGCATTTATTTTAACCTATCGGTTTGGTACAAACTAACCGGACAAACAAGGTTTGGCGCCTATATAACCATATTTGGGGCTACCATTACATTGCTTATAAATTTTATGTTTATCCCTAAATACAGTTATGCGGCATCGGCTTGGGCAACACTTATATCGTATGCCAGTATGATGGTGGTATCGTATTTTCTATCACAAAAATATTACAAAACAAATTATAACCTGCGCAGCTTTGTTTTCTTTTTCGGGTTTGCCTTGGTGTTTTATTTTGTGTCGCTTATATGGCAAGGACATGTATCGGTGTTTACAGAATTAATTTTAAATAATATATTGCTCGCAATTTATTGTTGGTTGTTTATTAAATTCGAGCTTCCAAACCTAAAACAGTTAAATGCTATCAGTTAAAATTGTAAATAAAAGCAAGCATGCTTTACCAAGTTATGCTACCAACCAAAGTGCCGGCATGGATTTACGTGCCGAACTTGCCGCACCCATTGAATTAAAACCTCTGCAACGTGCCTTAGTGCCTACGGCTTTGTTTATTGAATTGCCTGCGGGTTATGAGGCACAAATTCGTCCGCGTAGTGGTTTGGCATTTAAAAACGGGGTAACGGTTTTAAACTCACCCGGCACTATTGATGCCGATTACCGTGGAGAAATAAAAGTTATACTGGTTAACCTATCAAACGACACGTTTATAATAAACGATGGTGAGCGCATTGCGCAAATGGTTATTGCTAAACACGAAAACGTGGAATGGAAAACCGTTGAAAGCCTTGAAGAAAGTGTACGCGGCGAAGGTGGCTTTGGCAGTACCGGAAAAAAATAGAAATGTTTAAAATAAAAAAATAACCTCTTCTGTCATTTCGAAGGAGGAACGACTGAGAAATCTGTTTAGAAACGGATTTCTCCCTACAGTCGAAATGACAAGGAGTACTAAAAATCACAAGTAAAATATGAAAACAGTTGACTCAATAAATTTTGCAAACAAGCGTGCCGTTATTCGTGTTGATTTTAACGTGCCTTTAAACGATGCTTTTGAAGTAACGGATGAAACCCGTATAAACGCAGCTATACCAACCCTTAAAAAAATATTGAAAGATGGTGGCAGCATAGTTTTAATGTCGCACTTGGGTAGACCGAAAGATGGGCCTACCAATAAATATTCCTTACAGCATATTGTAAAAAATGTTTCGGCTGCATTGGGTGTGCCTGTAAAATTTGTAAACGATTGCATATCGGATGAGGCGTTTAAAACGTCAGCAGCTTTAAAAAGCGGCGAAGTTTTATTGTTAGAAAATTTACGTTTTTATAAAGAGGAAGAAAAAGGCGATGAAGCCTTTGCGCAAAAACTGGCCAAGCATGGCGATATTTATGTAAACGATGCTTTTGGTACCGCACACCGCGCACATGCATCAACCACTATTATTGCCAAGTATTTTGATGCCGTGCATAAATGTTTTGGTTACGTTATGGCTGGTGAGGTTGCCAGCATTAGCAAAGTGTTACACAATTCGGAAAAACCTTTTACAGCCATTATAGGTGGTGCAAAAGTATCCGACAAAATTTTAATTATTGAGCAATTAATGAGTCGTGCACAGCACATTATTATTGGTGGTGGTATGGCATTTACATTTGTAAAAGCAATGGGCGGCACTATTGGTAAATCGCTTTGCGAAGATGATAGATTAGAAACCGCTAAAGAACTTTTAACCAAAGCCAAACAAAAAGGCGTGCAATTGCATTTACCTACCGATGCTGTTATTGCAGATAATTTTGCTAACGATGCCAACCATAAACAATGTGCTATCAATTCAATTCCTGATGGATGGATGGGTTTAGACATTGGTGCTGAATCTATAAAACAATTTAGCGAGGTTATAAAAAACTCTAAAACCATTTTATGGAACGGCCCTATGGGTGTTTTTGAAATGAGCAATTTTGAAGCCGGCACTAAAGCCGTTGCCGAAAGTATTGTAAAAGCTACTGCTTTGGGTGCTTATAGTTTAATTGGCGGTGGCGATTCGGTTGCAGCAATAAACAAATATCACCTAAGCAGCAAAGTAAGTTATGTATCTACAGGCGGTGGTGCTTTATTAGAATATATTGAGCAAGGAAGTTTGCCGGGTGTAAAAGCAATTGAAGGATAGTTTTTGGCTATCCTTCAAAAATAAAAATCAAGAAAATTATTTAGTTATTTAATTCACGCTTGTCATTTCGAAGGAGGAACGACTGAGAAATCTTTATTTGCGCACAATTTTTCTCTTATACACCCAAATAAAGATTTCTCCCTCCGGTCGAAATGACAACGTAAAATTACTTCTTAGCGTCAGCTAAAAACTGCGCTAAACCACTGGTAGTTAAGGGGTGGTTTAATAAAGCTGTAATGGCACTTAACGGACAAGTAGCTACATCGGCACCTAATTTAGCGCACTCAATAATGTGCATTGGGTGGCGTACAGATGCCGCTAAAATTTGTGTTTCGTATCCGTAGTTATCATAAATCAATCTGATATCATCAATTAACGCAAGTCCATCGGTGCTAACATCATCTAACCTGCCAATAAACGGAGACACATAAGTTGCGCCTGCTTTAGCCGCTAATAAAGCTTGCCCGGCAGAGAAAACCAAGGTGCAATTTGTTTTAATGCCTTTTTCGGTAAAATATTTAATGGCTTTAACGCCTTCTTTAATCATTGGTATTTTTACCACAATGCGTTCGTGCAGGGCAGCTAAAGCTTCGCCTTCGGCAACCATGCCGTCAAAATCGGTAGCAATAACCTCAGCACTTACATCGCCGGTAGTTATGTTACAAATATCTACGTAGTGTTTTAAAATATTGTTTTGCCCCTTAATGCCCTCTTTAGCCATTAATGATGGGTTTGTAGTTACGCCATCAAGTACGCCCATGTCTTGCGCTTCTTTAATTTGAGCCAAGTTTGCTGTATCAATAAAAAATTTCATATGCTGTATTTTAAGTTTTGGTAAAAGTAATTTTTAATTTTTTTATACCACATTTAAAATTCAACAACTTATTAAGGAAAAAACAAGCCACATATGTCATTTCGACCGGAGGGAGAAATCTGTTTGGAAATGGATTTCTCAGTCGTTCCTCGTTCTAAATGACAAGGCTGTTTATTTGTAATACACAACACCATACGGCACTAGACGCTCAGTTGCTCGATGTGTTTCTGCATAATCTTTAAAATCTCGCTGTAGGGCAAACGCAGCATTTTTAGAGTAAGTGGTTTTTAAAACCCCGCAGTGTTTTACAAACTCCTCTGTTAAGCGTTTAGTTTCAGCATCACCTTTTTTTAACTCAATAGCTAAAGCATGTATAACATCATTAGAGAAATAAAGAGGGAGGTCGAGGTTATATCCTTCTATCTTTTTATAACCTTTTAGGTTAGTGGTTGCATTTTCACCTTCAGATGGTTGTTGGTTGGTTATTTTGTGGTTAACTTTATTTATATTAACCTCTACTATATCAGTATTTATAAGGGTTACAACGGTTCCACGTTTGGTTGTCTTGGTAACAATTTGATGGTTACGTATTAGGGTTCTGATGGCTGTTCGTAATTGCATGCGTGTACAACCTTTCCATAATATTTCGGTGGTGCCAAGTACACATTGCAAAGGTTTTAAACCGCCTGTTAAGTTTTTTTCGTTCCAACGGGCACGTTCGGCAATAATGGTTAGCAACAAAAAAGCATTGGGGTGGTTTTCTCGTAACCAACTAGTTTGCTCGCTACGGTGCATTAAATAAAAAGATGTTTTTGTGTTCATTTTGTAATGGTTTTAATTTATTACAAAATTACTTGGCACTATTTTTTAGCTTGTACTATGCGGCAAGTATATATGTACTTTGCGGTATGTTTTTTATCTAATAGACAACTCCATTATACCAAGTTGGCTTTTCATCTTCTTTCCCATAAAAACCCCAATCAATTAATGTCTCTACAAAACCGTCGCGATTATATTTGGAATAATGAAATGGGTTTAAAGCTGAGCAATAATAACCGTACTTTTCAGGTTCATCGAAGTCGTCCATGTCATCGGTAGAAAGAATAAGTGTTCCTTTTTTACTGCCAAAATTTTCAATTAGCAACAGACATTTAATTTCTCCACCGTTTATTTTATTTAAAACAAAAGGTGTCTGTATATTTAATTTTAAGTCAACAGCAGCTTTTTGCCAAGCATTTATTAATTTCTTATCTGTCATTCTACCTCAAAATCTTCCTTACAAAAGCAACCGTAAAATAACTCATTAAAAACACCCCTGTAAAGCCTTCAAAGGCGGCAAATGGCTTTAGGTAACCTTCGGCAAAATAATCACCATAACCTATGGTAAAAAAGGTTATAGCACTATAGTAAACGCAGTTACCAAAACTATGTATGTGTTGTAACTCGGGTGGTAATGTTGTGGCCACCGTGCCAAAACTCGGAAAATATTCAGTAATAAAATAGTAAATAAAACTAAAACCCGTAAAGGCCAAAAACATGTTTGATAAAACCCGTATTGGGTCGGTAGCATAACGGCCCACATAATCAAACACATATTTTTGAAAATAAAAATTAGGATAAGCCCACAGGGCATTTTTTTTATCTTTTTCAATAGCGGCGTTTAAGTTTGCTTTGGCCTCGCAGCGTTTAAATTCTAAGTAAGCAGCATCTTCATCTTCGTACTGCCCATTGTTTCTAAAATTCTCTTTCAAAATTCTAAACTGCTCTGCCTTTTGGAAAAGGGTGGTTTCGGTTTGCTGATAAATTAAATCATATACATTGTTAGCACGCCAATCAATAAACATACGGCCTAAAATGCGCATGCCCGATATATCAAAAACCGAAATAACTACTTTTTCATCTTCGGGTTTTACATCTAAAATATCGCGTACAATGGTGTTGCTTAAACCAACCGTGCGACAGGTGTTAAAACGTAAATCAATATAGCAATTAAGCGCGCAACCCTTAAACGAAATATCGGTTACGGTAGCTTTATTAAAATTTACCGACCCCGAACCAAACTCAACCAAATCAAACTGAGCCTCGCCTTTGGCAAAATCGGCCTGGGTAAATAATTTTTCGCCATGCCCAAAACGCGCACTTCTAAAAGATACTTTGCCATCGCCAAACTCAGCTCCGTCAAACGATACATCGCCATCGTTAAACTCAACACGTCTGAAATCTATTTTACCGCCGCCAAACTCAACATTTTTAAAATCTTTTTTTCCTTTACCAAAGGCTGCTTTTTCAAAACTTAAATCGCCGCTGGCAAACTTGGCAAACTTAAAATCTACATGCCCATCGCCAAAATACGTGTTCCTAAAATCAACATTACCATTACTGAAATTACAATCAACAAACGACAGGTTACCTGTACCAAAATTGGTGTTGTTAAACACAACCAGGCCATCGCCAAATTTTACACTCTGAAAATTGGTGCTTCCGCTACCGTATTTTGTTTTTTTAAAACTTACATCGCCATTACAAAAAACCGAGTTGCTAAAATTGGTGGTTCCGTTTCCAAAAATAGCCGAATCAAAAACTACTTTATCGCCTTCAAAATTTGTGTAGGTAAAATCATTTACAATATCGCAATCAAAAAAGGCCTTTTTGGCCGAGAAATTTTTTAGTGTAATAAGCACACTATCATCCAAGCCTTTATCAACCCTGTAATCGGTTAACGAGAAATTATATACATAAGCCCCATTAAGGTTCATGTCTTCTCCTTTATTTATTTTTTCAAATATCTCTTCTTTCGTAATTACGCCATACTTAAATACAACCACTTTTTTATCGCTTTCGTCAAAAAAGCTTACAATAGCCGTTTTAGAAAAGCTGCGCATGGGCTTATCCTCAATGTCAACTTTATATCTTAATAAATGATGTTCGTGTAAGGGTGAGTCAAGCATAATTTTTACTTATTTTAGATGCCAATTATAAAAACGAATTTACTAATTCTTATATTAAATGAAAATATTAATTACAGGCAGCAACGGTTTATTGGGTCAAAAACTGGTGTACAAACTGCGCAACCAGGCCAATGTAAACCTTATTGCAACAGCTCGTGGAGAAAACAGATTGTTGCAAACAAGCGGTTATGTGTATGATGAAATGGACATAACCAATGAAAAGCAGGTGCACCAGGTTTTAACAAAACATATGCCCGATGCTGTTATACACACTGCTGCCATGACAAACGTAGATGCCTGCGAAACCGATAAAGAAGGGGCGGTAGCCATGAACACAAGTGCCGTGCGTTATATAGTGGATGCTCTGCAAAACCTTCAGCAAAAAAATGCGGGTTACAAGCCACAGTTGGTACATCTGTCTACCGATTTTATTTTTGATGGAACACATGGCCCGCTTACCGAAGAAGAAAAACCTAACCCACTTAGTTTTTATGCCGAGACTAAATTAAATGCCGAAAAAATTATACAAAGCAGTAAACTACATTGGGCAATTGCACGTACCGTTTTGGTATACGGCATAGTTGATAACATGAGCCGCAGTAACATTGTTTTATGGGCCAAGCAAAATTTAGAACAAGGCAAAAAAATAAACGTGGTTGACGACCAGTTTAGAACCCCAACTCTGGCCGAAGATTTAGCCGATGGTTGTATTTTATTGGTACAGAAAAAAGCGCAAGGGGTTTACAATATATCCGGTAAAGATTTTTTAAGCATTTTGCAATTGGTACACCAGGTGGCCGATTATTATGGATTGGATAAATCCTTAATCACTCCATCAAAATCAGCTGATATAAAACAACCTGCCAAACGCCCACCCATTACAGGTTTTATACTTGATAAAGCTATAAAAGACCTGGGTTATAACCCGCATAGTTTTGTTGAGGGCATTAAACTGATGGACGAACAGGTTAAAAAGCAAAGCGTTTAAAGGCTATCTTTGAAGAAGAAATGAACGAGAACTTAAACCCCGAAGAAGAGAATTTATCATCTGCCGAGAAAGAAGCCGAGCGTGCTTTGCGCCCCATTTTGTTTGATGATTTTAACGGACAAGAAGGTGTGGTAGATAACTTACGTGTGTTTGTGCAAGCGGCTAAGCAAAGGCAAGAGGCATTAGACCATGTGCTTTTGCACGGCCCTCCGGGTTTAGGTAAAACAACTTTGGCGCATATTATTTCGCAAGATTTAGGGGTTAGCATAAAAATTACATCGGGCCCCGTGCTTGATAAACCCGGCGATTTAGCAGGCTTACTTACTAACCTGGAACCTTACGATGTTTTATTTATTGATGAGATACATCGTTTAAGCCCTGTGGTTGAAGAATACTTGTACTCTGCCATGGAGGATTACAAAATTGATATTATGCTTGATAGCGGCCCAAGTGCCCGCAGCGTACAAATAAAATTAAACCCTTTTACTTTAGTGGGTGCAACTACACGTAGTGGTTTGCTTACATCACCTCTACGTGCTCGCTTTGGCATTACATCACGCTTAAATTATTATACATCAACTGTACTTACCGGTATTGTAAAACGCAGCGCAGGCATTTTACAAATAGAAATTGAACACGAGGCTGCATTTGAAATTGCTCGCCGTAGCCGTGGTACCCCACGTATTGCAAATGCATTATTACGCCGTGTACGTGATTTTGCACAAATAAAAGGCACGGGAAAAATTGATTTAGAAATTGCCCTATACTCGCTCAAAGCACTTAGTGTTGATGCCAATGGCTTGGATGAAATGGACCACCGTATACTAAGTGCCATTATAGAAAAATTTAAAGGAGGCCCTGTGGGCATTACAACTATTAGTACCGCAGTAGGTGAAGAAGCCGGAACGATTGAAGAAGTGTACGAACCTTTTTTAATACAGGAAGGTTATTTGCAACGCACCCCACGCGGTAGAGAAGCCACTGAAAAAGCTTACCGACAAATGGGAAAAATACCGTCAAAAAACAGAAACTCTTTGTTTAATGATAATGATGAGTTTTAAAAACTCATAAATAAAAACATGACCAATTATAAGACGACTTTTGAAGAATGGGACAGACGAGTAACTCGAGCAGTAGAAGCTCACTACGAATCCGCAAAAAAACTACAGAGACATCATCATACATTAGGAATTATTGCATTAGTTATTGTGGCCTTATTAGGCGCGACTAAAGAAGTTAAAACAGAAGGGGTCTACTCTGCAATTTTTTATCTTGTGAGTGTGACTGCAGCAATTCTTGTTGGTTTGCAAACTTTTTTAAAATATGGTGAACGAGCAGAAAAGCACAAGGAAGTCGCGAGTAATTATGGTGCATTAAGAAGACAAATAGAATATGTTTCAAAAAAAACATTTACCGATAACAACCACCTTGAAGAATGTATTAGAAACATAACTAAAGAATGGGATGCTCTTTCAAAATCCGCACCTGCGGCAGACTCTAAAGTTTGGACAGAAGTAAAAAAGAAATACAACAGCGCAACTTTTAAAAGTAAGTTGTACAATAACTAGGCATATTACTTCCTCAACTCAAAATTCTGTCCTAAGTAAACTCTACGGACTTGTTCGTCGTTCGCTAAATCATCAGCGCTACCTTGTTTAATTACACTTCCTTCAAAAAGTAAATAAGCTCTATCGGTTATAGATAGTGTTTCGTGTACGTTATGGTCGGTAATTAAAATACCAATGTTTTTTTCTTTTAGTTTTCTAACTACGTTTTGTATGTCTTCAACCGCAATGGGGTCAACGCCCGCAAAGGGTTCGTCTAACAAAATAAATTTTGGGTTGGTAGCCAGGCAACGTGCAATCTCAGTACGTCTGCGCTCACCACCCGATAACTGGTCGCCCAAATTTTTTCGTACATGATTTAAATTAAATTCACTAATAAGTGATTCTAATTTTTCTGCTTGCTCCTGCTTGGTTAGCTTGGTCATTTCAAGCACCGCACGTATATTATCTTCAATGCTTAATTTACGAAACACCGATGCTTCCTGGGGAAGATACCCAATGCCCATTTGTGAGCGTTTGTACATGGGTAAATCTGTAATTTCAACATCATCTAAAAAAATACGGCCTGCATTGGGTTTTATCATCCCAACAATCATGTAAAACGAAGTTGTTTTACCTGCACCGTTTGGCCCAAGCAAACCAACAATTTCTCCTTGTTTTACTTCAACACTAACCTCGTTGGCAACCGTACGGCTTTTATATCGCTTTGTTATTTTTTCTGAACGTAGAATCATTGAGTTCTTAAACCTTAGCTAAGGCTCCCTTTAAAAAATCAATAACTTTTACTTCGGTTGGGTCTATGTTTTTTAAATCAGCTAAGTAGCAACTTACCCAATCCGTTAAATGAATTAAATACAATGCTTGCACCAAAGGCGAATTTCCTTCGGCCACAATATCAAAAACAGTATCAGTGTACTTAGCAAAAATCTCTTTGTTTATTTCTAAACGTGTTACGTTTCTTTCATAATCATAACTGGTGCGTAAAACACAAACGGCTAAATTTTTGTTGCCACCTGCCCAACCAACTAATTCGTTGTGGTTCATTTCAGGTATAACGTGGTGCCAGCAAAGCATTTTACTGTTCTCGTTTATTTGCTGACGAAAACGCACAGCCAAACCTTCTGTATTACCTAAAGAATAAATTACAGGTATTTTATTATGCAATTTATCGGCAAACGCTTTTGCTTTTGCTTTAATGTCTGCTTCTTTCTCAATCAATAATGCAATAGCGGCTTCCACTTCTTTTTTATAATGAAGGTTAGCAATTTGTTTTGCTTCAAACACATGCAGTAATTGCACTAACGAATATCCGATGCAAGAGCGAGGAGGAAACCCACCCGGAATAACAATTAAATCATATTTATGTTGCTCGGCAATTTCTTTAATTTTTCCGCCACTGGTTATACAAACAAATTGTGCCTTTTTTTGCATAGCCAATTGCATAGCACTAATAGTTTCTTCGGTGTTGCCAGAATATGAGCAAACAATAACCAAAGTGTTTTCGCTTACAAAACCCGGAATAAAATAATCTTTACTAATAGTAACCGGTACTGTTGCAATTTTTATAGCCAGCTCAGCTACATTAGTTCCTCCAATGCCCGAGCCACCTAAACCCGTAATTAAAATATTATCTATTTTTTTTGGTGCCGAAATTTTCGCAGCCTGCGCAATGTTTAATGCCTCTTGTAATTGCTTCGGAAAATTTTGTACTAAGTCTTTCATGCTGTGGTTTTATTAATCTCTAAAAGATGTTTGTTTACTAATTGGGTTTGATTTCAAAGGATTTGCACTTCCCTCTTTATATGCTTTCCTACTTCTATAAATATCAATGGCCATATATAATGCTTTACGGAAAGAGCCTCCATCAGCTACATTTTTTCCGGCAATATCGTAAGCGGTGCCATGGTCTGGCGATGTGCGCACAACCGGTAAACCTGTTGTAAAGTTTACACCATTGTTAAACGATAAAGCTTTAAACGGAATTAATCCTTGGTCGTGATACATAGCAAGTACTGCATCAAATTTTTTATAGGTCTCTGCACCAAAAAATCCATCAGCCGGATACGGACCATAAACCATAATTTCTTCTTTCAATCTATTAATGGCAGGTTTAATAACCGTATCATCTTCATTACCAATAACACCTCCATCGCCTGCGTGCGGGTTAAGTGCTAAAACTGCAATGCGTGGTTTTTGAATGCCGAAATCTGTTTTCAGTGTTTTATTCAGATGAATAATTTTATCAGCTACTTTCTCTTCGGTAATAAGTGAAGTTACTTGTTGCAAAGGCACATGCCCGGTAACTAAACCAACACGCAAATCATCGCTGCACATTAGCATCATAGCTCCTTTTTCAAATCCGAAATAAGAGGCTAAAAATTCACTATGCCCGGGGAATTTAAAATTTTCTGATTGTATATTTTTTTTGTTGATAGGCGCTGTTACCAACACATCAACAACACCTTGTTTAGCTGCCTCAGCAGCTTTTTGCAAAGAGATGAGAGAATATTTCCCACCCTCTTTGGTTGATTTTCCAATATCAAAAGGTACCTCTTCTTCGTAGCAAACAACTACGTTTAGTTTTTTAGGTACAATTTGTTTTACATCGCGTACGGCATTAAAATTTAATTCATCCATGCCAATTACTTTACGGTAGTAAGCAACTGTTTTTTGTGAACTAAATAACACCGGGGTACAAATATCAAGCAACTCAGGCTCAGTAAATGTTTTTAAAATTATTTCTAATCCTACACCATTTATATCGCCTTGTGTAATGCCAACTCTTATTTTTTCTTCGCTCATAATTTTAATACAGAATTAGTACATGCCTACTAACAAGTTAATGTCTTTGTAAGGTAAATTAAATGACTCGGCTAAGTACTGGTTGGTTAACACACCATTATAAAAATACACACCATTACGCAAGCCCGTATCTTTACGAATAAGACTTTCAAAACCACCCTCCTCTCCTAACGCCAATAATATTTGCAAGTATAAATTACTAAATGCATATGATGCCGTACGAGAAACTCGTGATGCAATATTAGGCACGCAATAATGTATTACACCGTGTTTTCTGAAAATAGGTTTTGTATGATTGGTTACTTCCGATGTTTCGCAGCAACCCCCCTGGTCTATGCTCACATCAATAATAACAGCACCTACTTTCATTTCGCTTACCATTTCTTCGCTGATAATAATTGGGGCTCTGCCTGTTTTAGAACGGATAGCACCAATAACCACATCAGCCGATTTTAAATGCTTAGCCAAAACTTTTGGCTGAATAATAGAAGTAAATATACGTGCACCTAAAGAACTTTGTAAACGGCGTAAACGACTGGTTGAACTATCAAATACTTTTACATAAGCTCCTAAACCAATAGCAGCACGCGCCGCAAATTCACCTACTGTGCCGGCACCCACAATAACAACCTCGGTTGGCGATATACCTGATATGCCACCTAAAATAGAACCAACTCCATTATGCGTATTAGTAAGATACTCTGCTGCAATTAATATAGATGCACCTCCGGCAATTTCACCCATGGCACGTACAAAAGGAAAAATGCCTTGGTCATCCGTAATCCAATCAACAGCTACAGCGTTTATTTTTTTCTGAGATAATTTTTTTAAGAAATCTTCGGCATGTGCTGTAAATTGTAATGCTGATAATATGGTTTGTTTTTGCTGACAAAGCTCAACCTCTTCCATCGTTGGTGGAGCAATTTTTATAACGATATCTGCTTTATAAACTTCTTCGGCAGAGTAAGCAATTTCTGCGCCTGCTTCGCTATAATCATTATCTAAAAAGTTAGCAGCTTTGCCGGCATTGGTTTCTATCAACACGCGGTGTCCATTGTTAACTAATAGGGCAACAGCATCGGGCACTAAAGGCACACGGTTTTCCTGATAAGCAATTTCATTCGGAATGCCAATAAACAGCTTTCCTTTTTTACGAGCCACCTCAAGCATTTCTTCTTGTGGCATCATTACTCCTTTGGTAAGTGAGTACAAAGCTTCTTTTGAAATAACCATATTTTTACTTTTTATCTGCCGTGATAGCGTGGTGCGTTACAATCTAAATCTACTGAGCCTATACCGGCCTTAAACCTGTATATAATTCCTAAACGTGTTTCCCAAGTACGATTCCACATTGTTACTTTTCCATTTGTATATAGCGGAATAACATCGGGGTTATAATGCTCTTCTACAAATAAATTCCAAGGGCCTTTTAAATGAAACTCGGCTCCTATTGCCACATCGGGGCTAACCGTAAGTTTTGCTGCTCTACCCGAAATATATGTATAAGCCGGTGTAGCACTTGCAACTGTAAATTCAAGTCGTGCGCCTACCATAGCGTAAGTTCTAAACTTAAAACCTAAATCAATCCAGCGTTTTAAATAGTTGTTCCATTGCAGGTTAGAGTAGTGATTTGTCGCAAAACGTTGTGCATTAGTATATGGATTTAATAATTCGTGTTCTAAAGCACCTTTGTTACAAAAATCTATTTCGGTAACCCAGCGCCAATCATAACTTTTAAGCATTTCGGCAAAAAAGCCCACACTAAAATTTTCCAGCTCAGCCGACTTGTGCGAAGGTGGATAAGCATGTAAAAATGTAGGGTCATGTTGTGGGTCTTGCGGATATAAATTTATATATCTATCCCGCGAAGAAGTTTCGCCTATAAAAAGTGCTATGCCTTGTAAAAATCGTTGCGCGTAAATAAACTGATTAGCAAAAACTAAAAAACCAAAAACTAAAAGTATACGGGTGTGTTTTATCATATTGTTATGCGCTTATCGCTTCAGCGTCTTTATTTACTTTTTTAATTAAACCCTGCAACACTTTACCCGGTCCAACTTCTACAAAATTTGTAGCGCCATCGGCCAGCATTTGTTCTACAGTTTGTGTCCAACGTACAGGCGCAGTTAATTGGGCTATTAAATTCTTTTTTATTTCATCGGGCTTAGTTACCGCTTTTGCCGTTACGTTTTGATATACTGCACAAATAGGTGCACTAAAATTTGTTTGATTAATTGCTTCGGCTAATTCTGCTCTGGCAGGCTCCATCAATGGTGAATGAAATGCGCCACCAACCGGTAACACCAAAGCACGTTTAGCTCCGGCAGCTTTCATTTTTTCGCAAGCAATTTCAATCCCCTTTATACTGCCCGAAATTACTAACTGACCCGGACAATTATAGTTTGCCGCCACAACAACCTCACCTGTTTCGCGTGTAATGCTGGCGCAAACTTCTTCCACAATTTTATCATCTAAATTTAAAACCGCGGCCATAGTGCTTGGGTTAATTTCGCAAGCTTTTTGCATAGCCATAGCACGTTTGTAAACTAATTTCAAAGCATCATCAAACGATAATGTTTTATTGGCAACCAAGGCCGAAAACTCTCCTAACGAATGCCCTGCAACCATATCAGGCTTAAAGTCTGCCAAAGTATGTGCTAAAACAACCGAGTGTAAAAATATAGCTGGCTGCGTAATTTTTGTTTGTCTTAATTCTTCATCCGTGCCATCAAACATTACATCCGTAATGCGAAAACCTAATATATCATTAGCCTTTTCAAATAAACTTTTTGCGGTAGAATTGCCATCGTATAACTCTTTACCCATGCCCGAAAACTGAGAACCTTGTCCGGGAAAAACATATGCCTTCATAAAAATTTAGTGCGTTAAAATAAGCTATGAAAGGTATAGCTTTTAAATTGAAAATAAAAATGTAAAAAACACAAATAATTAACGATATGTTGTGGATAGTTTTTACTTAAATCACGCGTTTTTATTCAATACAAACTTGCTATTTATTTAAAGTATCTTTACGCAAATTTTACAAGCCGTGAGCACTTTTAACGACCTCAACTTATCAAAACAATTACATAAAGCTTTAGATGATTTAGGCTTTGTAACTCCTACCCCCATTCAGGAAAAAGCATTCCCCATCATCATGTCGGGCAAAGATGCCATAGGCATTGCACAAACCGGTACCGGAAAAACATTTGCTTATATCTTGCCTTTACTCAGGCAATTGACCTATTCGGAGCAGAGACAACCACGTGTACTGATTGTTGTTCCAACCCGCGAGTTAGTTGTACAGGTTGTTGGCGAAATAGAAAAACTATCTAAATACATGAGTGTACGCTGCCTGGGTGTGTATGGTGGTGTAAAAACAACAGCACAAAAACAACAGGTATATGATGGGGTTGACATTTTAGTAGCAACACCCGGCCGATTGATGGATTTATATTTAAGCCGTGTATTACAGCTAAACTCCGTAAAAAAATTAGTGATTGACGAGGTTGATGAAATGCTTAATTTAGGTTTCAGGCCTCAGCTTTTACAAATAATGGATGCATTGCCTCCTAAAAGACAAAACCTTTTATTTTCGGCTACGCTTACAGATGAAGTTGAGAAAATGATTACAGATTATTTTTATAAACCCGAGTATATAGAGTTGATTTCGCGAGGAACTCCCTTGGCAAATATTACACAAGGAGCATATCAGGTGCCTAATTTTTATACCAAGGTAAATTTATTACAATCGTTATTGGCAAACGACCCAAGTATTAGCAAGGCATTACTTTTTGTAAAAAATAAAAAAGTAGCCGATGTTTTGTATAAAATGATTAAGGTTACTTTCCCCGATCAAATAAGTTTGATACATTCTAATAAATCGCAGCAACGCCGTTTTACTGCCGTAAGACAATTGCAAGATGGCACACACCGTTTATTAATTGCAACCGATGTTATAGCACGCGGCATAGATATTACAGATGTTACGCACGTTATAAACTTTGATATACCAAGAGAAGCAGCCGTTTATATACACCGAATTGGAAGAACCGGAAGAGCCGAAAAAACAGGTATAGCATTGAGTTTTGTCATTCCGGCTGAAAAAGAAAAACAAAAAGAAATTGAGGAATTAATGAATAAAAAAATTCCAATTCTTACTATACCAAGTGATGTCGAAATTTCTGACGAGTTAACTACGGATGAGATACCGGTTAAAAAAGATAAAAATATAAATAAAAACTCCAAAAAGGGGAAGAAATTAGTACCAACCAATAGCGCCTTCGCCGAGAAAAAAGAGAAAAACAAAAAGGTTAATTTAGGTGGTGCCCGCCGCCGAGAAAATCAGCGCAGAAAATTAGAAAAAAGCATTAGCAAGCGTGGTAACAGATAAGCTTCATTTTTTATGATGAATTTCATTTTATTTACTACTAAGTCAATGATTTAACATATCAGTATTTCTTTGATTCGTATTGGTAACTAAATATTTATTACCTTTATTTCCTTAAAAATTAAAACCACTTACATGAAAAAAATCACTACGTTATTTACAACACTGTTGTTTGTTGCAGCCGTTGTTTTATCAAATCAGGCAAAAGCACAATCATCTTGTGCATGGGCTAAAAAAGCAGGCGGAACTTTTGAAGATGGCGGTAATGCTGTTGCTACAGATGCTTCGGGCAACGTTTATGCTTTAGGTTATTATTATTCAACAACCATAACTTTTAGCACCACCACTTTACACAATGTATATGGGGCTGGCCCTTATATGTATTTAGCAAAATACGATTCGTGTGGTAATTTACTGTGGGCAAAACAAGCCGGCGGAAATGGCGGAACTAATCCTAATGGCTTAGCAACAGATGCTGCCGGAAACGTGTATGTATCAGGTTATTATAATGCCGACACACTTAATTTTGGCGGTACTGTTAAATTAATAAATACAAGCGGTTATACGGCCTTTGTTGCAAAATATAACTCAAGTGGTGTTGCTCAGTGGGCACAACAAGGCACAGGAAATGCAGCATCCAAAGCCTATGGTGTTGCAGTAGATGCTTCAAACAATGTATATATTACCGGGTATTTTAGCAGCACATCAATTGCCTTTGGAATTAATAACGCAATTAACGGTACTAATGATGGTGTTACTAATGACGTTTTTATAGCTAAGTTTGATAATAACGGTAATAGTTTATGGGTAAAAGGAAGCACCAGTAATTCTAGCACAACCGGTGATGCACTTGGATATGGAATTGGTGCAGATGCAGCAGGTAACGTATACGTAACCGGTAGTTTTGAATCAAGCAATATTACATTTGGCGGAACTACTCTTGCTAATAATGGGTACATTGATATGTTTGTAGTTAAATACAATACAAGTGGTACTTTTCAGTGGTTAAAAACAGCTGGTAGTACTGATAATGACGCTGCATTTTCATTAGCTTCTGATGCTGCCGGAAATGTATATATAACAGGGAACATTGGTGCTTCGTCTACTGTTTCTTTTGGCACACATAGCGTTACAAATAACACAAATTCATTAGAGGCTTTTATAGCAAAATACGATGCTAACGGAAACGATTTATGGGCACAATGTACTCAGGGAGACGGATTTTCTAATAACAATGGTAACAGCATAACACTTGATGCAGCCGGAAACCCATATATTATAGGAAGTTATAGTTCAGATTCGTTAAATGTTGGTCCTATAACCCTTTTTAATACATGGTTTACAAACGCAAGTACAGGAAACCCTACATATGATGTTTTTGTAGCAAAATACAAATCTAACGGTATGTTGTCTTGGGCAAGAACTGCCGGAGGAGATTCTCTTGATCAAGGTAATGGCATTACAACCGGACCTCATGGTGCTTTATATATTACTGGTGAATATAATTCTCCTACTATTTCTTTTAACGGAATAGCACTTACTTCAGCAAATTCATATGGAGATGCATTTATTGTAAACAACATGGCTACTTTACCGGTAACTCCAAATATTTGTTTGGTATCTGATGATAGCATAGGCGTAAATGAATACAATTATGTTTATTGGGATAAAACAGCTTACCCTACCGCAAGCAAATTTATTATCTACCGCGAAGTTGCAAGCGGAATTTATAAAGAAATAGGCTCGCAGCCATATAACGCTTTAAGTCAGTTTATGGATACAGTTCGTAGTATTGGTCCAGCTAACGGAGACCCTATGGTTAGTACATATCGTTATAAAATTCAATTTATGGATACCAGCGGTGCTTATAGTTTTATGAGCCCTTATCATAATACAGTATATTTTGTAGGCAATGGCTCAGGTACATTTACCTGGAACACCTATGCTGTAGAGAATATGACACTTACACCGGTAAGCTCGGTTGATTTAGAAAGAGATAATAATAGCACCGGAAATTGGCAGGTTATTGCTTCAGGATCTGGTACACAAACAAACATAACCGATCCAAACTATAGCACTTATGCTACAACAGGCGATTGGCGCGTTTCATCTAACGGCTTTAACTGTACTCCAACACTTAGGTTAAACGGAAATAACAGCACAATGGCTGCGAAGGTTAAATCGCACAGTAATCAAAATAATAACCGCATGTCAGGCATTAAGTCTTTATCAAATGCTAGTCAGGTTAACATTTACCCTAATCCTAACAAAGGCAACTTTACTATAGAAACTACCGCAACAGAAAAACAAACTGTACAAGTGTTTGATGTAAACGGTAAACTAGTATTTAGCCAAACTATAAACGGAAATATAAATGTTGATGCAAGTAATTTAGCTGAAGGCGTTTATAATGTAAGCATTATGGGTAACGAAGGTGTTGTAAACAAACGCTTAGTTATTGTAAAATAAGCTTCTTTAAACTTTCTGAAACCGCTGTATGAACTATCATACGGCGGTTTTTTTATTGATCTGTTGTAATCTATTAAGAATAAAGAATGGTGTGTAAATGCCTTGAAACAATCTTGATTCTTGTTGCTTCTGATCATGTTAACCCTCCTAAGGAGAAATCTTTATATAGTAGGTTTCTACACCAAACTTCTCTTCACCCCGCAGTACACTGTAAATTCTCTTTACTTCAGCCTATTATTCAAAATGACATAGGCAAATTGCTTTTATAACAATAGATAAGGAAACCAAGAATAAAGCATAGCAGTGCAATAAAAAAGCCCCTGTTGTATAAACACAACAGGAGCTTTTAGTATTAGAGAATTAAAGATTACTTCTTTTTAGTAGCAGTTTTAGAAGTTTTGTCTTCGTCATCAAAAGTAATTGTAGCAGCGCCTTGAGCAGCTAAACGTGTTTCAAGAGCTTTTACTTGTTTTTTTAATTCGTAAACAGTTTTGTATAACTCTTCAGCTTCGCTTTTAAAAACAATAGGGTAAATAGCAAATACGCTTTCGTATTGTTTTTCAAAATCTTTTTTCACATCCATAGAGATGCTTAAAAGTTCACCTTTAAGTTTAGAGTAATCGTCTGATTCAAAAAGTTCAGTAAACAAAGTTTCGTTTGTTTTTAACCACTCGTTATAAAATTCAGTAAAGCTTTGTTGTTGTAAAGTATCAGGCGTAATTTTTTCAAACGCATGTTTTGCCGACTCTTCAATTGCTTTTTGAGTAGTGCTATACATGTGTTGTTGCAATTGAGCTTGTTTTACAGAGTACTCAGAAATTTTATCTAATAAAGCAATGTTTGCTTCGATAGCTTCTTTTTCTTTACCTGGTTGAGCTAATTTTAAAATTGGCTCAAAGCTTTTTCCAAACACGTTTTGTGCATGTTTGTACATATCAGTAAGCTTTGCAAAATCACCAGAAATTAACTGAGGATATTCGTTAGAGATATTGGTAAAAGTGCTTGCGTACTCTTTTGATAAGTTATGTTGGTTAACAAAAAAGTCTTGTATTTTTTTGATAGAGGCATCAAATACATCTTTTAATGTTGCCTGACCGTACATAGATTGGAACATTTGCTCCGTAATTTCTTTGTAAGCGTTAGGCTGCATGAATTTTTTAAAATTATCAGCTGTAAAATTTCCGTTTTGAAAAGATGCAAAAGCAGGTTGCCAAAACTCTTGAAGTTTTAAATAAACTTTACTTCCTTCAAAAATATTTTTGAAAGCATCTTGGTTTAAAGAGCTAGGAATATTTTTTGAAAATGTATCGTAAGTAGAGTTAAGTGTGCCCATCCAAGTGTTGTAAATTTTTGTCCACGCTTGGTTAGCTTGACTGTAGTTAGTCATATAATCAGCCGGAGATTTACCGAAATTAGCTACGCTGCTATAAATGCCCTGGTTAAAATCAGTCATTTTTTTTACTTCAGCTAATTGTTGGTTATACCAGTTTTTAAAGAACTCTTCTGGTTTGCTGGTATCCATTTTAGAGTAGTTAGCTTGCATGCCGCTAAATGCGCCCATTTGTTTTTCCATCCACTCTTTGTAGATGTTTTGTCCTTCTGTAGCAATGTTTCCGCCCATTAAAGCAGATTGAATTTTTTTAGTAGAATCTACCCAGCTGTTAACAGCTTGAGTTTGTGTTTCAATAATGTTGTCAAGGATCGGGTTGTTCGTCTTCATTTTTTTGGGTTTAATCGTTTATTTTGCGCTGCAAATGTCGGACATTTTAAGTACATAAGTCAAGTATTTTTTTAATAATAGCGTTTTTTTAACAGTATTAATGATTTGGTAACTTTTCGTGCCCAAAATCAGGCTCTTTTACCCAATTCAATAATTTCCATGTTTTTAATTTCGGAGCCCTCAATGGCAAACCGTAATATGGTTTTTACCTGATGAAACCCCTGAATTCCGCAAGCTCCGGGGTTTAGGTGCAGTAAATTATACTTTTTATCGTACATTATTTTTAATATGTGCGAATGCCCGCAAATAAAGAGGTTTGGCTTTTCCAGCTCAATTATTTTTTTTGCCTCTAGGTTATATCTGTTGGGGTAACCTCCAATATGAGTAATAAACACTTTTACCTGCTCACACATAAAAATGGCGTTTTCGGGATACAATTTTCTGGCATCTTGCCCATCAATATTGCCATACACAGCTTTTAAGGGTTTTAGCTTTTTAATTTCGCGGCAAACCCCAATATCACCAATATCGCCTGCATGCCACACCTCATCTACAGTTTCTATGTATTTAAAAAGTTTTTGGTCTAAATAACTATGGGTATCTGATATGAGGAGTATTTTTTGCATAAAGTTTACAGTACACTAAATGCAAAAATTTAAAAGGCCCCTTTGCACTCTTTTGGTTTAGATTTTAGCTTGAAGCTTATAACTAATCCATAATAAAAATACCAATCTTTCGTATTTGGATTGCCACGAAGTTTACCTGTATCATCAGCTACAGCACCTGGTTTTTTACTGGTATTGCTAAGTATCGAAGCCATACTACCTTTATATTCGCCAAGTTTACCGGCATCTACATAAGTGCCACTTACATCATCTAAATAATCGGTAAATGTTTTGCGGGGTCCCCACTCTATACCAAGACCAATTTGTTGCGATAAAGTTAGCTTAAACCCTATACCAAAGGGCAAACATACTTGCGTTAACGGATATTGCTTTGTACCCGGCGCTAAGGGTGTGCCTTGTCCCTCGGTTGAAAGATCTCTTAAACTAACCCATTGGTTTTGATAATGTGCCTGCGGATTAAAATTAAAAACTCCAATGCCTAAAAAAACATAGGGTGCAAAAAGAAAATCTTTATGTCCGGTTCTATACTCCCAAAAATTAAATTCGGTTCGCACAGAAAACTCCATAATGTTTGTCTTAAAATTAAGATTACGTTCTAACTGGTCGGGGTTACTACTTTGAGAATCGTCGCCCTGTATGCTTCCATAATTAAACGCAGCTTTAAAGGCAACGCGATAGCTATAATTAAAGCGATAAAAAACACCAATTGCCGGTTGCGACATAGCAAAATGCTTGCTATTTAAATCTCCTATGTAATAACTTGCTCCTAAAAGGATGCCAACATCGTGCGAAAAATATTGCTTCCTATTGTTTTGGGCAATAGATGAAAACATGCCAAGGCAACATAAAAACAAAAGGCATACTTTTTTCATCAGCAATTAAACGAAAATAGAGGTGAGTTATTGCAGCTAAATTAGCAGTTATTTTATAACTACTAATTTTTTAATGCTCATTTTATCATTGGCTTGTACTTTGCAATAATAAATGCCTGCTGTTAATGGAGCAGTATCAATTACAAATACATCTTTATCATTGCTTTTTTGATGTGTTTGCGCGGCATTTATAATTTGTCCGTTTAAGTTTAGTAAACTTAAAACAGCACTGTTTTCTGAATTATTGATAAAATTAACCTCCACTTTGCCATTTGCAGGATTAGGATACATGTTTAACTCATTACTCTCGGTAATAGAGTTAATGCCAGCTGTACAAGCAGGCTCTGCTGCTGCCAGCCAAATTATCATGTTCATTATCCAATCGCGGTGATTTTGACCAACATCTCCGGTATAACCATTATATAAACTAATTTGACCACCTGCTGTGTTACCCGTTCCGTCATCAGGAGGTGAACTATCGCCAATAGCAGCTACTTTTCCACAACCGTATTGAGTTGTAACACATACAACAGCCGTATCTGTTTGCCCTTTACCATTTTTCCATACATGTCCTTTTACTTTGGCATTTTGAGAAGGAATCATGGTCATACAAGTACCATTACTCCATTTAACCCTGCTAACATTGCCAAATGGCCCTTTTATAATAGAATCAGTTGCTACACCAGATATATTTGGATTGCCCCCACTTGTTTGAGTTCCATTTCCGTCCGAAAAATTTTGTAATTCATATTTAAAACCAAAAGCATTATTTTGAACGGGATTATTCGTCAAAAAATCATTCCATATCATAGGAGAATCCCAGCCGTCATTATTTCTATCACTCCCTGTATGATCCGATATCATAAATAAACTACCTCCATTTGCAATAAAATGCGTTATGGCAGTTATTTCTGCTTGAGTAAAACGAATATTAGGCTCATCAACTACAAATATATCGTAATGACTTAAATCTTGTGTGTTACCCGCACCATAAGTAATGGCTCCTGTGTACGGTAACGATTCTACCCAATAACCTTTGTTTACGCAGTCAATTCCAATGTACGATAAAGCACCCTCCCAATATGTTTCAGCCGTTGAAGCTGTTACGGCTGTTTGTGTAGGCGTTGGATACTGTTGTGGGTTAGCATGATAATAACTTCCACCAGAACCTGTTTGTCCGGCAGCGTACCAAGTCATGTTCTGTAAATCAGAATCTATACACCAATCACCACTACCAGCGGTTTCGGCATGTGTGTTATCAAATAAAATTTTCTTTTGTCCTGCTGTTTGAGAAATAAGTGCATTACAAAATAAAAAAGCCGAAGCAACGATAATTGTTTTTTTCATACTCAATTATACTAAAATATTAAGTACAAAGCTAACAAAACTAGCGGTTATTTTATAACCACTAGTTTTTTGATGTTTATTTTATCGTCAACTTGCGCTTTGCAGTAGTATATTCCCGCTGCAAGTGGAGTAGTATCAACTACAAACACATCTTGATTATTGTTTTTTTGGTGTGTTTGTGGGGCATTTATTACCTGACCATTCATGTTTATTAAACTTAAAACGGCATTTTTTTCTGAGCTATTAGTAAAATTAACCTGCACCTTATCATTTGCCGGGTTTGGGTACATGCTTAACTCATTACCCTCTGTTACAGATGATTTGATACCTGTTGTAGTACAATTAGGTGCTTCTGCTAACCAAATCATCATGTTCATTAACCATGGACGATGATTTCCGTTTGCATCACCAGTATACCCTGTATATAAACTGGCTGAAGGGTTGCCTGTTCCGTCGTCAGGAGGCGAACTATCTCCAATAGCAGCTACTTTTCCGCAACCATATTGAGAAGTTACACAAACAACAGCAGTATCAGTTTGCCCTTTACCACTTTTCCATACATGTCCTTTTACTTTGCTGTTTTGTGAAGGGGTCATTGTAAAACAAGTTCCATTACTCCATTTAACCTCACTAACATTACCATAAGGTCCTCTTGTAATCGAATCGTTTGAAATAGTAGATACATTAGAATTGTAATTTGCATCCGAAAAATTTTGATACTCAATTGCAAAACCAAAAGCATTATTTTGAACACTATTATTGGTTAAAAAATCTTTCCATATCATTGGCGAATCATAACCATCATTGTTTCTATCACTTGTAATATGATCTGATATCATAAATAAGCTTCCGCCATTATTTATAAAATTCATCATGGCTGTTTTTTCAGCCGCGGTAAAAAGTATATTTGGTTCATCAACAACAAATATGTCAAACTTACTTAAGTCTTGTGCATTAGTGCCACTACCATAGGTTATATGCCCATTATAAGGCAATGTTTCTACCCAATAACCATAATTTACACAATCAATAGCCCAGTATGATAAAGCACCTTCCCAATAGGTTTCGGCTGTTGAAGATGTTATAGTTGTTTGTGACGGCGTTGGAAGAATTTGCGGGTCTGAGTGAGTGTTTCCTGAACCCACAACAGGCCCCGGGCTCCAGTTTAAATCATGCAAATCTGCATCAATAACCCAATCACCATTGCCCGAAGTTTCTGCCTTGGTGCAATCAAATAAAATTTTCTTTTGTCCTGCTGTTTGAGAAAACAGTGTGTTGCAAATCAAAAAAGCCGAAGCCGCTACTGTAATTATTTTTTTCATACTCACATTAAATTAAGTTCATTCTTATGTTAAATTAAAGTTACCAAATATAAAAAAACCCCAAGCTATTTACTAGCCCGGGGTTTTATTTAACTATTATAGCTGTTAAATTTACTACAAGATTACTTAATTGAATTAAGTACTGCTTTAAAAGCTTCTGGATGATTAAGTGCTAAATCTGCTAAAGCTTTACGGTTTAATTGCACATCTTTTTGGTGAATTTTGTGCATAAACTGAGAGTAGCTTAAACCGTTTTCGCGAGCTGCCGCATTGATACGTTGTATCCACATAGCACGCATGCTGCGTTTTTTGTTTTTACGATCGCGATAAGCGTAAGTTAAACCTTTCTCCCAAACGTTTTTGGCTATAGTCCAAATGTTTTTACGAGCGCCCCAGTAACCTTTGGTTAACTTAAGGACTTTTTTTCTGCGTGCTCTGCTGGCAACGTGATTGACTGAACGTGGCATTTTCTTTTTTTTTTGTTTTAGACTTTCAGTGTTTACATTTTATAGTAAATCTTGTTACTGAAAATCGGGTTTAACAATTGATTCTTTACCGATTTTGATTTTGTGCAATTTGCTTTGAAAGAACTTATTTACCAATAGCCAAAAGAAACCTTACGTTTCCTAAGTCTGTTTTGTGAACAAGACCACTTGCACGTAAACCACGTTTGCGATCTTTTTCTTTTTTGGTTAATATGTGTCTTTTAAAGGCATGCTTGCGCTTAATCTTACCGGTCCCGGTTAATGCAAATCTTTTCTTTGCACCGGAGTTTGTTTTCATTTTTGGCATGTCTCTATTTTTTTAAGGATGGCAAAGATAGCACATTTCCTGAAATGCAAGCTAAAAAATTGAGGTTTTTGGCAGTTTTATGCCAAATAACTAGTACTTAGCCCCACCAACACCAATATTTTCAACCGGGTGCCAGGTTGTTTTAATTTCCTGTAAATCAGTTATATAGTATGGATTTTGCTCGCTTTCGTTAGTCCAGTTTTTATGCCAGTAGTACGAGCGTTTTACGTTTAAAGATGAGTTTTCGTCAATGGTTTTACGCTCGGTAGCACTATCGCGGCAATAAACAATGGCATTTACATCCATGTGGGATGAGAAATGTGTGTGCAATTCGGCACTTGTGCCGGTAAGTATATTTACTACACCGCCCGGTAAATCGCTGGTGGCAAGACACTCAGCTAAGGTGATAGCACATAATGGTTTTGTTTCGGATGCTAAAGCAATGCAGGTGTTTCCGCCTGCAATAACCGGAATGATAACCGAAATTAACCCGATTAAAGAAGTTGTTTCATCAGCCACAACGGCTATAACGCCCATTGGCTCAGGCACCGAGAAATTAAAATGAGATGATGCTACAGGGTTTACTGAACTCAATATTTGCTGATATTTATCGCACCAGCCTGCATAATAAACAATGCGGTCTATGCTTAATTCAACTTCTTTTAAAGCCTGCACTTTGGTTGAACCTTGCTTGGTTAGTTCTTCAATAAATTGTTCTTTGCGCCCTTCCAGCATTTCGGCAAGGCGATATAAAATTTGTGAGCGATTAAAAGCTGATTTTCCGCCCCATCCGCCTACTGCGCCACGCGCGGCAACAACGGCATTTCGGTAATCTTTACGTGATGACAGACACATATTGGCAATGTTTTTTTTGTTTTTATCAAGCAAGGGATAGTAACGTCCACTTTCGGTGCGAGGAAATTGTCCGCCTATAAATATTTTATAGGTTTTTAAAACTTCTATTCTTTCCATAGTTTTTAGTTAAAGTAAAACTATAATTTTTTATTAATCGTTTAATTTAAGTACAGCCATAAACGCGCTTTGCGGAATTTCTACACTACCAACCTGACGCATACGCTTTTTACCTTCTTTTTGTTTTTCTAATAATTTACGCTTACGCGATATATCACCACCGTAACATTTTGCAGTAACGTCTTTACGAATAGCACGTATAGTTTCGCGGGCAATAATTTTTGCACCAATGGCAGCCTGTATAGGAATTTCGAATTGCTGGCGCGGAATTAATTCTTTTAATTTTTCGCAGATTTTTTTACCAAATTCATGTGCGTTGCTTCTGTGTATCAAGGCAGATAAAGCATCTACCTGTTCTGCATTTAATAAAATATCAAGCTTCACTAAATCAGATGTACGCATGCCGATGCGATGATAATCGAATGAAGCATAACCTTTAGAAATAGATTTTAAACGGTCGTAAAAATCAAATACAATCTCGCCTAAAGGCATTTCAAAAAGTAATTCAACTCTATCGGCCGTTAAATAATTTTGCCCCACAATTTGTCCGCGTTTTTCAATACACAAACTCATTACAGGTCCAATAAATTCAGACTTAGTAATAATAGCCGCTTTAATATAAGGCTCTTCAATATAATCAATCCTTCCCGGGTCAGGTAAATCGCTTGGGTTGTTAACGATAACCTCATCACCATTGGTTAAATAAGCAATGTATGACACATTGGGCACGGTGGTTATAACCGTCATATTAAACTCACGCTCTAATCGCTCCTGTATAATTTCCATGTGCAGCATTCCTAAAAATCCGCAACGGAAACCAAAACCAAGCGCAGCACTGCTTTCAGGCTCCCAGGTAAGTGAGGCATCGTTTAATTGAAGTTTTTCCATGCTGTAACGCAGTTCTTCAAAATCTTCTGTATCAACCGGGTAAATGCCTGCAAACACCATAGGTTTTACATCTTCAAAACCTTGTATGGCTTCTATACATGGGTTAGCTGATGTTGTAATGGTATCACCCACTTTTACTTCGCGAGCTTCTTTTATACCTGATATAATATAACCTACATCTCCTGTCAGCACTTTATCTCTAGGTTCTTGCTTTAAACGCAACACGCCAATTTCATCGGCATTATATTCTGAACCTGTGTTTACAAATTTAATTTTATCGCCTTTTTTTATTGAGCCACTATAAATACGGAAGTAAGCTATAATGCCACGGAAAGAGTTAAAAAACCGAATCGAAAATTAAGGCTTGAAGTGGCGCATTTTCATCTCCTTTGGGAGAAGGGATACGATCAACAATGGCAGCCAAAATTTCGTGTACACCCATACCAGTTTTACCCGATGCCGACATAATTTCTTCGCGCTTGCAACCTAATAAATCTACAATTTGGTCTTTTACCAATTCAGGCTCGGCACTTGGTAAATCTATTTTATTAAGGATAGGAATGATGGTTAAATCATGCTCTAATGCTAAATATAAATTAGAAATGGTTTGTGCTTGAATGCCCTGTGCGGCGTCTACAATAAGCAGCGCACCTTCGCAGGCGGCAATAGAACGGGAAACTTCGTAACTAAAATCAACGTGACCGGGAGTATCAATTAAATTAAAGACATATTTCTGTCCGTTTAATTCATAATCCATTTGTATGGCATGACTTTTAATCGTTATGCCACGCTCCTTCTCTAAGTCCATGTCATCAAGCACCTGCGCTTGCATATCGCGCTTAGATATAGTATTTGTATATTCTAATAATCTATCGGCAAGTGTTGATTTTCCGTGATCAATGTGTGCAATAATGCAAAAGTTACGAATCTGTTTCATCTCTACAATAAGTCGGCAAATATAGGTAAAATCAAGCGTTTACTTGATAGATTCTTTTTTTGCTTTAATGCCCTCTACTACTTTTTGTTGTGCGGCAACTTCGCCTTTTTTGGTTTCTATATCTTTTTTGTTCTGCTCTATTTGCTCGTTTGCTTTTTTAATTTTTGAGTTATAATTCGTAATGTCATCAGCCAAACCTTTGTTATCTTTCTCTAAACCTGCTTGTTTATCTTGTAGGTTTGATAAGGCTTTTCCTGCCGCTTTTATTTGATCATCAAGCTCTTCTTTGCTGATTTTAACCGCAAAATCGTGCATCATTTTTTTAACATACTCAAATTTATCTTTATGTTCAGATGAGCTTAAATAAGCGCCCCCTAAATCGAAAGCAGCAGTTAACGTAACTGATTTCTCACCTTTTTGTTCGGTTACTTTAGAGAAAACATCCATTGTGTTGTTACCTAAATCTTTCATAACAACGTTATCAAAAAAGTATTCGTTGCTTTTTTCGCTTGATTTATCGTAACCAAAATCTTTCATTTTACTTTTCCATTCTTTTTCTACCATGTTAACATCAGTTACATAAAGCGTTACCGATAGCGAATTATGACCGCCATTACTAAAGCTTTCGTTAGATTCTCTAACCTTAACATCTTGCGCAAAAAATTGCAATGAGCTAATAGCAACAGCTATTGTTAAAATCTGTTTTTTCATAATTAATGGTTTTAGAAATTAGTAGCTAAATGTATTAAAAAAGAGATTAGAAAAAGAATTAATTAAATTAACTTTTTGGTTGGCTCATCTCTTTTAAACGTTCCTCTAACGAAACAGGGTCTTTAATTAACACTTCGCGGGCTTTAGAACCCTCAAAAGAGCCCACAATTCCGGCAGCTTCAAGCTGGTCAATAATTCTACCTGCACGATTATATCCAAGTTTTAATTTACGCTGTAATAAAGAAGCTGAACCTTGCTGATGCTGCACAATAACACGCGCTGCATCGTCAAACATTTTGTCGCGCTCACTAAGGTCAATGTCAGCAACACCTTCGGCATTTTCATCAATATATTCAGGTAAAATAAAGGCACTTGAGTAACCACGTTGCGAACCAATAAATTCGGTAATTTTTTCAATTTCAGGTGTATCAACAAAAGCACATTGTATGCGTATTAAATCGTTACCTGTGCTTAACAACATATCTCCTTTACCAATTAACTGCTCGGCACCACCGGCATCCAAAATAGTACGGCTATCAATTTTAGAAGTTACTCTAAACGCAATACGTGCCGGGAAGTTGGCTTTAATAACACCTGTAATAATGTTTACACTAGGGCGCTGTGTGGCAATAATTAAATGTATGCCCACAGCACGCGCTAACTGCGCTATACGGGCAATTGGCATTTCAACTTCTTTACCAGCCGTCATAATTAAATCGGCAAACTCATCAACTACTACAATTATATAAGGCAGATATTTGTGTCCGTCGTTAGGATTTAATTTACGCGCAACAAATTTTGTGTTATACTCTTTTATGTTACGCACCTGCGCATCTTGCAGTAAAGCGTAACGGTTATCCATTTCAATACAAAGCGAATTCAACGTGTGAACAACCTTGGTGTTATCGGTAATGATTGCCTCTTCTGAATTTGGAAGTTTTGCTAAATAATGACGCTCAATTTTATTGTAAAGTGTTAACTCAACTTTCTTAGGATCAATCAACACAAATTTTATTTGTGATGGATGCTTCTTATATAATAAAGAAACCAGCACCGCGTTTAACCCAACCGATTTACCCTGACCCGTTGCACCCGCCATAAGCAAGTGAGGCATTTTAGCTAAATCGGCAATAAAGGTTTCGTTACTAATGGTTTTACCAAGCGCAATAGGCAAATCAAATGTTGTATTTTGGAATTTTTCGGTAGCTAAAATGTTGCGCATGGGCACCATTTCAGGATTTTGATTTGGAACCTCTATACCAATGGTACCTCTACCCGGAATGGGCGCAATAATACGGATACCAAGTGCAGCAAGATTCAGTGCAATGTCATCTTCTAAGTTTTTAATTTTAGAAATACGAACACCGGCAGCAGGAACAATTTCGTAAAGTGTAACGGTGGGTCCAATGGTAGCTTTAATTTTATCAATCTCGATGCCGTAATTACGCAGGGTTGCAATAATTTTATCCTTGTTAGAGTTTAACTCTTCCTGATTGATAGTAGTTTCTACATTACCATAATCGTTTAGTAAACCAATATGCGGCATTTGGTAAGAGCCTAAATCTAAGGTGGGGTCGTACTCGCCAAACTGGTCAACAATTTTTTGCGCTAGTACATCTGTATCAACTAAAACGGGTGGTTCAGACTTTACAGGCTCAATTTCTAAGTCAACTATCTCGTTTTTTTTTTCGACTTCTTTATCCGAATCAGAAACTTCTAAAACTATTTCGCTGCTTTCAACTTCTTCCACAATAATTTGTTCTTCAACTACTTTTTCTTCAGGCAGTTTTTCAAAAACAAATTTATTGGCGTTTTTTATTTCGGGCTGAGGAGCTACGGCAACAGGTTGAGCAACAGGTGATACAATAACTTCTTCTGCTATGGGCTCTTTCTTTTTAAATTTAAAGATGATAAAAATAAAGCCGGTAAAACTTAACACCAGTAGTGCAAGTAAACCAATGCCCCCTATTAAAGATTGTAAATTGGTGCTGATGATGTAACCAAAACCGCCACCTAAAAAAAGTAGTTTATCGCTAAAAATAAAGCCAAGCGTAAGTGATACCCACACCACCACAAAAACAGCTTTTGCCCATAAATTAGCGCTGATAGAAATGTTACGTTGAAATGCTTTTGCTATGCCACCTAACAACAACAAAGGCACAAATAAAAACGAGGAAACGCCAAACCATTTGTACATAAATAAATGAGAAAGCATGGCACCCATTTTACCAAACCAGTTTTGTACGCGCACTTCAGGAGAGAAAAGATAAGATGCAGGTCCCATTACTTTATCTTGGTCGGCCTGCCAGGTAAACAAGTATGATGCACAAGCAACACCAATATAAACGGCTGCAAAAATGTAAAACAAACCAATAATGCGTTGCGTTTGTTCTGCCTTAAAAAATTCTACTACTTTTTTTACGCGATCTAAAACACTAATGCTATCAGCCGCTTTGGGCTTTTCTTTTTTTTCTGCTGGATTTTTTTTAGGTTTAGGAGTACTAAAACCTTCACCTGAAACATCTTGAATTTCGGTTTTGTTTTCTTCGGGAGAAACGGGAATTTTTAACTTATTTTTTTTTACTTCTTCGGCCATGCTACCTAACAAATGTAGTAGATACAAGGCATTTATAAGGACGCATGCCACATAGTTTTAAACTATGTTTTGTTAGAAAACTATTTAGGATTTAATGTATCGCTTTCGGTAAGTCCATCACGCAAACGAACGATGCGGTGGGCATAACGGGCAATGTCTTCCTCATGGGTTACTAAAATAATGGTGTTGCCCAGCTTATGTATATCCTCCAGCAAAGCCATAATTTCAATAGATGTTTTACTATCTAAGTTACCTGTAGGCTCATCGGCCAAAATAATGGCAGGTTTATTTACCAAAGCACGTGCAATGGCCACCCGCTGCCTTTGTCCACCAGATAACTCATTGGGTTTATGACTCATACGGTTACCCAAACCAACCTGCTCTAGCACCTCTTTGGCACGTTTTTCTCGTTCTTCTTTTTTTGTCCCGGCATAAACCAAAGGCAAAGCCACATTCTCTAAAGTAGTTGAACGCGGCAAAAGGTTAAAGGTTTGAAATACAAAGCCAATTTCTTTATTACGCACCTCAGCCAACTCATTATCACTCATTTTGGCAACGGGTATTTGGTTTAAAATATATTCGCCAGATGTGGGAGTGTCCAGGCAACCCAACATATTCATTAAAGTTGATTTACCACTACCCGACGGGCCCATTAAAGCAACGTACTCGTTTTTTTGTACCGTTAGTGATACGCCATTTAGAGCGTTGATAACCTCGGTACCTATTACGTACTTTTTTGTAACATCAATAATTTGTATAATGGGTAATTGCATATATCTTCACACAAAAGTAAAATTAAACAAGCTACAATTTTATTGTTTTGATAAAAGGTAACAAGCTGTGATAAGTGCAAAATTTATACCCCGTTTCTATATCCGCTTAAAACATTTGTACGGACTAGATGTACGCGCGCTTAGTTTAATGCGCATAGCCCTATCGCTAATTTTATTAGTTGATTTATGTATACGGGCAAATTCGTTAACAGCATTTTATACTGAAACGGGTGTAGTGCCTTTTAACCCCATTGAACGCTCTTTTTGGAACCCGGGCTATTTCTCTCTTTTTGAGTTTGCTGATACATATGCGTTTGCGCTAACCATGTTTATCATTACAGGCATAGTGTATCTTTTTTTATTGGCAGGATATAAAACCAAAGTGTTTAGCATTTTAGCCTGGTTTTTACTTACATCCTTACAAAACCGCAACACACTTGTTTTACAAAGCGGCGATGATTTATTGCGCTTGGTTTTATTTTGGGGCATTTTTATGCCCTGGGGTAATTTCTATTCCATCGACTCTAAAAAAATAAGTTTATTAAGAGGTACGGAAAAGAAAAAAACCATTTTAACTATTGCAACAGTGGGTTACGTAATTTTGCTTTTTTCGATTTACTTTTTTACAGGCTTACTGAAAGAATCGCCTGAATGGAACAGCGAAGGCACTGCTATATACTATGCTCTTAGTCTCGACCAAATGACCTGGCCTTTAGGAAAGGTGTTGTTAGCCTATCCAGAGGTTTTAAAATATCTTACCATTTTTATCAGGTGGTTTGAAATGCTCATTCCATTTTTATTATTTGTTCCGTTTAAAAATGCGCGCTTCCGTTTAATTTTTATTTTCTGCATTGCAGCACTTCACCTGAGTATTTCGCTTACGTTATTTGTAGGTTTGTTTTACTTAATTGGGATTACGACATCGATAGGTTTGCTTCCTTCCTATGTAATGGATTGGTTCGATAAAAAAATTAAACGTAAACAACTCAGCGAAACGAGAATTGATACTTCTTTCTTTAAAAAAATTACAGCAAATTATTATTTCAATGTAGTTAAAAACTCTTTCTTGTTTTTTTGCATAGCCCTTTGTATGCTTTGGAATATAAGCACGGTAAATGGTTCGGGTTTAACGGTGGCGAACGGTTTTTTTCAATTTGGTTATAGTTTACGTTTTAATCAAAACTGGGGCATGTTTGCGCCTACCGTTTTTAAAGATGATGGCTGGTATATTATGGAGGGCTCTGCAAAAAACTCGTTGAAAATTGACATAAACCGTAAAGGCGCAAAAGTTGATTATACAAAGCCAACCAGTGTACTTGCTTATATTAAAAATGACAGGTGGCGCAAATTTTACGAAAATTATGTTTTTGCCAGCAATGCGTTTATACGTCCTTACATGTGTACTTACATGATACATGATTGGAATAAAAACCATGCCGATGCCAAAATTGATTCGCTGAAAATTATCTACATGAAAGAGTTTTCGGTACTCCCCAATCAAAAACAAACAGTTACCAAGGAAGTACTTTGCACCTGTGGTAACTAAGTTATGTTTACAAGTTTTAAGACTTAGTTAAAATTAAAATCGTTCAATTTTTACTTTTGTGTTTATGAAAAAAATATGCCGTGCTATTATTTGTCTCTTGTATTGTTTGCCACTTATTACATTGGCACAGCCTCGTTATGAATATTGGGATGCCGATAAAAACAAAGTAAAATCGGAAGACAACTACAAACGCGGCATTGCACACGGCAAAACCGTTAACTATTATGAGAACGGAAAAATTGCCCGTTTAGGTTGGTATAAAGGCGGAAAACAGGATAGCACCTGGAGGTTTTTTTATAATACCGGAAATTTAAAGGCTGTTGAGCATTATCAAAACGGGGTAAAGCAAGGCCATTATCTATATTATTATAATAGTGGAAAAACAGCGCAAGAAACCGTATTTAAAAACGACAGACCTGATAGTATTTGGACATCGTACTTTGAAAATGGCACGCAACGAAGCATAGAAAGTTTTAGCTACGGAAAAAGACAGGGTGCCTGGAAATATTATTTTGAAAGCGGAAAATTACAAAGCGACGGCTTGTTTGAAAACGACAGAAAAAATGGGCCACTGGTTAATTATTATGCAAATGGAAATATTCAGTCGCAAGAAAATTATTGCAATGGCAGACCTTGTGGCAAGTTTGCCGAGTTTTACGAAAACGGAAAAGTTAAACTGGAAAAAGAATATAAAGACAGTGTTGAGTATTTGATGAACCTTTGGAACGAGGAAGGCAAACAGGTTATTGTAAACGGAAATGGCACACTTACTTTAGTAACCGACAAAAATATTTTGCGTGGTAAGGGTGTTTATCAAAATGGATTACGCACTGGGCTTTGGAAATTTTATTACGAAGACGGAGCTTTAGAGTATACTACTACTTATGTTAACGGAAAAATAAATGGGCCGTACAAAGCATATTTTCAGGATGGAACTATTAAGTCGGATGGAAAATATATAGAAAGTAAAAAAGATAGTCTTTGGAGTTTTTATCGCAGTAATGGCGGTATGGAAATGAAAGGCACTTTTAAAAACAATTTACGCGAAGGTTTATGGACTTACTTTTTTGAAGATGGAAAAAAAGAAAGCGAGGGAGATTTTGCAAATGATAAACAAAACGGAACCTGGAAATATTGGTACAAAACAGGTGAGTTATGGAAGCAAGGGATTTTTGCCGACGATTTAAAAAACGGTTTATGGACTACTTTTTTTGAAAACGGAAAAAAATTACAAGAAGGGAATTATGTAGCTAATCAAGAAGAAGGCGAATGGCAAGCCTGGTGGCAAAACGGACAATTAAAAGATAAGGGCTTTTTCAAAGCCGGTATTTTAGATGGCTTGTGGCAAGGGTTTTATAACAATGGTAAAATGAGTTATACCGGCGAATATAAAGCCGGGCAAAAAAATGGCAAGTGGCAGTATTGGTTTGAACGTACTGGTAAACTAAGAGAAATTTCGAATTACGTATTTGGTTTTAAACACGGCAGCTTTATACAATATACCGAAAACGGTACTATTGATAGTAAAGGCAAATACAGAAAAGGCAAGCAAACAGGTACATGGCAATATTATTATGAAAACGGTGGTTTGCAGCGCGAACAACATTTTAAAAACGGACATTTATCGGGTAAAAGCGCCGTGTGGCAACCCAACCAAAAATTACAAAGCATAATGAACTATAAGGTTATAAATGATAAGCGCAAAGGGCATGAGCAAAGTGTACCCGATGGCACGTGGATTTTTTACGACAAAAACGGTGCGGAAACAAAACGCATTAGCTATCATAATGGAGTTAGGGTTGATTAACTTGCGTTTACAACAACTCCTTTAGGGGATCCCAATAATATTTTTCGAAATGAATGATTTTATCATTCTCTACTTTTATTTTTTCTTTTTCTAAAAGCTCCTGCATTTGATATGGAGTAGCAAAATGATGTTTGCCGGTAAGCAAACCATTTCTATTAACTACTCTGTGTGCAGGTACTTTTGGTTTTTGGTTATGAGCACCGTGCATGGCATAACCCACCAAACGAGATGAACCCGCAGCACCTAAATATTTGGCTATAGCCCCATAAGAAGTAACTCTACCTTTAGGAATAAGGCGAACCACTTGGTATACCATATCGTAAAAATCGGGGGGAGTTTTTGATTCTTGTTTCATTTTATTTTGTGCGTTGCATTAAACTTTGCGCAAATAAAGTAAATACATGTATTTTTTCGGGCGAAGCCGAAGACGATTTTAAAAGAACAATTGCTTCGTTATAATAAAAATCTATTTCAGCTTTTAAGTAATCTTCTAATTTAAGTGCAGTAAAAATTTCTTTTATGGCCTGCACTTTTTCTGTAGCATTAAAGTCCTTCTTAGCAATCCAATCTTGCAATTTGTTTTTTTGATTTGCATCAGCTAACTCAAATGCTTTTAAAAGCAACCATGTTTTTTTGTTTGAAATAATATCGCCACCTATCTGTTTACCTACTTGGTCGGGGTTACCAAACACATCTAAATAATCATCCGTCAATTGAAAAGCAATGCCTAATTTTTCTCCGGTTTGGTATAATAATTCACAATCCTTTTTAGAAGCATTGGCACAAATAGCACCCATTTGTAAACTGCAACCCAATAACACCGCTGTTTTTAAGCGAATCATATTAATGTACTCGTTAATGGCAACATTGTTTTTTGTCTCAAAATCCATATCAAGCTGTTGTCCTTCACAAACCTCAACTGCCATTTTAGAAAAAATAGTTCGTAGTTCGGTTGATATTTCTTTATCGGTTTTGGCAAGTTCCTGATAAGCTTTTACCATCAACACATCGCCACTTAAAATAGCTACACTGCTGTTCCATTTTTCGTGTATAGTTTGTTTGTTACGCCTTAGTGGCGCATTATCCATAATATCATCGTGTATCAATGAAAAATTATGGAAAAACTCGATTGATGTAGCGGCCGATAAACATTTAGTTACATCTCCATTAAAAAAATCAGCCGCAATTAATGTTAGCAAGGGTCTAACACGTTTGCCGCCAAGTGCCAAAAAATATATTAGTGGCTGATATAAATTTTCGGGCGTTTTAGGAAACTGATTTACCGCCTGATTAAAATAAGCATCAAACGCAATTGAAAAATTTTTGTAAGGGTTTTCTGTCATTATTTTTTCTCTTTCCAATTCCACCACTTTAATTTTTCGGTTTCGTGTTTTTTCTCGGTAGCATAATAAACGGCGCATCTAAAAACATACAACAAGCACCTATCTTGCACCACACCCGCATATTGATTTGACAGATGATATAACTCTTCGGGCGATTGATTTTTTAAAGCCGCTATACTTTTTATGTTGATGTTGTATAAATCGTTAGCAATAGATTTACCCACGCCCGGAATTTGCATCAACTCTTTTATAGCGTTTGCTTTATTTTTTGCCTCAACCGCCAACAAAAATTACAGCTTTAAAAGATAGCTTCCGTAACCACTTTTGGTAAGTGGTTGCGCTATTTTGTGCAGCTGCTCTTTATCGATATAGCCCATATTGTAAGCAATCTCTTCTATACATCCAATTTTTAAGCCCTGGCGCTCTTCTATAACCTGCACAAATTGCCCCGCTTGCATAAGTGATGCAAAAGTACCTGTATCAAGCCAAGCCGTACCTCTATCAAGTATACGAACTTCTAGTTTTTTAGCCTCTAAATATTTTTTATTTACATCAGTAATTTCATACTCGCCACGCGGGCTCGGTTTTAACTCCTTAGCAATTTTCACCACTGTGTTATCGTAAAAATATAAACCCGGTACCGCATAATTAGATTTTGGATGTGCGGGTTTTTCTTCGATAGAAAGCACTTTATGGTTTGCATCAAAGTCAACCACCCCATAACGCTCAGGGTCGCTCACGTGGTAAGCAAACACAATGCCTCCATCAGGATTTTTGCAGGTTTGTAACTGGCGACCTAAACCTTGCCCATGAAAAATGTTATCTCCTAAAACCAAGGCAACTTTTTCATTACCAATAAATTTTTCGCCAATAACAAAGGCTTGCGCTAAACCATTTGGAACCTCTTGTACGGCATACGAAAACTTGCAACCAATTTGAGCGCCGGTACCCAACAATTTTTCGAAATTTGGTAAATCCGCAGGTGTAGAAATTATTAAAACTTCATTAATGCCGGCCATCATTAGGATTGATAACGGGTAGTAAATCATCGGTTTATCATACACAGGCATCATTTGCTTGCTCATGGCAAGCGTAAGCGGATGTAAACGAGTGCCGGAGCCTCCGGCTAAAATTATTCCTTTCATAATTTATAAGATAAGGTTAAAAGTAAATAAGCAAGCGAATTTAAAATTAATCCGGTAAACGGTTAACTATTTCAAGCTCTTTTTTGTAAATTCTTTTTTTATTGTAATAACGCAAATCCTGAAGAATTTGCCTTAAATAGATTGCCCCACCAAAAGAATAAAACCATCCGTTAAAATTTAATCGGGCGTTATCCGTAATTGCAACACGATAACCACCCATTACGTTTATGGCAAACCATCGGGTAGGTTTAAAATACACATCTAATGCTGTTCCTAAAGGAATAAAAAGTCCTTTTCTATTAGGAAGGGCTTTGTTTGTATTTACATCTGTACTACCAATATTATACATGCCACCACCAATTTCAATAGGTATACCAACCTCCCACCAACGTCGTTCAATAAAAGAGTATTCGTAAAAGGCAGTTAAGTATTGTAACGTGGTGTTTTGATTTATTGTTCTATCCTGTCGTGCTATATAACGCTGGGTAGAATTTGTAACGCTATATACCCCTAACCCTACATTATGCCTATCAAATAATGTAACACCACCTTTTATACCCCAAATGTTTACCGGTTTTCCACCTATATAAGAGTTACGTTGGTCTGAGGCTAATAAAGGAAATACGTTTTTCGGGCGAAAAATCCAGGTAGAATCTTTTATAAATTGATCTCTTAGGGAATCTAACTTACATGCCTTGGTTTGTGCCTGCAACAAGGATTTTGACGTTGCAAATAAGCACAAAAAAAATAAAATTTTAAGAAACGTATCTCTATATTTATTTGGGGTAAGCGACAGGTTCATTCAACTCTATTTTCCTATTGGATACTTTTTTCAGGCAAAAGTAAAGTGCAAAGAAAATAAAATTAAATTGCCCGGACCTGAGTTTTAAGATTAATTAAGATTAGTGCTACTTCAATTTATTGTGAAACACTTTTCTAAATTTATCAACCTTAGGTTTAATTACATACTGGCAATAGGGCGCATCGCCATTTTGATTAAAATAATTTTGATGATAATCTTCAGCCGGATAAAAAACAGTAAATGGGTCGATGGCAGTAACAATAGGCTTATCAAAAGCACCCGATTTGTCTAACTCCTCTTTATATTTTTCGGCTAACTGCTTTTGTGTTTCGTTATGATAAAAAATAACCGAACGATATTGTGTACCCGCATCATTGCCTTGTCGATTAAGCGTCGTAGGGTCGTGTGTTTGCCAAAAAGCCTCCAATAATTCTTTAAAAGAAACTTGTTTAGGGTCAAATTCGATTTGACACACTTCGGCATGACCTGTTAAACCTGTACAAACTTCTTTATAACCTGGATTTTTTACCGTGCCGCCACTATAGCCAGATGTTACTTTTACAACACCTTTCATTTCCTGAAAAACGGCTTCTACACACCAAAAACATCCGGCACCAAAGGTGGCGGTTTCAGTTACGCTATTATTTTTTGTTTCGGTCATTTTAGTTTTTTCAGTTGATTTATATTCAGTCGATTTAGGTTGTTGTGCGCAAGCGCCCATAAAAAAAGCAACCACTAAAACCAGGGTTGCTTTTATATTTAATGTTTGCATAAGGTTTGGTTTATGTAAAGGTAGACGAACAGAAACCAAAAACCTTACAAATTATTTCTTTTTAACTTTTTCTTTGCCCACAAACTCGTACAATTTTTTAGGTACATCGTGTTTGGTAAGTTTATAAGTGCCCGAAATATCGTAAGCATCAACTTTAACATTAATAACTAAGGTTTCGTCCATCTCATTAGTAGCCATCGATTCGGCCTCTATCCACTTTTTTTGTTCCCCTTCATCATCATAGGTGCTATCTTTAGTAACTTTATATTTCATCCATTTAAAGCCGTGTTTTTCAAAGGCTATATTGGTAAACACTTTCCCATCTTTAAATTCAAGTTCATCTTCGGCAGGCTTTTTACCTTTTGGCTTACCGTCTTTCATTTCATCTACCTGTAGGGTATATATTTTTTTATCTAACGCATCTTTATCTCCTTTAAATGAAAAAAGTCCGAAAGCCAACACGCAAGCCGCAACGGTTATTATTTTTTTTGTCTGAATCATCTTTTTCTGGTTTGGGGCTAAAAATAATTTATTAGTGAATTGGTTTTTTGTATAGTTTTCAACAGAATTTTATTTTCAACATTTTTACGTCATGAACACGCCTTTAGCAGAACGCATGCGGCCGCAAACTTTGGACGACTATGCCGGACAAACGCATTTAATTGGGCCGGGTAAACCGCTGCGCAGAGCCATAGAACAAGGTTTGCTGCCATCTATGATTTTTTGGGGTCCGCCCGGTGTGGGCAAAACTACCCTTGCCAACATCATTTCACATATGTTAAAACGTCCGTTTTACATCCTTAGTGCTATAAACTCGGGTGTAAAAGATGTGCGTGAGGTTATTGAAAAAGCCCAAAGTCAGCATTTTTTTGGGCAAAACAAGCCCGTTATGTTTATTGATGAGATACACCGTTTTAGTAAATCGCAACAAGATTCATTATTAGGTGCTGTAGAAAAAGGCACAGTTACTTTAATTGGTGCTACAACCGAAAACCCATCATTTGAGGTCATTCCCGCATTGCTTTCTCGTTGTCAGGTTTTTGTGTTAGAGCATCTTACCAAAACCGAATTAGAAAATTTACTTACACATGCCATTAAAAAAGATGAGCTGTTGAAGCATAAAAAAATTGAATTAAAAGAAACCGAATTTTTATTGCGTGTATCGGGTGGAGATGCCCGCAAACTTTTAAATGCCTTAGAAATTGTTGTAAACGCTGCCGAATCGGATGAGATTGTGATTACTGATGAAATGGCGAAAGAAAGCTTAACCAATAATATTGCCATGTATGATAAAGGTGGCGAGTTACATTATGATATTATTTCAGCTTTTATAAAATCCATTCGCGGTAGCGACCCAAATGCTGCTGTATATTGGTTAGCTCGCATGATTGATGGCGGCGAGGATATTAAATTTATTGCGCGTCGTTTATTGATTTTAGCCAGTGAGGATATTGGCAATGCAAACCCAACCGCTTTGGTTATTGCTAATAATTGTTTTCAGGCAGTAAATGTAATTGGGTATCCAGAGGGAAGAATTATTTTATCGCAATGTGCAACTTACCTGGCAACTTCACCAAAAAGCAATGCCAGTTACGAGGCTATAAATATAGCCATGCAATTAGTTAAAGAAAAACCAAACATGCCGGTACCTTTGCATTTACGTAATGCACCGACTAAGTTGATGAAAGATTTAAATTACGGTAAAGACTACAAATATGCGCATGCTTATGAGCAAAATTTTACCGAACAGGAGTTTTTACCCGATGAAATTAGTGGCACAAAAATTTATAACCCAAGTAATAACCCACGTGAAAATGAACTGAGGGCTTTTTTAAAAAATCTTTGGAAAAATAAATACGGCTATTAAAAAAATACAATTATAACTTTGTGCTAATGACCAAACTAAGTGTAAACATTAATAAAATTGCTACCCTGCGTAACTCGCGTGGTCACAATGTACCAGATTTAATACAGGTTGCTAAAGACTGTGAGCGTTTTGGTGCGCAAGGCATAACCGTGCACCCACGCCCAGATGAAAGACATATACGTTATGCGGACGTGTACGACTTAAAAAAAGTAGTTACCACCGAGTTTAATATTGAAGGCAACCCGCGTGAGCAAAAATTTATTGATTTGGTTTTAGAGGTAAAACCTACTCAGGTAACTTTAGTGCCTGATACCGATGGGCAACTTACATCCGACCACGGATGGGACACAGTTAAGCACAAAACATATCTCAAAGAAATTATTTCATTGTTTAAATCTCATGGCATACGTACATCTGTTTTTGTAGATGCCGATTTAAAAATGATTGAAGGTGCCGCAGGAATTGATACCGATAGAATTGAATTGTATACAGAATTGTACGCTAAAAACTTTCATGTAAATAAAGATAAAGCCATACAAGCATTTGCCGATGCGGGTGTCTTAGCTTACGAATGTAATTTGGGTTTAAATGCCGGGCACGATTTAAGTTTAGATAACCTTAAATTTTTTAAAGAAAACTTACCGCATTTATTGGAGGTTTCTATTGGACACGCACTTATTTATGATGCTTTGTATTTTGGTTTAGAAAATACCATAATGATGTACAGAAGGCAGTTGCAATAATTGCTAACTCAACACATCTAAACTTCCTAAACCTTCACGTACTATAACCGGCTCATCTTCGGTGCAATCAAGTATAGTAGTGGTATATAAGTTTCCGCAACCTCCATCAATTACGGCATCAACAATTTTTTCATATTGGCCGTAAATCATTTCAGGGTCGGTAAAATATTCGGTTATTTCATCATCTTCGTTATGCAAGGATGTTGACACTAAAGGAAAACCAAGCTGATTGATAATTTCTCGGCAAATATTATTATCGGGCACACGTATACCAATTGTTTTTTTGTTTTGTCTTAAAAACATTTTAGGAATGTTGTTTGCTGCTTGCAAAATAAACGTGTATGGGCCAGGCAAGGCTTTTTTCATTAACCTAAAGGTGTTGTTAGGCAAGGGTTTTGCGTACTGACTAAGCTGGCTTAAATCGGCACAGACTAATGACAAATTAATTTTTTCTGGCGTAGTTCTTTTTATACGGCAAATTTTTTCGATGGCCTTTGGGCTTTGCGAACTGCAACCCATAGCATAAACCGAATCGGTTGGATACACAATTACGCCATCGTTTTTTAAAATTTCAACAGCCTTTAAAATATCTTCGATTAAAATTTTATCGGGATTTATTCTCAGGTGCATTTTAAAAAGGGTCGTCTATATCGTGGTTAGGATTTTCTTTAATGATGTCGGTAACATCATCATCCGCTTTATCCCATCCTTTAGATTGTACAGTAACTGTATTTTGTTGCGCTATAAAATCGCTGTTAGGAGCTAAAGGCTGCGTTTGGTTATTATACATATCTCTTGCGCCTTCCACATAATCAACATCGGCAAATTTGGCAAACTGCCCAATAAATTTAACGCGAGGTTGTGCTATAGCACCATGACGGTTTTTAGCAATATATATCTCAGCCATACCGCGTGATGGTTCGTTATCTTCAAACACATCCAAACCATAATATTCAGGGCGATAAATAAACATTACCATATCGGCATCTTGCTCAATGGCACCAGACTCACGTAAATCGGATAACTGTGGACGTTTGCTACCCGTGGCACGTTTCTCTACATCACGACTTAACTGCGATAAGGCAATAATTGGTACATCTAACTCCTTAGCCAACCCTTTTAACGAACGAGAAATATAACTAATCTCCTGCTCGCGGTTACCACCCCCACGTCCGCCACCTTCTCCGCCGGCAGTCATAAGTTGTAAATAATCTATTATAATCATTTGTATATCGCTGTTCTCTTTTAAACGACGTGCTTTTGCACGCAATTCAAAAATAGAAAGGGCAGGTGTATCATCAATAAATAGAGGCGCACTGGCTAGTTTTTTAATTCGCTCGTTTAATTGTACAAACTCATCATCACGCAATTGTCCCTTACGAATTTTATCTTGTTCTAATTCTGCTTCAGCGGATATCAAACGATTTACTAATTGCAACGAAGACATCTCTAACGAAAAGAATACTACCGGTTTGTTAAACTCAACTGCTGCATTACGCGCCAAAGTTAACACCAATGCGGTTTTTCCCATAGCAGGACGAGCAGCCAAAACTATTAAATCAGATTTTTGCCAGCCTCCGGTAATTCTGTCTAAACCCGTAAAACCACTTGGCACACCTGTTACACCACTTGTTTGCTGACTAGCTTCTTCAATTTGTGTAATGGCTTTAGCCAATAATTTACTAATACTATCTTGTTGCTTACGTACGTTGGTATCAACTAATTGAAAAATGCTTTCGGTGGCTTTATCTAACAAATCAAACACATCGGTGCTATCTTCATACGAATGATTGATAACCTCAGTGCTGATACGAATTAAATCGCGCTGAATATATTTTTGCAGAATGATACGGGCATGATACTCTGCATTAGCAGATGAGGCTACACGGTTAGTAAGCTGCGATATATAGTAAGCTCCACCAGCAATTTCAAGCTCGGCGTTTTTTTTTAATTGAGCAGTTACTGTTAGTAAATCAACCGGCTCGGAGTTATTAAATAAATCTAAAACAGCACGGTATATGCTTTGGTGGGCCGGTTTATAAAAAGCCTCGGGTTTTAAAATATCAATAACGTTGCTCAGTGCTTCTTTTTCAAGCATCATAGCGCCTAATACGGCTTCTTCAAGGTCAACAGCTTGCGGCTGCAACTTACCATCTAAAGTAGGTGGTGTGTAGTTTTGCAGTTTTAATTTTGGTTTATTTGTACTTATTGAATTCATAGGGAGGTGCAAGATAGCACCAATGTTTTCAATCCCAAGGTAGAAAAAATATTTAACCGTTTTTAAACAAGTTATTAGCCTTTTTGGGTGCGGTTTTTTTTACTAATTTCGTGAAAATCAATCATTGCCAATGAAGTTTGTTTTTAAAGCATTGTTTTTTTTGTTCATATTTTTTTTACTGAGTTGCAAAAAGGACAAAAAAGATAGTATACCTCCTGTCATAACCTGGATATCGCCTAGCATAAATCAACATTTTAACATGTTTGATACTATTACGGTTAATGCAAGCGTGGTTGATAATGAGCACCTATCATATATAAATGTTGTACTTACCGATGCAAACCATACGCCTTTGCAGACAAGTTATTCTATACCAATTACATCGGCAGGTTTTACGTTTAACATACGTTATCCTTTAACCCAATATCATTTACAAACCGGAAACTATTTAATGCAAATTACGGCTGATGATGGTTATAACACTATTACATCGTACCAACCCATTTATATTACAGAGTCACCAACCCTACTTTGGGGTTATTGCACCGTTTTAAGAAACCATCCTCAAACTATTAACCAAATAGATACTGCGGGCGGCGGTTCCATTTCACCCATAGTTTTGTCTCAGGCTTATAATGGCATGAAATATGGAGCTTACTATCAGCAATTGTATGTTAACGGTAAAGGCATAAGGCCTTTTCAATCATTTTATTTACAGCCAGGGGCTGCTAATCAGTTATCCTATAGCGAAAGTGTCACAGTTAATCAGTTAGATTATACCTCGCTATATACAGACGGAACCAGGCCATATGTGGGGTTTTTAAATAGTGATATATATTCATTTGATAATGTAGGCTCTTATGGTACATCGTATCGCTTAAATGATATAAATTTTTATCCTTATTTATTTACTAAAACAAGCAATTATGGCGTGGGTGTTTTTAAAAGTAAATTCCCCGCCAATAGTCCAGATAAGATAGTTTCGTTTACGGGCTTTGGTGCTTTTTCTAACAGCACTCCTATACCAAATTTTACGGTAGTTGCTATGTTTGAAAAAGGAAACGATAGTTTGTATGTATTGGGTAACGACGCAAGCAATCAAGTTCAGGCTTATATATATTATGCACCAAGTAATAGTTTATCGAGTCCATTAGGAGGTCTGCCTACTGATAATATTTTATCAGCTGTTAAAATAAATGGCAATTACATTATTTTTTCAAGCAGTTCAAAAATATATTCTTACCAGTACTCAAACTATTTACCCTATCAGAATATCGGCGCACAAAAATTGGTCTATCAACCAAAATTAAACCGACTTACAGCGGCCAGCAGTACTTCAAGCTCAGGTGTCCTTGCTTTTTATACAGTTAACGCTAATTCTTTGACACTAATGCGTTGGCCCTTAAGTTTTGGCGATAGCATTATTGATTTTGAAGTCATCACAAATAAATAATAAATTTGCATCGTTAAGAAAAAACAAACACAAATGAAAAAACTCCTATTTATTATCGCATTGTTTTCAATCGTAAAAATTAATGCTCAAAATATCACTTGCGCCAATAATAAAGATTTTGAAGATGGTAACACCAAATTTAAAGGTAAAAGCTATAGTCTTGCCATTCAAGCCTACGATAAAGCCATTGCGGTTATAGAGGCCGATGCAAAAAAGCCGGATTTAAACTACGATATAAAAAAATGTATGGTAGATATTTATACACGTCGTGCAACCTGCTACTACTATACAGGTAATTATAGTGCCATGAAAGCAGATGCTGATAAAGTTTTATCTGTTGATACTGCAAATGCTGATGCACGTGCACTTTTGGCTTCTACAAAATACAAAGCCGGAAGTAAAAAAGAAGCCTGCACCTTAATAAGAAAGCAAATAATTAAAGGCAGTGAGATTGGTAAAAAAGTTTTTGAAGATTGTTTTTGCTGGACCGAAGGCATGATTCTTTATAAAGACGGCTTAACACAATCTAACTTAAAAAGATACGATGCGGCACTTGTAAAATTAAACGAGGCTTTGACCATACTACCCGATTCGGGTGCTATATATGCTGAGCGCGCCAAAGTATATTTAGAAACAAACCAACCCGAAAAAGCTATGGCAGATATAGATATGGCTATTGCAAAGAAAACCAGAAACTACAAAGTATATTATTTACGCGCGCAGGCCGATTTAAAAGTTGATAAATTAGATTCGGCTTTTGAAGATTTAAACACCTGTCTTAATCTTAAAAAAGATTATTACGACGCTTATTTGTTACGTGCCGAAGTAGCTGAAAAACAAGAAAAATGGAACAACGCCATTTTTGATTACAACCAATTAATTAAAATGCGCCCTGATTTTGGGATGAATTATTATAAAGTTGCCTTAGTAAAACACAATGCCATGAATGATTTATTAGGTGCCTGCGATATGTTTACAGCAGCAGCCAACCGGGGTGTTGAAGAGGCTAAAGAAATGGCGGCCAATTGCGCTAATCCAAAATACATGAAAAAAAATCTGGTAAAGGCGCCTAAGTAATTTGCAGATTTTTTTTGCCAACATATTTGTAGATGCAAACAATATTCTTTTATCGATTGAAGAATCTAAACACTGTATAAGGGTGCTTCGTCATAAAAATGGCGACACTATAAATTTAATTGATGGCAAAGGAAATTTTTACGAAGCAGAAATTACCGATGCCAATCCGCAAAAATGCAGCGCAAAAATTATCAATAAAAAACAAATAGCTGCGCCTAAACCTTACTATTTACACATTGCTATTTCGCCTACAAAAAATGCCGACAGAATTGAGTGGATGCTTGAAAAGTGTACCGAACTTGGTGTTGATGAGTTTTCATTTATTATTTGTAAACGAACCGAAAAAACAGGTGTTAAAACAGAGCGGCTAAAAAAAATTGCTGAGAGCGCGGTTAAACAATCTATTCAGGCTATGTTGCCCATTATTAATGAAGTACAAACGTTTAAAGATTTTATGGCCAAGCATAAAAATACTTCGTCAAAATATATTGCGCATTGTATAGAAGAAGATAAAACTGATTTGAAAAATTCTGTACAAAATGTTAAAAGCCTTGTCTTTATTGGACCCGAAGGAGATTTTACCGAAGAAGAAGTTAAGCTGGCCATTGAAAATAAGTTCCAACCTCTGTCATTAGGAAGCAGTCGCTTACGTACTGAAACTGCGGGTTTGTATGCAGCAGCAGCGTACAAAAGCCACTACAGTAAATAACTTAACATTTTATTTCATTTCTTAATTATTGTTAAGCTTTGCTAATTCGCACTATTTAATGACAGTTAAGAAAAAAGCATTTCTATTTTTGTGTTACTAAATGAAAATACACGATTCTGTACTCGAAGTGCAAGAAACGGAACAGAAATCCTTTTCTTTTAATGAACATGATGTATTGCATGAGTTAAAGCATTTTTTACCTGCTCAAGCCCCCCTTAAAGATTTTATACATCATAACACCCTGCATGCATTTCAAAATTTGAAATTTGAAAAAGCAACACATAATGCTTCCGAAATTTTTGGGTATAAAGTATCCCTTCCGTTAAACGAATTTCGTTCGCTTTATGATAACGGGAAGATCCGAAAGGATATTCTGGAAAAAATTATTACTGAAAGAAAAGGTGAAGCAAATGTTGTCGAGTGGTTGGAACGGTTAACTACCAAACCATACAATACGATGGGCAATCCAAGAATTGGTTTGCTTCGTTTGAACTGGAAAAAAGTATATCATGTAGATTTAGATTTATCTATACAGCCCATTCTTTTCAGAATTCTTTGTAGCTATTTAGACCAAGGAATTTCTATGTGGAACTTTCCTGTGCAGGATAAAGGCTTTCTTTCTTCTATAAAAGAATTGGAGCGTAACAGCTTTACCAGTTTTTTTAAAACCGAAAGGGTTAAGAATTTATTGCTACATGGAGATTATGATATTAGTAGTTTACTGAAAATTATTGTTGGCGACGAATCACTTTACAAACAATATTTATTCGACCAGCAATTTGCACACCAAGGTTGGGCTGGCATGGTTGCTACTGTTGAAGACCAACCACAAACCCTATTAGACACAAAAAAAATATCGCTTAAGGATTTAATTATTTTTGAGCTTTTACTTGAAATAGATTTACTTGATGATAAGTTTGGCAAAATTTGGGCGCCTTTGGCTACTCGAATAGAAAGCAAGCCCGTTGATATTTTTGCTGAAGTTGCCGAGACAGAACTTAGCGAGGTTATGGCTATTTGGCAAAATGCGTATGAGTGGACTTATTATAACCAAGTACTTGCCGGAATTAAAATTGCACCTGCCAACAAAAACACTTATACAATAAAAAGTTTTCAGGCAGCGTTTTGTATTGATGACAGAGAGTGTTCTATACGTCGTTATTTAGAAAAACTAGACACTGCTTGCGAAACTTTTGGCACGCCCGGTTTTTTTGGTGTTGAGTTTTACTTTAAGCCCGAACATGGAAAATTTTATACCAAACTTTGTCCGGCACCTGTTACACCAAAATATTTAATTAAAGAGCTTGGCACAAAAGCAAAAAAAGAAACTGATGTGCTTTTTACTAAACATACACATTCGTTAGTAAGAGGTTGGTTTGTTTCGCAAACGATTGGTTTTTGGTCAGCGTTCAAATTAATGATTTCTATTTTCCGTCCGAAAGAAAGCCCTACTATGGTTTCTTCTTTTGAGCACATGGACCCTGTTTCAACACTTACCATAGAAAATAAAAGCATTACCGATATTGAAAATAGTTTGCAGATAGGTTTTACCATTGAAGAAATGGCAAATCGTGTTGAGGGCCAGTTACGGAGCATTGCATTAATAAAAGATTTTACCCCGTTGATTTATTTAATTGGTCATGGAGCCAGCAGTGTAAATAACACATACTATGCCGGTTACGACTGTGGTGCTTGTTCTGGTCGGCCGGGTTCGGTTAACTCGCGCGTAATGAGTTTTATGGCAAATCATACAAAGGTAAGAGAGGTTTTAGCTGCTAGGGGTTTAGTTGTGCCTGAAGAGACACAATTTTTAGGAGGCTTACACGATACCACACGCGACGAAATTGCTTTTTATGATGAAAAAAATTTATCAGCAAAAAACTTAGAAATACACAAAAAAAATCAAGCAATTTTTGCAAAGGCCTTAGATTTAAATTCTAAAGAAAGGTCGAGAAGGTTTGAATCTATTAGCACCAAACAAACTCCCGAAAAAATTCATAGTAAAATAAAAACCCGTTCGGTTTCTTTATTCGAACCTCGTCCTGAATATAATCATGCAACCAACACACTTTGTATTATTGGTAGACGAGCACTTACAAAAAGTTTGTTTTTAGACAGGCGAGCTTTTATGAATTCGTATGATTACAGTACCGACCTTGATGGGAAATTACTGTTTGGTATCATGAAACCAATCGGGCCTGTTTGTGGCGGCATTAATTTAGAATATTTTTTCTCGCGCGTTGATAATCAAAAACTTGGTGCAGGTACAAAACTGCCACATAACGTAATGGGTTTATTTGGTGTAGCTAACGGTACCGATGGAGATTTAAGGCCTGGGCTTCCAAGCCAGATGATTGAGATACATGACCCGCTTCGCTTGTTGGTTATTGTCGAACATTTTCCGGAAGTGGTGCTGCAAACTATTCAGAAATTACCCGAAATGTATGAGTGGTTTGTAAACGAGTGGGTACACTTAGTTGCTATGAATCCTGAAACAAAAGAATTTTATTTAATTAAAGATGGTGCTTTTTCTCTGTACCAACCTTTAGCAGAAAATATTGATAAGGTAACGGATACCGAGGTAATTGAAACCTCACAAGAAAATTTACCTGTTTACACATTAAATTAATTTAAAAAAATATGTCCTCATTGCTGCACTTATTTGTACTTCTTCCTTTAGTGGGCTTTATAATTAGTTTACTTATTCCTAAAAAACAGGAGTCGCTTATTTCGTGGATAGTTTTTGGAGTTGTTGGATTGCATTTTATCGGCTCTCTTATATTTTTTACAATTTGGTTATTAAATGGTCATCCAACACTTAACTTACCTGATATTGCCCTTTATCGCACCGATAACTATGTGTTTTTAGTTGATTTTTATTTTGATAAAATTTCTGCTGTTTATCTTTTTGTTGGCGGCTTTTTAACTTTTTTAGTAACTATTTATAGCAGAAGATACTTGCACAGAGAAGAAGGATACAAACGGTTTTTTAACGCTATGTTATTGTTTTACTTTGGCTATAACATTACCATTTTTGCCGGCAATTTTGAAACCCTTTTTATTGGTTGGGAAATTTTAGGCATTTGTTCATTCTTACTAATTGCATTTTACCGCGACCGTTATTTGCCGGTAAAAAACGCATACAAAGTTTTTTCGGTTTATCGTATTGGTGATGTGGGTTTAATTCTTGCTATGTGGGCAAGCCATCATTTATGGCACGAAAACATTACTTTTTCAAAATTAAATGATCAGAGTTTAGTGCATGAGCATCTTTCATCACATAGTATGATTGGTGTTTTTATATCGTTTGCCATTTTAATTGCCGCAGCAGCTAAATCGGCACAGTTACCTTTTTCATCTTGGTTGCCACGCGCTATGGAAGGCCCTACTCCATCAAGTGCTATTTTTTACGGCTCGCTTTCGGTACATGTGGGTGTTTTTCTTTTACTGCGCACATTCCCTTTTTGGGAAAATCAAATCTCAGTACGTATATTAATTGTTGTTTTAGGTTTATTAACTTCCGCAGTAGCTACATTAACAGCCAGAGTTCAATCAACAATAAAAAGTCAGATAGCTTATTCATCGGTGGCACAAATTGGTTTAATTTTTGTTGAAGTCTCTATTGGTTTCGAAAAATTAGCCTTGTTCCATTTTGCAGGCAATGCCTTTTTAAGAACCTATCAGTTATTGGTTTCGCCATCATCAGTTAGTTATTTAATCCGAGAGCAGTTTTATAATTTTATTCCGCGTAAGCAAACCATTGAAAATTCTTTTCCAAGAAAAATAAGAAACACTTTTTACATGCTTTCAGTTAAAGAATGGAATTTAGATTCGTTTATGAATCGCATTTTATGGACACCCTTAAATGAAGCCGGAAAAATGTTAGATTTTCTTACTACCAAAAGATTACTTATTTTTTTTATTCCCGCCTACATAATTGGCGTTGTTGTTTTAGATGCTCACATAACTTTACCTTACGAGTTGCACGAATATGTACCAACTATTTTTGCCTTAGTTGGTTTAATTAGTGTACTAAAAGCTTTTTCTGAAAGAAAAAACGTGCTAATGAGTTGGATGATGATTATCATGAATCATTTTTGGTTAGTGTTAGCTATTTCGTTTAACGAAAATTTTACCCATAACCAAGTGTATCTTTATTTGAGCGGTGTAGTATTTGCCGGAACCGTTGGTTATTTATGTATTCGTAGATTAAAGCTACTAGAAGACGCTTACGATTTAAATCAGTTTTACGGACACGCATACGAGCATCCAAAAATTGCCTTTGTATTTTTACTTTCTTGTTTGGGTTTAACAGGTTTCCCAATTACTCCAACATTTATTGGCGAAGATGTAATTTTTACACACATACATGAAGACCAAGCCGGGCTTGCTTTTTTTACTTCATTAAGTTTTATCATATCGGGCATTGCTTTGATACGAATTTTTTCTCGCGTGTTCTTAGGTCCGCACATAAAAACAAATCACGAAACAGCATACAGGTCTTCTTAAATTATATTATAAAATATGTGCTCTAAATAATAAACATGGAAACAACCAAAACAACAACAATGACAACAAAACAAGAAATCCCGTTAGATGGTATAGCGGGCTTAAAACAAAACCTGATGGCCGATTTAACATCGGGCTTTATGGTTTTTTTATTAGCACTACCACTTAGTTTAGGTATAGGTAAAGCCAGTGGCATTCCTAATCCCATATTTGGTGTAGTTACTGCTATAATAGGCGGTTTAATTGTCTCACTCTTGTCAGGTTCTCGTTTAACTATTAAAGGTCCTGCAGCAGGTTTAATTCCAATTATATCGGGTTGTGTAGCAGCTTTTGGCGGCGGCGAACAAGGCTGGCATTTAGCTTTAGGTTGTATTGTAATTGCTTCTCTTTTACAAATAGTTTTTGGTTTATTAAAAATGGGCAACTTCGCCGATTTTTTTCCGGGTGCAGCTATACACGGTATGCTGGCATCTATAGGTGTAATGATTATCATTAAACAATTACCAATTTTATTTGGTGTTAATGGAAAATTTTTAAAAGATGCTACCACTGCTCCAATAGACCCAACTACGGGCGTTGCTGATTTAACTAAAGCTAAAGGTTATGATATTGTGGGGCTTGTAAAACACATGCCTGATATACTCTCTAACTACGATAAAAATATTCTTATCATTGGTCTTATATCACTGGCAATTGTTTTTGGTTTCTCTTTTATTAAGTCGGGGTTTCTTAAAAAAATTCCTGCACCTTTAGTTGTTATTGTAATTGCTATATCACTTGGTATTTCATTTATTATTAAAGACACTCCGGGCGCTTTAGTAAAAACAGGAAAAATCACTGACATACTTAGCCAAAGTTTTATTAACGTAAGTTTTGATGGTATAACAAGCAACCCTGGCGTATTTATTAAATGGGTTATTTTTATTGCCTTAGTTGGTAGTTTAGAGTCGTTACTTACAGTAAAAGCCATTGATGGTTTAGACCCATGGAAACGTAAATCAAACGCTAATAAAGATTTAACCGGTGTTGGTGTTGGTAATGCATTAACAGGCATGATTGGTGGTAGCCCCATGATTGCTGAAGTAGTACGTAGTTCGGCTAACGTTGGCTTTGGCGCAAAAACCCGTTGGGCTAACTTCTTTCATGGTTTATTTTTATTAGTGGCATTATTAGTGGCTGTGCCTATTATTGAAGTTATTCCTTATTCTGCACTTGCTGCACTACTGATTTTTGCCGGTTACCGTTTAGCAAGTCCTAAAGAGTTTAAACATATGTTTCATCTTGGTTTAGATCAGTTTGTTGTATTTGTAGTAACTATACTTGTTTGTGCAGGCGATGATTTATTAATGGGTGTTGCAACCGGTATAGTACTTGAGCTAATTTTAAACATAGCAAGCGGCGCAGGTGTTGGCAACTTATTTAAATCGCGTTCGGAAATAAGCACCAATGGAAACAACGTAAGTGTAAAAGTTAGCGGAGATGCTTTATTCTCTAATTACTTAGGTTTAAAGAAAAAAATATATGCAATTGAAAAAGGTAAACATGTGGTGATTGATTTATCTGCTTGTAAAGTAGTTGACCACACTTCATTACAATCGCTTAAAGAGTTTAAAACTCAGTACGAAAATGATGGTGGTAATGTTAGCCTAACCGGTTATGAATTACACAGTTCTAAAGGGCACGACGAAACATCAACCCGTGTTAAAAAAATAATGTAAAGAAAATCTGTGCACCACCTGTGCATGCTTCGTTTTTTCGTTGTTGTTTGTTAACGACTTGCGCAGGTAGCACAGAGCTTTCTTTTAACTTATTCTATAAGAAATTATTTTTTAATAAAATCCTCACAAAAATGTGAGGATTTTTAGTTTAAAGACATCTTATCCGTAAACTTAACCACTTGTAATAAAATAAGTGTTAAATCGTATAAAAATTGCATTTTTGCAGGAAATTTAAACCTTATGTCAGCTAATAAATTATTTATAAGTGCCTTTGCCTTATTGTGTGTTTCACAAACAGCCTTTGCTCAGAAAAAAAAGAAAGGTGCAGAGGAAATAATTATTGTAAAAACAGATACTGTTTATGTAGATAAAAAACCTGAACTGCCCAGCCCTAAAACATATCGGGCAACAAACACTAAAAGCAACGATATAACACACACTAAGCTCGAAGTAAAATTTGATTGGCAAAACCAGTGGTTATTTGGTAAAGCCACGCTCGACATTAAACCTTATTTCTATCCGGTAAAAAAATTGTACTTAAACGCGCGCGGCATGGATATATACAAAGTGCAGTTAGTAGGTGCAAAAGGAAATAGTGATTTAAAATATGCATATGAAAACGATTCGTTAAAAATTGATTTAGATAAAGAATACACACGTAATGATAAGTACACCGTGTTTATTGATTACAAATCGAAACCAAACGAGTTGAAAGCAGGTGGCAGCCAAGCCATTACCGATGATAAAGGTTTATATTTTATTAACCCTAAAGGTGAAGATAAAAGTAAAATGCCACAAATTTGGACACAAGGCGAAACACAAAGTAACTCAGCTTGGTTCCCTACGGTAGATAGTCCAAATGAAAAATTTACGGATGAAATTTATATTACAGTGGATGAAAAATATACTACCCTATCAAATGGTTTGCTAACCGACAGCAAAAAAAATACGGATGGTACACGTACCGACCATTGGAAAATGGATTTACCACACTCAGCTTACTTAGTTATGATGGGCATTGGCGAGTTTAAAAAAGTACTTGATACGCCTTGGAAAGGAAAAGAGGTGTCTTATTATGTAGAAGCAAAATACGAACCTTATGCAAAAAATATATTTGGTTTAACACCTGAGATGATTGAGTTTTTCTCTACCCGTTTAGGCACTCCCTTTGCCTGGCAAAAATATGCTCAAATTGTTGCAAGAGATTACGTATCGGGTGCTATGGAAAATACATCAGCTACTTTGCACGGAGAGTTTGTTTATCAAACTGAGCGTGAGTTGCTTGATGGCAGTAAAGGCGAAGATGTTATTTCGCATGAATTATTTCACCAGTGGTTTGGCGATTTAGTTACAGCTGAAAGCTGGAGCAACTTATCGTTAAACGAATCGTTTGCAACCTATGGCGAATATTTGTGGCAAGAATATAAACATGGTGTTGATGCAGCCGATGCACACAGCTATGGTAGCAAAATGGGTTACATGATGCAATCATCACAAAAGGACCCTCCGCTTATTCGTTTCGAATATCAAAACCGTGAAGATATGTTTGATGGCGTTAGCTATAACAAAGGCGGACAAATTTTACATATGCTGCGTAAACAAGTTGGCGATGATGCTTTTTTTGCATCGCTTAAATTATACTTAGAGAAAAATCGTTTTAAAAATGCCGAGGTACACGATTTACGCTTAGCCTTTGAAGAAGTAACCGGCGAAGATTTAAATTGGTTTTTTAACCAATGGTATATGACAGGTGGACATCCCATACTTGATATTACTTATAGCTACGATGATGCCGCTAAACAAGTAAAAATAAAAGTTGAACAAAAACAAGATTTTGAAGAAAACCCATTATACAAACTACCTGTATATGTTGATTTGTATTTTGGTGATGGTGCAACTAAAACTGTTAGAAGAGAAAAAATTACAGTTACCAAGGTAAGCGAAGAGTTTAGTTTTTCATCTGATAAAAAACCTGCCTTAATTAACTTTGATGGCGAGAAACAATTGCTTTGCATAAAAAACGAAAACAAAACTACCCTCGACTATGTGTATCAATATAAAAACGCACCCAAATATTTAGACAGACACGAAGCCCTTAACCAGTTTAAAGATGGAGTTGGCAATGCAGCTGTTTATGAAGTTGCTCAGCTTGCTTTAAATGATAAAATGGCCGACCTTAGAATAAAAGCCATAAAACTTTTTGAAGAAGTTGATGGAGTAAAACTTGCCGAGATAAAACCTTTATTAGTTAAACTGGCGCAAAGTGACGAAAAAACAAAAGTGCGTGCAGAAGCCATTAGCTTTTTAGCTAAACACTATAAAGGTGATGCAGATGTAAAAGCCATTTACACAGCTGCGTTATCAGAAAAATCATACGCAGTTGCAGGTGCAGGCTTAGATGCCTTGGCAAAAGAAAACCCGCAAGCGGCTATGCAAAAAGCAAAAGAGCTGGAGAACGAAGACAGCGACAACATACGTTTTACCATTATGGAATTATACACCAACAATGGTGATGATAAAAACAACGATTTTTTTGTAAAACAAAAAGACAATTTTACAGGTTTTGAAGCCATTGGTTTTGTAAATAACTACGGGCAGTTTTTAAAACACTGTACTAAAGATGAAACTGTACTTAGCGGTGCTGCCCTTATTAAAACCTACACCGAAAAAGGGAAAAATGTTTACGTAAAATATTCGGCACAAAAAGCATTGAAAGATTTAATGAAAATGTATCAAGATAAAGAAGATGAACTAACTTCTAAATTAGAAGACATTAAAAAACAAAACGGAGATGCTACTTCGGTAAACAATCAACTTACTACAGTTACAGCAACTAAAAACAAATTAAAAGAAATATATGATTCTTCTAAATCATAAATAAATTTACTTGAATAAAAAAGCCTGCTTAGTTTTTAAGCAGGCTTTTTTATTATGTGTTACTACTATTCTGTTTACTTAGTTGCTATGGGTCTTTTGTTTCTCGACCACTCACTCCAAGAACCAACATATAGTTTTGGAAACTCAATGCCCGCATAAGCCATAGCTAAAATTGTATGACAAGCAGTTACACCTGAGCCACAATGAACAATTACATCCTCTGTTTTTTTACCTGCTAGGGCTTCTACATATTTATCACGCAGTTCTGATGGAGATAAATAAAATCCATCAGTATTTAAATTACTTGTAAACGGTATGTTTATAGCTCCCGGAATATGACCTGCAATTAAATCTATAGGTTCTTTATCACCATCATAACGCACCTTGTCTCTTACATCAATAACAAGAAAATTAGTATCCTTAGCAGCATTTGCCACCTCATCTATTTCGGCAAGTGGTAGCAGCCATTTACTTACTTTATATGCTTCTGTATTATGCGGTATTTCTTCGTTCGAACTTAATTTAAATCCCGCTTTAATAGCAGCATCAAGTCCGCCATCAAGCACCTGTACTTTATTATGCCCTACAGATTTAAGCATCCACCAAAAACGGGCAGCTGCATTAGAGCCATTTTTATCGTCGTATATAATTACATGGCTTTCGGGCGTTATACCAAGTTGCGTTAAAACCTGCGCGAATTGAACAGGGCTTGGCAAAGGATGTCGCCCGCCCAGTGATGGGTCAGATTTGATACTCGCCAGCTGTGTGTTTAAATCAACAAATAAAGCACCTTCTAAATGACCTTTTTCATATTGCTCTTGCGCATTTGCTCCTGCCCTAGCATCTATAAGAATAATGCCGGATATTTTTTTTAAAGACAATAATTCTTCCGGTTTTATAATAGGAGATATTGTTTGTGTCATAATGCTTTATAATGTAAATTTTATTTAAAACAATAAGTAATTACTTACTCAAAATCTTAAATTCAGTACGACGGTTTTGTTGACGGCCCTCGTCGGTATCGTTAGTAGCAATTGGCACGGTTTCTCCATAACCTTTAGCCTCTAAACGAGCGGTTGCAATGCCTTTACTTATTAAATAATTTACAACAGACTGTGAGCGTTGTTGCGATAGTTTCATATTGTAATCATCGCTGCCCTTACTGTCAGTATGGCTTCCTAATTCTATACGCAGGGTTGGGTTATCGGTTAACAGTTTTATTAAACGATCTAACTCATTAGCCGATTCGGGGCGAATGGTTGCTTTATCAAAATCAAAAAATATGTTACGCAACACAATAGACTTACCCACATCAATTTTCTTAAGCTCAATGTTTTTTTCTACCTCCTGAAAATCGGCCGTAGCCGGTAAATCAAAATTTTCTGAATGAAATAAATAACCATCTTTTTTAACCGCTATACCATAATTTTTTCCGGATGGTAACGACACTAAATATTTACCTGTTGCACTGTTTGAACTAAAAGTAGCCAGCAATTCATTTTTTTCATTATCAATTAGCTCAATCTGTGCCTCTAAAGGCAGTTTGGTTTGCTCATCGCTAATAATTCCTTTTAGCATAGTCATTTTAGGGCCTTTGCTTACAATTTTTTCCGCTTTAAAATCGCTTATTGGTGCGGCTACACTGGCTAATAAATTATCTTCATTCATTAGCATAGGTGTTTTTTCGGGGCCTAAAAAGGTAATTCTATATATATCAGTTTTACCAAAACCACCATGCTTAGCCGACGCAAAATAACCGTGGTAACCGCTTCCGCTAATTACAAAAAATACATCATCCTCAGGTCCGTTAATTGGATAGCCCAAATTTTCAGGTGTGCT
>Ga0207160_1008_pt1 | contig 83771 bp, 76 predicted proteins | sample Alteio_BWMinHeat_21_FD_153510 | JGI IMG/M metagenome (GOLD analysis project Ga0207160, IMG submission 153510) | Enriched cells from forest soil in Barre Woods Harvard Forest LTER site, Petersham, Massachusetts, United States -... | ecosystem: Environmental > Terrestrial > Soil > Temperate forest >... | reverse complement strand
AAAATATTAGACCGCATTCTATTTGAAAATTCGCCCATTATTTTTTTGTTGTTAGAAATATGGAGTACAATTGCAATTATTACAGGTGATGTAATGCCATATAACATAGCCGAATAAATAAGTGCCTGTATAGGGCTTATACCAATATAATTTATTAATAAACCAATAATCAAAGAAATAATAACAACGATATAAAAAGGTTTAGCTTCATGAAACTTTTTGTCTAAACCTTCTTTCCAATCAAATGTTTCTGAGATAATGTATGAAAGTGATCCCGATAAAACAGGTATAGCTAAAAAGCCAGTACCAATAATTCCAATGGCAAAAAGATAATAAGCAGCTTTTCCTGCCAATGGCTCCAAAGCTTTTGCTGCTTGCTCAACCGAATCAATTTTATGAATACCAGCGTTAAAAAGTACTGTACCTGTGGTAAGAATAATAAAAAACATTATCACGTTAGAAAAGAACATACCGAAATTCACATCTGTTTTCATATTTTTCATGAGTGTCTTATCTATCATAACAACTTCTGATTTCTGTCGCATATCTTCAACCGACATTGTTGTTTGCCAGAAAAAAAGATATGGCGAAATAGTTGTACCTAATATAGCAATCAAAACATTTAAAAATTCTTTATCTAAACTAATAGTAGGTATAAAAGTGTGTTTTATGATATCTTTCCAATCCTGTTTATATAAAAAAGGCACTATTAAATAAACCAAAAGTATAACACACAAATATTTTAGTACAGCTGCAAATTTTTGATAAGGCAAATAGATAATAAGCAGTATTAAAATAAAGGTAAAAGCAATGCTAAAAAAAATAGGATGTATAGCCGGAAATATAAGATTGCTCACAGCCCCCATACCAGCTATGTCGGCTCCAATATTTAATATAATAGCCGGCGCACTAAACAATAGCATTAAATATAAAATAGGTTTTGGGTAATGTTGTTTTAATGTGCCAGTAAGCCCTTTAGAAGTAACCATGCCAATTCGAGCACACATTTCTTGTATGCCTGCCATTAATGGAAACGTAAGTAATGCAGTCCATAAAGTTGAAAGCCCATATTGTGCCCCAGCTTGCGAATATGTAGCTATACCAGATGGGTCATCATCACTTGCTCCGGTTATAAGCCCCGGCCCTAAAATTTTCCAAAACCGTTTGAGTTTAGATTGTTTAACCTCTTTATCCTTCATCCAAATTTTACTTATTGAAGTTAAAGATGTTATAATAAATGGTAAATAAAAAATAAATATTTGTTATATAAACTTTACTAATTATCAACCTACTTATTTTAATGTTGCTTTTATAACAGCACATCAATAGCTATCTTCTTCGTCCTCCTCCGCCACCGCCCATATGACCACCACCACTCATATGCGGCGCCATTTGTGTTTGTCTTGGCATTTCTTGTTGCTGCATTCTTGGTTGAGTTGGTTGTTGTTTTGGTATTTCTTGATTTTGTTTTGGGATCTGTTGCTGTCTCGGAGCAACGTTTTGTTTTTGTTGTCCATTAATTGATTGCTTAACCTTTGTTTGCTGTTTTGGCACTGCTGCCATAGCTTTCGAATTACTTTGTGGGGTTTTTCCAGTTTCTTTTCCTCTTAGCCCAGCAACATTATTATTTTTAGTTGGTTGCCCATTAATTTTCCCATTGGTTCTTGGTCCATAATATACCTGGCGTTCAATATTGCTACGTACAGTAGGTGATACTTGCCTGTGTTTATAATAAATATTTTGTGCAACCATAATACGATTTGCATACACTCGATGATGGTAAACTCTATAAGGATACATGCCATTCCAATAAGCATAATAGCCTATCGGACTCCAAGGAGACCACCAAGACGGGTAATATCCCCAATACCAAGGCGAATTCCAATATACATATGATGGTCCATAAATAAATCCTACGCATGGCCATGCCCATACATTTACCATTACTGGTGCCGCTTGATTATATGTATTATCATTTACCTGTGTTTGTTGCTGATCTTGTGGTTCAATAATATAATTTTTACCATATAAATCTTCATCGCCAACAATTTGTACGTGTACATTGTTATTTCCTTGTTGTTCTATCTCAATAATAGCTAAGTCTTGAGTTTCAGTTGCTGTTATAGGATCTTGTAATACCAGTGAGTGTATCCCGTTTTCACCATAATCTTTTACGCGTATATAATCTATTTTACCATCATTATTTAAGTCTAAATTATTTACCTTGTTGTCAGGCGTATTTAGTTTCTTTTCAAACTCTTCTACATTTTGTGATTCTTTAAAAAGAGTAAGAACTCCGTATAAATTTAAATTATCTCCCGGTAAACCTAAAGAGTCAGGAGTTTGTGTATATCCTGCTGCTGCGCCCATGCTTATCAGCATAAAAAATAATGCGCAAATGTTGTTTGTGTGTTTCATATTTCAAATTTATTCTGATAATTAGGGTTTTTAATCGATATTCGGTAAGAGCCTCTTTTTTATAGCCCAAAAGCATAAGGCTGTCTAAAAATTTACGTAGTGTTTTTTAGTGTTTAATTATTTCTTCCTTAACAGTATCAATTTTTTCCGTTATACGGTTCAGCAACTCTTCAAACTTATCATTTATCTCACCAATGGCATCTTCACCTTCTCTTAAAATTTTCTTTCTGGTTTCCGTTCCTTTTGCGGGTGCAAATAAAATACCCAATGTGGCACCAATGGCAACACCTGCTAACACGCCTAATACTACTTTTCCTGAATTCATGATTTCTGTTTTTAATTGTTTGTGTTTCTTTTTTAAATAGGCTTCCTGCCTTGTATGATACGTAATAGAACAGCAATAAGTGCTATCACTAATAATATGTGAATTATCCCACCTGCATTATATCCAATAAAACCAATAGCCCATCCAATTATTAATATAACGGCTATTACATAAAGTAAATTCCCCATGATTTCTTGTTTTTAAATTATTATTATTTGATTTATTTTTTATTGAATTAATTTGGAACCATATGAAATTCTTTTCTGTCGTTTCCATCCATATAATAGTACCAAAACGATTTACTTTCTAATCTTAAAATAATCTCCGTGCGCGACTCTTGATGACTTATTCCAGTCAATCTGATTTCCTCATCGCTGTTTTGAAACGCCCATACACCTGTACCTGCAATGTTTCCCCATGTGTAGGAGTAATTTCCGTCTTTGCTATACGTTTCTATATAACCCGCCATTAATGATGTATAGTCTGTTCCGTTGAGTAGATAGGTTTCTACCCTCCATGTGTTGGCAACCCTGTTCGTTCTCGACTCAAAATTAATCAGCGGGCCATCCGGATATTTTTTACAACTCTGCACCACTGGCATCATGCATATAACTAATAACGTAAGTACAATAGATATTTTTTTCGTGATTTTCATTTTAATTTATTTTTAAAGTGTTTAATTAAAAGTGTATTGCTACACCAAAAGTTGATATACCAGTAGAAAGATCAAGAAATAAACCTGCCTTGCGACTTAAATGATACTCGCCACCAATGTGCATGGCAACATATAAAGGGTTTACAGCTTGGTAAGCTTCTGTGTTTCCATAATATCCATTTTCCCATACCACGGTTTTAAAGGCAAACCCGACTGAAGTAGCTAAATACAAATCCCATTTTGGGTTAACATGCAACCATTCGTCAAAATAGTACGTACCCTTTACACCTACTGGTATAATGGTCTCGCGATAATTATAATAACGATACGACGGATCTGTATTTGGCAAATTCGGGTTGCCCCAATAATAACTTTCTTGAAAAGTTGATGCACCAACAAAAGGTGCAAGAGTAAAATCCCTGAAAATATCAAACTCGTAATTAAGCATTACGGCAGGCGTTAAAATGCCAATATTGCCGTAGTAACCTATACCGGCACCCAGATTTAATGTGTTACCGTATTTTTCAACTCCCGGTTTTACTTTTTCTTCTATAACATAGTTTGGCGTTTGGTCTTGCGCCCATGTTTTGTAGCTTATTAAACTTAATAAGCAGGCTGCAGTTGTAAATATTTTTTTCATGGTTGTTGTTTTTAAAGGTTATTACTTATTTGTTTTTGTTTTACTTATATAATCTAAATCCTACTGCTATTTGAAACCAAATATTTTTGTACCTTGGTGTGTATGAGCTTCCGTTTCCCACATTATTTTGCAAATCCCAACAGCCTTTTCCTGAAAGTATAAAGTGGTCTACATTTATATCAATTCCAAACACAGCGCCAAAAATGTTTTTTCTAACATTGTCATTTTTAAATTGTTGGTCTTGTGCTGTACTGTTTGCACCAAATACAAATACATCTTTTTGATGTAATAAATACGAGTACTGTACACCTCCTAAAAAAGTTATAAACTCAGCGGGTTTAAATTGTATTTGCAACGGTATATCTAAATAAGACGTTGTTCTGGTATCAGTGTATGTACCTCCTAACATAGTACCCGTTGATTGGTATCCTTTTTGTGAAAACAACACTTCGGGCTGAAAGCCTACATATTTTCCAATTGGTATCCCAATAAAACCACCGCCTGCAAAACCCAATTTAGGATTAGCCTTAAAATTTTGACCCTGCGAGTCATAAACATCAGACATGTTTCCACCGGCTTTGGCACCAACTACTAATTTAGTTCGTTCATCATCAATGGGCTGTGCTTGCACTTTATTAACAGCTACAAAGCCAAAAAATAGAATTGTTATTAATATAATTGATTGCTTCATTTTATTTCGTTTTTAGTTAATAATAATTTATAGCAAATCTATTTTACATAAAGTCCTTTAATTTGCATATTCGGTAAACGCCTATTTTAAATAGCCAAAAACCTATAATTAGCTTTTGAGGCATGTTATAAAAAACTTCCATTATGAGAAGTTTTTTCATTTTGTATTGTTTTAGTTCTTTATAAGCAAACCATCTTTTGTTATCTTTGAAGAATGAATTGCATTATAGTTGATGATAATAAAATGGCGCGTACAGCGCTAAAAAAATTAATAGAGCAGGTAGATTTTTTAAATTTTAAACAGGAGTGTGCGAGTCCAGTTGATGCTTTTAATTATTTACAAGAAAATTCAACCGACCTTTTCTTTCTTGACATTGAAATGCCCGGCATGACAGGTATAGAGTTAATTAAGAACCTTAGTATTGAAAAACGTCCTATCATTATTTTAATTACTTCTAAAACCGAATATGCTGTTGAGGCTTTTGAATTAAACGTGGCTGATTATATTGTTAAACCCGTAACTCTACCCCGCTTGCTTACAGCACTTGCTAAAGCAAAAGACTTATTTGATAATAAAGAAAAAAAAATTGAACCAAACCAAAAAGATAAAGAGTACATTTTTGTTCGTTCTAACGCCGTACTTACTAAAATTAAAATAATTGAAATTACATACATACAGGCCCTTGGCGACTATGTAAATATTTTTACAGCCGATAAGCGCTACACTGTACACATAACTCTTAAAGGCATGGAAGACAATTTACCTGTCGAAAAATTTTACCGTTTACATCGCTCTTACCTTATTGCCCTAGACCATATAGATAAGGTGGAGGAAGGAACCGCTTTTATTGGCAAACATCCCATACCCATAGGTGAACAATTTAAAAAAGAACTCTTAAAAAAATTAAACCTCATTTAGCCATCTGTTTTTTTAAGGTTATCGGCTATTTATTTCCCCCCCTTACCGAATTCTCGCTAAAAAACAGTAATGCCAACCTTATTTTTGAAACAAAAAAGTTTCACTAATAAAAAAGGAGGGCCAAATGCAAACTCAAGGATTAAATTTATTTATTGTTGATGATAATAAATCAATGGTTACAGCACTTAAACAGTACTTACAAAATAAGTTCGGTATCAGTTTAGTTATATCAACCTTTTACGATGGCGAAAGTTGCTTAGAAAAAATAGATAAAGAAACTCACATCGTTATTCTCGATCATAACATGCAAGGTAAAAATGGCATTGAAGTTTTAAAATCAATAAAAGCCATTAACCCCAACACCAAAGTCATTATGCTATCTAGTAATGAAGACATGGAAACTGCCATCAACTCATTTAGAGCAGGTGCTGAAGATTATGTGGTAAAAGGCCTCAGTTCTTGGAAAAAAATCACACAGCTTGTGAGTCGTATCATAACAGCGCCAATTCAATTAATTGTTGATGAGTTTGGTGTATCAAAATACATGGCAATTTTCTTTTTAACTTTTTTCTCTATGGCCATAGTAGTAGTTTCTACCCTGCATTATATGTAGGAACAACAATAAAAGCTGAGTTACTGATATTAGTAACTCAGCTATTTTTTATATATTAGATACTTATTGAAATGGTTTCGCAGATGAAGAAAATATGGAATGTCAATATAAAATTAAAAATAGGTATAGGCTTTTCAATTGTGTTGTTGGTTTTAATTGGTGTTCAGTATGGTCTTAACCGCAGTATTGATGATGTTATCACTTCGCAAGAAGAGTTATCAAATTCCACAAAAATTTCAACCGAAGTTGAGTCTATAAAAACATCCGTTGTTTTTTTTGAAAGCCACGTAAAAAGTTATGTCCTTACAGGTAACGATAGTCTTTTAGGCAATAACGAAAAATATTTGGCAAATATTATAACCCAATTTAATGATTTAAAAAAGCTATCTCCAAATAAGGAACAAGAAGCATCTATCGACACGCTCGTTAAACTATTAAATGCCCAAATAGAATTTACTGATGAAGTAATGTTTCAGTATCAACTCAATCCAAAAAAATCTATCGCACTTATTAAATCAGGTAAAGGCAAGCTGTTAATGGCACTTATTATAAAAGAGTTTGATAAAATACATCATATAGAAGAAGTTAAGTTCGCTCAAATTCTTATCCGCAATAAACAAGATAGCGCCCGTGTAAAACAAATGGATACATCAGCTTACGTGTTTGCATTTTTATTAGTGGTGCTTTGTGTTTGGGTTTTGTACCGCGACGTAAACAAACGTGAAAATCTTGAAAAAGAATTAATGCTTACGCAAAAAAAGGCCGAAGATGCTGCAATTATTAAGGAGCAATTTATGGCAAACATGAGCCACGAAATTCGTACACCACTTAATGCTATCCTTGGTTTTAATCATCGTTTAAACAAAACTAAATTAGATGCGGAACAGCAAGAATATGCTAAAGCAGTACAAAGTTCAGGCGAAAATTTATTAGCTATTGTAAACGATATTTTAGATTTTTCAAAAATCGAAGCCGGTATGGTTCGTATCGAAGAAATTAGGTTCAATCTCCCCGGCCTTTTACATTCTGTAGTTACTATGTTTCTGGTTCAATCTAAAGAAAAAAAAGTACCCCTTACATTAACCATTTCGAACAAAGTACCCCTCTTACTAATGGGCGACCCAACTCGTTTAACACAAATATTAATTAATCTAATTGGCAATGCGTTAAAATTTACAAAAGAAGGTTCCATACGAATTTTAGTAGATGCTGTTAACATCGACGAGAAAAACACATCTGTTACCTTTAAAGTAATAGATACCGGCATAGGCATTTCTGAAGAAAAAGTTTCTGAAATATTCGAACGTTTTACACAAGCAAAATCAGACACCTCTCGTAAATATGGTGGCACAGGTTTAGGTTTATCTATTGCAAAAAAATTAGTAGAGTTGCAGGGTGGTACTATTGCAGTTGAAAGTATAAAAGGTAGCGGCTCAACATTTATAGTTAACATCCCATACAAAATTGCCGATAACTTACCTGATGAAGTAAAACCAAAAATTGAAAAATTGAAAAAAATAGACGTACAAGATAAAGTTAATGTACTAATTGTAGAAGATAATTTGTTAAACCAAAAGCTCGCCGGTTTTATGCTAAAAGACCTAGGCTTTGATTTTGATATATGTGATAACGGAAAGCTTGCCATCGAAAAATTAAAAAGCAATAACTATAATTTGGTGTTAATGGATATACAAATGCCTGAAATGAATGGTTATGAAACTACTGAATACATTCGAGACCAACTAAAACTTACTATGCCCATTATAGCTATGACAGCACATGCCTTGCCAGGCGAGCGAGAAAAATGCATAAGTTTTGGTATGACAGATTACATTTCCAAACCAATTAAAGAAATAGATTTAAATAACTTAATGGCAAAATATATTAATGTTATCTTTAAGGCGCATTAAAAGGTAAAACAGCCATGCTTCCTCAAAAAGTAACTAACCTAAGCTATTTAAATGAAATTTCTAAAGGCGACGCCAATTTCATAAAAGAGATGATTTCTATTTTCCTGTCCGAAAATCCACAGGAAATTCAACAACTTGAAAAGGCGATTACTGAAGTCGATTTCGAAAAAATCCGTTCTACCTCTCATCATATGAAATCTACCATACCATTTATTGGTTTAGATTTACTTATTGCATACGAGTTGTCTCAGATAGAAGATCTTGCTATCAAAAAACAAAATATTGAAGTCATTAGCAATCATTTTATAAAAGTGAAAGCAATATATGAAAAGGCCGTACAAGAGTTGAGCGAGTAGTTTTTTATTTGATCATTGTTTGTTTTTAAAACCTATTACTAATCTCAAGTAAATAGTATACTGACCTATACCAAGTTTATTTGCCACTAACTTTATACCGTTATTGTAAATAAGCAAAAATGCCATTACTGGTATAATATTTCAGCTATTTTATTATATGAAATCTGGCAAAACAAGAAAACAAGTGCAGTTTAATAAGGGAATCGATGAGCTACCCGATAAACTCGCAGCTACAATAGTAGAGGAGCCATATTATCTAAGAATTAAAATAATTAATCTTTTTTTTAAAGAGGGCTTTGATAGTGCCGGAGAAATTGTAATTGACATATCTGATAAAGATAAATTAGTCATTGCAAATTACATAGAGAGTTACTCATTTCCAAGTTTAAAGACAATTAATATTAATAAAGAATATGAATTTGTTACTTCTAAATTTACGTTAGCAATAGATGAAAACAAAGTAAGTAAATTCAATTTCTATCTTACCTACGAGGACATTAATACTTAAAGTCAACAATCGATAGAAAGGTTAATTTTCCCATCAATTATCTTCAGAATATAAAAAAAATTCCAAATAAGAGCGATATTTAGTTGTTGAATTTCTTCATCTATCGTGCAAAAAACTACACGTTAATTGAGGTGGCATTATATAAAATAAAAAGCCCGTGTATGCAGAATAACACGAGCCTTTTATACTATATGAAAAAAGGGGAGTATATCAGTCCCCACATATTACTACAAAATTTTATGCCAGTGAACTATTTACTTTAAATGCTTAAGGGAATCTACTTTTAAGCTATCAAATATACTAACCATAGGTGTATTACAAATGGGGCATCTATCAGGTGAAATACTTGTTTTATCAGCATGAACAGGGCACGCATATTGCGTACATTTATTTGGATTCTCATTTGGTTCCTTTTCATCAGTAAGTCCTTTACAGGCAAATAAGGCAATTAATATTGCTACGTAAAGAAATTTATATTTCATATAGATAACGTTATTTTATTAGTAAGGGGAATTACTTTATTTAATGCTACTAAAATTATTTAATGCCTGATCCCAATTTACTACATTCCACCATTCATTTATATAATCAGCTCTTTTGTTTTGATATTTAAGGTAATATGCATGTTCCCATACATCCACGCAAAAAACAGGCGCACCAGTAAAGCCCGAAATATCCATTAACGGATTGTCTTGGTTTGAAGTTGCTCCAATTTCTAATTTACCATTTTTAACTACCAACCATGTCCAGCCGGAGCCAAAATGTTTTGTTGCTGTTTCGCTAAATTTGCTTTTAAAATTATCGAACGAACCAAATGCTTGATTTATAGCATCCGACAATTTTCCTGTTGGTTGCCCACCCCCATTAAATTTCATCAATTTCCAAAACATGGAATGATTAAAATGACCGCCACCATTATTTCTAATAGCTAAAGGATATCGACTAATATTTTTTATAATTTCTTCTATAGAAGAAGGAGCGTCCTTTATTTCCTGAAGTGCCTTATTTAGATTAGTTACATATGTACTATGATGTTTATTATGATGGATTTCCATTGTCATTTTATCAATAAATGGTTCCAATGCATCATAAGCATATGGCAATGTTGGTAATTCAAATTTAATTGCATTAGTTAGCGAAATTGTTTCTTCCATTTTTTTGTTTTTTTATAATTTATGTTATACAACCTGCGTACCATTTAAAAGTTTTTAATACTACAAAAGGCTTATATATAATGTAGAAAATACTTCACAATGTGTGAAATTATACAAACAAAAAAATTGTGTTATATCCCTATAAGGCTACTTTACGTTGGCATGTTTTTATCTTCCTCTTAAAAAAAAATAAAAACATCCATGTAAAAAACTAATAAATAAAATAACATGAAACAGCTTAAAAATTTTAAACGAAACGCAATAAATACAGTATTTATTTATACTTTATTATTAAGTATCATAATAATTATTTCATCATGCGGTAGCAATCAAAAAACAGATGACACTAAGGATGCAACAGATAATAACAATACTGCTGAAAAGAGAGATGAGCAATTTTTGGTAGATGCTGCCGGAATTAATTTAGAAGAAATTAAATTAAGTCAATTAGCCCAACAAAATAGTATGGCTCCTGATGTAAAAGAAATGGCAAAGATGATGGAAACCGAACACACTACATGTTTAAATGATTTAAAGGCGCTTGCCGAAAAGAAATCAATTACAATACCAACATCAATAACCAAAGAAGGAGAAGATGCTTATCAAAAATTAATGAATATATCGGGTACCGAATTTGATAAAAAATATTGCGATATGATGGTGGACGGGCATAAAAATGCAATTTCCGAATTTGAAAAAACGTCAACAGATAGTAATGATCCTGATATTAGAACATGGGCATCTGAAACGCTGCCAGCATTACGGAAACATTTAGATCATGCTCTTAATTGTCAGAAAAATTGCACGAAAATGTAATCAAAAAAAAATTATGCTTTAACATATAAATCTAAAATCAAAAACATGAAAAAAAATATATTATCATTAGCTATAAGTAGTTTAATTATTATAATGGTAGCAACCACTTCATCTTGCAAAAAAGATTCGACAACCACTTCATCATCAACATCATATAGTAATGCTGATACATATTCAGCAAGAGATCATCAAGATGCTGAAAATAATTCTAATGATGTAGATCAAATAGGAGCGGAAGGGATGGATAATGGCAATATAAATACTAATTACAGAACAATAGGTGGAGGCTTACTCACTCCTATGTCGGGTAGTATAACTATTACGCCTAACCCTGCAAATAAGACCCTTACTTTAACTTTTTCAAATTATGTTGGGTTGGATGGACATTTACGTAATGGAACTATTATGTATGATTATTCCGCATCCTTAAACTCCGCAACCCATTACCGCGACTCAGGAATTGTAATTACAATTACAACACCTAATAACGATTACTATGTTGATAGCAATAAAATACAAGTAAACAAAACAATCACTAATAAAGGAAGAATAACTAACGGTAATTTAACATGGCACATTACTACAAATTTAACCATTACTAAAGTAAATAATGGAGGCACCATTCAATGGTTTTCTACCAGAGATAATATTTTGTTGAATACAAATACAATTTCTTATAATGGATCTACTATACAATCATCTTTTACTAGCTATAATATTCCTATTAACTGGTCAACTGCAGTAATAGGCATTACCGGTAACGCCAATGGTACTTCAAGTGATGGAATAAGTTTTATAGCTAATATCAGCTCTATGTTAGTTCGTAATTTCAATTGTTCTCCATCTTTAATTCATCATCATTTTCATCCTTTTGTAGCCGGTGAAATTGATTTTACTCCTTCAGGAAAAATAACACGAAAAATCAACTTTGGTACGGGTGCTTGTGACGAAACATATACTATTAGCATCGGAAACTGGAGTGTTACTATCACATACGTTTTTTAAGGGAAATTAAGTATGAATTATTATATCATACCCGCAGCAATATTAATAACAGTAATAGTGACTGTTATTTTTTCACTTATTTCAAAAAGACCATTTAGCGGATTATGGTTTTTCTTTCTTATTATTTTCTTAATAACATGGGCAGGACATCTTTGGATAACACCCTTTGGGCCAGTTGCATTAGGTTTATCCTGGGGACCTTTATTCTTAGTTTCGATGTTTTTTAGTTTTTTAATTCTTACAATAGTTCCACCGATTCCACTACATAAAAAAAATGAAGCCAAAAATGAAGAAGACGGCCCTTTAATAGCAATGGGAATGTTTTTTTGGATTATAATTATATTACTAATTCTTTCTATTATTTTTGGATACTATAAATCACCAAATATAATTGTGTGAAATTTAAAATAGTTGGAGTATTTATTTAACACTCTGATTGCGAAATGCGCAGGAGCAGTATATTTTAAATTATGTATTAGGAAATATAATTTTAAAACTAGTTCCTACATCCATTACAGACTCTACTTTTATATCTGCTTGATGCGATTTAAGAATATTTAAAGTAGATACAAGCCCTAAACCCATACCTGTTTTTTTTGTAGTAAAATATGGTTCAAATAATTTTTTCAAATTTTCTTCGCTAATACCAGAGCCCGTATCTTTTATTATAATTTGAGTGAAATCTGTGTTTTGTTCAGCTCTAACAAATAACTTCCCTATATCAACCTCCATAGCCTCAATTGCATTTACAATTATATTAACAAGTGAAATGGTGATTTTTTCCTTATCAATTTCTTTAATTATTGGATCTATTGGAAACTCTGTTTCAACAATAATGTTTTTTAATTTCAATCTATCGTCAACAATTTTTAAAGCATTTTTTATTACTTTAATAATATCTATTGCCTCTAATTTTAATTCGATTGTTTTAGACGACTGCAATAATTCTGTAATAATTAAATCAATTCTAGACGAACTTCTTTTTATAACATCAATAAAAAACTGCTGTCCATCTACATTTGTCTCTTGTATGCCATCAAGAGATAAACTAATATTTGCCAAAGGGTTTCTAATTTCATGGGCTAAAGTTTGTACCAGTCTATACGTAGCTTCTAATTTTTCTTTTTGAAGCTTAGCTTGTTCTACTTGCACTCTTATTGTTTCATCGAAAATAATGCCTTGCCAATATGATTGTTGATCAGGCAAATGAAAATAAGTTATAGATAAATTACTTAACACTGAGCCGGATGATTTCGTAATAAGCTCTAACCGAAAATTTTTTATACTTTTTTTCGCGCTAATTAATTCCTTTATAATTGGTTTATCTTTTTGCGCAACAAAATCAAGTAAAGATTTGTCTTTTAGTTCTTGTGGGGTATATCCTAATAAATAAAAGCTAGCCGGATTACATTCCGTAAAATTAAGAGAAGAATTACAGGTGAAGATAAAACTTATAGCATTCTCAAATAATAGTCGATATTTTTTTTCGTTATCATTTATTAATTTAAAGCTTTTAAATCTTTCAAGAGCGTATCTTAAACTTCGTTCAAGAATTTCAGTTGTAAGATCTCCTTTAATTAAATAATCATAAGCCCCATACTCAACCGCTAACTTATCTACTTGCGAGTTACCTTTACCAGTTAATAAAATAACAGGTTTTATGCACCCTTTATCTACAGACTCTTTCAGGATTTCCAATCCGGTTTTAGCCCCTAAACGATAATCAATAAAATACGCATCATATTGATTATCTATTAATTTCACCAAAGCTTCATCCTCTTTAAAGCACCAATTACAATTAACATTAAATTCTGTTATTTCCTTTATAAATTGTGAAGTAATAAAATAGTCATCTTCGTCATCGTCAATAATAAGGATGTTTAAGTTCTGCATTATCTATTTATTTGTATTTAAGAAGATAAAAATATAAAAGTTGTCTATGCTTTAAAATAATAATTAACAAAATTGTAGCCATAAGAAATTTATCCATAATTTTTTAGATAAATCTGATAGGCAAGCATAGTGATTTGAAAACATACAAGTTAAAAATTTATATAGCCCCAGAATGAGGAATATTTTCTACAAAGGTAAATACATCGTTATTTTTTACACACTATCTTTATTTGTTTTAGAGACTATTAAGTTCTTTATATTGTTTCATCTTGTTATATAAAGTTTTTCTATCTATATTAAGCATTAAAGCAGCCTTGCTTTTATTATAATTACACTTTTTTAATGCCTCAACAATTAATTCAAATTCGGCATCAATACTAGCTTGTTTCATACCAAACTCGCTAATCTCAATATTTTTTTTAACTAAAGAAGGCGACGATGAGTTTGATTGATTATTATCTTGACTTTCTCCAAAATTTAGTTCTTCAAAGTGAGTAATCTCAAAAGGAAGCGAACTCACTTCAACAAAAGCACCTGATGTTAGCAGCGTAGCCCTTTTAATCACATTGTTAAGCTCTCTTAAGTTTCCCGGCCAATTGTATTTATAGAATATTTGCAAAACATCAGAGCTAAAACCTTCAACTGATTTATTTAACTCCTGATTAGTTTTGTTTAGAAAAAACTCAGCAAATAATTTTATGTCTTCTTTGCGGTTTTTTAATGGGGGGATTTCGATGCTAAATTCATTAAACCGATGATATAAATCCTCTCTAAATTGTCCTTTTTTAGCTGCTTCAGATAAACGTTCGTTGCTAGCTACAATAATTCGGACATCTAGGTCTATATCCTTGGTTCCTCCTACCCTACGCATCTTACGTTCTTGTACAACACGCAATAACATTACCTGTATATCGTAAGGCAGATTACCTATTTCATCTAAAAAAATAGTTCCTTTATTCGCTCTTTCAAAAGAGCCAATTTTTTGATTTAGTGCCCCGGTAAATGCACCTTTTTCATGGCCGAACAATTCGCTTGCGGCCAGCTCTTTTGATAATGCACCGCAGTCTATAGCTATAAAAGGATAATTATGACGTTTGCTATTATTATGAATTTCGCTTGCAATAGACTCTTTACCACTACCACTCTCACCATAAATAATAATGCTATAATTAGTAGGAGCAACTAAATTAATTTGAGCTAAAATTGCTTTAAAAACTTCGCTATTACCAAAAATATATTTACCCTTTGATTTTTTAGAAACCTTTGCCCCGTTATCAATTATTGAATCTTCTTGTTTTGTAAATATTGCCTCTTTATCCTCTTTTTTATCAAATTCTATAGCTCCTTTTAAGGTTAATAAAATTTCTCCGGGTAAAAGTGGTTTTGTAATATAATCATAAGCGCCCAATTTCATTATGGCTACAGCCATTCTCACATCACTATAGCCGGTCATTATAATTACAGGTAAATACGGATGAAGTTCTTTTATTTTAATTAAAATATCTTTACCGGTCATATCTTCTAACCTGAAATCGCATAGTACAACATCAAATTTATTGTTGCTTAAAGACTCTATAGCTGCTTTTCCGGTATTGGTTATAGTTACTTCAAAGTTATTTTTAGCTAAAAATCTACTTAAAAGCATACATATATCCTTATCATCATCAATAATTAAAATAGTAGCCATGTGTTATGTATTGATTATTTTTTAGTTCTTACTTTTAAAAAACAAATTTGTTGAAATTTACAGATAAAAATATATTGTTTAATATATTTTAGCATTTATAAACATCTCATTTAAAATTAAGGAGTTTTAAATTTTAATGCAAATTAAATGCCGTTAAAAAATTAACAACTTTAAACATAATTTAGAACCCAAAAATTTAATCCTAGAAAATTTATTTTTCCTAAATCATTATAGTACCAAATAAACGGGGAAATAATTACCCGCCATTTAAGTAAAATCAAAGATTGCTAATTTTTAATCATCTTATTTTCAGATAATTAAAAATTAAATAAAAATGGCACAATTTTTTCCCTTCCCTTATCATATGAATTATTAATTTTTTAATGCAGATAAAACTATGTTATGTTTATCATTTCCATTTTTTGTAATTGCTTTAATAGCAGCTTTATTTGGACTCATAAATATAGCTGCCAGTGTAATGTGGGTAGCTAAAATATTTTCCTTCATATTTTTTGTGTTTTTTTTGTTAGCCCTTATAATGGGAGGAGGCGACAGCAAAAAAATGAAGGGTTAATTAAATGCCAAATCTTCCTAATAAAGGGTTTGGCTTTTTTGTTTAACTAAATCGTATCGTGTATGGCCGTCCTGCAAATACAATCACAAAAACAAACACAAAAGCTAACCTTTAAGCAAATTCAGTTATTTAATATTGTAACTCTACATACAGTTGAGTTAGAACAATATATAGCTAATGAAATTGCAGCAAACCCCGCATTAGAATATGATTTAGAACAAAATAATCCAGAAGACAAAGACCTTCAGAACGAGGAAGATGAGCCGAATGATGATACCATAAGCGAGGGTAAATTAGGGGAAGATTATGATTTTACGGATTATATGGATAAGGATTTACTAGATGATTATAAATATGAAGTTAACAATAATGGAAGTGAAGAAAATAAAAGAGAACAAATAATAATAGAAAATGAACACTTTACTCAGAATTTAATTTCTCAACTAAATATGCTTCCCCTTTCAAATAAAGAAAAACAATTAGGGATATATATTATTGAGTCATTAGATGATGATGGATATTTAAGAAGCGATGTGGGCGAATTGGCAGATGAGTTATCCTTTCAACACAATGTTTTAATTACTACTAATGAATTGATTACTGTGCTTGATAAAATTAAGCGATTTGATCCTGCAGGCATTGCCGCAAAAGATTTAAAAGAGTGCTTGTTACTACAATTAAAAAATAAAAAAATAAAAACTAAAGATACATTCAATGCCATAAACATATTGCAGAGTTTTATGCAAGAACTTTCTGATAAAAAACTGGATTTGATTAGAAAGTCTTTAAAAATATCTGAAGAAGATTTTAATGATGCTTTAGATGAAATAAAATCTTTAAACCCAAAGCCTGCCTGTTCTAGTTATAAAAACTCAAATACAGCCATTACAATTATACCCGATTTTACCGTTACTGTTGACGGTAATAATGTTGAGTTATTTTTAAACCAGGCTAAACAACCTGCGCTTAAAATTAGCGAGGAGTATACGGAGATGTTGAGCGATTATTCTAAATCAAAAGATAAAAGTTTAAAAGAAGCTTCCTTATTTATAAAAGATAAAGTTGAAAACGCAAAATGGTTTATTGAGGCACTCCAACAAAGGGAAAGTATGATGATATTAGTGGCAAAGGCTATTGTAAAACATCAAAAACAGTTTTTTATTACCGGCAATAGAAACGATTTAAAAGCATTAATTCTTAAAAATATTGCTGAAGAAATTGGCTCTGAAATTTCTACTGTATCAAGAATTGCTAATAATAAATATATAGCCACATCAATGGGCAACATTTTAATTAAAGATTTATTTGTGCAAGGCATGAGTAATTCAAATGGTGAAATTGTAAGTACAAATGAAATTAAACAAGTATTGGTTAATTGTATTGAAAAAGAAAATAAATCTAAGCCATTAAGCGACGAAGAAATAGTAAAATTATTAGAAGAGAAGAAATATTTAATTTCGAGAAGAACCATTGCTAAATACCGGGATGAATTGAATATACCAAATAAAAATTTCAGGAAAACAGCCTGAATACATTACCAATATTTACAAGACAATTTACGTAGAATAATTTTCCCAGTATAAGTGATTGTAATAGAAATTGCAGATATTTTTTCATTGGAATAAAGTTTACTCATATCCTATTAAGTATATCATGAAAACTTCCGTTATAAATATATTTATCTTAAATGATTCTACAACAATTGCTTATAAACTAAGGCGGTTTTTCCAAAGGCGGTTTGGTAATCAACTAAATGTATCTCTATTCTTTAATAGTGAGCCTTTTTTAAACAATTTAAATGAAGATGTGCACGTGGTTATTTTAGACGATTATTTGTATGACCCTATTACTAATACCGGTGTTAATGTAGCTGGCCTTGTAAAAAAAATAAAAGAAAAAAATAATAATACCGAAGTTATAATATTGAGCTCTGAGAGGGGCATAAAATCAATAATAAATGCCACCGTTAATGGATACATTCATAATAAGCACGGTGCCTGGAGAAAATTGCAAATACATTTAGATAAAATAATAAACAATCCCATTAATTTTTTAGAAAAAGAATTTGAGGTAGGTGAATTTATAGGGATATTTACTTTAATTTTTTTAAATATGGGTATAGCTTCAATATTAGCTTTACGTTTTTTTGAATAAGCATTCGATAAAAATTAAGCCCCAACTATATAGTTGAGGCTTTTTTATTTCACTAAACATTATTAATACATTAAGAAAATAAATTTTTAAGTTTTCTCCAAAATGAAGGTTTTCTATTTTCAGTCTGTTTTTGGATAGATTCTATCTCATCAATAAATAAAGAAACTTTTGTGTCGGCATATGGGCCATAGGCATTTGTTAAGTAACCTTTTTCACCATCATTTGTTTCTATAGCATATAAAATAGAACTGTCTCCGGGGTCACTATCCCCTTCAAATCTATAAAAGGTGTTTATTTTTACTTCATGTGATGCATAAGGTTTTTCTCTCTCTCCTTTTATTTTATTGTTCCCAATTGCCATAAAATTGGTTTTGTATCCGCGCTTTGTAATTAATTCAATGCATTCGGTTAGGGTTTTCATTTCCTCTCTTTCAAACGGAGCTACGGTTTCCATCATACTATTTTTATTTTATAATAAATATTATATCAGGCAAATCAAATAAAGAATTTAAATCGCGTTATTTAATTTTGCTCAACAATTTTAAATAATTCGGAAATCTTTGGGGATAAAATAATCTCGGTTCTCCGGTTTCTGGACCTACCATCTTCGGTTCTATTAGGAGCTACAGGGAAATATTCGCCACGGCCAGAAGCATACATTTGTTGTGCTCTAACTCCGTACTCGTCAGAAAGAATGCGCTCAATAGAAGTAGCTCGCATTACGCTTAAATCAAGATTATCTTTTAGAAATTCCCCTTTTTTTAATGGAATTGTATCTGTATGGCCTTCAATTGTTATATCAATATTAGGTTGGTTAAGGAGCACATCTGCTAATTTCTTTAGGGCTTCTTTTCCTTTAGCATCTACTTTATAACTCCCCGATTTAAAAAGCAGTTTTTCAGAAAGTGAAACATACACTTTGCCATCACTCCTAATTTCAGCAGTTAACTCACTAGCGTTAAAACCTAAAAGTGCATTTTTAACTTTTTCTAAAAGATCCTGTTGCGCTTTTTTTTGTTTTAATATAGCGGCCTGTAAATCAAGTACTCTTTTATTACTCGCCTCTAAATCAGCCACTTTAGTTTTTAGTTGATCGTACAGCTTTTGCAATTCTGCCTGACTCATTTGTTCCTCTGCCGAGTTTTTGGCACTCAAATTGCCATATCTACCATTAAGAATATTGTAGCTAGAATCTAAACTATTATATTTTTTAGTGAGTTGGTTATATTTTTTCTTAGATACACAAGAAAAAATCATAACTAAACACATACTTACTGTAATGATTTTTGGAAGGCGAAAGGGTTTCATATTATTATTTTTAATTACTCATAATAATATCATGCCAGCTTATTATGTAAGTTAAAAATCTATATCGAGGCTTTTCATTATTAATTCAATACATAAGATGTAAGAATTTCTTGTTTTCTGTATTTTCAATATAAATTGCCTATTATATTTTATCCTCATTAAAAAACTTATAGTACTAGAAACCACTACTTAAGGTTATTTTATTATTTACTTTTCTTAACTTTTTAATAAAAAGAATTATTATTGTGCTAATAAACTTTGTTTATGCAACCAGAGATTTCATTTTTTCTAATTGATGATGACATCGACGATCGGGAAATTTTTACTTTAGCCCTGAAAGACATTGATTCTTCCATCAAATATACAACAGCAAAAGATGGTGCTGAAGCATTAGATTTTATTGAAAATAACGGAAATTTTATTCCTAATTTTATTTTTTTAGATTTAAATATGCCTCGTGTTAGTGGAAAGGAGTGTTTAATTGAAATGCGAAAAATTGTGCGTTTGCAAAACATTCCAATATATATTTATACCACTTCTTCATCTGACAGAGACAAATTAGAATTGCTTAATATGGGAGCAACTGGTTTTATAACAAAGCCTTACACCATTAAAAAACTTGTTGAAATACTTTCTCAAATTATTTCGACTACTACTGGCAAATCAAATTAATTTGGCTCAACTCTAATTAGTGACTGATATTTCACTCAAAACCCCAAAAATAACGGAAAATCTGTAACAAATTTCGGTCTTTGTACGTTTAATGTATAAAGTCCAGAATGAGTTTAAGGATAATAAAGAAAGGAATAAAGCATTTATCTATCAGTGATAAAAAAGAACTGATAGATTACATCAAAAGCAGTTATAGTGTTTTTGATGAGTATTCTATTAATGTCAAAGCTTGTCCAGAGTGTCACTCAGACTATATCGTTAAAAACGGAACAAGAAAAGGAATACAGAAATACATTTGTAAAGACTGCAAGAAAAACTTCAATTATAAAACCAATACCGTACTTTCTAAAGTACAGAAATTAAACAAGTGGAATGAATTCGTGGATGACTTTACTTCGTTGAATATACCTTCACTTAAGGCAATGAGCAAGAAATTATGTATAAGCGAACAGACTGCCTTTAACTGGAGACAAAAATTACTTTCAGCTATTGCTCCAAAAACAAATATCACCTTTACAGAAGAAGCTATTGAATTTGATGAAACCTGGCTCCGGCTTTCAAGAAAAGGAAGAAGGAATATGGGTATCGAAGACCCGGCCGTTTACAGGGCTTGGAGAAAAAAACAAGTTGGAGATTCGCCTTACAATGTAAAAGTATTTTTTTCGTCTGGACGTAAAAGTAAGAAATTGGATGTTCACCAATCACATACCGGCAGAACATCAAGAAAGGATATGGAAAACTATTTTATCAAAGATAAATTCAAAGACATATCTGTTTTCAGCGATGCCCACGTAACTTACAAGTCTTTTTTCAAAGCCAATAACATCGAGCATCAAACATTCATTGGAAAAAACCACATAAGTTTTTTGAATAAAGAAGTCCACAACCAAACAGCAAACTCCTTAATCAGGGGATTTAAGTATTTTGTTAATGAGCACATGAGAGGTGTATCTACAAAGTATTTAGAGCATTATATCAAGTGGTACCAATTTATACACGAAAGCAAACTTCAGATGCATAAGAAAGATGAATTGAAATTTAATGTAACAGATGAAATTTGTGATACCATTGCCAAAGACAAGTTTGGAATTGAATTGTACAGACAATCCGAATTAAGTTTTATCCGGTTCTTAAAGAATAACGGCAGAACAAATCATGGAGATTGCAAACACCATTATTACGCGAATAAAATGGCCGCGTAAAGTAATTTCTAAGGTAAAACAAGAGTAAATCTCTTATTATCTCTTCCCCAAAGAGTAAATTTTCCTAAATCCAAAACATCCATTCCTAAAATAACAGGGAAATCATAAGTGCTGCCTATTATAGATTCAATTTCTGAAAATATTAATTCGAATGTTATTCCAGCATCATCACGTAAAACAATTCTAACATTTTGATAAATTGCGGTTTTGGCTCTTTTTTTATAAGGAGTTCTTGTTGTCCCAAGTCTCAAAGGTGTTATATTATTATCCAGGAAAAGTTTGTGAGATATGGCCGTCTTCCCTGCACCAGTATCTATTAACATACGCACTGTTGCTTCCAGTAGTATGCCCTGATGATAAACACTTCCATTTATTGCCGGACGAATCTCTGTAAATCTGCTCGTTAAAATGGGCATAAATTGGGTTGTATCCTGCCAAGGTAGTATTTTTAATTATACTACAATTATTACTTCCTGAAAAATTAGAATATTGCATATGAAATAGATGTGTTTATGATAAATATCTTTAAAAATATTGCTATCTTTAATTTTATCAGTCACTAATTAGAGTTGAGCCATTAATTTTAATAGTTTTTTATTAATTCTTTTTTTTAAGACTAAATATCCCCAAACTTATTCATCGTCAAAAAGATGATTAGCATTATAGTCTTAAATTGTAAATTCATCTGAAAAAATCAAATATTGGCACATTATTTGAGATGTAAAAAGTGTGGCAAAAATTCCCCAACCAGTTGATTTATCAACAATCTTTGAGCCTTTTATTAAATTAAATTAGCTTTGACATTATAAGAAATATTAGTGTTAGTAATTTAAAAAACTAATAAATGGCGACGGGATTAAAAAAAACAAAAATCGCATCCTATTCTGCAGATGCTAAAATACTTGATGCACAAGTTAGTGTAAAAAAAACAAAAAACGGAAAAGCTTCAATAGAAGAATCGTTAAATAAAGAAACTATTTTTCAAGATAATGGGGGCTATTTGTTAGATGCAAATGAATTGCTCTCAATTCTTACTGAAGTTAAAAACGGAAATTTTGATGCAAAAATGCCAATCAATAAAGTTGGCATAAGCGGAAAAATATGCGATACATTGAACGAAATTATTTCAATGAATAAAAAATTAGTGAAAGAATTTTCGAGAGCAAGAATTACAATTGGTAAAGAAGGGAAATTAAACCATCGCATTGCATTACCATATGCGCAAGGCGAATGGAAAAATAGTGTTGAAGATCTTAATTCACTTATTTCAGATTTGGTTTACCCAGTAAGAGAGATAGATCGTGTAATTTCTGCGGTAGCAAAAGGAAATCTTTCACAACAAATTCCAATTGAAACAGGAGATCATTCGTTACAAGGAGAATTTGCCCGTATTGCCAAAGAGGTGAATGATATGGTAAAACAGTTAAATCTATTTACCATGGAGGTTACGCGTGTATCACGTGAGGTGGGATCGGAAGGTAAGTTGGGTGGGCAAGCAAAAGTAAAAGGTGTGGCAGGTGTGTGGAAAGATTTGACCGACTCGGTAAACTTAATGGCCGTAAACCTTACGGCACAGGTACGTAACATTGCTGATGTAACAACTGCGGTGGCTAAAGGAGATTTATCGAAAAAAATTACGGTGGATGTAAAAGGAGAAATTTTAGAGCTGAAAAATACTATTAACACGATGGTGGATCAGCTTAACTCTTTCTCATCTGAGGTAACGCGTGTGGCGCTTGAGGTGGGAACAGAAGGTAAATTGGGTGGACAAGCGCAAGTAAAAGGTGTTGCCGGTACATGGAAAGATTTGACTGATTCGGTAAATCAGATGGCCGGTAACTTAACGGGTCAGGTACGTAACATTGCAGAGGTAACTACTGCTGTGGCTAACGGAGATTTATCGCGTAAAATTACTGTTGACGTTAAAGGAGAAATTTTAGAGTTAAAAAACACCATCAATACAATGGTGGATCAGCTTAACTCATTTTCATCTGAGGTAACACGTGTGGCACGTGAAGTAGGTAGCGAAGGTAAACTGGGTGGGCAAGCAAAAGTAAAAGGGGTTGCCGGTGTGTGGAAAGATTTGACCGACTCGGTAAACCAGATGGGATCTAACTTAACATCACAGGTGCGTAACATTGCTGAAGTAACAACTGCCGTGGCAAAAGGAGATTTATCGCGCAAAATTACGGTGGATGTAAAGGGAGAAATTCTTGAATTAAAAAGAACAATTAACACCATGGTGGATCAGCTGAACTCTTTTGGTTCAGAGGTAACACGTGTGGCGCGTGAGGTTGGTAGCGAAGGTAAACTGGGTGGACAAGCAACGGTGGAAGGTGTAGATGGTATCTGGAAAGATTTAACGGATTCTGTAAATCAGATGGGATCTAACTTAACGGCACAGGTACGTAATATTGCCGAAGTAACAACTGCGGTGGCAAAAGGAGATTTATCGCGTAAAATTACAGTGGACGTTAAAGGAGAAATTCTTGAATTAAAAAGAACAATTAACACCATGGTGGATCAGCTGAACTCATTCGGTTCAGAGGTAACACGTGTGGCGCGTGAGGTTGGTAGCGAAGGTAAGTTAGGTGGCCAAGCAACGGTTGTAGGTGTGGATGGTGTATGGAAAGATTTGACTGACTCGGTAAATCAGATGACAGGAAATTTAACGGCACAGGTGCGTAACATTGCCGATGTAACAACTGCCGTGGCAAAAGGAGATTTATCACGTAAAATTACAGTGGATGTTAAAGGAGAAATTCTTGAATTAAAAGACGCTATTAATACAATGGTGGATCAGCTTAACTCATTTGCATCTGAGGTAACACGTGTGGCACTTGAGGTTGGAACAGAAGGTAAACTGGGCGGACAAGCAACAGTGACCGGTGTTGGTGGAACATGGAAAAACTTGACTGACTCGGTAAACCAAATGGCCGGTAACTTAACAGGTCAGGTACGTAACATTGCCGAAGTAACAACTGCCGTGGCAAAAGGAGATTTATCGCGTAAAATTACGGTGGACGTAAAAGGAGAGATATTAGAATTAAAAGATACAATTAATACGATGGTGGATCAGCTGAACTCTTTTGGTTCAGAGGTAACACGTGTGGCGCGTGAGGTTGGTAGTGAAGGTAAACTGGGTGGACAAGCAACGGTAGAAGGTGTAGATGGTATATGGAAAGATTTAACTGACTCGGTGAATCAGATGGGGGCTAACTTAACAGCACAGGTACGTAATATTGCAGAGGTGACAACTGCTGTGGCGAAAGGAGATTTATCGCGTAAAATTACGGTGGACGTAAAAGGAGAAGTACTTGAATTAAAAAATACAATTAACACCATGGTGGATCAGCTGAACTCATTCGGTTCAGAGGTAACACGTGTGGCGCGCGAGGTAGGTTCTGAAGGGCAGTTAGGTGGTCAGGCCTATGTACCCGGTGTTGGTGGAACATGGAAAGATTTAACTGACTCGGTAAATAAAATGGCATCTAACTTAACATCGCAGGTACGTAACATTGCAGAGGTAACAACTGCGGTTGCGAATGGTGACTTATCGCGTAAAATTGCGGTGGATGTTAAAGGTGAAATATTAGAATTAAAAAATACAATTAACACGATGGTGGATCAGCTTCGTGGATTTGCATCGGAGGTAACTCGTGTGGCTCGTGAGGTGGGAACAGAAGGTAAACTAGGTGGGCAAGCTCACGTACCAGGTGTTGCAGGAACGTGGAAAGATTTGACCGACTCGGTAAACCAAATGGCAGGTAACTTAACTACACAAGTGCGTAACATTGCTGATGTAGCAATTGCGGTTGCGAATGGTGACTTATCTAAAAAAATTACGGTTGACGTACGCGGAGAAATTTTACAATTAAAAGAAACACTAAACACAATGGTGGATCAGCTTCGCGGATTTGCATCGGAGGTAACACGTGTGGCTCGTGAGGTGGGAACAGATGGAAAGCTTGGCGGACAAGCCTTTGTACCGGGTGTAGCAGGAACATGGAAAGATTTAACGGACTCTGTAAACCAAATGACGGGTAACTTAACAGCACAGGTACGTAACATTGCCGAAGTAACAAAAGCGGTGGCAAGTGGTGACTTATCTAAAACAGTATCCATTGACGTTAAAGGTGAAATTTTTGATTTAAAGAACACTATTAACAAAATGGTGGAGCAATTAAACTCATTTGCTTTTGAGGTAACACGTGTGGCACGTGAGGTTGGTACCGAAGGTAAATTGGGTGGACAAGCTGAAGTAAAAGGTGTTGTGGGTATCTGGAAAGATCTTTCTGACTCGGTAAACATGATGGCATCTAACTTAACATCACAAGTACGTGGTATTGCTAAAGTTGTAACATCGGTAGCAACCGGTGACCTTCGTCAAAAATTATCTATCAATGCAAAAGGAGAGGTAGCACAATTAACAGATACAATTAACGAGATGATTGAAACACTTGCCGTGTTTGCCGACCAGGTAACTAACGTGGCACGTGAGGTGGGTGTTGAAGGACGATTAGGTGGCCAGGCAAGTGTACCGGGTGCCTCAGGTATATGGAAAAACTTAACAGAGAACGTAAACCAGCTTGCGCAAAATTTAACAACACAGGTACGTTCAATTTCTGAGGTGGCATCGGCGGTAACAAAAGGCGACTTAACACGTAACATTCGTGTAGATGCTAAAGGTGAAGTGGAAGAGTTAAAAGATACCATCAACCAAATGATTACTAACCTTCGTGAAACAACCTTATTAAACCAAGAACAAGATTGGCTAAAATCTAACCTTGCAAAATTTACACAAATGTTACAAGGGCAAAAAGATTTACATACTGTTGCTATGCGAATCCTTTCCGAATTAGCACAGGTGGTTACAGCACATTACGGAGCCTTTTATATTCTATCTTCTGAAGAAGAAAAATCAAAATTAAAATTGTTTGCATCTTACGCCTATAAATCAGACAAACATGTTCCAAAAGAATTTGCTATTGGCGAAGGCTTAGTAGGGCAGTGTGCTTTTGAAAAAGAAAGAATTATACTTTCAAGCGTTCCTAACGATTATATAAAAATTACTTCGGGGCTTGGAAAAGCAAAACCTGCCAACTTAATTGTACTTCCTGTATTATTTGAAAATAATGTAAAGGCGGTTATTGAATTAGGGTCACTCGAAACATTCAGTCAAACTCACTTAGATTTTTTAAACCAGTTAACAGAGAGTATTGGTATAGTTGTAAACACAATTGAAACAAATACACGTACAGAAGAGTTACTTGAGCAATCGCAATCATTGGCAGGTGAGTTAAAAACACAACAAGAAGAGCTAAAACGAACAAATGATGAATTACAAGATAAAGCACTATTGCTTGTAAAACAAAAAAACGAGGTGGAAGCGAAAAACAAAGAGGTGGAAGAAGCTCGTCGTTCATTAGAAGAAAAAGCAGAACAGCTTACCCTTACGTCTAAATATAAATCAGAGTTCTTGGCAAATATGTCACACGAGTTACGTACACCGCTTAACTCATTATTAATTCTTGCGCAACAATTATATGAAAATGCAGAAGGTAACTTAAATGATAAACAAACGCGCTATGCAAAAACAATTCACTCGTGTGGTGATGACTTATTGCAATTAATTAATGATATACTTGACCTTTCAAAAATTGAATCCGGATTTATTTCTGCTAACATTTCAACTATTTATTTCTCTGAAATATCCACATTTGTTGAAACAACATTTAAACCATTATCTGAAGCTAAGAATCTTAAATTTAAAATTGAGATGGACCCTACCCTGCCTCAATCAATAGATACTGACTCTCAGCGATTAAATCAAATTCTAAAAAACCTACTTTCAAATTCATTTAAATTTACAGAAAAAGGAGAAGTTAAATTAAAGATTTACGAAGCTAATCATTCTTGGAAACCGGGAACCGTTACGCTTGATAAAGCAGAGAAAGTAGTTGCATTCTCTATTATCGATACAGGTATCGGTATTCCACAAGATAAACAGGCAATTATTTTTGAAGCGTTTCAGCAAGCAGAAGGTTCAACCAGTCGTAAATACGGTGGAACAGGTTTAGGATTATCCATTAGTCGTGGTTTAGCCGAGCTACTTGGCGGAACAATTGAATTAGAAAGTGATGCCGGGCGTGGAAGCACCTTTACCCTATTCCTTCCTTTAGATAAAATTGCCGAGTCATCGTATTTTGATAGCACACAAAGTTCAGAATCACTTAAACCTGAAAAAAAGGAATTAGATGATATACTTAATTCATTAAAGATGACAGATGATGGCATCGAAATTAAAAAATTAAGTGGGGTTGATGAGATGATTAACGAAACAGGTGATGATAGAAATAATATTTTACCAAACGATAAAATAGTATTGGTAATTGAAGATGATCCTCGCTTTGGAAGAATTATGATTGACCGCGCACACGTTGACGGACTCAAAGTTATTATTGCAACAAACTATGTTGAAATATTTAATTATGTAGCACGCTTTAAACCAATTGCCATTACACTTGATGTAAAGCTCCCCGACACAAGTGGTTGGAAAGTACTTGATTTACTTAAAAATGATTTGAATTACAGACATATCCCTATCCACTTAATATCGGGCGAAGAAAATAAAATACTTGCTTTACAGCGTGGAGCACGTAGTTTTTTACTTAAACCTTTAAGTAACGAACAATTAGATAGTCTTTTTTCTGACATTATTGATTTTAACTCAAGAGAAATAAAGCAATTATTAGTTGTTGAAGACAATGAATTAGAATCATCGCAAATTGTAAAACTGCTTAAAGAAGAAAATATTGAAATAACAATTGCATCAACAGGAGAAAAAGCCCTTCAGCTAATAAACAGTAAAGAGTTTGATACAATTATTTTGGATTATACATTACCGGATATTTCAGGGTTAGATCTCATCAAAAAAATAAACAATGATAAACTTACATTAGTTCCAATAATTATTTATTCTGCCAAAGATTTTAGTAAACGTGAACTATCTCAGTTAAATAAAATTTCGAGCCGAATTGTTTTGAAAGATGTAAATTCACTTGATAGATTGTTGGAGGAAACGATGATGTTTTTACACGTAAATTACGCGAAATTTCCACTGGAGAAGCGTAAGATTATGGAAAAGTTCAGGATGAAAGACGATATTTTAGCCGGAAAAAAAGTCCTTGTAGTAGATGACGATGTACGAAATCTTTTTGCCATTACAACTGTTTTTGAAAGATACAACATTGACGTTATTACTGCTGAAAGTGGTAAAGAAGCTATAAACTTGATGAATGAATCCAATGACATAGAAATGGTTTTAATGGATATTATGATGCCGGAAATGGATGGATATGAAACCATGCAAAAAATAAGAAGAGAACACAAAAACAATACACTGCCAATTATTGCTGTAACTGCAAAAGCAATGAAAGGTGACCGTCAGAAATGTATTGAAGCAGGAGCATCAGATTATATTACAAAACCTTTGAAAATGGATCAATTATTATCAATGATGAGAATATGGTTTTATAAATAAAATGTGCTATGCAAAAAGTATTGCGAATAAAAATTTTATTGGTTGATGATAAAGAAAACAATTTACTCTCAATGGAAAGTATCTTTGCAAAAGATAACTACCAGATAACAAGAGCAAATTCAGGTAGAGAGGCATTAAAAATATTATTAAAAGAATGGGATTTTACATTGATTTTGATGGATGTTGAAATGCCTGACCTTAATGGTTTTGAAACAGCAACCCTAATTTATCAGCGAGAAAAGCTGCAACAAATTCCAATTATCTTTATTACTGCACACAGTTACGGAGATGAGAGTATTTTTAAAGCTTATAAAGCCGGTGCAGTAGATTATATTTACAAACCAATTCAACCAAATTTATTACGAGCAAAGGTTTCAGTATATATTGAGCTATTTAAAAAAAATCGCCAACTAATTGAACAGGAGCAAAAATTAAGAGCTATAAATAAAAGTTTAGAGATAGAAGTGAATGACAGAATTGCTTCTGAAGAAAAAATAAAAGAGCTAAACAAACAATTATTAAAAAACATTGAAGAACTTGAATCAACTAACAAAGAGTTGGACCAATTTGCCTTTATTGCATCTCACGACCTTCAAGAACCTCTTAGAAAGATTAGAACTTTTAGTGATCGGATTGCTACCAAATATTCTGATAAATTAGATAGCGATGGAAAATTGTATCTTGATAAGATGCAGGGAGCATGCGAGCGGATGCAAACACTAATAGATGATATTTTAGCATTCAGTAAAATTGCCGGAACAAAAGATTTACTTGTATACTCTGATATGAATGTCATACTTCAAGACATACTATCAGACATGGACTTGCAGATTAATGAAAAAAATGCTCAAATCACAATTGACCCACTACCAAAACTATTTGTATATCCAACGTTAATCAAACTATTGTTTCAGAATATAATTAATAATGCACTTAAGTATTCGAAAAAGAACATTGCTCCTATTATAAAAATCACATCAAAAATAGAAACGCCTGAAAACTCGTCTGATAATATCGCCATAAAAAAATATTGCAGGATTCAAGTTCAAGATAATGGAATAGGCTTTGAGCAGAAATATGCAGAGCAGATATTTAAGATGTTCAAAAGACTTCATGGGAATTCTGAATATGCAGGAACAGGCATTGGCTTGGCAATTTGTAAAAAAATTATTGAGGAGCACAATGGATACATAAGTGCAAAGAGTGAGATTAATAATGGAACAACATTTACTATTAGCTTCCCGCTTGAAATCCATGTTCCTGCTCAGGTAGCTGATAATTCTTTATGATTTTTTGTTTCGACCTATTACACTAAATTTTCAAATTTGGTATCTAAAGATAAAGCACACATAATCTCTGAGAAAATTCATTCCTAATTTGTAGAAAAAAATACACGAGCTGCATTTTTTATTTCAATACATTTTTATAACCATTTGATTTACAGTGTTATTAAGGATATTTTGCCTAATGGTTTAAGAATTTAAAAACGAATTAAATGATAATTCAATTAAAAAGGAAATAACAATTAAATTAAAAAAAATGAAAGAAAATCAAAAAGATCAAAAGAATCAAAGCAATTCAAATGATCAAGAAAACAGACGCACTCAAAATGATGAGAACAAGAGAAAAAGTGATAGCAGATTAGAAAAACAGCATGTTTCAAATGATGACCGAGGAACATCAACTAAAAAAAATAACTCAAATAAAAATTTGAATCAAAAAAATCAATCAAAGTAGGAGGATTAAAAAAAAGCTAAAATAAAGTGGGCGTTAGTAATAAATAATTATTTCCTCACTTTATTTTTACTTAAACAATACAAAGCCATATTATTGATTTAACTCACAAAAATTAAATGAAAACCAATTTAAAAGACAAATTAGGAAATGGAACACCAAATGATCCGGAAAAACATATTCCTACAAAACCAGATAAAGACCCAGATCCAACTAAGAAAAAAAATGATGACCCTAAAAAAATTGATCCGACCAGAATTAACGAGCCAGAAAAAAATGACCCAACTCGGATTGATGAACCATCACCAGATAAACCCCAACAAATAATTGATTGGTTTTAATTAATCTTTTATAAAATGGAAATAATAAAATTTTATCCTTTTTTACACTCTCTCCCTTCATCTATAAAATCAAAAATAGATTGGGAAGAGTTATATATACCAAATTCTTACGAAGTTTTATTAATGAATGAATTAGCTGAATGTTTAAATAAAAATATTATTCTCTATAAAAAAGATTATCATCATAAGTTAAATAGTCTACTTTCTTCAATAATCATATCCGCCAAATTAAATTCTTGGCAAATAACAATTTTGAGGAATTATGAAAAAAAATTCGATGACTTTTGCAACATTGTAACTTATAATAACCCTTTACAGTTAGCTGAATTTCCTTTTATTGAATCCAAAAAAGAGTCTGCAATTTAACAATCGAGGTTTGATTTCCTTTTCATAAATAAAGAAAAATATGCCTACAATAATATGAATGCTCAAAATGTTACGAATAAATTAATTCGAACACATCTGGTTTCTGGAAATATGATTCCGGGCGAAGAGATTAGTATTAAAATAGACCAGACACTTACCCAAGATGCTACGGGCACACTTATTATGCTTGAGTTAGAATCAATGGGGGTTAAAAAAGCCAAAACTGAATTATCCGTACAATATGTAGATCACAACATTCTTGAAACAGACAATAAAAATGCTGAAGATCATGCGTTTCTTTTAAGTGCTGCTGAAAAATATGGCATTTGGTATAGTCGTGCAGGTAATGGCATTAGCCACCCATTGCACATACATCACTTTGGCATTCCGGGTAAAACATTGTTAGGTTCTGATAGCCATACACCATCAGGCGGTGCTTTGGGGATGTTGGCAATTGGCACAGGTGGACTTGACGTGGCGCTTGCTATTGCAGGTGAACCTTATAGTGTAGTAATGCCTTCAGTTTTTGGAGTTGAGTTAAAAGGAAAATTACCTGCATGGGTTAGCGCAAAAGACGTTGTGCTTGAAATGCTAAGAATATTTGGTGTAAGTAATGGCAGAGGATATATTTTTGAATATTTTGGAGAGGGCCTGAAGGAATTAAGTGTTATGGATAGGTTGGTAATTGCCAATATGGGGACAGAAATGGGAGCAACAACAACCGTGTTTCCATCTGATGAAGAGACAAAACGATTTTTAACAGCACAAGAAAGATCAGAAGTTTGGATTGAATTAGTTCCAGACAAAGGAGCTACTTATGATAAAACAATGGTAATCAATCTTTCGAAACTAGAACCCTTAATTGCATGCCCAAGTAGCCCTGGGAATATTAAAAAAGTTAGTGAGGTACAAGGTTTGCCTGTTCATCAGGTTGTTATAGGATCATCTGCAAATCCAGGTTTGAGAGACTATACAGTTGTAAGCGAAATTATGAAAGATAAAACAGCACCAGTTGGTTTATCATTGGATGTTAATCCATCTACAAGACAAGTAATTGAAAATTTATCTGTTAGTGGGCGATTACCGGATTTAATAAAATCGGGTGCGCGCTTTCATCAAACAGGTTGTTTAGGCTGTATTGGTATGGGACAAGCGCCCGCCGAAGGAAAAATAAGTTTACGTACTATGCCCAGAAATTTTCCGGGAAGGTCGGGCACTCTTGATGACAAAGTTTATTTATGTAGTCCTGAAACGGCGGCGGCAGCAGCCTTAACTGGCAAGATTACCGATCCTCGGGATTTAGAAAAATTATTAGGAATTAAATATCCAAAATACGAACATCCGAAAAAAGAAATCATTAACCTTCCTTTGCTATTCTCTCCAAAAAAACATAATGAGTCTATTCAACTTGAGAAAGGTTCCAACATTCCTCCTTTACCAAAACTTGATGCTTTGATTAATAAGTTTGAGGCACCCGTGCTTTTAAAAGTTGGCGACGATATTTCCACTGATGAAATTTTAAGTGGCGGAACTAAAGTTTTGCCTCTTAGAAGTAATATTCCTGAAATCAGTAAATGGGCGTATCATCAACTCGATAATAATTTTTATGACAAAGCATTAAAAGCAAAAGAAAAATATGGTGGGCATATTATAGTTGCCGGTAAAAATTACGCGCAAGGTTCGTCAAGAGAACATGCTGCGCTTGCCCCGAAATATCTTGGACAGCTAGCCGTAATTGCTATTGGATATGCCCGTATTGGTTGGCAAAACTTAGTCAATTTTGGCATACTGCCATTTGAATTTGAAAATGCGGATGATTATAAAACCATTAATGTAAATGATATTTTAAAACTCGAAAACATAAATGAAGAAACATTAACATCAAATGAAATTATTGTCATCACCAATAAAAAAGAAATTAGAGTCAAACACCGACTCTCAAGAAGACAAATACAAATAGTGTTAGCAGGAGGAATGATTAACTATTATAAACAAAAAAACAAACAAGCTTATGAACGTCTGTGAAGCCCTATTAAATGTACTTACTGATTTTGGTGTGAAATATATATTCGGCATCCCCGGAGATTCTATCAATGAGCTTATTGAAGCTATACGAAAACAAGACAAAATTAAATTTATCCACGTAATGCATGAAGAAGCAGGTGCTTTTGCTGCATCGGCACAAGCAAAACTAACAGGTGAGTTAGCTGTTTGTGTTGGCACATCGGGTCCTGGCGCCATACATTTATTAAATGGATTATATGATGCTAAATTAGACCATGCACCGGTTTTAGCTATAACAGGTCAGGTTGATACAGCTTTAATGGGTACATCATACCATCAAGAAGTCAATCTTCAAGCTTTATTTCAGGATGTAGCATCATTTAACCAAACTATTGTAAACCCTGACCAAATGCCAGAACTGGTTATTTTAGCTTGCCAAACCGCCTTGGCTAAAAAAGGCATTGCGCATATTAGTATTCCAATTGATGTTTCTATTCAAAATGTAAACCCAGTCGAAAGAAAAAAATATTTACATACTGAAAGTTTTATTATCCCTAACTCATTTAATATACAAACAGCTGCATCTATTATCAATGAAGCGCAAAGACCATGCATTTTAGCCGGTATAGGATCAAAAGATGGGATAAATGAATTATTGCAATTTGCAACCTTAATTAAAGCCCCTATAATTAAAACATTAGGAGCAAAAGACCTTTTACCTGACTTACACCCATTAACTATTGGTGGTATAGGTTTATTAGGGACATCAACATCATACAAAGCCATTAAGGATTGTGATTTATTAATTTCGATTGGTTCAAATCTTCCTTATGGGGAGTTTTATCCTGAAGAAAACATACCCGTTATTCAGATTGATATTAATGCCGAACAGATTGGCAAAAGACATCCTGTTATTATTCCTTTGGTGGGTGATTCAAAATCAACATTAGTAGAATTACTTAATCTGGTACTTAATAAAGAAAACGACTTATTTTTAAAAGAGTGTCAGGCAAACATGCAAAACTGGTTAAAGCAACAAGATAAAAAAGAACTGTTAGATGCTATACCTATCCATCCACAAATGCTGGCAAGAGCTATAAGTGATTTCGCAGATGATGATGCCGTTATTTGCTGCGATACCGGTACGGTAACCGTTTGGGGAGCAAGAAATTTTAGACTAAAAGGAACCCAGCGTTTTATTTTATCCGGGGGACTTGCCAGTATGGCATTTGCGCTACCTGCATCCATTGGTGCTAAACTTTTGTATCCTGAAAAACAAGTAATAGCCCTATGTGGTGATGGCGGTTTTGCTATGCTAATGAGTGATTTTGCAACAGCGGTAAAATATAAGCTAAATATAAAAGTATTTATTTTCAATAATTCAAAACTGGGGCTTATTCAAATGGAAGAAGAAGCTAAAAGAGGTAACCCCGAATATGAAACAGAATTGCACAATCCTGATTATGTATTATTTGCACAAAGTTGTGGTGGAACAGGTTTTTTAGTTAAAAATCCAACAGATCTAAAATCAATATTACCAATTGTTTTAAAATCACAGAAACCTTGCATAATTAATGTGCTTATAAATCCGGAAGAACTTACCTACCCTCCTCATATAGAATTTGGCCAAGCATTTAATTACCTAAAAGCCAAGGTAAAAGAAATTTTTATTTAAATTATAAGTCGAGAACAGGATAAATTGCTAACACGTTTCTTTTACGTAGCTGCCTGGGGCCGGCTCTACCTCCTTATATTTTTTGTTACCTAAAAGCTTTGATGCCGGAGTTTGTTTTCCCGATTTTTTTTTCAACCTATCACTCCATGGCATCCACCAACTACCTTCAAAAAAGTGAGCTGTTCTCTTCCACTCATCATATCCATATCCTAATTTACCATCGAGATAGTAACCATATTTTTTTCTAGAGGGCGGATTAGCAACTCCCATAACATGCCCTGACCCTCCAAGTATAAATTCAACAGGTCCATCCACAAGTTCAGTTGTAGTAAATGCAGTTTGTGGAGGAGAAATGTAATCTTCTTTCAAAGCAATTACATATACCGGTGACTTAATTTTACCAATATCTATAAGAGTATCTGATATACGTAGCGCATTTTTCCTACTTAATCTATTTTTAAATATCATTTGCTTCATATAATATATATACATGCTTGCAGGAAGATTTGTATTATCATTTGTCCAATAAATTACATCAAAGGCAGCAGGTTCTATTCCTTTCAAATAATTATTTATAGCATAATTCCATATCAAATCTTTTGACCTTATAAGATTAAATGCTCGTTCCATATCATGCCCATGCATTACATCATCTTTAAGTAATTCTCCTTTTTCAAGTTTTGTTACCAAAGCCTCATTAATAACATCACCCATTGGACCAATATCAGAGAAATCAATCATAGAAGCCAAAAAGGTTACAGAATTAATGACATCCCTTTTTTGCGCAGATAAAATAGAACAAGTAATGCCTAATAAGGTGCCTCCTAGGCAATAACCAAGGACATTAATTTTTTTTGCCTCAGAAATATTTTGAACAACGTCTATAGAAGCTAAAGCTCCTTTATTTACATAATCATCAAATGTAAAATAACCCATTTTGGGAGGGGGATTTTTCCATGAGACAATAAACACTGAAAAGCCTTGATTGACCATAAATTTTACAAAGGAATTTTCGGACTGTAAATCAAGAATGTAATATTTATTAATCCAGGGCGGAATAATAAGCAAAGGTACTTCATATACATTTTTTGAACTCGGTGTGTATTGAATTAATTGTATTAACTCATTTTCGTATATAACAGCCCCAGCAGTTATAGCTAAGGTTTTTCCCAATTCAAAAACAGATTCATCTATTTGAGTAATTCTACCTTTTTCAATATCTTTTATTAAATAATTAAACCCTTTCCATAAATTTTCACCTTTTGTTTTTATAGTCAATTCTAATATTTCCGGATTCGTCAAAAGGAAATTAGCGGGAGAAAACAAATTAGTATACTGTTGAGTATAAAAATCCAATTTTTTCCGAATCGGCTCGCCCATTTCAACTTCATCAACAATTTTCAGAACTAATTTTTCAATTAATAAATAATTCAGCTTAATAAATTCAAAATATATGTTTTTATTCCATTGAGAAGACATAAAACGCTTATCTCCCTTTTCAAGCGAAATAAAAGGTGCAAGTTTATCTCTTTGATCATTTTCGCAATTAGTTATGACCCCTTGCCAAAGATCTTGTTGTTTTTGCAAAAAATCTATGTAATAATTTTGAACCTTTATAACTTCATTAGGCTCAGCAAATAATTTCGTGAAAAAATAACAGTAGGTTAATGCTATATCATGAGCATCTCGATGATAGCCCGAAAAATTTTCAAGATAATTTTCAGAAATTTTTTTACTGGCCTTTAAAATATTATGAAACAATTTTTCTGTACTGAAGTTTTCTACTGCTTCCATAATTATAATCGATAAATCTTTTACCCTTAATGTTTATTGTTGTGTGTGCTAAACTCCACTTTGTTTTGTTTTTTTGACACAGGTTGCAGTTGTTCATTTTCTATCTCAGACTTATCAGAAGGGTGTACCGTTTTTAAAACATCAGACCAAAATTTCTCACTTTGTTTTGCAGCTAAATCAAATTGATTATTTATTTTTTCCATAATTTTTTTATTCGATTCTATTGAAAAATCAGCTTGTTTATTATAAGTCTCAATAAGTGAGTTTATGCTACTATAGGTGGTTTTCCATTCTTCCATTATAATTTCTTGCATTTTTTCACTTAACTCCGCCCAATTAATTTGCATAATTTTAAATTGTTTTTGAAGCTCGGTAAACCAATTATTATTAAATTCAATTATTTTCGATAGCAAATCTTCTGACTGAGGTTTGAAAAAATAACCTAAATAGTCGTTAGTTTTAAACCAATTAAAAGGGGTAAATAATTTTGATGCTCCATCTGCACCAAAGTATTTGGTAAAATCTATATTTGCGTTCCATACATTTTTATTAACCCATGGAAAAGAATTAAATAAATTTTTGTAAAAGCTAGATACCAAATTCAGTTGTTTACTATAAATATCCATTGCTGTAGAATTTATTTCATTAAACCCTTTATTTGCACCCTGAACTGTTTCATAAAATTTTTCGTTTGTTTTATTAAAAGTTGTTGATTCCATTTTTTTATTTTTTAAAATTGTTAATTTAAATTTCTTCCTGCCTTACTTAAATTAGCAAAAACCATTCCAATTACTTTTGTTTATGCGGTTTCTAACTAACAAAGGGATATCGTTTCAATTAGAATTATTTTACAACTAATAACCAAATAAAATGCGGAATAAAATCACATAAAGGGGCGAAAAATCCCCATGTTTAGCATTTTTCAATAGAGATTATTCAGATAAATAACCTCCATCTATTTCAAGCGTAGTTCCAGATATAAATGAGCTTTCATCCGAAGCAAGAAAAATAAAACCATTAGCAATTTCTTCTGGTTTTCCCAACCGTTTCATTGGATGCAAATCTATTATACGTTGTTTTGCATCAGCATGGTTATTTATGCCAATTTTAGTTAGTAAAGGGGTGTCAATAAAACCAGGGCAAATAGCATTTATTCTTATCCCATCAGTAGCATATTCAAGTGCAGCTGTTTGAGTAAGACCGATAACTCCATGTTTTGCAGCCACATAATGAGATGATGTAGAAAAACCAACCTTACCCATTACTGAAGACATATTTACAATAACTCCTTTTTTTTGTTTCCACATATGTGCCAATTCATGCCTCATACAATTAAAAACGCCGTTTAAATTTATGTTTACAACCTGCAACCACATCTCCTCAGTCATTTTCCCTACTTTGCTTGCTGTTCCGCCAATGCCTGCATTATTCAAAGCTATATCGATTGTTCCAAATGTATCTATTACCTTTTGAATAATAGTTTCAACTTGTTTAAATTTTGAAACGTCACATTCTACAAATATAGCTTTAACATTTTCTTTTTCAATCTCTTCTATTACTTTGTTTACCTTATCTGATTTAAAATCGGCCAATATTATATCAGCTCCTTCTTTTGCCGCAGCAATAGCACACGCTTTACCTATACCCGATAGCCCTCCTGTTATAAAAACTACTTTATTTTCAAGTTTTCTCATCTTGTTTATTTTGTAATTTTTTCAAAGGAAATTTTATACCAAAAAAAATAACAGAATTAACGTTTATATAAAAGGTTACAGAAACGTGAATTTTCGGCCCCTTCTTGTAGGTTTTATTCTACATGGTCAATTTTTTTTTAGTCCTTTTAAAGGGGGGGGTAATTATAATCCTTTTAAGCTTTATCTCTGCTTATTAGATAATTAGAAAAGGGGGGCGTTTTTTTAACTTCCAAACTACTTATTCTATTTTAAAATAGGAATATCATTTGCAATTAAATTAATATCAAAAAAGGCACAGGAAATCAGAAATTAAAACACCAATTAGTACTTAAAAATGGAAACAACAAGTTTTAGCAAAATAGCTCACATGTTTGATGAGAACATTCAAACATCTGATAAACGGTTTAAAGAAATAAATTCCGAAATAATGGATATTTATAAAAAACAGTTAAGCCTGGTTTTTGACTTTTACAATGATGCTTTTGCCAACCAGTTTAAAGCTCTTCATAGTCAGGCAATGAGGTTTAATGCTGATTGGGTCGCCGAATTTCAAAAACAATTTCAAAATATTCAGATTAATTGGAACAAATTAAATGGAAAATCACAGGAAATTATGGGAGAAAAATGGGAAATAACCGATAATATAATGGCTTCTATGATAGAAGCTCATACTAAACGGATGGATTTTTCAATTGAATTAAATAAAAAATTAATAGAAGAAATAAATAATCAGCTTCGTTTAGCAGTAGAACAAAACGAAAAATTTTGGTCTGATTTTTTAAAAGGATATGAAATATTTGATAAATCAGAAAATAAACAAGAACAATTTAAAAAACAAGAAAAAGCAAATCAATTCACTAACAATAATTAAAATGGCAATCCTGATTCCATTAAAAAAACGGGAAAATAATTAAAACCAAAAGAAAAATGAAAAAAATAAAAGAAATGATGATTGACACACCTAAGCATTGTGAAAAAAATCAATCGTTACAAAGTGTTATTACTGAAATGTCAAAATCAAACATAGGATCATTACCCGTGGTAGATAAAGATAAAAAAGTAATTGGTGTTATTACTGATCGCGATATTTGTGTTAGACTGAGTAACACAAATAAACCACTTAACGAACTTAAAGTGCTGGAAGTTATGAGTTCACAAGCACATACTTGTACACCTGAAGATGACGCCAGCACCGCCCTTAAAATTATGCGAACCAAAAAAGTAGGTCGTTTACCCGTAGTAGATAAAGATGGCCGTCTTAAAGGTGTTGTTAGTTTAAATGGCATTGTGCGCCACCATCATGAAAACAATGAAAAAGTTGAAGAACAATATACCGGAGAAGAAAATGTAATGAACACATTACATTCAATTGCCGATCGCAATCATAGGTATAATTATAATTTTGAAAATATTGAATAACAATTCAATCTTTTCTTGAATAATTTCACTTGTATCCCGTAAGATATGAGTAATTATTCATAAAGGTAATTTGGGAGTTGTTTTACAAAATTGAATATGAAAACTACAATTCTAATTTTTGTTTTATTCCTTTTTAACAGCGTTTTAAATGCACAAGATGGTTATGGCCCCCATAGAGGGAGATTAAAAAAATCAGGTAACTACCAAATAGAATTAGTTGGTTGTGCTAATTATTTAGAGGTTTATTTATTTGACACCGATACTCAAGTAATTGATAATTCTTCTATAATTGGCAATATTATATTTATATATGATTCCAAATCGTCATTAAGTAAACCTCTAGTGCATTACGGTTTAGATGGGTTTACAGCCCAAATGCCCACAAATACTTTTTTATACTGCAAACCATCTTTCAATATAAATGGGATTATAATTACGGCAAAATTTGAAAACGAATGCCAAATCAATGCTAGTAAAACTAACTGAAATTATAATTATAGTGTTAATGCATATCAAAATACAAGTTTAATTAAATCAGCTAGAAGATGAAAAAAATATTAGTTCCCGTTGATTTTTCCGCTACGGCATTAAATGCAGCAAAATACGCAGCTCAGTTTTCAAAAGCAATTACTGGCGAAATTTTATTATATAATGTGTTTCACTTACCCGTTGCCAATGAAGGAGATAGATTGATGGTTGCTACGCTTGAGGATGTAGAAAAGGAATCTATTAATCAATTAATGAAAATCAAAAAAACAATATTAGATCAATTTGGAGGCGATATTAAAATTACCTGTGAAGTAAATACTGGATTGCTTATTGATCAAATAAAAGAAGTTTGCGAACAGAAAAAAATAAATTGGATTATTATGGGAATTTCTGAAGCAAGTAAAATGAAAGAGTTACTACTTGGTAGTAATACATTAAATATTATACCTTATATAAATTGTCCTGTAATAATTGTCCCCCCTAAAGCGGTATATAAACCAATATCAAGAATAGTTTTTGCTTGCGATTACAATCATCCTCAGCCTAACAACTTAATAAATCAAATTATTAAATTCACTATGTTGTTTCAAGCCAGACTCGACATTGTTCATATAAATAAAATTAAGCGACAATCCAATCCAGAGAAAAAAACACCCGGAAGATTGAAATTCGACAATAAAATCAGGAAAATATATCATTCTTACCATTCTATAGATAACGAAAATGTAGTGGAGGGCATCAATGATTTTGTTCATCTGCACAGAAGCAATTTAGTAATTATGCTGCCTAAAAAACATAATATTTTAGAGCGCTTTCTACAAAAAAGTGAAACAAAAAAAATGGCTTTTCATACAAATGTTCCCCTACTCGCTATTCATTAATATGAAAAGAATATTATTTTTTTTACCCTTCTTGTTTCCATCTTTGCTGACATTAGCACAGAGTAATCCTAAACTAAATAACGATTTTAGTTCGGATGACAGCACAGCTTTACTCACTATAGCTTCATATCCCGATAGTGTACGAACAAAAACATTACAAGCTTGCCAGAAACTAGAAGTACTTGTTAATATAGAAGTTTTACAAAAAATTACTAGCCAATCTTTTAAAGATATAGTAAGCAATTATAACAAAGATGAGCAACGAAAACTTTGGAATCTATCGAGACAACCAAATTTAATATACGAAATTGTTGGCGGCGGAAAAAAAACAAAAGAAGAATTGGAAGAGATTGCTGCAAATTATCCAGGTGAGTTTAATAAAATCATCATAGACGAGGGTAAAAAACATTACGAGGCACTTGTAGAGATATATAAGTTACAAGCAAATTCTCAGAGAGAATTTGAAAAAATACTTGCTGATTATCCCCCGCCGGCTCAAAAAACTTATCGAAGTTTGATAAAACATCCAGATGTTTTAAACACATTAAGTACCAACATGCACTTGGCAATTATTTTAGGCGATATGTACAAGTCTAATCCAGAAAAAACTGTAAAAATGTTAGATTCAATTAACGTTGAACATAACAAACAAAGTGCAAAAGATTTAGAAGATTGGAAAAACGGTTTAGAGAAAAACCCTGAAGCAAAACAAGAAATGGAACAAGCTGCTGAAGAGTTTACAAAAGAAAATCACCCCGATGATTATTATACAGATGATATTTACAACCAAGGGACTCCTTTAGAGTATATAGATGAATCTATATATACAAACCCACCCACGGACTATACTGACATTCAACCATATCCCTATTGGTTTGGTTATCCTTGGTGGTACGATTATCCGTACTGGTACCCCTACCCCTACTGGTATAACTTAGGATTCTATTGGGGGCCTATGGGAATTGTATATCTGGGCTTTCCGTCTCCGTACTTTATGCATTGGTATTTTTATAGTCCATATCATCATTATTACTATTCTCACTTTAGTGATTATACAATCGGTTACTATCAGCAACATTATGGTCCACGCTACCAGCATACCGATTTTAACGCTGAGGTATATCGTTGGGCTAGAATTAACGAAACTCATTTACCAAATGGGTATTTTAAAGCGGATGTCCAACGACCTGAGAGGATAAAAGAGTTAGGGAAATTTGAAATGGATTATCACAATAGTACAAAAGGGGTTTTTGGTAGAAATATGACCCGACCAGAGTTTTTACAAAATAATGCTACTTATTATCCGCACATAAGTCAGGTAATTAATCAACCACACTTTAATGCTCCCATTAATTATCCACAACAGCAAAGTACAACAAGGTTTAACATGCAAAATAATTCAATTAGCCCACAACACGGAGGGACTTTAAGACCAAGATAATTAGAGATAACTTATATAGTTTGATTGAGGCAAATTTGTATACAAAAAATCTCATTTTGAGGAATAATTTCTATTGACAATATCAAGAAAAGTCCTATGTAATCTTTTCTTAATTGGCACATTATTTACAAGAAAAAGCTATAATAAACCTATTAAATAATTTAAAATTTAACGTCATGAATTTATTAAGAAGAAGAAACGGAGATTTATTTCCATCCCTTAAAAACGACCTTTTTGATGATGGCTTTTTTTGGCCTAACCTTATAAATGCAGGTAGCGACCTGTTGGATAGAGGTTTTAAAGTACCGCCGGCAAATATATCAGAAACAAAAGAAGAGTTTCGTATTGATTTATCTGCTCCGGGCTTAACAAGAAGTGATTTTAAACTAGAAATAGAAGATGGTACTTTAATCATAAGCAGCGAAAAGAAAGAAGAAAACAAAGATGATACTGAAAATTATAAACGCAGAGAATTTTCGTATAACAGTTTCACCCGTTCTTTTCAATTACCCGAAAATGTAAAGGAAGATAAAATTAGTGCTAAGTATGATAATGGCATGTTACATATTTCTATTCCTAAAAAAGAAGTTAGTATAAGTAAACAAAAAAAAGAAATTCAAGTAGGGTAAAATACAGAGTTTATGAAATATACAATCTTTAAAAGATAAAATGAAAACAATAACAAAAGTTCGGAAATATGGGCTAAAAAAGTCTACTGCTCGCAAAACAGAAATTATTGGGGATGAAGGGCGCAATCCAAAAATATTTTCTAAGTTCCAAAGCATTAAAAAAAATAACGTGGAAGACGTGTGTACGAAATTAAAAAATGACTTAAAATGGTACTGGGATGATATGTTAAATTACAATTTTAGACAAAACGAAAGAAATCAGGAAAATATATTAACGAAAGAATTTTCAGAAAAAACAGTCAGTAAATTGGTTGAAGAATGGTGGCTAGGTAGTTAACATTAATTTTTTGTATTATGGAAAAAAGCACAAATGCAGATATTGTTGTTGAGGAAGAAGAAGTAATTGCTACAAAAGAGCAAAAAGTTGAAACCAGTCCTTCGTCGGGAAAGATGAAGGCAGTTAGAATTCACAAATACGGTGGCTTAGAAACATTAGTATATGAAAATGCCCCTGTACCTGAAGCGGGACCTAATGAAGTTTTTATTAAAGTTTACGCCGCAGGGGTTAATCCTGTTGACTGGAAAATTCGCGAAGGAAAAATGAAAGATTTTATTTCATATGATTTTCCGCTTATTTTAGGATGGGATATGGCAGGTGTTATTGTTAGTGTCGGCAGCCTTGTTAGCCGTTTTAAAGCGGGTGATGCTGTGTTCGCACGTCCTGATATTTCTCAAAATGGCTGTTATGCAGAATATGCAATTGCAAAAGCAAGTGATGTTGCCTTTGCACCGGTCAGCATTTCTTTATCTCAAGCAGCAGGAGTTCCTCTTGCATCTCAAACAGCCTGGACGGGGCTTTTTGAAGTAGGTAATTTAAAAAGAAATCAAAGGGTACTTATTCATGGTGCTTCCGGTGGAGTAGGTATTTTTGCTGTACAACTGGCAAAAATTGCCGGAGCTTATGTTGCAGCAACTACATCAGCCCCAAATAAAGAACTTATAAAATCGCTTGGTGCCGATGAAATTATTGATTACCAAAAAGAAAACTTTAGTACGTTAAAAAATTTCGATTTAGTGTTTGATACTATTGGCGGTGAAACTCAAACACGTTCATGGCAAATTTTGAATAAAGATGGAATACTAGTTTCTACTGTTGGCATTAATGAAGAAGAAGCAAAGAAGAATGGTAAAGTTGGAAAGTCTTTTATGACCATATCTAATGGTGCGCGACTTCAGGAAATTGCCGGACTTATTGACAAACGCATGCTACGAGTTGTTATTGATAAAAAGTTTCCGCTTACACAAGTAAAAGAAGCACATGAGTTAAGTCAGTCAGGAAAAACAAGAGGTAAAATTGTTCTTTCAGTAATTGACAACACACCTCATTAGTTATTTATATAATAACCTTATTTTTCTTTTTCGTCCTTATTCTTAAAATACTTTTTGAATAAGAAATTATGTTTTAAAGCTTCGCTTTCTTTACTTAGGTTAGTTGTACTGGTTCGTAAATTTTTCATACTTTCATTCATATTTTTAGCAAAAACAGTATCCATTACCAACGTACCTATTGCTCCCTTTCCTTTATTAATTTCACCTATAATATTCGATAAGTTATTTGTTATACTAGCTATATTGTCGTTCGAATATTTTAGTTTTTGCTCTATTTCAGTTATATCAAGGGGCTGCAATGTTTGTAATGTATCATTTTCTTCAATAATTTTTGAAATAGCAGTTCCATTATTAAGACTTACCATTTTATTACCCATTAAGCCATCTGTTGCTATGCTTGCAACAGCATTCTTTTTAATATATATCTTCATTTTTTCTTCGCAAATCATAATCACATTTATGGTTGAATCATTTAATACATTCATTTCTTTCACAGTTCCAATATTAATTCCGCGAAATCTAACATTGTCTCCATTTTGTAATCCATTTACATCGCGGAAAGAAGCCGTAATATGAAAATTAGATGTAAACAAATTCTTTTTTGATCCTATTAAATAAACAGAAACTATTAGGAGAATTAACCCAACAGTTACAAAAACACCTAATATTAATGTGTTACGAGTTTCTTTATCTAAATGTTCTTTTTTCATTATTCAAAAAATGCTTTTATTTTTTTATCCTTTGATTTTTCAAGCTCAGCATAAGTTCCTTTAGCATAAATCAAGCCGTCAATTAACACTAACATTTGGTTGGCTGTTAATTTAGCGCACTTCATATCATGAGTAATAATAATAGATGAGCTATTATATTTTTTCTGCATTTGTACCATTAACCTGCTTATTTCTTCTCCGGTTATAGGGTCTAACCCGGTAGTAGGCTCATCATATAACATTACTTCAGGGTTCAATATTAGGCAACGAGCCAGGCTTATTCTTTTTCGCATCCCCCCCGAAAGCTCAGAAGGCATCATATCGATTGTATTTAATAATCCTACACTCGTTAGTGCATTTTTAACGCGTTGGTTAATTTGTTCTTTACTTTCTTTTTCTAAATGCCTTCTTAAAGGAAATTCAAGGTTTTTTCTTACTGTCATAGAATCGTATAATGCATTACTCTGAAATACAAACCCAATCTTTTCCCTTATTTTATCGAGCTCTTGGTGGTTAAGTTCTAAAACCGGTTTTTCAAATACTTTTAATATACCCGAATCAGGACGAAGTAACCCAACTATACATTTAATAAGAACAGATTTTCCGGAACCTGATTTACCCAAAACAACAATACTTTCTCCTTTTTTAAGTGTTAGGTCTATGCCTTTTAATACATGATTGTTTTTAAATGACTTTTTCAACTTACTAATTTCAATAACCGGAGATTGAGATTTTTTTGCAGTTAAATCAACATGAGCAGAATTCATATAGCCTATTATTATATAAATGCATTTGTAATTTGAACAGCCAATAAATCAATAACAAAAATTAATAAAGAAGAAATTACCACCGCAGCATTAGCTGATTTCCCTACCCCTTCTGTTCCCTTTTTAGAATTATAGCCTTGGTAACAACTTATTAAACCAATAACAAAACCAAAGAAAAATGCCTTTGAAATAGAAGGAATAACATCCAAAAAAACCAACTTTTCAAATACTTGGTTAAAAAACAAATAAATGCTTATCTGGCCTTTAATATTTGCTGCAATAAAAGAGCCAATTAGTGAAAAAAAATCAGCAAATACTACCAAAACAGGCACCATAAACGTAGTAGCTAATATTCTGGTAACTGCAACAAACTTAAAAGGATTTGTACCGGAAACTTCCATTGCATCTATCTGTTCTGTTACTTTCATTGAGCCAAGCTCTGCACCAATATTTGAACCCACTTTACCTGCACACATTAGCGCGGTAACCACAGGTCCTATTTCTCTTACTATACTCACAGATGCCATAGCCGGAAGCCATGACCCCGCTCCAAATTGAACAAGTGTAGGTCGCGACTGAAGAGTAACCACTAAACCCATTATAAATGCAGTTACACCAACTAATGGAATTGATTTGCATCCAACATTATAACATTGAATAAGAAATTCTTTAAACTCATATGGTGGCACAAATACTTCTTTAAAAACCCTAAGCGAAAACTTAGTGATTTCTCCTGTTTCAATAAAAAAGTCTTGGAAGAAAGACCGGAAACTCATTTTCAGTTAAATAATCTTTATAGTATCTCAGTGTATTTACTTCAAATAAATATGCCCTCTTATCATGAAAAGTGATATTATGTATATTTCATTGATGTATCTAAGTTTTAAAAAAATACTCAGTACAAATCGAGCGCTAAAAATTCCCACTTTGTAGATAAAAATCCACAAAATTTAAAGCCAAATAATATTAGTTTCCAAGAATAATCATGATTTGATCATTAAAATCAGGGCGCAATAATTCTACAAATGCAGTTTTATCAGGATCTAAATTTATCTAATCAAATTTTCCAATCATTTTCGATGCCATGTGCTATATAACTTGTAACCAGTATACACTATGTAAGTAGTTACTAAACTATCAAAAATAAAACAAACTTTGTATTTAAAGAACAAAACAGAAATTACATATGATGTTACTAATCATTAAAACATAAGAGAGTAAGTAGTTTTCCATTAAAAAACACAAGAGAAGTACGAAGTTTTATTTAATAACACATGGCTAAAAAAACTAACATCTATCAATCTACTTACTCAGCTAAAACCCGCAGAGGCATTAAAGATTTGACCGAAATAATTAGTGGAAAGTGGAAGTTACCTATTTTAATAACCTTATTTGAAAAGCCTTATAAATTTAAAGAGCTCTCAAGAAAATTACACATCAGCCCAAGGATGTTAACCAGAGAATTACAAGATTTAGAAATGAATAAATTAATCAGTCGAACAGTTCACGATACTAAACCTGCAACAGTTGAGTATGCGGTAACTAAAACGGGTTTAACATTAAAAAAAGTTATTTTAGAAATGGGTTCTTGGGGCGTTTCGTATAGAAAGAAAATGTCTTCTAAAGATTAGTAATTTTATTCATTAATTAGTTTAAGCATATACGCCAAAAAATCCTGAGTTGAAAACTCGCCCTTAATACTATTCCAATAAAAACATGAAATAATATCTTCACTATCCTTTACTTTATCATTACTTACTTTAACTACTACCATTTGTGGGGATTCGGATTTTAAACTAACTATATCTCCAACTTCAATTTTTCTGCTTGCCATAACATTAGTAGTTGGTTTTAGTATTGGTTAATCATTAAAAGTATATTAATTCGTTTTAGAGCCATTATAATTGTTTGTATTTAAGAATAAAACTCACCATGTGCGCTTATATCAGTTACTTCCTTTAATAATTTAAGCATGGCCACTTTTCTTGCTTCAAGCATTTTTATTCGCTTTTCTAAAATTATTGAATCGCAAAATAATTTTACCGATTTTTTAGTTTTAGGTTGCTTAGGTTTCCGTTCCATTATTAATTAAATTCCCTTTCCGAATTAATAATTCATTTAATTGCAGCAATTCTGCTTCAAGAGTTTTAATGTTTTTAGCAAACTCATCTTTTATTTGCTGATTGAAATTCCGTATACTCTCTGTTTCATAAAAATCATTTAACTTAACTTCTCTCATTCTCACATATATTTGAAATTATTTTAATATAATTATCTTATACAAGAAGTGTTTTTTACACATAGCTCTTGTTGTAATATCATATAACAGAAATTCTTACCGGCTATTATATTCGCTCAAAAATTTCATACCACTATTAATGCATAAAATTATATGCCAGTTTACATAATATAAATAAAAGAAAAAATGTTATAGGATAAAAAGAGAAAGCCCACGCTATACAATTTATAACATGGGCTGGGATATATAGAGAGTGTTTGTCAAATATAAACTACAAAATTTTGTACCAGAGAAATTAGAAAAAGGAAAGCCCATACTATGAGCGTAATATGGGCTAATTTAAAGGAGAAGAACTAAAAACCAATAAGTTATCACAATTATACGCTACAAAATTTAATGCCAGTTAGATATTTGTATATTTTAATTAGAGTTAAAAAAACTATTTCAATCTATTTTTCTCTTTAGCAGGCATTGTACCATCTTGATTGATACATTCTCCATCTTTCAACGTTATTCTGTTTCCGTCTTTTGTTATTATGGCTCCATCAGGTTTAATTATTGTGCCATTATCAAGAAGTATATCTGAAGTTATTAGATTCCCCTGATAAATAACAACTATTATACCATCTTTCATTTTTGCACAATAACTAGTTCCATATGATTTATCGTTGTTTTGTGCAATTATATTTAAACTTAAAATTAATGTTATAGCAGCCCAGATTATTCTCTTCATTTTATTTCTCTTAAAAAAAATGGTTGAGTTACGTGTAACTCAACCATTTTACCAGTAAGTAATTTGTTTCTATTTATGATTTAATCAATTTTTTAATGATAGAATCATTAGTTGTACTAACTTTTACATAATAAACACCTGCAGGTAAATTAGATATGTCAATTTTATACGCAGTATTTTTATTAGTTACTTCTGTTGAATAAACTTTACTTCCTATTTCGTTATATACTTCCAAATATCTTGCATCAGCATTTTTTAAATCAATAATAGCAAAACCAGATGTTGGGTTAGGATATAATTCTAAAAGCATATTATTATCAGCTACTTTATTAATTCCTGTAGTTGCGTTTTGGTCAACTACGGCAAAGGGGCCAAATGATGTAAGGTTAGAACGAGTCATCTGATAATAACTACCGGCTGCCGAAGCTGCTGCACTAATAGTGCTCGCATCCCATGCAATGCCATTATAATGAGTTATAAAACAATGTGTTCTATCAAAACTGTGAACTTCTTCTGAAGCTTTCCATTCTACCTGTAGGTTAACGTTTAAAGTGCCTGTTTGTGTTGCTTGTATGTTCCAAGTACGATTTACAACACTTTGAGTTAGTGACAAATCAGTTCCGGTTGTTCCATTAGTCCACATGCCATTTTGTGCATTTACATGCATCATACCAGCTGTACCGGCCATTATTTGCAAACTTGCAGGAGAGTAATCTAAGTTTGTTCCTACCGGAAACTTAACATAAGGCGCAGCTAAATTAACCATCATAACTAACGAACCTGAGCCATTTGTTCCTACATATTTTGTAGAATCATATCCTGCAATAACACCCGGAGAATAAATGGTCAAATCTCCACTAGTAAGCATAAGTTTACCACTTTTAAAAACCAAATTATTCATATTTAAACTAGTCCCTAGCCACACCCATGTTGATGCCATTGTATTAATAGAAAGGCTATCTAATTGTGCCACTCCTGTTGCAAAATTAAGAGTATCTCCAAAAGTGGCTGCTGTATTATTTATAAAAATACTTGAGGATGTGTTCCCTTGAAAAGTGCCACTAGCTGTGCTGCTAAAAGAGCCTGTTAAATATAGTTTGTGAGAATTAAGGTTTAAAGATCCCATATTTAAATCTAATATGCCGGGTATAGTTAAATTAGAATTGATACTTACAGAATTTATATTTGAAGTCATATCTACCATAATATTATGTAATCCAGAACCTGTAGTTTCATAAGCTGAGATTTTGTTGCTTCCTTTATATATAACACTGTAAGAATTTGTTCCCACAAAACCACCTGTACCTAAAGCAAATGAACCATTTTCCCAGATAAATACGCCATTAGAAGCCATAGTTAAAACAGAAGAATTTGCAAAACCTGCCGAGCCTTTTTTCATATATATAGAATCAACTGAAAAACTACCGGAAAAATTTAGGCTTGGAGAAGTAGCTAAATTTATTTCCAAGTACTGAAATTGGCTGCCAGAAGTCAATGTAACAGAAGTTGTTGTTGTTGTTGATAATTCAAACATTAATCTCGAAGTTGAACTACCTTGTATTTTTCCATTTGTAGTAGATATAAAATCACTCATTAGTTTTAATGTATGAGCACCTATAGCCACTTTACCCATAGTGTTATACATAGTTCCAGCAACAATTATATCACTTCCCATGGTTAATATTTGAGTGCTATCAGTTAAGTTGACCCACACATTATGTAAACCTGCAGATATGCCGGTTTCTATGCCTGAAGTTTTAGAGCTTCCTACATAAATTACATCATACATGCTAGTTGCCGATAAAACACCACCGCTAACACTCATAGAACCTGCATTAACTTTAATGTTTGTATTGCTATTCATAGTTAAGGTTGAGCCTGCACTAAAAGCAACACTGCCACTACTCAAAATTAAGCTATCATTAATAATTACACCACCACTAATTGTGATAGATGCACCAGAATTTACAAAACGTTCTGTTGTCATAGTCCCGCTAAAAGTCAAAGACCCTAAACTACCTATTTCAACATAAGACATGTTCATAACACCTGTACCTTGTAAAGCACCCTGCGTTACAGTTAATGAATTACTTGTTGACGTTAAAGACCCAACAACATTTATATAGGATGCTAAACTATTTACTGTTACATCCATATCTAAAGTAACAGTTATACCTAAAGGTATAACCACATTATCTACGGTGCCAATATTATTTCCGGGAGAACCGGCACCACCCCATGTCAACGCACTTGACCAATTACCCGATTGTGTTGCTGTGTATGTTACTGCGTTAGCATTACTTGTAAATAAAACCACAGCAAAAATGCCTAAGCTCATTTTTTTCAAATTTGTAATAATTTTTTTCATGGTTTCTGTTTTTTAAAGATTATTTTGATGTTCATTTTATTTCTTATCTGTATTTGTCTTTAAGCCCCATATTTCAACATGTGATTTTAGATCTTTAGTGTTAGGTGGTGTTTTATACACAAAAACAATTTTCTTTACACTACGTTCGCCACCATTTAAATTAACGATGCTACTCTCACCAGGTGCTTTAACAGAACAATTTAGATTTGTCATTTGGTTGTCACCACTTTCATAAAAAATCTCAACACTAGTTATATCAATTGGAGCATTAGCAACCTTAAATTTAATGGAAGCAAAACGGTTAGCTCCCATAATCATAATTTCTTCCTTTTCTTTTTTAAAGTCGACGGTAGTTTCGCCTATTTTATGCCACCCCTCTTTGTTACTCATTACAATTTCCGTTTTTTTCTGTGCTAACATTGCATTACTGCATCCTATTATGGCTAATGCCACTACAATTACTATTTTTTTCATTTTTTTTAAATTAATTTATTAATAATAAATGTCTAATAGAAAATATTGTACCATCAGTTGCGAATAACAAAATTCAATCGCCAAATCAATGCTTTGAGTAAATTTTAAATCTATATGAGGAAAAGATTTCTCATTTTATTTCATTTTTTAAAAAAATGTTATATAAAATATTTATTACTGCAGAATTATATGCATAAAGAGTGGCATACTTTTTAGTTAAGCAATTATAAAATAATAAATACATGAAATATTTAGTTATAGTAGGAAGAATTTTCTTTTCCCTAATTTTTTTAATGACTTTAATGGGTCACTTTAAACAACAAACCATTGATTATGTTTCTTCACAAGGAGTACCTGCAGCATCTTACCTTGTACCTCTATCAGGCATTATAGCCTCTGTTGGAGCGCTAAGTATTATATTAGGTTATAAAGCAAAAGCAGGTGCGTGGCTGCTAATTATTTTTTTAATTCCTGTAACTTTTTATATGCATGCTTTTTGGAAAGAAACTGATCCGATGAAAATGCAAATGCAGATGGCAAATTTTATGAAAAATCTCTCTTTAATAGGAGCCGCCTTATTAATCTCCTATTTTGGATCGGGTCCTTTAAGCATAGATAAAGAAAAAACAGCGGCAAATCAGGAAAAATAAAAAACTTGTTTTTTAACTATGGTCAATCATCAATTATGAAAACATTAAAATTATATACAATATCAAGTGTTTTTATTTTATGCCTGTATTTGCAACGAGCAAAAATAATCTCAATAAAGAAAGTGAAAACAATATTACTTAATCTGATATAAACTTTAATTATAACGTTAAAAAGACATGGCAAAATATTCTAAAAAAGTGAAGGAAAAAATAGAAAAGGTAATGCATGAAAGAAAAGAAGGCACTTTAAGAAGTGGCTCAGGCCAAAAAGTTACAAGCAAAAAACAAGCTATAGCAATTGGTCTTTCAGAGGCTCGTAAAGCAGGTGCCAAAGTTCCGAAAAAAAAGATTTAATATTTATAACCTTATAATATTTATAAAGATGAAAACAAAAATCAAAAATCTCGTATTTGTATTTATTTTATTAGTAGAACTGTCAAATTCAAAAGCTCAAATATTTGGCGGTGGTGTAGTTGGCGGACTAAGTACAAGCGCTGTTAAAATAGAAGACATAGGCACCAAGTTTACCAATCTTATTAAAGGAAATGATGTATATGGCTTTGAAGTAGGTGCTTTCGCAAAACTGCAATTAAAACCCTTTTATATAAAAGCCATGGGGCTTTATAATTTTAATTCAGGAAATGTAACTTATCAAACTCAGGATGATAATGGAGTGGTTACAAATCACACCAATAACTTTGATTTTCAAAAATTTGAAATACCGCTGTTAGGAGGATTTGAAATAGGTATACTTGGTATAGAAGCCGGGCCTGTTTACAATTATGTTATTCAATCTACAGGCAATTTTGACGCAAATAATGTAAGCATACAAAGAAATGGAATTGGTTACCGTGTAGGTGCTGTGGTTACAATAGGATGGTTTTTAGCACATGTAAGTTATGAAGGAGCTGCTTATTACTCTTCCAATGTAGAGAATGCGACCTTTAAAGAGCCTTACAAACTTGTTTTTGGAATAGGTGTTAAGCTTGGTAATAAAAAATCTGAGTAAAAATTATGGCCTAGTGTTTCATGAAATATTTAAGTAATCAGATATATAATTATCATAAAAGGAAAAGAGTTGGATTTCTATTGTACGGACTAATATTAGGTCTTATTCTGGGAATTATTATTTGCAAAGTAAATATTGTATAATTATGAATGCCGAAAAGAAAAAAGTAAAAGAAAATATATGGACTTTTATTACTACTATACTTGTAGTACTAGTTATCGTATTACGGTTGGCAATAAAATAAACAACCTATAGGTTCAAACTATTAATTATTCAAGCGGTAAAGATAAAAGCCAGTTAACCGCTTCCTCTTTTAATGTAAAGGCACGAAAAGGGTATTTAGGTCTATCATAATAGCTAAGAAAATTAACAGCATGCTTATATATACTATTGTTCACTAAGGCGGCAGTTCCTCTAAAAAGAGGCATGTTTTTCACGTCAGCTAAAATCCGTTTCCCCTCATTAGTTACATTTATGTTTACCCGGGCATCGGCAAAAGTAACATAGGGCTTATACTCACTTAATTTTTCGGCATAAGCAATAAGTTCGCGGATTTCAGGAAACCCTAACTCTGCGCCTTCTTTATAAGTAAAATAAACAACGGGTTCGATACATACTATACTTGCATATGGCAATTCAATTTCGTTTATAATCTTATTCATGCTTACGCAAAACTAAAAAATTGATAAATTATTATGTAAATGTTATTATATTTTTATTAAACTATTAGTTAACAATTGCTATTTCTTACTGGCATAATTTTTCATGTTAGAATATGCATTGGTAGCTCAAAACTACGTTTGTGATTTGATGATATAATAAAGCACAAGAGATTAATCTTGTGCTTTATTAGTTTGCATTAAACCAATTACAGATAAGTTAAAGCTATCTTTAACTTGAATATATGCAGTCATTGGAGTTGATTTTGCCCCAAATTTTTCTTTTTCTTCATCAGCGGTAAGTCCTAAGTAAATTTTATGTTTATTAATTTGTTTGGCTCTTAAAATTGCCTGAAAAAGTAGTTGGCGATAAACATGATATTCTTTAAAGTTATAATCTAAACCCAATACCCAGGGGCAGTAATTATTTTGCGATTTGTACACAAAACCAATTGCTATCGGAAGCCTTTGGGCTCTTTTATCAATTTCAGGTTTCAATTTCAATTCTATAATGTCTATATTTTTATTTCTACTTGCCTCATAAAAAAGCTTTTCAGGTAATAAAAACGTGTTTACTTTAAGACTGTTTTTTTGCACGTTTTGATACAAAGTATACCAATATTCTATCTCATCATCATTAGCATCATTCACTATTCTTGTTTCAAAAAAATCTTGAAAACGAATTACTTCTCGTTTTAAACGATTTCTTTTTTTCTGTGGTAATTGTTTTAAAAATTCTGTTGGAGTGTCCCAGTTTAACGAATCAATACTATTTGTATTAGGCATGTTTACTTTCAAAAAACCTCTGTCTATCAAATAATCTCTTATCTCTATATCATCAGCCATAAAATCTCTAAAATATAAAGCATCGGTTCTTAGTGTTTCGTGATCTTTCCATATCTCATCAATCAGGTACATTAATATTTCTTTCCAGTTATCATATGTTCTATCAATCCATAAATGACTCCCCTCTGTTAAAAGAGTTCCCATCATCAGGCATCTGGAAGTTAAATAATAAGGATTATTTTTTCGCTGCAACTCTATTTGGTTCGATACTTCAGCCGAAGCCAGCATATCGTCCTTAGATAAAACAACGGTAAAAAATGTTGCCGCAACAATTTTATCGTGCTCACCTTTTACAATATAGTATCGAAACAACCAATTGTTTTCAGGTTTTTCATTGTTCTGAAAAATTGATTCAAGAAGTTGTAAGCCATTCCAGTCAAACATGCCATTATCCCCTAATAATTTATCCCAAACTGGTTGCGGAATATATTTAATAGAAGACTCTCTTTGAATTTTATATTTTGAATTTTGAATAATGTCATTAATTACGCTCTGTTTTAAGGTTCGTTTAGCGCGAAGCGTTTTAAACGCTCGGTAAATGTCTTCTATTGTTCTCCCCTCCTCTTTTAATGCAATAGGAAAGTTTTTAGCAATGCTTTTACACAGGCCTACAACATCATCTTCAGTTTGATTATTTGTAATGGTAAACCTTATACCGGTACACGTTTCGGGAACGGCAGGATATATTCCAAGGTTTGTATAATAACCATCTTGCATTAGTTTATTAACAAGGTTATACCCTACTGCTGGCAATCCTACACCAACAAAACGTATAGGCACTTCAGACTCTGCTATTAATGGAACCTCAAGTTCAATTAATGTTTTATTGCACAATTTAATTTTAGACATTAGTTCATCCTGCTTTATATAAACATCTTCTGTAAGGTGAATTTTGGCCGATGCAATAGAGCAACCTAAAGTAGCAGGTTGTTGAGGGCCAGAATAGGTTAATGGCCCACCCCAGGTTCTCACTTTCCAACACCATTCTTCTGTTGGGAAAACAAACACTCCCCCACCCGATGCAAAACCTTTAGCTAAAGAAGTTGCCAAAATCATTTTAGGATGTAATTTTCCAATCTGACTTAATAAATAACCCGTGCCATGCTTACCGGCCCAACTCATTCCATGTGCATCATCTGCATATAAATATAACTGACGGTTTTTATCCAGCATACTCATTAGCTCCTTTAATGGCGCAACATCGCCATACATCGAGTAAATGCTATCAAAAAAATACCATATACGGCTATGTTTGGGGCTAAGCTCATCTATCTTTTTTTGAAGCTCATCCAATTTGCTATGCCTTAAAAGGCTGATGCTTACTTTTTTATCAATCAGTTTGGTTGCCTGAAACATAGATATATGTGCCTGATGATCTAAAATTATAGCGTCATTTTCTTCTACAATACAAGGGATGGTTCCAAAATGACCTATTGTTGAGCTGGGAGAAAGCAATAAAGGGTGTTGAAACATTTGCCGTAAAAGCGTTTCTAATTCTTTATAAGGATGAATGGATATATATGCTCTTGAGCTTGAAAACTGAGAGCCGTATCTTTCTAAATAATCTTTCCCTGAAGCTATAATTTGTTCGTTTTTCTCCAAACCTAAATAGCTACACGACCCAAAATTAATCAGCTCCTTTTTAAACTCATTTAATTTAATTGTTCGGCCATTAATTACCTTGTCGTCTGTATATAAATGAACAATATTTCTATTTTTCGCAATAGTAATAAACTCGTTTACCGTGTCATAAAAACTAGATATTTTAGTTCTTTGAGACATGTTTTTTATAGCTTTGTATTCAAGTTACAAAAAAATATTTGATGGACAATAGTTGTTTTAAAAATAAATACACTTTTATGAAAATTGAAGATGGTATTTTATATGTAAAATATGCTTTCAATCTTGAAATAACGTTAGAAATAGCTGAAATTTGTGTTGCTGAAAGATTGAAACTTTGTAATGGTAAAAGTTATCCAATGCTTGCCGATGTTAGAAATATAAAAAATACGCATAGCGATGCAAGAGATTATATTGCTGAAGGAGATGGAACTAAAGGCATTACTGCAGGGGCATTTATAGTAAAAAATCCATTTAATAAATTTATTGCAACCATATTTATTAATTTAAGTTTAATAAAAACACCCAATTTACCGGCTAAGTTGTTTACTGACGAAGAAGAAGCAAAGTTATGGTTACAGCAATATAAAAAGTAATACAAATTAAATAGTCGCCTCTCCGTCTTCATATCTGCTAGAATAAAACATGGCAATAAGCGCTATAATAATGCTTGCGCCCGATCCCTCAAAAAACACTAAAATAGCCGATACCAATCTACTTTGACTATCAGCATCCATATCAAATAGTTGATTTAAATACGGATCAAACCAGGCATAAATAAATATAAAAATACCAAAAAGTATAAAAGACCACGAGCCTGTAAAAAAAATCATACAGAAGGTTTGCAAAAAAGGGACATAGCCTCCACTTTGTTTCACCAGCTTATGAACCTGATATAAAGAAATTAAAGTTAGCGTTACATAATTTACTATCCATAAACTTGTTATATTAAGAAAGTTGAGATATTTAAATACTAAAAAAAGTATTACATAAACAACAAAATTTACGATTCCAAAAACAAATACTGTTTTTTTTATTTTTGAAAAAGATATTTTAGCCTGCAGCATTGAATAAAAGATTGATTTATACTATTGGAGTAAACTGTGCTAATTTGTAAATTCCTAATTGCATTTCTATACCAGTTACCTTTTCAACCATTGTTTTAAATCCATCTTTGCCAAATAGTTTGTACTCGTTATCTTCAAATTCTTCACCAATTGAATCGTATTCGTTAGTTGATACAATTTTTCTGAATGCCGGAAATAATACAGTATCCTCTCTTGCTTCATGAGGGCGATACATATTATTAAAACCAGTAAGCAATTGGATGAGTTTTTGATTTTCGCTATCACTTAGTGTTTTTGGTTTGCTAAGCTGCATAATTTGATCAGTTATAATTCTGCCTACTTTATGTTGTTGTCGCAGTACTTGTACTAAATCGGTTAATTGATTTGCTTTTTCAAAACGAGGAAATAGATAATCTTCTTCTTGCTTTTCGTGATAATCTTCAACAAAACTTCTAATAATTTGTGCAGAATTTAATAGCGCATCATTTTGAAAAGATTGTTTATTTATAAGCTGCATTTTGCAAGTATCATAAATAAGCAATATCCTGTTCAACAATCCGTGTTCTTGCATGAGATCTTCGGGTGGAGATATGTTCTGCTCAACATTTAATTGATTACATGCTGATGCAAAACCTACACCTGTTATTCCCACTCCTACAGCTACTTTTATGCTTGTTTCAATAAAATTTCTACGACTAGAGTTTGATGCTTGATTAATTGTTTTCATATTAATTTTTTTTGTATTGTATGTTAATCGGCAAGCTGCTTAGTTTAACTTAATTAAAAAAGCCCCCGTTTAAGGGGGCTTTAGCTTGATTCCTATTGCCCAAAGCAACTACTACATTGGGTAGTGAGGTTTCTCAGCGGATTTCTCGTTTGAAATGTTCCTCTAACAGATAATCTTGCAACATATAATATTAAAATGTATGCCAGTAATGTTAAATATGTTTTATTAAAAAAATCTTCCAAATAGTAATTGACTTTACTTTCATTATAATAAGTTGTAGAAATAAATCTACAATTATAGCATAACCTAGGGGGAATTAAAAATCAATTTAATAGCAACTCTTAGGCAACATTTTTTTATAAGAGAAATAAACTTAGCCTGCAAATAAAAACCATGTATCAAACCGCTATCGAAAAAATAAAGAAATCAATTTTTCCGATTTTTTATAAATCAGTTCAAGAAAAAACCTTACAAATTGGCGTTAGTGGCACAGGCTTTTTTATAAGTAGCCAAGGACATTTTCTTACCGCATTGCATGTTATAACCCAAACACCGGCAAACTCTATTTTTCAATACAGCGGTAACATTCCCCATCACATAACCAACCCACCACATGTTATAACCGAAATTTATCGCGACCCCATCCGAGATATTTTTCTTGGTAAAATTAACCTAACCGAAACCATTCCTGTAACTTTTGTATTCAATAAACCCAAGGTTGGCAAATCAGTATGCCTGTGTGGCTACCCACTTGCGCAACTCGTTAAAAACTCAAATGGCAGTATAAATGTTGATGCTGTTAGACAATACTGGCAGCCAACTTTTATTATTGATGTTATAACGGTAAGCGATAATGAAAAAAAATATCCAGGTTTTCTTACACAGCACACCTCTTTAAATGGTATGAGTGGGGCGCCTGTTTTTGATACTAATGGTATAGTTTATGGTGTAGATACTGCATTTTTGCAACGCCAAATCCCTCAAAAAAACAAACCGGCTATTCAAGTGCTTAATGGCATTGCTATTGAAAATACCTCTATTGCAGATGTGTATGCAAAAGTTACATAAGCATTTTCCCCTTTATTAACCTGTCAACCAAACTTAAGTAGTCTTCTTTTAACTTGCCTTCAAATTTAGAGGTAATGGGTATCGTAGGAATATCTTGAAGGGGTTTAAAAATTATATCAGGTTTTCTATTAAATTCATCATATACTTCTTTGGGCGATGTAAGTATAAGTTCTTTAAATTGTTCAATAAATAAGGCTTTTTGTTCTTCACTATATATGTCCCTTTTTTCATTAATAGATTTTTTACTATCGACCATCATGAGATTTCATTAATTATACCAAACAAAACAGCAATAAATATGCCGAAAAACAGTCTGTTTCGATGAAATTCATTTTTTTTAAGACGAATTTCCTCATATCTCTATAAACCATTAAACAGATTGACAAAAAAAGGATTTACAGAAAATTTACCGAGTACCTATTATAATATTGTGGATAGTATTTCTCACTTTATTAAAAAAATTCAAAAGAAATTATCAATTTTTATTTAGATAATTGAGGCGAAGCACTTTTTAAAATGATTTTTGAAAGTATTTCAATAAGTATTTTTACTGAATATGGCTTCACAAAATAATCAGTAGCACCAAGGCTAAGTGTTTCTACTTTATCTTTATCAGTAAAAGAAGTAGAATACATATAAATAGGAACTTTTTTTAACCGTTCCATTTTTCGCATTTCTATTAAACATTCTTTTCCATTAACACGTGGCATATTTATATCTAAAAAAATAAAATCGGGGATAAACTCTTCATTTTTTTTCAATAATTCTAGTGCATCTTCTCCGCTTTTGGCAGTTATGCATCTGGTTTTATGGCGGATACAACCCAAAGCCATGGTAAAGATATCTCTATCATCCGCATCATCATCAACAACAAAAAACAAAATCTCCTTACTCATTTTTATTCATTCCTATAACTTCTATTTAATTAATGTAGATAATTAAATAAATATTTCGATGAATAACAAAAGTATAACATAAGGCTAAAAAAACCAAATCTCGTCTCAACGAAAACACTTGTTTCTTATTGCGGCATGGAACTAAATAACTAAATAAAAGATTTGTTTATGCCCTTTTATCAAAGTGTTAAAATACTTTTACAAAAGTATCTTCGTAATGTTTTTGGCTTGTACTTTTAATAGCGGTATGTTTTTAAAACTAACCATCCTTACTTAACCCAACGCCCACGCACCCACTCTTCACCATCATTATTGTGATGCCTCCAATATCCTTTCCTCCATCTATAACCTTCATGAGGAGGACTCTCCCAATGACCTCCGCCATATATATAAACTCCGCCAGAAGGCACCCATTCTTCATCTATCCACACATGAGCCGGGCTTGGCGCAGGAGTTTGCACTACAATTGGAATTACAGGGCGTACTTTTACATATATCTGCGCCGAAGCTGACGATATGCTGAAAAGAACGATGCTTAAAAATAATAATTTACTTAATTTATTTTTCATGATTTAGTTGGTTTAAATGATTAAAAAAAATTGCTTATTTGGTGATATCAGGATTATTTTTGTTCATGTTATTATCATCTGGTTGTGTTATAATGGTATCGTTATGCATAGTCGAGTCATTTTTAACATTTTTCACATAAGGTTTGTTCAACCCTTCAAAACTTAATGTACTGTCAGTATCACTATCATTTTTATTCTGATTACATGCCTCAAATACAAATGCAATAAAAAACAAGCTTATTACTGAAAATAATTTTCCTTTTTTCATGCCTCTATTTATATAGGTGTGCTAAAGTCTGTAATTAAAATTTTGTGCCATTATCAAGTTTTAAAAAGGTGGCGAAAACACTTTAAACCGAATTTATTTTAATGATAGAAAATACAACAAAAAGACTTTATACAAGATTCTCACAAAAAGATGCTTTAATTATTGATAATAAGTTGATTCTTAACATAAAAATTATCATGTTCCACAAACAAATATTCATAGTATTAAAAAAACATTTAGGCAAAGACCTAATGGTCCAAATCCTGTATCGAATTAAACTAAAAACGCATCTAACAGGTATAATTATGAAACCCAAAAGATGCGCTTTACCTTGAGTAGTATCCTACTACCACCTAAAAAAAAGAACGTATACAAATTTATTTAGATTATTCCTTTTCAATGTTCCCGTTATATTAAGCTTTAGATATTTTAAAGTATATTTTACTTATTAAATTTATTAGTTTCTCTTGTGTATAACGGATTTGAACTGACGATACAATTTGTCTCACAATAAAAAAACGCATTAAATAGGAATGATTAAAAACCCATAAAATGCGTCAATTACGGAAAGCTACAAGTGATACTTTCCCTTTATAAAGAACGAAAAGTAAATTTATACTTGTTTTATTCATTAGAGAAAATAATCGTGTTACGTTATCATTAATAGTTAAAACCATTTTTAAATAAAGTTTTAACAAATTAGAACGAACTACAGTTTATAATAAATAGAATTATAACCAGTCATAAGATAATTCTTTACAATAACATAATGTAATAAAATAGTTGTATTAAGGCTAGTAATCTAATTTAGCCAAAAGTGAACACCCTAAAGAAGTTTTTTACGCTAAAATTTCTTAACCACTTTCAGAGCATTATATAAATTATAATCAATTTGGAATGGAAAAAAATTACTCTTATTTAAATTTTAAAAACTTATTAGGTTGCTTAATTTTCTCTTTTTTATTGCTAGGTTACCAACCGGTAAAAGCACAATGCTTTTATATACAAAGTATATTGGTAGATGCTTGTAATGGTCCGCCATGCCCAGGCACAGCAACTGAAGGTCAAAATGAAATGTTTAGTTTTGTGGTTGGCAATGCAGCTTTAAATGTTTCTAACTTAACCATTACTTGGCCTAATAATCCTTGGCGTGGCATTGAAACTAATACAACCATAACAACTCCACTTGTAAACACATTAAATAGTACAATTATTAGTTGCGGATGGTTAAAAGAACCTGTTGGTGGTGTTTTACCCGCAAATGCGACTGTTTTAGTAATTACCTCAACAGATATGTGTACTTCGGGGCAATCATTTGCATCATTGACAGATACTTTATATGTAATTTTTCAAGCAGCCGGAAACACAGCAGGCCATTTTGTAAACTACTCTTCAACTCCAGGTATAAGAACATTGACTGTATCATTCTCCCCTCCTGCAGGCTGCTCTGAATCGGTATCGTATGATAGATCATTATTAATAGATCAATCAGGTGGGCATTCTGCTCAAGATGGTGCCGGAGTTGATTATACTCCTGGTGGAGTTGCTACTTATATTAACAGAGGTTGTCAAGCACCTTATATTCCAATAACCGTGAGTGCATCAGCACCCGCAAGTGCTTGTAGTAATACAACTCCAACTCTTACTGGTGTTATATCGGGTCCTGCTACCACCTACTCTTGGACATCGAATGGTACAGGAACCATTAGTGTGCCAACAGGAACTTTAAGTGGGGTTGGTACAACTACCACTACGGTTACTCCTACCTACTCTCCTGGTGCAGGGGAATCAGGTACGGTTACTTTTACTTTAACAGCTCACGGAAAATGCTCCATATCTGTTGTTACAAATACGGTTGCTATTACTATTAACCCTGCACCAAGCCCGACGATAACGAGTTCAAACGGAGCTTCAATATGCAACGGAAGTAGTACTGTTTTAACAGCAAGCGGGGCTGGAACATTTACCTGGAACCCTGGCGCACATGTTGGTAGCACCTACACAGTTTCTCCTGCGAGCACACAAATTTATAGTGTAGCAGTAACTAACACTTGTGGCACTACCAATGCAACTTATACAGTAACAGTTAACCCAAGCCCAACTTATACACTTGCCTCAAATTCTTATACTTTGTGTAATGGAGGCTCGCAGACTTTTACTGTGAGCGGATCAAACACTTATACATGGACTCCTTCAGCTACCTTAACAAATGCTAATACAGCCAACCCTATAGCAACACCAACCGCTACTACAGTATATAGTGTTACTGGCACAAGTGCAGGTGGGTGTACAAATGCAACACCGGCAACTGTTACTGTAACTATAAACCCGGTACCTACATTAACTTTAATTGCAAGTAGTGCTACGGTTTGTTCATCAGGTAGTGCTACGTTAACAGCAAGCGGAGCTAACACATATACCTGGAGTTCTTCAGTAGGTGGCGGACTTAGCGGAACATCCGGCTCAAGTGTTACAGTCACTCCTACAAGTTCTCCTGCAACATATACCGTTGTAGGAACTACAATTGCTGGTTGTCAAACTTCAACTAAAACAACAACTGTTACTATAGTGGCTACACCAACCATAGGCCTTACACAGGCAACTTTTACAACTTGTTTAAATGCGCCAGTTACTTTTACTGCTAACGGAGCAACATCTTACACCTGGGCTCCGACTACAGGCATGGCAGGCTCTACTATCGCAACTCCTACGGTTACACCATCAACAACCACAACAACTATTTATAGTGTAACTGGTACTTCAAGCGGTTGTACAAGTGCAGCTAATACAGTTACCTTAACTGTAAATCCATTGCCCACTTATTCTCTTACATCAAATACATACACAATTTGTAACGGAAGTTCTCAAACATTTACTGTTAGCGGAGCAAGTACTTATACTTGGACTCCATCAGCTACATTAACTGGAGCTAACACAGCTAATCCCACTGCAACACCTGCCGCTACAACTATTTATAGTGTAACAGGTACAAGTGCTAGCGGTTGTAATAATGCAACACCTGCTACCGTAACAGTAACCGTAAACCCAAAACCAAGTTATACTTTAACAGGTAATGCTTATACAATTTGTAACGGGGGTTCGCAAACATTTACTGTTAGCGGAGCAAGCACTTATACTTGGACTCCATCAACAACATTAACAAATGCTAACACAGCTAACCCAACAGCTAGTCCAACTACAACTACTGTTTATAGTGTTACTGGTACAAGCGTACTTGGTTGTGGTAACTCAACACCTACAACTGTAACAGTTACTGTAAGTGCTGTACCAACTTTAAGTTTAACAGCAAATTCATATACTATTTGTAATGGAGGTTCGCAAACATTTACAGCAAGCGGAGCAAGCACATATACTTGGACTCCATCTGCAACATTAACCAATGCTAACACAGCCAATCCAACAGCAACACCTATTACCACTACAATTTATACAGTAGCAGGTACAGCTGCAGGTTGTGCGCCTAGTAGCCCACTTACACTTACATTAACAGTAAATCCTTTACCAACTTATTCGCTTACATCAAATTCTTACACAATATGTAATGGAGGCTCACAAACATTTACCGTTAGCGGTGCCAGTACTTATACTTGGACACCTGCAGCAACTTTAACAGGAGCAAATACAGCAAGCCCAACAGCAAGCCCAACCACCACCACAATTTATAGTGTTACCGGCACAAGTGTAAATGGGTGCACTAATGCAACACCTGCTACAGTAATTGTAACTGTAAACCCAAAACCAAGTTATACATTAGCGGCAAACTCATACACTATGTGTAATGGTGGCTCGCAAACTTTTAGCGTTAGCGGAGCAAGTACTTATACTTGGACACCGGCTGCTACTTTAACAGGCGCAAACACAGCTACTCCAACAGCAAGTCCTACTACAACAACAATTTATAGTGTTACAGGTACAAGCGCACTTGGTTGTAGTAATGCAACACCGGCTACTGTTACAGTAAATGTTACACCGGTACCATCATTAAGTTTGGCTGCAAACTCATATAGCATTTGTAACGGAGGTTCACAAACTTTTACAGTTAGTGGTGCAAATACTTATACCTGGACTCCAGCAGCGGCTGGATTAACAGGTGCAAATACAGCAAATCCAACAGCAAGCCCTGCAACAACAACAATTTATACGGTATCCGGTACGGCAAGTGGTTGTGCCTCTAGTAGTCCATTAACACTTACCTTAACTGTAAATCCTTTACCAACTATTTCAGTTGTTCCTTCAAGTACAGTTATTTGTTCGGGTGGAGGTAGTTCAACTTTAACAGCAAGTGGTGCAAGTACTTATACATGGATGAATGCTGCTACATTGAGTTCACCTACCGGCTCAGTTGTAACAGCAACACCAACTAATACAGCAACACCAACCGTTTATACAGTTACCGGAACAGATGCTAATAATTGTGTAAATAAAAACACAGTTAGTATAACTGTAAATCCAACACCTACTGTAAGTGTTGTTGGTGGAGGAGGAAATTCTCAAACAGTTTGTGGTGGTGGTCTTACAAATGCTACCGTTAGCGGAATTACATTTACATCTACTCCATCAGGCTCGGTTAGTTGGACAAATAATAATACAAGTATTGGTGTAGCTTCGTTTGGAAATGGTAACATAGCAGGATATCCTGCTCCAACTGTTACCGCACAAACAACAGGTATAATTACGGCAAGTTCTATAGTAGCTAGTTGTACATCTACAAATAGCACACAATTAAATTATACCATTACAATTAACCCTTTACCTGGTGAAACAGGAGATATAATTAATCCTGCCGGTTGTGGTTTAAGTGATGGAACCATAACAGGAGCAAGTGGTACAGGTGGTAGCGGAAATTATAGTTACGAGTGGAACAACACCGGTGGTTTTGTTGCAAGTTCTTCCTTAATGGATTCCGCCGGCACTTACCCATTACAAATAAAAGATAATGTTACGGGTTGTATATACTCTCAAAACTTTACCATATCAAATGCTGGAGCACCTGCACCTCCTGCGGTAACACCTAGTTCAACTGCTGCTTGCGTAGGAGGCACAGTAATCTTAACCGCTAACCCTCCTGCTCCGATAGGAACAACTTATAACTGGACAGAGGCAAACGGTAACACAGGTACAGGTAATACTTATACAGTAACTAATATACCTGCTTCACCAAACCCTTATACCATTGGCGTAACAGCAACAGCAGCCGGTTGCAAAGGCGTTGCTGGTACTACAAGTATTACTGTAAATCCTTTACCTGATCCTGCTATAAGCAGTTCAACCTCACAAATTTGTCAAGGTAGTTCAACTACTTTATCGGTTACTCCAACAGGAGCTTATAGTTATCAGTGGGGTAATAATGGTGGAATTATTGCAGGAGCAACAAGCAACACTTTATCTGTTAACGTATCTGATACTTATTCGGTAACAGTAACAGATAACACTACAAACTGTTCGGCATCAACTTCTGCAAATGGCACTATCACAGTAAATCCATTACCAACTATTGATACTACCGGTGTTATTATTACACAGTCTAATTGCACTTCAGCAACCGGAGGAATTTCAAATGTTACTGTTACCGGAGCGCCAACCATTACATATACCTGGACAAGTGGAACTGCGCTTCCAACAGGTGCTGTAATAGCTAACGGAAGCGGAACTGATGCTACTTTATCAAATGTATCGGCTGGTGTATATTGTTTAAATGTTACTGATGGAAACACTTGTCAAAATAGTTTCTGTTCAGTAACAGTTACCAATGCAAGTGCGCCTGCACAACCTGTGTTAACAACAGCGAGTAACGATACAACTTATTGTCAGGGTACTATAATACAAACCTTAACCGTAAGCGTGGCAAACAGTGGTACAGTTACTCCAACTATAAATTGGTATAGCGATGCAGGTTTAACTACTGCTTTGGCTACCAATACAAATACATATACGCCACCTGCAAGTTTACCTATTGGTACAACTACATTGTATGTTGCAGCTATATCTAATGGCTGTATAGGCACTAGCAGACCAATAACAATAACTATTTTATCAACTCCAACAATTAGCATAAACCCATTAGGAAGCAACAGTGTAATTTGTAACGGTGCTTCGGTAGTTATAAACCCAAGTGGCGCAACTACATATACATTAAACCCTAGTAATCAAACAGGCACAAGTTTTACAGTGAACCCAACCAGCAGTACAACTTATACAATTGACGGAACTGATGCAATTACAGGATGCTCTAATGCAATAGCTAATGAAGGTTTAGCACCTGTAATAGTAAATCCAACACCAACTATTAGTATTAATTCTTTAGGAAGCAACAGTGTAATCTGCAATGGTTCATCAGTAGTAATAACTCCAATTATAAATCCAAATACTGCAGCAACCTATACTTTAAATCCTGGTAATCAAACAGGCACAAGCTTTACTGTAAGTCCTAACAGTAACACAACTTATACGATAGACGGAACTAATAGTACAACCGGATGTTCAAATATTGCAACTGATGCAGCTTCAGTTCCTATAACAGTAAATCCAACACCAACAATTAGTATAAATCCGTTAGGAAGTAATAGTGTAATTTGTAATGGCGCATCGGTGGTTATAACGCCAGGTGGTGCAAACACGTATACATTAAATCCAGGTAATCAAACCGGAACAAGTTTTACGATAACCCCAAACAGCAACACAACTTATACAATTGATGGAACAGATGGAACTACAGGGTGTACAAACGCCACAGCTGATGCAGGCTTAGCATCTATAACAGTAAATCCAACACCAACCATTAGTATAAATCCATTAGTAAACAATGGTGTAATTTGTAACGGAGCATCAGTAGTTATCACTCCAACTGTAAATCCAAGCAGTTCGGCAACCTACACATTAAACCCGGGTAACCAAATAGGCACCAGCTTTACAGTAAGCCCAACAAGCAGTATAACATATACTATTAATGCAACAGATGGAACAACAGGATGTCCAAATGCTGCTGCAGATGCAGGTTTAGCTGTTATTACAGTAAATCCAACGCCGACTATTAGTATCAATCCGTTAGGAAGCAATAGTGTGATTTGTAGTGGTACATCAGTAGTTGTCACCCCAAGTATGAATCCTATAAGTAATTCACCTACTTATACTTTAAATCCCGGCGGTCAAGTTGGTACAAGTTTCAACGTAAGTCCAACAAGCAGTATAACTTATACTATTAATGGAACTGATGGAACAACAGGATGTTCAAATGCCGCAACTGATGCCGGTATAGCATCCGTAATTGTTAACCAAACGCCTATATTTAATCTTACAGGAGCAAGTATAGATACAGCTAAATGTAATCAATCAAACGGAGGTGTTTCAAACATTAGTGCCGCTAATGTTTCAGGTGGTTTAGCACCTTATACTTATCAATGGACTAACACAAGTACCGGAGTTATTATTTCAACATCACCTTCATTTACCAATCAACCAAATGGTACATATAGTTTACAAGTAACCGATGCTAATGGTTGTATAGCAAATGTTACAGGAACTGTTTCTCCTACTTTCAGTATTCCTTTATTATCGGTTACAGCTTCATTTATTACTAATCCAAATCCGGCAGTGGGCACCATTCCTTTGGCTATAAGCTTTAGTAATACATCAATTGGGGCTATTAATTATACTTGGTCTTTTGGAGATGGTAACACTTCAACAGTTATAAATCCATCTAATACATATACTAATGTGGATACATATACTGTTGTGCTTGCTGCTATAAACGGAACATGCTCTGATACATTTAGAATTACTGTAATAGCTAATATACCAACTACTATAATTATTCCGAATGTGTTTTCTCCAAATGGCGATGGTGTAAACGATGAATTTTTTATTCCTAATACAGGTATGGCAAGTTTAAATTGCGACATCTATAATCGTTGGGGACAATTATTATACACGTTAAATGCCCCAAATCAAAGTTGGGATGGTGTAACACCTAATGGTGATAAAGCACCTGAGGGAACTTATATGTATATACTTGAAGCAAAAGGTTTAGATGGACAAACATTTAAACAACAAGGCACTTTGATGCTTGTTAGATAATATTTAAAGAAGAAGTATACTTACCGTTAACTATTAAAAAGGAAAGCTTTACAATAAGGTAATTTTGAGATACGCTTTTTTGGAGTAGAATAGAATAATTTTGATGCAACAAAAGTGAACACCCTAAAGAAGTTTTAGTTTGGTAAAACTCTTAACCACTTTCAAAAATAATTTTGTGTCAATTATTTTGGAAATAAAAAAGAGTTCAATATTCATTGGTATATTAAAAAAACCAAACTTAGTTTTTACTTTGTTTTGTTTTTTTTCATCCATTAGTTTTTCTCAGGTACTTGTACAGTACAATTCTACCAACTATAATGCGGCTCCTTTTAATTCATTAAATGCCTCGGCTTGTTCAAGCGGCTTGGCAACATTTAGTACTTTAGGGGTAAGTCCAACTTCCTTAACCCCATACGGTTATTGTGTGGCTCCTTTTACGGGTTGTGGTTATTTTCAAATTACAGCGGCAACTCAGGCAGGATTTGCCTATTGCCATAATACAGCTCCTTCTTTATCGACTGCACCCGATTATGTTTCTTTTACGGTAACACCTGTATCATCTAACTGTGTTTATATTAATAAATTTTGTATAACAATGGGGGTATATAGTACAGGAGCCGATAAAGTGTTGGTTGGTTATTCTAACGATGGAGGTGTTACTTGGATTACTGGTCCTACCTGGACTCTACCACATACAACAACCGGAGGAGGTTCTACCGGAACCGGTAATTGTAGCACGATAGCTGCACCCGGAGGAGGTTGCGCTACAATGGCTCTTTATACATGGAATATTACGCCGTTTAGTTCGGCAACCCCGGTTATTTTTAAAATTATTCCTTACGATGCAACTACTTGTAATTGCACAAACGGACATAACGGCACGCACGAATGGGCATTTACTCAGGTGGAGGTTGACGGAACATCTGCGCCGCTTCCTCCTGTTACCATTACAAATCCGACTGCCTGTGCAGGTTCATTAGTTAATCTTACGGCCGCAGGTGCATCAACTTATACATGGAATACAGGTTCAACAGCTAATCCATTATCGGTAACTGCATCAAGTACAACCTATACAGTTACAGGAACAAGTGCTGCCGGTTGTACCAATACAGCGGTAACTACTATTACTGCTAATCCATTGCCTACTGTTACAGTTAATAGTCCTTCAGTTTGTAGTGGTACTTCAGTCAATTTAACAGCAGCAGGAGCAAATACTTATACGTGGAACACGGGTTCAAATGCAAACCCACTTAGCGTTATGCCTGGGTCAACATCTTATACCGTTACCGGTACCAGTGCTGCTGGCTGCACTAATACGGCAGTAGCATCAATAACCGTTAACACTTTAGTTGTTACGGCAACAACTACATCAGCATCTTGCGGAGCCACCAACGGAACCGCATCTGCAAGTCCAACGGGAGGTACAGCACCTTACACTTATTCCTGGTCACCAAGTGGTGGTAATACAGCAAATGCAACAGGATTAAATGTAGGAAATTATACAGTAACTATTAAAGATGCAAATACATGTACTGCTACTACTGTTGCAAATATTACAAGTACAGGCGGCGTAACTGCAAGTGTAGCATCTACCAGTGCAACTTGTAATGCGACTAACGGAAGTGCAACAGTAACCCCCACAAGTGGAACAGCGCCTTATACTTATACTTGGTCGCCAATTGGAGGCAACGCAGCTACAGCAACAGGCTTAGCAGCAGGAAATTATACAGTAACTATAAAAGATGCAAATACATGTACCGCTACAGCGGTTGCAAATGTTACAAATTCAGGTGGAGTAGCCGCAAGTGTTTCATCTGCCAGTGTAACGTGTAATGGATTAAGCAACGGAAGCGCAACCGTAACACCTGCGGGTGGAACCGCACCTTATACATACACTTGGTCGCCAAGTGGAGGAAATTCAACCACAGCATCCGGATTAGCAGCAAACAATTATACAGTTATTGTAAGCGATGCAAATAGTTGTACAATTACTGCTACGGCAAACATTTTGCAACCAAGTAATCTTTCATTAACTCCTTTAACAACTAGTGTTGCATGTAATGGCGCGAGTACAGGCGCAGCTACAGTTACTGCAACAGGAGGAACAGCACCATATACTTATACCTGGTCGCCAAGTGGTGGTAACGCAGCTACAGTAGCAGGATTAGCTGCAGCTAACTATTCAGTTACTGTAAGTGATGCACATAGTTGCACGGCTACCGCAACAGCTAATATTATACAACCAAGTAGTATTTCATTATCAACAGTATCTGCCGGCGTTACTTGTAATGGTGCCAGTACAGGCGCAGCTACAGTTATAGCTACGGGAGGAGCAAGCCCTTATACATATTCGTGGTCACCTAATGGTGGTACAAATTTTACAGCAACAAATTTAGCCGCAGGCAATTATTCGGTTTTAGTTACTGATCATAATTTATGTACTGCTGCAACAAGTGTAACTATAAACCAGCCAAGTATTTTAACAGCAAATACAATCAACACTCCGGCTACTTGTGGTAATGCAAACGGAACAGCAAGTGTAACTGCATCAGGAGGAACTCCGGGCTATACATATATCTGGAGCCCAGGTGGCGGAAATTTAAATAACGTAACAGGTTTAGCCGGAGGAAATTATACTGTAACTATTAAGGATGCCAATAATTGTACTACTACTGCACAAACAACTATAGCTCAAACACCATCGGTAAATTTAGTGGTAACGGGTATCGCTGCAAGTTGTAGTAACGCAAACGGAACAGCTACTGCAATTGCAACTGGTGGTACTGGAATTCTTACTTATACATGGAGTTCAGGAGCAAACACACCTTCTGTTACCAATCTTAACGGAAACACAACTTACACTGTTTCAGCAAGCGATGCCTTAGGTTGCTCTGTTTCTAAAAGTATAACTATTGGCAATCATCCTTCACCTGTTTTAAGTGTTACTTCAAATAGCATTGTTTGTAATGGGTCAGCTACAGGATCTGCATCAGTAAATATAAATGCAGGTACAGGATCTGCTCCTTTCAGTTACTCATGGTCGCCAAGCGGAGGCGCAAATCCATCGGTAACAAATTTACTTGCAGGAACCTATACTGTTGCAGTTAAAGATTCTGCAAACTGTGTAGCCTTATCTGTAGTTACTATAAATCAGCCAACGGCAATAAGCGCAACAGTTAGTAACACAGCGGCTTCTTGTGGCATGACTAATGGTTCAGCTACTGTTATTGCAACCGGAGGAACTCCGGGTTATACATATATGTGGAATCCTATAGGAGGAAACACTACAAATGCAACAGGATTGGGTGCAGGAATTTTTAATGTAACTATTAAAGATGCTAATAACTGTACTTATACAACACAAACTGCAATAACATCAAACTCATCCATTAATTTGTCACTAAGCAGTACACCTGCTACATGTGGATTAAATAATGGAACAGTTATGGCTACTGTAACTGCGGGTACACCGTCACAAAGTGGTTATGTTTATACATGGAACCCTAACGTAAGTTTATCTAATGCAGCTTCTAGTTTAATGCCAGGTGTATATAGTTTAACGGTTGAGGATTCTTTACAATGTATTACTACTAAAACAATTACTGTAGGCAATAAACCTAATCCGATTTTAAGTGTTGCATCAACCAGCGTAACCTGCTTTGGAGCAAATACAGCTAGTGCCACAGCGAGTGTAAATAGTGGCACAGCCCCTTTTGCTTATCTGTGGTCACCTGGTGGAGTAACTAATTCTTCTATTCAAAATTTACCGGCAGGAAATTATATTGTTGCTGTAATTGATTCAGCAAATTGTACGGCTACCGCAACAATTTCTATTATGCAACCGCAAGCTTTAACTGTTACACCAACAAGCACATTAGCTACTTGTGGCAACACAAACGGCATGGTTAGTTGTAATGTATCAGGCGGAACACCCAACTATACCTATACTTGGGTTCCATCTAATAGCAACTCATTATCCGTAAATAATTTAGCCGGAAACATAATTTATACTGTTACCGTTAGCGATGCTAATAATTGCGTACAAGCAGGTTCTGTTTTAGTAAATCAAACATCTGCCATAACATTATCTGTTTCAGGCACCACAAGTGTTAATTGCTTTGGAGCAAGTACAGGTTCATCAACTGTATCTGCTACCGGAGGAACACCAACAACCTACACATACTCTTGGGTACCAAACGGAGGAACAAATTCTGTCGGCACAAATTTAGCTGTCGGTTTATATACGGTTTCTGTAGTGGATAGTAATTTATGTCATGCAACTACTACACTAACTATTATTCAACCTCCGCCAATAAATGTTTCTGTAAATAACCTGTCAATTTGCTCTGGCCAAACTACTTCACTTACAGCAAGTGTTTCAGGAGGAAATGGTGGTGCGGTTAGTTACACATGGGCTCCGACTAATGCCAACACGCAAACAATTAATGTTAGTCCAACTGCTACAACCACTTATGTAGTTATTGCACAAAATACAGGTTGTACGCAAACAGCACAAGCAAGTGGAATTGTAAGTGTGTATCCCGCAGTAAATATTTCTATAACACCTATCGATTCGGTTTGTAAAGGTGCTCAGGCAACATTAGCAACAAATGCTACAGGTGGTAGTGGAGGTGGATTTACGTATAGTTGGAGTAGCGGGCAAAACACATCAAGTATAATTGTAAATCCAAGCGTAACAACTTCTTATACCGCTTGGGCACACGATGCTTTATGTCCTGCAATAGCAGCAACTACAGAAATTTATATTTATGCTGAACCGAGTTTAACCATAACACCATCACTTACCAGTGGTTGCGGTTTTGTTTGCGTTAGTTTTACTGCGGGTGTAGTTAGCAATGTACCGGGAAACAATATTATACCGCCATATAACTGGAGTTTTGGTGATGGAACCACCGCAAGCGGAAATTCTATTGGACATTGTTATTATAAAACAGGCAACTATGATGTTACTTTAACAGCGTTTACGCAAAATCATTGTTTGGATACATTGAAAGAAATAAATTTTATTCATGTACATCAAAACCCAACCGCAGATTTCTCGGCATCTGCTTTCGAAACCGATATTTATAACAACACTATTTATTTCTATAATCAATCAATTGGCAATATCGTTAGTTGGAACTGGAATACAGATACAACAACTTATTTAATACAAAACCCGTCTCACACCTATCCTAATGAAGGAGTTTATCCTGTTACATTAATTGTTACAGATAATGTTGGATGTAAAGACACTGTAGTAAAAAATGTTACCATTAATCCTGAATATACTTTTTATGCGCCCAATTGCGTTACACCAAATGAGGATGGAAAAAACGAATTATTTTTACCCATAGGAGAAGGTTGGGATAATAACTATTATGACTTATGGATTTTTGACAGATGGGGCAATATGATTTTTCATACTACTAATCCTTATGAAGGCTGGGATAGTAAACGATACAATGAAGTGGTACAAGAAGACACCTATGTATGGAAAGTGGTTTTAAAAGATATTTTTAAAAAGGAACACGACTACCACGGGCAGGTTTCTGTTATACGTTAAGCATTTTTAAAACATATTATACTTTAAGCATCAGAAACATTTACCGTATAAGTAGTACTTACAGTGGGCGTAACTGTAATTGCGGCACTTGATAAACTTCCGGGATTCCAAGAATAACTAATGGTTGTACTTGAATTGGCATTTAACGTAGTTTTAGCAAAGGATCAGTATTTAATCTAATCTTTTAGCATTTAAAACTTCCAAAAGTCGCCGGAATCTGCTACCTCCGTTTAAATCAACCCGTTTAAGCATATGCATGATTTTGCAGAGTATACGAACGTTTTGCATTCCACCAATTCGGTAAGACTAAATTCCATCTGTAAGTATAGCCATGCGTACAAAAAATCATACGCTAATTTACAGTTTTAATAAACTAATTTACAGCCAGTAGGCCGCGCCCGTAAGCCTTGTTAATTCTATTTTAGCAATACATAACTGGTATTCGTATTGCAGTTTAGAAAGCTGAGCATTTTGCAAATTATTTTGCGCGGTAAATAATTCAACATAAATAATTGTTCCGTTTGTATAACGTGATTTTGCAATTTTTAAAGCTAATTCGGCTTGTTGCACCATGCTGGTCGTATTTTTTACTTTTTCTTCGTTTAGTTTAATATCATCTATTGCTTGAGCAATATCCCTGCGAAGTGTGTTGTTGGTACTCTCTAATGATAATTGATTTTGCAATAAAGTGCTTTCTGCCACCTTAGTTTGTTTCAAGTATCTGCCACCTTGGTATAGCGGGACAGATAAATTAACCCCTACCAGATAATTAAATCGAACTTGAAAAATATCCGGCTGATATCCGTTTTTATATCCTAATGCACCATTTAAACTCAACACAGGTAAAGCAGCTGCCTTATTTGCATTAATATCGTGTTTAGACTGTTCTATTTTAAGTTTGGTAATTTGTATATCGGGGTTAAATTTTTGTGCTGTTGCTGTAGCCGAATCTGCAATGCTTGTACCTACATTAAAATCAAAATTTGTTTGGGTATTTGTTTTTATTGTGGTTTGACCAACAGTGTAGTTAAGTAAATTCATTTGCTTATCAAGCATGTTTTGTAAATCGGCTTTCCGGTTATTGGCATTATCAATATTGTTTTTTACTGTTAGTGCATCCAGTTCAAGCGCATCGCCATTTTTAACCCGGCTATCGATTAATTTTTTGCTTTCAAATAAAGTAAACAACAAACTATCCTGCACATCCATTGCTTTTTTAAGATAGATGATGCTGTAATAAATATTAGCTACCTGCGCTGCTAATAAAGCCTTATTGGCTTCTATATTTGCCTTAGAAATTTTAATATCATCCTTTGCTTTTTCTACATTTGCTTTTACCTTACCAAAATCGTACAGGGTTTGATTTAAAGTAAGTGCCGAAGTGAAATTATTATTGGGCTGAAAATAAAGTGTTGTAAACTGACCAGGACCAGTAGGAAATAACACTTGTGATATAGGTGCTACATACATATAACTGGCATTTGCACTAATTGTTGGCAAGTAGCCGCTTTTAGTTCCATCGGCGCGATAGATATTTGTTTCAACCTGTTGTTGCAATTCTTTCATTTTAGGAAAGTAGCTGAACGATTGATTTATTAATGTTTTTAAATCACTATTAATAGAAATAGTTTGTGCGTTTACAAAACTTCCTACTAGTAAAAAAGCAATTATAATTTTATTTGTTTTCATATTCGATAATTAATGAGATTCTTCAGCTACTTTTTTCATGGTCTCCGCACTCACCTTTTTATTTTGTGTAAGCAATAAAAAAGGAGATGTTGCAATAAAAAATACACTTATGAGTAAAAATGCATCTAAGTATGACTGGAGTGCACTTTGCTGCATAATAGTTCCATCTAACATTTTATAGGCTGCATTATTTGCACCAAATGCACTAGCCCCGCCCTTAGCAATAGCACCTTGCGCCATGGTTTGTACGCGTGCTATTAATTCAGGGTCATTTGGTTGCAAATTGCTTATCAAATCTGAACGATGAACTGCCATGCGATTTACAATAAATGTATTCATTACTGCAATGCCCACTGACCCTCCCAGCTGACGAATCATATTAGTTAATGAAATTCCGGATGGCATTTCTTGTGGCTTTAAACCTGAAACTGCTTGATTAATTAAAGGAACTGTTAACATGGCCGTACCCAAGCCTCTAAAAATATTTGGCCAAAAGAAAAATGAGTTGCCCGCGTTTAAATTTGCCTGCGAACCAGTATAACCATGCAGAATAAAAAATATAAATCCTAGTATAACAAACACTACAGGCGGAACACCACCTTGTATGCCTCTGCCAATAAACGGCATAACTAAAATTGCAGTAGCTGCTGCCGGTATAAGGCCAATGCCTGTTTCGGTTGGAGTAAACCCAAGTACACGTTGTGCCAGTACAGGAAATATAAATACAGAAGAGAACATACCAAAGCCTACCGTAAACGTAAGTATGTTACTTACTGCAAGATTTCTGTTTTTTAAAACATGTAGATTTATTACCGGATTTTTAGTCCGTAACTCCCAAACAATAAATGTGGTTAGTCCGGTAAAAGCAATAATTGCCATGGTGGTTATAGTTTTTGACTCAAACCAATCATCCGTTTCTCCACGTTCTAAAAAGTACTGTAAAGAAGCCACACCTATTATTAATGCTAAAATTCCTACATAGTCAATTTTTATTGATTTTCTATCAATTGAAAATTCTTCCAGTTTTTTTTCAATAAAAGTATAAGCAAGTACAGCCGCTAAAATTCCTATTGGGATGTTGATATAAAATATCAAGGGCCACGAATAATTATCGATAATAACACCACCAAGTGTTGGCCCAATTGCAGGGCCTAACACAATGCCCATACCAAAAATAGCAGAGGCCATGGGGCGTTTTTTAATTTCGAAAGCATCAAATAAAATGCCTTGAGATGTAGACAATAAAGCACCGCCACCTATGCCTTGTAAAAAACGCCATAACACAAGAGCTATTAAACTGCTTGCTTGTCCGCACATATAAGATGATACAGTAAATATGATGATGGATGTGATGTAATAGTTTTTTCTTCCAAAATAGCGTGCAAGAAAACCCGTCATTGGTATAATAATTACGTTAGCAATAGCATAACCGGTTATAACCCACGATGTATCTTCAATAGTAGCCCCCAAGTTTCCACTAATTTGCGATAAGGCAACATTCACAATGGAAGTATCAATTAACTCCATTATAGCCGCCGCAATTACTGTTATTACAATAATGGCTCGCTTTAAACCAGTAGTACCTGTATGAATTTCGTTATTCATTATTACTTTTCAGCTTCAACAGTAACACTTAAACCGGCACGCAACATATCTTTATACTGCGCTTGATTTTCAATAACAATTTTTACTGGAACACGTTGCGTTACTTTTACAAAGTTGCCCGTTGCATTATCAGGAGGCAATAAAGAATATTTAGCCCCTGTAGCTTCACTCAAAGATGAAATGGTTCCTTTAATAGTTACATCCGGAAACCCATCTACATAAATATCAACTGCTTTACCTTCTTTTAAATGCTCTATTTGTGTTTCTTTAAAATTGGCCACTATCCAAAAATCACTTGTGTTTACAATAGTAAATAGCGTTTGTCCGACTTGTACAAATTGCCCTTTTTCTAAATTAAGTTTACCTGTTTTACCTGTAGCCTGGGCATAAATTTTAGTATAGCTTAATTTAAGATTAGCTGCATCTAACACCGCTTTACGTGTATTTATAACAGCCTCCGCTTTTTTAATAGATGCATTGGACGTTACAATTTGAGCCGATGCCAAACTGATTTGGTCATTATTAGCATCAAATTGTTTTTGCTGCGTTTCTACATTTGATTTAGAATCATCCAGTTGTTTTTTAGTGATGGAATTATCATTAAACAATGCCTGATCCCGTTTTAAATCATAGTTAGCTTTATCAATTCTTGTTTTCTGTACACTTGCATTTGCCTCTGTAACTTTAGCATTCATCTGTGCGTTTATTAATTGCGCTTTGGCATTTTCTAAATCGGCTTCAGCCTGTGCCAAATCGGCTTCAGCTTGTGCTTTAGCAATGGTATATTCTCTATCATCAATTTTTAAAAGCAAATCGCCTTGCTTAACCGTGTTATAGTCGTTTAAAGGCAGACTATCTATATAGCCTCCTACACGTGCTATAACCGGCATACTATAACACTCCACACTGGCATTATCAGTGCTCTCATGTTTTAAGGCATGCCAAACACTTTTTATTCCAAAAAAGGCAGCTACTGCAACACCTGCCATTAGTACATATATAATAGGGCTTTTCTTTTTCTTTTCCTGAGTAATTTCTTGTTCCATAAAACAGATTTTTAAATTATGGCGACAAAGGTAAAGTAACTTTACTAAATAGTCAAGTTAATTTACTATTATTTTTTAGTATATTTGCAATACTATTATGAAAAACTTAGACAGAGAATTACAAAAAACAGACGCATTAAGCAAGCACAGTTGGGGTAAAGCCATTAGTAAGCTAAAGAAACATTTTGACACCTGGGTTGCCGAGCAATTATATGCTCATGATATTCGTGACTTTAAGCTAGCCTATATGCCTTTAATAATGAATATTGATGTGGATGGCATTACTAACACTGATTTGGCCAAACGCGCAGGAATTACCAAGCAAGGGATGAGTCAGGTAGTACAAGAACTTGAAGAAAAAAAATACATTAAAATACAAACCAATCCTAAAGACAAACGCAGCTCTATTATATATTTAACGGATAAAGGCAAAGAATTTATTCTGACCTGCCGTGGCCGTCAAAAAGATTTGCATGCTGATCTTCAAAAAGTATTAGGCAAGAAAAAATTTGAAATGGTACTTGATGCGATGTTTGAAATTGTTAATTACCAAGAAGAAGTCAACGAAAAAAAACCTATTAAGAAGCGCTAAACCATATCGTCAAACTTGAGATTTGTGCAGTTAATAAAATGAATAAGATATATTGTAAAGTTGTGTAATCATCAATTAAAAAAACTTTAACTTTCAATAAAAAGTTCGATAAGTTATTTTGGCAGTAAACATCATATGGTTTTTTTCGTCAGTTTGAGGAAAACTTAGCATTGGATTAGCCAAGAAATATAATCTTTGATAGAAAACACAATATGTGCAACTTTTTCAAGTTTAGGGACTAAGTGGCAATTTTTACATATACTTCCATTTTATCTCTAAACCCTATGCCTTTATATACACCCATATAATTTAATAAAGAATGGATTATAAATAACTTTCTTGCAAATTACTTTCCGATACAGAAAGTAATGTGGATATCACAGGTGTCGAAATTTTTGAATCAGATGGCGTTCTGCCTGTTGTTTGAAATTCACTTACCTTGTTTGGTTTTGCTATTATCGTCCTTTTTTCTGTCCTTGACCGCCCAACCAATTTCAGGTCGTAAGGCTAAAGTAACCTTGTCCTGTTTTACACCAATAAAACCTGCAACAAACTCCATTTCAAATTTTGTCCCGAAATAGTTCCATATAAAATCTGCTTGCGAAATACCGTTGTAAAAATCGTTTGTCTTTAAGCCAGAAAAGGTACTTGTTGGTTCTTTATCAATATAATTGTTTGGCCTTGGTTTATCGCTGGTGGTACTCAAGTAGGGAAATAATTTAATGAGCCACCCTTTAATATATGGCCCACCGCTACCTCCGTTCAATTTATATATCGATGCCCAAAATTCGTGATTTATTTTCCCTTTTTTTGCATTTATAAATTCGTCAATCAAAGGCTCTAAAGAATTTATCCAATTGTCAATGTTGTATCCTTTCAGTTTAAGAATGTTCTCTTTTATTTTTCCCCAATCATTCAATGAACCTTCTAAAGAAATTTGAGGGATTCCGCACGACGTTGTTACCTCATATTCAAAGTAATTACTCATCGCGTCCATTAGCGTAACTTCAAAGGCAGCTTTGTCTGTCGGAGTGGTGGTTGAAAATTTTGAAACAATTAATTTAGAAAAATCATTACCAACGTATTTATTAATAGAGTCCGCAAAAGCGGGAAACATTAACTCCCAAGGGTTGTCGATATTTCCCTTATGAAAATTCATACTGATTGGCTCAGTTGCAATTGAGATTTTTCTTTTACCTGAAAATTGAACAAACTTACTTCTTAGTTCTTCTGAATGATAGTCAACGTGTTTTGTGAAACCTTGACAAATTAAAAGCCAAATCATATCAGGTGAAATAATTAACGGTCTATGTTGTGCATAGGCTGTGTGAACCGCGAAAACAAATGGGTTCATTTTTGAAGATACTAAAGTTGTATTTCGTTTCTCTTTTGAACAGGTTTCAATTTTATCATTTAATATGGTTTCAATAGCAGATTGATAACTAACCTCGTTTAATGAGGTCGTTGCTTTAACTACATCATCACATTCAATTGTCGTTACAGAATTTTGAGCAAATAACTCAACTGTAATTAGGGTTAAAAATATTGTGATATTTATTTTCATATTGCTTGTAAATATATCTACTAATGTTAAAGGTAATTTATATAAGATTAAGATGCAATACATTTTATACCGAGTTTGTACTACCAATTAGAACAATTATCAATGAAATTATAATTAGTAGCCTAGATTATAAATTCTACACTCTTATTAAAAGAACTTTATTATTCCTTATGTTGCCCGTTTGTTGCTCGAAGCGCGGGAGGGTGTAATGTTAGGGCAAAAGTACTTTCCGTTTGAGAAAGTAATGTTGGTTACTTTTACAAAGAGTTTACTATGATGGGTGAGATTTTTACCTAACAATTACCCCTTAAACGGTTTAAACTATTTTCAATATATTTTTCCGGGGTTATTAAAGCTGTTTGTATGCGTTTGGCATAATGGATACTGTCCATCACTTCTTTATTTTTTTCATGCAATTGCTCATAAGCTTCGTCAACCTTTTGCTTTTGTTTTTCGATAATGGTTTTTTGTCTTTCAATTATGCGGAAGCGTCTAAATAAAAACAAAGAAAAAATAACTACTATTAAGAGAACGCTTGCTACTGCAAAAATAATAACCAGTTGCCTTTTCTTTTCTTCATTTGCAATGGCTTTTAATTTTTCCTGTTCCGCATCCGATTTTATTTTTAGTTCAGCCTCTTTCTTCTCTACTTCAAACTTGGTTTTCATATCCCCAAGTTGTTTACTATTATCGGCATTGAAAATGCTATCGGTAAGTTGTTTATATTTTACATTGTATTCATAAGCTTCTTTATAGTGTTTTCTGCCTGCATACACTAAAGCCAGGTTACCATAACATAAGCGCTCGCTATCTATATCACCTATTTCCCTGCTGACCTTCAACGCAGAATCGCTGTAAACTAAGGATAGACCGTAATCTGATAATGTATAATAGAGCGTTGCCATATTAAGGTAACATATCCCAATTCCGTATCTGTCACCAGTCTCACGTTTCACGTCAAGACTTTTTTTGTAATAGATTAATGCCTTGGCATAATCAGCCTGGGCTTTATAGGCAAGTGCAATATTGACGTAACCAATTCCAACTCCATATTTATTACCGCTTTCCTGTTTTATTTTTAATCCTTTAAAAGCGTATTCAAGAGCTTTTTTGTAATTAAATTGTTGGTGGTATACAACTCCAATATTATTATAACAATCCCCCATACCATTCGTGTAACCTGTCTTTTCGAATATGTGTAAAGCTTTGAAATAACATTCAAGAGCTTTTGGGAAGTTATTCAGTTCTTTATAGACGATACCAATATTGGTATAACAATCACCTTCCCCTTCTTTATCGCCTGTTTCTTCTCTTATTTTTAAGGCTTCGAGTGAATATTCGAGTGATTTAGTGTAATTAGCCTGGTCAAGATAAATACTACCAAGATTCTGCAAGCAATTTCCCATTCTTTTTTTATCATTGATTTCCCTGAATATTTTCAAGGCTTTTGTTTGCGATTCTATGGCTCCCAAGTAATCACTTTTGTTTAACTGGGCAATACCCATTGTGGTAAGAGCCCTTCCTTCAAAGAGCTTTTGTTTGGTATTACGAGCGAGTTGCAGTTGATATTGCGCAAGCAGAATTGCCGAATCAGGATTATTGTCTAGGTAACCATTGGCCATTTTAAATATAGCCATCAGGCGAGCAGTATCAGCTTGAGTTTTGTTGTTGTATACTTTCCAAAGGGAGTCAATTTTTCTATTTTGCGCATAAAAAAATAAAGAATTAAAAAAAACGATAAGAAATATGGCTGCAAATCTTTTCACTAATCAAATCTAAGAAAAGTTTATAGAAAACATACATTCTTCTGTCGCCAGTTTGTTACCCGACTGGCGTGATAGCGTGACAATAGGGCAAAAGTACTTTCGGAATGGGAAAGTAATGTTGACCAAAGTTAATAATAACTCCTTAGATATTTTTTAAAATAAAACTAAGTACTGGTGCTTATGATTATAAACACCGGTAATTAGTTTGAGATAAGCTACTCTGCTTTTACAACCTTAAAAACATTTTCATAACCTTGAATTTTTATATGTAAAAAATACGA
>Ga0207160_1007_pt1 | contig 85086 bp, 71 predicted proteins | sample Alteio_BWMinHeat_21_FD_153510 | JGI IMG/M metagenome (GOLD analysis project Ga0207160, IMG submission 153510) | Enriched cells from forest soil in Barre Woods Harvard Forest LTER site, Petersham, Massachusetts, United States -... | ecosystem: Environmental > Terrestrial > Soil > Temperate forest >... | reverse complement strand
AATTTGATGTGTTTCCATTACCAAAATTCCAGTTCCAGGAAGCAATCTGTCCTATTGGAGTTGATTTGTCAGTAAAAGCAGTTTGTAAGGTTGGATGTGGGCAACCTTGTAAATTTACTCCAATAAAATCTGCAACTGGCTTTGGGTTTACGAAAACAGCTTCTGTTACTTGCGCTGTACAAGAAGGAACAGAATTTGTTGCAACATATAATTTAACAGAATCTAATCCTACGGTTGGAAATAAATACTGAGGCGTAGGTCCTGTTTCATCAATAATTCCATCGCCATTCATATCCCACTGCCATGAGTTAATGGCATAACCACTATAAGCTACTGATTCATCTATAAAATTCATTGGGCTGCCTATACACACTCTTGGTTTATAAATAAAGCTGGCTACTGGATTTGGATGTACCGTAATATTAAAAGTAGAATTTGGCCCCTTACAATTATTTAATGTTGCATTAACCGTAAAAGTTGTTACTAAATTAGTAGTGCCTCCGTTAACAGTTGTAAAAGATGGTAAGTTACCTGTGCCAGTTTGACCAAGCCCTCCCGGAACAGTATATGTAAATACAGGAATTCCACCAGCAGGCTGACAAGTAAAATTGATGGCATTAGTTACCTCATTCGGACAATAAAATGCAGGAGGCACAGGGTCAACAATAGGTGTTGGTTTAATAGTAACAGTTTCGGTAATCGGTGTACCAATACAACCGCTTAGTGAAGGGGTATATGTAATCACACCCACTATATTTGCCAGTGTTGCATTAGCAGGAGCATTATAAGCAACATTAGGCGCCGCGCCAGTACCCGTTAAAGGCATCCCAATATTAGGAGTCGAGGTCCATGTGTAAGTAACACCCGCGGCAGGGTCGGTAGTAATTGCATAATCTGTTGAAGAAATTAAATCACCCGGGCAATAAGGTGCCGGTGAGGTTACCGTCATGCTTGGTGTTGGGTTTACTGTAACACTAAACGTTGTTGCTGGACCCGAACAACCATTAGCCAAAGGGGTTACGCTTACTGTTCCAACTGCAACTAAATCTGTGGTATTTTGACTGGTAAAAGCATTTATTACAAGACCAGGACTAGGAGTTGCTATACCAACATTATTTCCAGTTGTGCTCCAACTATATGTTTCTGCCGGAGTGCCGGGACAGCCTGTAAAGTTAAAGGCAGGAACAATTATGTTAGGACAAACTGTAACACTACTAACAGGAGTTACCGTTGGCGTTGGATAAACACTAATAGTAAACGTTTGCATATTTCCTATACAGGCAACACTATTAGAAGCAATGGTTACTGCATAACCATAAATAGTATCTACTAATAAACCGCAAGTTAAATTAGGATTAATGGCTGTATAATTAGGAATTGAATTTATATCTACTGTATCTGCTAAAGGGATGCCACCATGTGTTGTTGTATTGTTGGCCGGATTTGGATTATTTACAAATATTACCGAAGCAGGAGCTCCCCAAGCAGGAGCAGCGCAAGTTGTTGTAAAAGTTGTTTGAGCTGATGCTACAGGAGTGCTTGGACAAATACTAAAACTTGGTGGAGCCGTTACTTGTGGCAAACAAAATACAGTATCTGGTCCACTAATTGTATTGGTACAATTGAAATTAGTAGTTACTGTTAAAGATACTGTATAAGGGCCACAAGCTACATATGTATAAGTAGGCGAAACTTGCGCACTTGTGCCTCCGTCTCCAAAAGCCCAGTTCCAGGTTGTAATGTGATCATTTATGCCTACTGGGTTTGTAATAGTTGAAGCATCTGAAAATGCTGTACCTGTACCTAAACAAACATTAGTAAGATTTCCATTAGCTATAGGATTTGGATGCACCGTAGCTGTTGCTGTTACTGTACCGCTACAACCTGTAGAAGTTGTAGCTGTTAACACAACAGTATAAATGCCCGGGGCAGGATACGTATAACTGCCGGGAGCGACCGCGATACTTGTTCCTACTCCATCGCCAAAAGTCCATGCCCATTGAGTGAATGTACCTTGAGCAGGAGTTGTGTTGTTTATAGTTACAGGTAATTGATCGCAAACAGGAACTGTATTAAAACTTAATAAAGGCATTGGGTTAACTGTTACTGTTTGTGTTACGCTTGATTGGCAACCAGCTGCTGTAGTAACCGAAAAATTAACTACATAATTGCCTGCTCCCGGATAAGTGTATGTTGGATTTTGCAAATGTGATGTATCGGCAAGGGTTGTTAAATCTCCAAAATTCCAACTATAAACTGCTGCCGTTGTTGTTGTTGTAAATACAGTTGATGTACCATTACAAACAGGTGGCGCAGTAAAAGTTGGTGGTGGAATATTATTTACCGTAACATTGGCGACTGCCGTATTTGTACACCCATGTGCACTTGTGCCCGTAATGTTGTACGTAACATTTGCGGCGGGGTTTAACGTTGCCACACTATCGCCCGGAGAAAAAGTAAGCCCTGCTACAGGATTCCATGCATAAGTTGTTGTGCCTGCTCCTGTACTATTTACGGTAAGTGTGGTTGTTCCACCTGTACATAAAGTAGGGCTGTTAACGGTTAAAGTAGGTGTAGGATAAAAAGTTATGCTTGTATCCATTTTATAAAAACAACCTTTTTGATTAGTTATAGTTACTGAATAAGTGCCTGGTTGATTCGCTGTTATAGTTCCTGTTGTTGAACTACCTACTATACCAGGCCCTGTCCAAGCATAACTACCTCCAAAACCATCGGCCGGAGCAGTTATTGTTTGAGTTAATCCAACACAAACCGGACCACTTGGAACTACTAACTGAAGAGGTCCACAAGAACAGTCTATATAGGCATAACAAAAATGCCCACCAAGCCAACAACCAGCTGCAGTAAATTTTACTGTTACGTTTGTACCAATATAAGGTTGCAAGTTTAATGAGTTTTTAGTCCATGGCTGAAAAAGGACTCCATTACCTAACTGATCCATTTGCGCCGATGCCTGAAAACCTGGAGGTGTTAAGCCATGCCCAGTAGTATCTGTTTCAACAAAATAACTTAAACAAGGAATTAAAGCTCCGGTATGATCGAAAACTTCCACGCGAAAATAGTTACAAGAATCTCCACTATGTGGTGCATTAGCCATAACAACCGCATAACTATATGAAAATAAACAGTTGGCTTGTGTTACAGGAAACGTTTGTTGAATGCTTTCGCCATTAGAACAGGGTTCATAAAATGAAGGGCTTGCAGTATTGCTTGCATTAGGGTCGTTAGAAGTACATGTAGTTATATTGGGTGGTGGTGGGTTTCCTAACAAAGGATAAACTACAGAACTTGAATTATAGGCATCGCAGCCTATGTTTAAAAGTTCGCCTCCTAAACGGCACGAAAAATTCCCCCCTCCTGGATCAACTATAGGGAATCCACCATAAGGATCAGTACCAGCTCCACTAAGAAGTGTATGAAAAGAACAAGATGTTTCAGGTGAATTATTACCTAAAGTACTTATAGCCGGACCAGTAATAACTAAAGGTGAATTGGTAGCGGGGTTGTAACCTATACCACCTGTCCATCCTGTAAAATCTCCGGTTTCAAAATCTAAATTATTACAAACTCCAGCTAAAACATTATTTACACTTTGGCTTACTCGATTAGTATTGGCTTCCTTTTTAATTTTTGATGGGGGTAATTTTAGTCTCTGTTCTCTAAGAACTTGTGCTTGAATTGTTTGGTTAAATCCAAAAAACAACACCAAAATACAAAGGGAATAAAATGCTTTTATTGTTTTATACATATTTACCATTATTAAAATAAGTAAATTTTTAATCGAAAGTTAAAAAACGGTTAAGGATTTTTGATGCCTTATAGTGTTTTTTACTTTTTTAGAGCGAACCAAATGTAAACTAATATACAGATAAAGTCAAGGGTTTTTCTGTTAAAAAACTTCAGTTTCAATGAGTTAAAGACTGATTATTAATTCTTTTCTAATTTATACACCTTTTCTTTAACAATTTGCGCCCATTGTTGATGTGTTTTACTTCTGTCAAATGTATCAGGCATTATTAACTTTCCAAATTTTAATTTTATATTTTTATTTTTTAATGAAAACATTTCATCGGGCAAAAAAAACATTTCAATATTGGCTTTTATACCTAAACGTTTTCGCCAAAGCGCAAAATTGTAAAAGAAAGGGGAATTTTTTCCATCCACGTAAACAGGCAACACCGGTTTATTATATAGAATAGATTTAGTTATAAAACTTTTTTTCCATTCAAGGTCTTCAATTTTTCCATTTTGTTTACGACTAACCAAACCCGCAGGAAAAACCATGGATACACCATTAGAAGCATAGAAATTATCAATAGCTTTTAAGGCTTCTACTGACGTTGTACCTACTTTATTTACACCAACAAAAAGGTCTTCGAAATTAGTAAGGTTAGTTAAAATATCGTTTACAGTTGAGCGTATATCTTTTCTTTTTTGAGTAACGGCTTGTATTATGGCAAGCCCATCTATTCCGCCAAGCGGATGATTAGCCACTAAAATTACTCCGCCTGTTTCAGGTAAGTTTTCTAAACCTTGCCAGGTAACATTAGCACCTATATATTTTAAACATGCATCATTAAAATCATAGCCAAACTTATCACGGTTAATCCAAACACATTCATTTATGCGGTGTTCGTGCAATTTACGTTTCAAATAATTTATTAAAAAACGTGGTAACCACTTGTGTAAAGAAGGGCTTTTGTCTTTTATTATTTTTTCTATGTCTATGGTTTTTTTAAACTCTTCCATATTTTTTTCAAATTGTTCATTTCCTGTTCATTTCTCCAATCCCTTTTCTTCAAAAAAACAAACTTCTAATCTTTTAAAAAGTCTGATTTAACAGGCTTTTATAAGCACTAAGTAAAGATTTTTTATTTACACAAAATTATGTTGAGGCCGAAAACTTTTCAACAAAAGTGGTAAAAAGTGGTTGTAAGTGGTAAATGGTGGTAAAAACTGTTTATTTTTGTCGTAATCCAATAATAAAATGGCTATCAATAGTTTAATAGGTGAATTTGAGTGTAAAGTGGACGCAAAAGGTCGCTTTATGTTCCCTGTTACGCTTAAAAAACAGATGGCCGAGATATTTGACAAAGGATTTGTTATAAACAGAAATCTACATCAAAAATGTTTAGCGCTTTACCCTTTAGAAGAATGGAATAAGCTGAACAAAAAATTAGGCAAGCTAAATCGCCTGAAAAAAGATGTAGACATTTTTATTAGACGAGTTACCGGTGGAGCAACAAATTGCGAAGCAGATAACACCGGTCGTATACTAATTCCAAAACCACTATCAGAATACGCAGACATTAAGAGCGATATAAAAGTTTTAGGCAGCAACAACATTATTGAAATATGGGATAAGAAGATGTATGAAAACTTCTTATCGCAGGATGTTGATATAGCAAAATTAGCAGATGATGTTTTTGAGGGGATAGACTTTAATGATGATAAGGACTAAATGGATTATCATCAGCCCGTTCTTTTAAAAGAATGTTTAGATGGCTTGCGTATTAAGCCCGACGGCGTTTATGTAGATGTGACTTTTGGTGGTGGCGGACACAGCAAAGTAATTTTAGAAAAGCTTGGCCCCAAGGGAAAGTTATTTGCTTTTGACCAAGATAAAGATGCTGCTAACAATTTGCCTGCTGATGAGCGTTTGACTTTCATCCCTCAAAACTTTATGTACATGAAGAATTTTTTGAGGATGTATGAAGTTAAACAAGTAGATGGCATATTGGCTGACCTAGGTGTATCATCTCATCAGTTTGATATTGCAGATAGAGGTTTCTCTATTCGCTTTGAGGCTGAGTTGGATATGCGCATGAATCAGTCTTCAAAAAAAACGGCAGCTACTGTGTTGAATGAGTATGATGAAAATCAACTCAAACAAATTTTTAGAAGCTATGGCGAAGTTGATAATGCTTACAAATTAGTGAAGTTGATTACAGATGCGCGCATTACACAGCCTATTACAAATACAGAGCAGCTAAAAAATATTATTGCGCCTTGTACACCAAAGTTTAAAGACCATCAGTATTTGGCAAAAGTGTTTCAAGCATTACGCATAGAAGTAAACAATGAAATGGATGTGTTGAAAGAAATGCTGAAACAGGCTTTAGAAGTTTTAAGTGTGGGTGGAAGGTTGGTAGTAATGAGTTACCACTCATTAGAAGACAGGTTAGTAAAGAACTTTATAAAGAGTGGAAATTTTGAAGGCGAGGCAGTAAAAGATTTTTACGGAAACATAGCAAGACCATTTGAACTAATAACAAGAAAACCAATAACACCTGGCGACAAGGAGATAGAAAGAAATAGTAGGTCGCGAAGTGCTAAACTACGAGTAGCAGAAAAAGTATAAGACAACCCTAAAATAAAAAGTGGCAAACAAATTTAAAGAGATAAAAAACGAAGAACCAGTTATTGAAGAGGCAAAGCCCACCTCAGTGACACCTCCACCGACCCCAAGAAAAAAGAAAAGTGGTATCGTAAAATCTTTAAACACGGTATTTAGTGGTACTTTTTTAAGTAACGATAACGTACTAAAACACATTCCTTTTATTTTATTTCTATCAGTTATTGCAATACTATATATAGCTAATGGCTATTGGGCCGATGATAAAGTAAGGCAGGTAAATAAATTAAACGCGCAGATAAAAGATTTTCGTAGTGAGTATATATCTACCAAATCTGATTTAATGTTTGTGAGTAAACAAAGTGAAGTAGCAAAATCAGTTGAAAAATTAGGATTAAAAGAACCCATAGTACCACCTATGAAAATTGTAGTGGACACATCAAGTAAAGTAGCAGCAGATAAAAACAAAGTACAAGAATAGAAATTGGAAAACAGAAAAGACATATTGTGGAGAACCTATTTGGTGTACATTTTTATGTGCGTGTTTGCACTTTCTATTGTTTACCGTATAGTGCAAGTACAGTACGTGCAAGGTGATGCGTGGCGCGAGAAAGCTAAACAACTTACCATCTCTTATGAAAATATTGAAGCATCACGCGGAAATATTTTTGATGTAAACGAAAATCTTTTAGCAACCTCCCTACCCTACTATGAAGTTGGCATGGATGTAAACGCACCTGCACTTACGCCCGATACATTTAACAGATACGTTGGTCCATTATCAAAAGAGTTAGCTATTATGTTTCCTAATAAAAGTAAAAAAGAATTTAAATTAACATTAGCTGATGCCCGCAAAACAAAAGACCGTTATGTAGTGTTGCATCGAAATGTTTCATACAGGGATTTACAAAAGATGAAAAAGTTTCCGTTGCTTAAAAAAGGCAAACGTGGGGGCTTAGTATATATACAAACTAATAAAAGAGAACTTCCTTTTAAAATTTTAGCAGCACGTACTATTGGTTATACACGTAACGATTTACGTGTTGGCATTGAAGGAGCTTATGATACTATTTTACGCGGCACCAGCGGAAAACGTTTAATGGAAAAAGTTGCGGCAGATGTGTGGCGCCCCATTAATGATGAAAATGAAATTGAACCTAAAGATGGCAACGATATTTATACTACGATTGATGTAAACATACAAGACGTTGCTGAAAATGCTTTATTAAAAGCACTTGTAAAAAATGATGCGGCACAAGGTTGCGTTGTTTTAATGGAAGTAAAAACCGGTGAGATACGTGCCATTGCAAACCTTACGCGTACCGATTCAGGCATGTATAGCGAGCGATTGAATTACGCCATGGGTTATCCAACAGAACCCGGTTCAACTTTTAAACTTGCTTCGTTACTAGTTGCACTTGATGATGATTATGTTGACTTAGATGATGTATTTAATGTGGGCAATGGTGAGTGTATGTACTATAATAAAAAAGTAAAAGATTCGCATCCTCCAAAAAAACCGGATTTAACTGTACAGGAAATTTTTGAAACATCATCGAACGTTGGTACTACAAAAATTATTACTAAGTACTACACTAAAGACCCACAAAAGTTTGTAGACAAATTATTGACTTTTAATTTGGGTAAACAACTTGGCCTAGGCATTCCGGGTGAAGGGATACCACTTATTAAAAACGTAAAAGATAAACATTGGTCGGGCCTTACACTTCCGCAAATGGCTTATGGATACGAAGTTTTAGTTACCCCTTTACAAACGCTTACATTATATAATGCCATTGCTAATAATGGGCAAATGGTAAAACCTCGTTTTATAAAAGAGGTTATTAGTAACGGCGTTATAATAAGAAAGTATAAGCCCGAAATTATTAATGAGCATATAGTAAAAGCATCTACCGTAAAAAAAGCAAAACGCATGTTAGAAGGTGTTGTTGAAAGAGGTTCGGGTAAAGGTTTAAACATTACCGCATTTAAAGTGGCAGGCAAAACAGGTACAGCGCAGATTTCTGTTGGTGGTTCATATATAACAAAACAAGGTGGTCACATTTATCAGGCATCTTTTGTCGGATATTTTCCGGCAGAAAGGCCATTGTATAGTTGTATTGTAGTTATCAACTCTCCATCTAACGGCACTTATTATGGTGCCTTGGTAGCAGGACCCGTATTTAAAGAAGTAGCTGAAAAAGTTTATTCAAGCTCTTTAGATTTTCAAACAGAGATTAATCTAGGTAAAACACCCTTGCTAAGCAAAGCACCTGAAATGATTAAAGGTAAAAGACAAGATTTAGATTATGTGCTGGCCGATTTAAACATTCCGTTTAAAAATATGACAGGCGAATCTAATTGGATTGTAAATAGTAACACTGATTCAACAAAAATAACCTTACAAGGAATTGATTTAGAAACGCAATTAAAAAAAGGCATGGTACCAAACCTACAAGGTTTATCGGCCAAAGACGCTTTATTTCTTTTAGAAAATAATGGCTTAAATGTTAAGCTGCAAGGTTTTGGTGCAGTAAAAAAACAATCATTAGAAGCAGGAACAAAATTTTCTAGAGGATCTCAAATCGTTTTAACACTAGGCTAATGCGTTTATTAACTGACATACTTTATAAAGCGGGATTAGAAGAAATAATTGGCACTACTAATGTGGCGGTATCTTCTATAACATTTGATTCTCGCAAAGTAAAAAAAGATAGTTTGTTTATTGCCGTAAGAGGTACTGCGGTTGATGGACATAATTTTATTACACAAGCCATTGAAACAGGTGCTATTGCAATTGTTTGTGAAGAAATTCCTACAATGCAACTTGAAAACATTACGTATGTAAAAGTTAAGAATGCGAATTATGCTTTAGGAATTATTGCGGCTAACTTTTATGATAATCCTTCGCAAAAATTAAAATTAGTTGGTGTTACCGGCACTAATGGTAAAACAACTACTGTTACACTTTTATACAATCTTTTTAAATCATTAGGATATACAGTAGGTTTATTATCTACCGTAAAAAATAAAATTAATAACGAAGAGCTTGTTGCTACACATACAACACCCGATGCTATTTCTTTAAACAAGTTGCTGAACAAAATGCTTGAAAAAGGTTGTCAGTATGTGTTTATGGAAGTTAGCTCACATGCTATTGTGCAACACCGCGTGACCGGAATAACTTTTGCGGGCGGCGTTTTCACCAACATTACACACGATCATTTAGACTACCACAAAACATTTGACGAATACATTAAAGCTAAAAAAACTTTCTTCGATAATTTACCTGAAGAAGCATTTGCTTTAACTAATAAAGATGATGCTAATGGCATGGTGATCTTGCAAAACACCAAGGCAACTCGTGTTACTTATGCGCTTAAATCTCCAGCCGACCATAAATGCCGTATTGTAGAAAATCATTTAAATGGTTTATTACTAAATATAGATAACAAAGAAGTTTGGGTAAAACTAATAGGCATGTTTAATGCTTATAACGTGTTAGCTGTTTACAGCGTAGCTGTTTTATTAAAGCAAGATGCTACCAATATACTTACCGCGCTTAGCACCTTAAATTCAGTTGAAGGAAGGTTTCAATATTTAAAATCAGAAACAGGCATTATTGGCATTGTTGATTATGCCCATACACCTGATGCTTTAAAAAATGTTTTAGAAACTATAAAAGGAATTCGTACGGGTAACGAGCAGGTTGTAACGCTTGCAGGTTGTGGTGGAGACAGAGATGCCACTAAGCGACCTATTATGGCGAAGATTGCTTGTCAGTTTAGCAACAAAGTAATTCTTACATCTGATAATCCGCGCAGCGAAAACCCTGAAGAAATTTTAAATCAAATGCAAAAAGGCATTGATCCGGTTGATGCAAAAAAAACATTACGTATTACGGACAGAAAAGAAGCCATAAAAACTGCCTGTTCGTTAGCCAAACCCGGTGACATTATTTTAATTGCAGGTAAAGGGCATGAAAAATATCAGGAGATAAAAGGTATAAAACATCCGTTTGATGATTTTGAAATTTTAAAAGAAACCTTAAAAACACTTAACGTATAATGTTTTACTATTTGTTTACATGGCTTCACAAAGCCTTTGATTTTCCGGGTGCAGGTGTGTTTCAGTACATATCGTTTCGCGCGGCCATGGCTGTAATTACGTCACTGGTTATCTCTTTAGTATTTGGTAAACGCATTATCGATTTTATTCGTCACAAACAAATTGGCGAAACTATTCGCGATTTAGGTTTAGCCGGCGAAAAACAAAAAGCAGGTACACCAACCATGGGTGGTTTAATTATTCTTGCTGCTATAATCATTCCAACTTTATTATTTGCAAAACTTCATAATGTATATATCATCTTAATGCTGGTATCTACTGTATGGCTTGGTTTAATAGGGTTTTTGGATGATTACATTAAAGTGTTCAAAAAAAATAAAGAAGGTTTACAAGGGCGATTTAAAATAATAGGCCAAGTTGGTATTGGATTAATTGTTGGCGTTACACTTTATTTTAATCCGGAAGTTACCATTAAGGAACGTGTTTATTCAAGCGGCCCAAAATCTACTTCTTTCGATGTAGCTATAAGTCAAGGCAACGAATACAAAGCACCTAAGTATGCTGTTGAAGAAACCAAAACATTAAAAACAACTATTCCGTTTGTAAAAAATAATGAGTTTGATTACAACAATCTAATCGGATGGGTTTGTAATGATTGTAATAAATGGGGATGGATAATTTTTATTCCTATTGTAATTATAATTGTAACAGCGGTTTCTAACGGAGCAAATTTAACCGATGGCATGGATGGTTTGGCTACGGGCACATCTGCTATTATTGGAACCACACTCGGCATTTTAGCTTATGTATCGGGTAATATGGTTTTTGCCGATTACCTCAATATTATGTACATCCCCAACTCGGGTGAGTTGGTAATTTTTATTGCAGCATTTGTGGGTGCTTGTATTGGTTTCCTTTGGTACAATTCATATCCTGCTCAGGTTTTTATGGGCGATACCGGAAGTTTAGCATTAGGTGGGATCATTGCCGTATTTGCAATTGCTATCCGCAAAGAACTTTTAATTCCTATTCTATGCGGAATTTTTTTAGTGGAAAACCTTTCGGTTGTAATGCAAGTATTTGTTTTTAAAATCAGAAAAAAGAAACACGGACTTGAGTACGCAAAAACACATCGCTTATTTAAAATGGCACCTCTTCATCACCATTATCACAAAGGTGGTTTACATGAATCAAAAATTGTTTCTCGTTTTTGGATTATAGGAATCATGTTAGCCATACTAACCATTGTAACGCTGAAACTTAGATAGTGGAAAAACGTATCGTCATATTAGGTAGCGGAGAAAGCGGCGTGGGTGCTGCTATCCTGGCGCAAGCTAAGGGCTTTGATGTATTTGTATCTGACAAAGGTGAGATAAAAGAAAAATATAAAACCGCATTGCAAGAAAGCAATATTGCATTTGAAGAGGGCGTACATACCGAAGAGAAAATTTTAAACGCCAGCGAAATAATTAAAAGTCCGGGCATCCCTGATAAAGCTGATTTAGTAAAAAAAGCAAAAGCAAAAGGCATTAAAGTTATTTCTGAAATTGAATTTGCGGGTAGATATACGAATGCAAAAAAGATTTGCATTACCGGTAGCAATGGTAAAACAACAACTACCATGCTAACGTATCATATACTTACTAATGCTGGTTACAATGTAGGCTTAGCAGGCAACATTGGCAAAAGTTTAGCTTGGCAAGTAGCTACTGAAAATTTTGACTACTATGTTATTGAATTAAGCAGTTTTCAGTTAGATGGCATGTATGATTTTAAAGCAGATATAGCCATTCTTTTAAATATTACTCCTGATCATTTAGATAGATACGAATATAAGTTTGAGAATTATGCGATGTCAAAATTCCGCGTAGCGCAAAACCAAACCGCCGATGGTGCTTTTATTTATTGTGCAGATGACGAGGCCATCATGCAATATTTAGAGCAAGTAAATCCTCAAGCAACTCGCTATCCTTTTTCTATCAAGAAAAAAATTGAACAAGACGGAGCCTATTTAAACGAAAACGAAATAACCATAAATATAAACCAAAACCCTATAACCATGACCATAGAACAATTAGCCCTGCAAGGCAAGCACAACGTTTACAACTCAATGGCATCTGCAATTGCAGCTCGCCTGGTTGATGTACGCAAAGAAAACGTTCGCGAAAGCCTGAGCGATTTTGTAAATGTAGAACACCGTTTAGAAGTTGTTGCAACCATTAACGGCATTGAATTTATAAATGATTCAAAAGCTACAAATATTAACTCAGTATGGTATGCCTTAGAAAGCATGACTAAACCTGTAGTGTTAATTATGGGTGGTGTTGATAAAGGAAACGATTACACTCAACTTTACGATTTAGTAAAAAGTAAAGTAAAAGCAATTGTTTGTTTAGGAGTAGATAACTCTAAGCTGATTGAAAATTTCACTTCAGCAGTTGAAACTATTGTTGAAGCACAATCAATGCACGAAGCAGTTTCTTATTCTTACAAATTGGGTAAAAAAGGTGATGCGGTTTTATTATCGCCAGCTTGTGCAAGTTTTGATTTGTTTCAAAATTACGAAGACCGTGGCTCTCAATTCAAATCATCAGTTCGTTCTCTTTAAAATTAAAAATTGAAACTAACTAACTATATAAAAGGCGACCGCGTTATTTGGATGGTTGTATTTTTACTTACCATTATTTCTGTATTGGTAGTATACAGTTCAAGTAACGCATTGGCGCAAAAATCAAAAGGCGGAAACACCGAGTACTTTTTAATAAAGCACGGGGTGATATGCCTAATGGGGTTTGTAATTATGTACCTAGTACATAAATTTAATTACAAATTATTTTCGCGTTTATCGCAAGTTGGTTTAATTATTTCTATTCCACTTTTATTATTTACGTTACTAAAAGGTGTTAGTGCAGGCGAGGCAAATCGTTGGCTAGAGATTCCGGGGATTGGTTTAACCTTTCAAACCTCCGATTTTGCAAAACTCGCACTCATTGTTTTTGTAGCCCGAATGCTTACTATAAAACAAGATCAGTTAGATGATTTCAAGGTTATCCTAAAATCCATTCTTCTTCCGGTAGGAATAATTTGCGCATTAATTTTTCCGGCAAACTTTTCTACAGCTGCTTTATTATTTTTTACGTGCCTGCTTATTATGTTTGTTGGTAGAGTTCCATTAAAATTTATTGGAGCCATTGTTGGAGCAGGTTTATTAGCCGGGATACTTTTTGGAACGGTGATTTATGTAAAGCCCGATATTATGCGCAGGGGTGCCACATGGAAAGCCCGTATTGAGAATTTTACGAGTGGAGATTCGCAAAGTAATTATCAGTCAGAACAAGCTAAAATTGCTATAGCCCGTGGATACGGTTTTGGGGTTGGCCCGGGCAACAGCACACAACGGAATTTTTTACCGCAAGCTGCATCTGACTTTATATATGCTATTATTATAGAAGAGTACGGGTCACTTATGGGTTTATCACTTTTATTTTTGTATCTTATTTTATTTTTTAGGTCGATACGAATTTTACGGAAGGCAGAAAAAACCTTTGGAGGTTTACTAGCCGTTGGTTTAAGTTTTAGTTTGGTTTTTCAGGCCATGGTAAATATGGCGGTCGCGGTAAATTTATTTCCGGTAACGGGTCAGCCATTGCCTTTAGTGAGCATGGGAGGAACTTCTATTTGGTTTACCAGTATTTCGGTGGGCATTATTTTAAGTGTTAGCCGCGAAGTTTACGATAACGATGGCAAAGAAGAAATAGAAACCGAGAAAGGAGGCGAACTTGCCACAGCTTAAAGTTATACTGAGTGGCGGTGGCACCGGCGGACATATTTTTCCGGCAGTTGCTATTGCTAATCAAATAAAAAAACAAGTACCCGATGCAGATATTTTATTTGTGGGTGCTGAAGGCAGAATGGAAATGGAAAAAGTTCCGGCTGCCGGTTACAAAATTATAGGGCTTTGGATAAGCGGTTTGCAACGCAAGCTCACATTATCAAATTTATCTTTTCCATTTAAGGTTATATCAAGCATTTTAAAAGCAAGAAAAATATTAAATGATTTTAAACCCCATGTTGTTATAGGCACGGGTGGTTATGCCAGTGGGCCTATGTTACGTGCGGCATCATCAAGAGGCATTGCAACGTTGATTCAAGAACAAAATTCATACCCGGGCATTACAAATAAAATTCTTTCAAAAAAGGTTAGTAAAATTTGTGTGGCTTATGAGGGCATGGACAAATTTTTTCCGAAAGAAAAAATTATTTTGACCGGAAACCCGGTTAGACAAGATTTACGACAAGTAGCTGATAAACGTGAGGAAGGTTTAAAATTTTTCAATTTAGACGGAAACAAAAAAATCATTTTAGTTGTTGGTGGAAGTCTTGGTGCTAAGGGTATCAACGAGGCTATGGGTAAGGGTTTACAACAGTTAGCCGACAACAACATTCAGTTGGTTTGGCAAACAGGTAAAATTTATATTGATACTGCTAAACAACAAACAGCTCCATTCACAGATAAAAATATAAAAGCAGTTGATTTTATTACCCGTATGGATTTGGCTTATGCCGTGGCAGATTGCGTGGTATCTCGTGCGGGTGCGGGTGCTATTTCAGAATTATGCATCATTCAAAAGCCTTGTATTTTAGTTCCGCTGCCTACTGCGGCAGAAGATCATCAAACTAAAAATGCCATGTCGTTAGTAAATAAAAATGCAGCCATTTTAGTAAAAGATACTGAAGCATCGAGCAAATTAGTAAACGAGGCTGTTAAGCTAATTGCCGATGATGCAAGACAACAAGAGCTAAAACAAAACATGGCAAAAATGGCTTTGCCAAATGCGGCAGAAGTTATTACAAACGAGGTTTTAAAATTAGTGGGCTATAAATAATTTTTCGATAAATGAACCTGTTTAATTATAAACTTATTTATTTTTTGGGGATTGGTGGCATTGGCATGAGTGCGCTGGCTCGCTATTTTAATCATTATGGTATTAAAGTGGCAGGTTATGATAAAACGCCCACCACACTTACCAGTGAGTTACAAGCAGAAGGCATAGATATACATTTTGATGAAAATGTGGAATATTTGAATTACCTGCTGGCCGAATATGAAAAAGAAAATATTTTAATTATTTACACCCCTGCTGTACCAAAAGACCATGCTGAATTTGTTTTTGTTCAAAAAGAAAACTACATATTAAAAAAACGTGCCGAGGTTTTAGGCGAAATAACCAAGCAGTTTAAAACTATTGCTGTGGCAGGCACGCATGGTAAAACAACCACATCTTCTTTAGTAGCTCATATTTTAAAAACCGCAGGCTTTGACTGCTACGCTTTTTTAGGTGGCATCACAAAAAACTATAACACCAATTTACTTTTAGGAAACAAACAACCTAGTGAAAATACATTTGTAGTGGTTGAGGCTGACGAGTACGACCGTTCTTTTTTAACTCTATACCCTTATATGGGAGTAATTACAAGTGTTGATGCTGACCATTTAGATATATATGGCGATGTAAGTTACATGCACGATTCGTATACCATGTTTGCAAATCAGGTAAATGCCAAGGGACATTTAATTGTTAAGAAAAATGTTGATAACACATTATCGCTTGAAGTAAAGAGGCAAACATACGCTGTAAATTTAGAAGCAGATTTCTGTGCGAAAAACGTAGAGATACGTGACGGTGATTTTTATTTTGATGTAGCGAGTTCTTTGTCGTATTTAAGTAATGCTGTGTTGGGCATTCCGGGTTTACATAATGTAGAAAATGCAACAGCCGCAGTAGCTGTAGCACAACTACTAAACATTGATAATGCTGTAATAAAAAAAGCATTACAAAGTTTTGGTGGCGTAAAACGCAGGTTTGATTATCGGGTAAAAACAAAAAATGTTATTTACATCGATGATTATGCGCATCACCCTGAGGAGTTGAAGGCAGCAATTGGAGCAGCAAAAGCCTTGTATCCGGCTAAAAAAATTACCGGCATTTTTCAGCCGCATTTGTTTACACGCACACGCGATTTTGCAGATGGCTTTGCAGAGAGTTTGGATATGCTGGATGAATGTTTGCTATTAGACATTTACCCTGCACGTGAATTGCCTATTGAAGGAATTACGTCAGCTATGTTGTTGAGCAAAATGAAATCGACAAATAAAAAAGTGTTGCAAAAGAATGAAGTGGTTGCTTATTTAAAGGAACATAACACAGAAGTGCTGTTGACATTAGGTGCAGGAGATATAGATATGTTAGTTGAACCTATAGAAGGTTTTTTGAAGAAGAAAATGGAAGTGTCATCCTAAACTTGTTTAGGGGTGAAATTATAAAATGAAGAAAATTAATTTTAAAAAGATAGGAGTAATTGTTCTTTGGTTTCTTGGAATTGCAGGATTAGTAAGTTCGTTGGCATTTGTAACTGCTAACGAAAAAAAAGTAAAAGGTAAAACTGTTACCGTTACTATTGAGCAGGATGATGATAACAGCTTTTTGGATGAAGATGATATTTTAAAATTTCTGAAAGACAGAAATGATACACTTATCAATCAACCCATGAAAGATATAAATGTGTATCGTTTAGAGAAAGCTTTAAACACACATCCATCTATTGCCAGTTCAGAAGTTGCTGTTACCGTAAGTGGCGATGTAAGCATCAACGTAAAACAACGCAAACCGGTTGTAAGAATCATTAACACACGAGGTGAGAGTTTTTACATTGATAATAAAGCAACCATTATGCCTTTGGCCGATCATTATACAGCACGCGTGTTAATTGTAAATGGCTTTATACCCGAAAAATATTCTCAGTTTTATAATTTCTCAATCCCTCAAATAGAAAAAGATTCAGCCTTTAAAGCCATAACTGTAATAGATGATATATACGAAATAGCCAACTACATTAAAAACGATTCACTTTTAAACGGATTGATAACACAAGCATACGTAAATAGCGACAGAGAAATTGAACTATACCCTGCAATTGGAAATCAGAAAATAATTTTCGGAAATGATAATGACATCGCAGATAAATTTGAGAAACTTAAAATTTTTTATACCCAAGGATTAAACAGTGTAAATGGTTGGAACAAATATTCAATCATTAATTTAAAATATAAGAACCAAGTAGTTTGCATTAAAAAATAAAAAACATGGAAGCATCAGACTTTGTAGTAGGCTTAGACATCGGAACAACAAAAATTGCAGCAATTGTTGGCCGTAAAAACGAGTATGGTAAAATTGAAATTCTTGCCATAGGTAAAGCACCCTCATTAGGTGTTAAACGTGGCGTTGTGTCTAATATCGAAGATACCATTCGCTCTATTAAAGCAGCCGTAGCTGATGCGCTTACCAAAGACATTACGCTTAAAAACGAAAAAGGCGAAATGCAAACTTTTAAATTGGAGCAAGTTTGCGAGTTAAACGAAGTTGTAGTTGGTATAGCGGGGCAGCACATTAAAAGCTTGCAACACCGCGGCATGATTACACGTCAGCAAATTGAGGAAGAAGTTGCACAACGCGATGTAGATAATTTAATTGACAATATGCATCGTTTGGTTATGCAGCCGGGCGAAGAAATTATACATGTAATTCCACAAGATTATATTGTGGATAACGAGCAAGGCATACGCAACCCAATTGGGATGGCGGGTGTTCGTTTAGAAGGAAATTTCCATATTATTACCGGACAAGTTTCTGCGGTTAAAAATATTTACAAATGTGTTGACCGTAGCAGTTTAAAAGTAGTTGATTTAAATTTAGAGCCGCTTGCATCTGCTGATGCTTGCTTAAGCGAAGAAGAAAAAGAAGCCGGTGTTGTATTAGTTGATATTGGTGGTGGTACAAGTGATGTAGCTATTTTTTATGATGGCATTATTCGTCATACTGCAGTTATTCCATTAGGTGGCAACATTATTACTGAAGATATTAAAGTAGGATGTTCTATTATCACTAACCAAGCCGAATTATTAAAAACAAAATTCGGTTCGGCATTAGCGATTGAAAACCATGAGAATGAAGTAATTTCTATTCCGGGTTTACGTGGTCGTCCGCATAAAGAAATTTCGGTAAAAAACTTAGCGCATATTATACAAGCCCGTATGGAAGAAATTCTTGCCTTTGTATTGTATGAAATAAAAAATTCAGGTTACGAAAAGAAATTAGCTGCCGGTATAGTTGTTACAGGTGGTGGTTCTCAATTAAAACATTTACCTCAGTTGGTAGAGTACTTTACCGGCATTGATTGCCGCATAGGTACACCAAACGAGCATCTTGCAAAAAGCTCTGAAAACGTTACCAATCCTATGTTTTCAACTGGTGTAGGTTTAGTTATGATGGGCATTAAAAAGATGGAAGATGAGATGCGCAAAACAAACAAAACGTTTGAAAGCAAAATTGAATTGAAGCCCGAAGAGAAAGAAAAAGAGAAGAAAAAACCGGCTAATCACTCGAACAAAGTACGCGGTAAATTTTTTGAAACATTTGGCAATAAAGTAGCCGATTGGTTGCGCGATGATGTTGAATAAGCTAAACAATTAACAATAAGCAGTTTAAAAGTAAGTAGATAGAACATAAAAAGAAGGCCTAACAATCGAGAAATTAGCAAATCGGTAACAAGACCTTATCATTTAAAATACAAAACCACATGATGCAATTCGAAATACAACAAGAACCAGGCTCAATCATCAAAGTAATTGGTGTAGGCGGTGGCGGCAGCAATGCAGTTAATCACATGTTTAAGCTTGGCATTAAAGGTGTAGATTTTATTGTTTGTAATACAGATAAGCAAGCACTTGAAGTTAGTCCGGTGCCTAATAAAATACAATTAGGCATTGCACTTACAAAAGGTTTAGGTGCAGGTTCAATTCCTGAAATGGGAAAAAATTCTGCTTTAGAAACTATTGAAGAGATTCGTAAATATTTATCTGACGGAACACAAATGGTGTTTATTACCGCAGGTTTAGGTGGTGGTACCGGTACAGGTGCGGCACCTATTATTGCTTCGGTGGCACGCGATATGGGAATTCTTTCAGTTGGTATCGTTACTATGCCTTTTGTGTTTGAAGGTAAAAAACGTAAACAACAAGCCGAACAAGGTTTAGAAGAAATGAAAAAGTATGTTGATACTTTACTTGTTATTGGCAACGATAAATTACGCGACATTTACGGTAACTTAAAAATGAGCGAAGCATTTGCTCACGCAGATAATGTACTTACAGGTGCTGCAAAATCTATTGCAGAAATTATAAGCATTAACTTACACATTAACGTAGATTTTAATGATGTGAAAACAGTGATGAAAGACAGCGGTGTAGCTATTATGGGTACTGCTTCTGCATCAGGTGAAAGACGCGCTATACGTGCGGTTGAACAAGCCTTAAATTCTCCTTTATTAAATGATAACAACATTCGTGGTGCACGCCACGTACTATTAAATATCATGAGCGGTACCGATGATATTTCAATGGATGAATTTGGTGAGATAACTGATTATATACAAGAAGCAAGTGGTTATACAGCTGAGTTAATTACCGGTTACGGCATCGACCAATCATTAGGTGATAGTGTTGGTGTAACCATTATTGCAACTGGTTTTGAAAGCAACAAACCAAGTGGTTTTGAAACAGCTAAACAACCTGAGAAAATTGTAAATGTATTAGAGTCTCACAAACCAGAAGCAGTAGTTGAACCCGTTGTTACAAATACATTAGTAGTACAAACTAATATTGAAGAAGTAATTAAGGAAGAAGAGAAAAAAGAAGATGAGCCTTTCTTGTTGATTAAAAAATCGGAAGAAACAACAGCTGAAATTACCTCTACAAATACACAAGAAGAAATAAGCGCGGTTTCAAATCAGGAGTCTGAAATTGAATTTGTAGTTACAAATGAGTCTTCTTCAAACGAAATAGTAAACGAAGAAGAATATACTTTTACAAATAGCGCAAGCGAATCAACTGATTCTTCGGAAGAAGAAATGACCATGGAAATTAAAATGGTTTCTTCATCTAACGAAGTTGAAGGAGAGGCAAAAAGCCTTGAAAACTTAAGTGCTGAAGATTTACAAAAATTGGAGCGCGAAGAACGCATCCGCATGGCACAAGAGCGCATTAAAAAACTGAAAGACATTACATTTAAATTAAAGTCCTCAGAAGGTTTAAATGAGCTTGAAAAAGAACCATCTTTCGTTCGTCAAAACATTAAGTTAGATAACGTAAATTACTCTACCGAAAGCAATGTATCTCGTTATACACTAAGCGAAGGAGATGATAAAAAAATGGAGATAAAACCCAACAACTCTTTTTTACACGATAACGTTGACTAAATAAAAAATAACTTTATAAAAAAGGCTGCTAGTGCAGCCTTTTTTATTGGGTATATTTGACGCATAAATTTATATGATAACAACCTGTATTATAGTTGCCTGCGTTGCCTTTTCTTTTTGGGCATTTAATGATGCAAATATTTTTAATAAATATTTATTTAGCGCTTATGCAACCTATCATCACAAACAATATTACCGTTTGTTTACACATGCTTTTTTGCATGGCGATTATATGCATTTAGGTTTTAATATGTATGCGCTTTATTTATTTGGGCAAGTGCTTGAAGAACAATATTTCCCTACTCTCTTTCAAGAGAAAGCTGTATTCTATTACATCTTGTTATATGTAGGCGGTATTTTTTTCTCTTCGCTTTTCGATTTTATAAAACAACGAGATAACCCCAGTTACTCATCTGTTGGTGCAAGTGGAGCTGTTACTGCTATTGTATTTAGCGCCATATTAATTAACCCAACTATGGGCATGGGTATTTTATTTATTCCGTTTTTTATACCTGCCTGGAGTTTTGGAGGCTTGTATTTAATTTACAGTTGGTACATGGGCAAACGCCAGTTAGATAATATTGGACACAACGCTCACTTTTGGGGTGCGGTGTTTGGTTTTGTATTTACCATATTATTAAAGCCAGCTTTATTGCCTCGTTTTTTTACGGAGATATTTTAAAACTTATTATTTCAAAAAATCTATATTTCGTTTCAAACCTTTAAAACCGGTACGTTTAACGGCCGAGTTTTTAAACACTTTACTAAAAACTTCTTGGGTTATTTCTTGCCATTGTTTCGCATCCCAATCTAATAAATCGCTGTTATTATTAAATAAGGGTTCGGTATGTGCTTTACTAAAACGATTCCAAGGGCAAACATCCTGACAGACATCGCAGCCAAAAGCCCAGTTATCAAATTTATTTTTGTAATCAGTCGGTATATTTTCTTTCAACTCAATCGTGAAGTACGAAATACATTTACTACCATCAACCACATACGGTTCAACTATGGCATTGGTAGGACAAGCATCTATACAACGAGTGCAAGTGCCGCAATAATCTTTTATTGGTCCATCATACTCAAGTTCTACATCAATAATAAGTTCGGCAATAAAAAAGAAAGAGCCACTGTTTTTATTAATGAGGTTACTATTTTTTCCTACCCAACCTAAACCCGATTTTTGTGCCCAAGCTTTATCCATAACGGGAGCAGAATCAACAAAGCAGCGTCCGTTTACATCGCCAATCTCTTCTTTTAAAACATCAATCAGTGTTTTGCATTTTTCTTTTATCACAAAATGATAATCACTTCCATAAGCGTATTTAGAAATTTTTGGCGCATCAGGGTTTTGTTCTTTCTCGGGATAATAATTAAGTAATAAGGATACTACTGATTTAGCACCATCAACCAACAAGCGGGGGTCTAAGCGTTTATCGAAGTAGTTTTCCATATACTTCATTTCGCCATGCATGTTGTTATTCAACCACTTTTCTAAACGCGGAGCTTCTTCTTCTAAAAAATCGGCTTTAGATATACCACAATATTCAAAACCCAAGCGCTTGGCATGTTGTTTTATAAGCGTAGTATATGTTTGTTTAGGCAAGGGCATTCAACAACTGTGTGTTAGTTAAAACGTGGCTATCAAAGTTAAACAACTAAAAAGCAAATGTACATTAGCCTTTGATATGGCACGCAACACACTGCAAAGTAAAATAAAAACTTCATCAGTTACGGTGGTAATGAGTTTATCTTTAGTTTTATTTTTATTAGCCTTGGTTGGCTGGGTATTTATTAATGCGCGCTTAATTGTAAACCATGTAAAAGAAAATGTAGGTTTTCAGGTATATTTAAAAGAAGATGCACCTCAGCCTGAAATTGATAAGCTTAAGAAAACAATGGAAGCTGCCATCTACATCAAAAATGTAGCCTACAAAAGCAAAGAAGAAGCTGCCGAAGAAATGAAACAAAAAACAGGTGATGATTTTGTTACCTTTTTAGGTTTTAACCCCCTGCCCTCTTCAATTAACGCAAACATAAAAGCTGAGTACGCTAACCCCGATAGTTTAGTATGGATTGAAAAAGAAATTGCCTCAGAAAAAATTGTACGCGAAGTTGTTTACCAAAAAGTGTTGGTAGAAAACATTAATAAAAACACGCAAAAAATAAGTGCCATTATTTTATTCTTCTCGGCTCTTCTTATAATAATTGCAGTTGCTTTAATTAATAACACCATTCGTTTATCTATTTACTCTAAACGCTTTTTATTAAAAACCATGTATTTGGTAGGTGCTACACAATCGTTTATCAGAAAACCATTTATCATTAACGGTATAATAAACGGTGTAATTGCAGGCATTATAGCCGATATACTGGTGGTTGTTTTTATAATAGCCTCCAATAAATTTATACCTGAATTGTTAGTGGTGCAAAACCCCAATTATTTACTGATTTTATTTTTAGTAACTATTTCGCTTGGTATACTAATATCAGGCTTAAGTTCTGCCCTTTCGGTAAGAAAATATCTTCGCTTAAAAGCTGAGGATTTATATTTTTAATCATCCTACCTACTTCTGCGCTGTGTGGTATAAATAAAAAGCAATGCCCCCGTATAAAAAATTCGGTATCCAAACTGCCAGCAAAGGCGACATTAAACCATTAATAGCAAACGTAGAAGATACTTGCGAAAACAGCATATAAGAAGCTGCCAATAATAAACCCATAGCCAAGTGTAAACCTATGCCACCACGCACCCTGCGTGATGAAATACAAACACCAATAATGGTTAAAATAAAAGTGGAAAACGGGAAAGCCGTGCGCATGTAATTTTCTACCTCAAAACGCTCTATGCCACTTGAGCCTTTTTCCGTTTCATCAGCAATAAATTTTGTCAATTCAGGATAGGTCATCACTTCTACTTTACTTTCTATACGTCCCATATCAATGGGTTTAAAATTTATATCAATTTCTTTCTCTGCCCCAAACTTTAACTCCTCTGTGTAACGTCTAGCCGAGTTTTTTTGAGAGCTATCGCTATGTGCTATACGTTCATAATAATTATAAGCTATCCATTTTTTCTTTAATGTATCCCATCTTATATTATCTGCATTAAGCATATAATATTGCTGGTAGTTTTTTATTTTTTCCAGGGTAAATCTATTACAGCGCTTATCTCCATCCGAATAGCTTTCCATATAAATTACCGTGTTTTTATCTAACTGACGGTGTATGTTGCGTGCCGTTGTTTGATAATGCTGGTTTATATACTTATCCTCAAAAGCCTGTTTGTGTCGGTTTGCTTTAGGAATTATAAAATGACTGATATATAAAGATGTAAGCGCTATACAACCTGCACCAATGATATAAGGTCGCAAAAATCTTCTGTAAGTTATGCCACTACTCAATATAGCAACAGTTTCGTAACGGGTTGCCATTTTTGAAGTGAAGAAAATAACCGAAATAAAAGCGAATAAGGGGCTAAGCTTATTGGCAAAAAAAGGAATGAAGTTTAAATAATGGTCGAAAATAATTTCGCGTAAAGAGGCATGAATAAAATTGTCTACTTTTTCGGAAATATCAAAAATAACAACAACGCAAATAATAAGCATGATAGAAAAAATAAAGGTGCCGATAAATTTTTTTAAAATATATCTGTCTATCGTTTTAAGAAACATGCGCGCAAAGGTAGCCGTTTAATCTTTAAGTTAATGAACTAGTAATTCATTAATAAAAAGAACATTCAAAGTCTATTTTAAACTCTCAAAAAATCCTTTAAAGGTTTTAGGTTTATCTGGAACTTCTAAGATGTAGAAATAAGTGCCATCGCTATAATCTTTACCCGTCCAGTTATTTTTATAATCATTATCCTGATAAATTAAAGTACCCCAACGATTATAAATCCATATTTTATTATTTTTAAAATAAAGCAGGTTTTTAAACGCTAAAAATTCGTTTAATCCATCTCCGTTAGGAGTAATAATATTTGGAGCGATAATGGCAAACTGAATAACTACATTTTTCACAATAGTATCTAAACAACCTTCTTTGCTTGCTACAATTAAAGTAACAGGATAAGTTCCACCAACGGTATATGTGTGCACTGGGTTTTGGATAGACGAAACAGTATCGTTATTGCCATCACCAAAATTCCACATATCCCATGCTATCGAATCGGGTGTGACTATAGTTGATGTATTAGAAAAACCTACAGGCGTGTTATCTTCAGGAGTTGCCGGACTATAGGTAAAGTTTGCCTGAGGCTTAGGGTTTTGAATCACGTTAACTGTAACCGAATCTTTACAACCATAAAAATCGGTCATAACAACTGCATAATTACCCGCTGTTGAAGTTGTGTAAGACGACCCTGTTATTGGTCCAGGATACCATACATAAGTAAGAGGGGGAGTTCCCGAACCATGTGCATGCATAATGGTTGATTGATTTGGACAGATATAATAAGGCAGCATATGCAACGAAGGGTTACTTAATTTAACTACAAACTGCGCGCTTGCTTTACAACCTTTACTATCGGTAACTACAACACTATATGTATGAGGACTTGTAACGCTATTTGTTTGTGTTGTAACCGTTGCCCCCGGCGACCAAGAATAAGTATATGGACCATTTGCACCAACAGGAACAGCCGTTAATAAATCATGAGGTACAGCAGCACACATGGTACTATTTCCATTAATAGATACTGTTGGATTATTATAATTATTTATGGTAAATGTTAAAATGCTTTTGCATTGCGTACTACTGTTTACACCTATTACATTATATAAATTTCCTGTTGTGTTTATTATTTGCGTTGTGCCATTTCCCATAGGTGTAGCTCCGTTTGACCAAGTATATGTATATACTCCTGCGGGAGTTGCACTTACTGTAAGTGTTGTGCTCGATCCTGCACAAATAGATGTGTCACCTAAAACGGTTAGAGTAGGTGTTACCGGATTAGCTAACGTATATGTGGTTGATGAACTACATCCGTTTATAGCTACCGATAAACTATATGTACCAGGTGCACTTACTGTATATGTAGAAGCAGTTCCGCCACCGGGTTGCCATAAATAAGATGTTGCATTTGTAATAGATGAAGAAAGAACTATGCTACCTGCACACAAACTACCTGCCGATGATATGGTTACCGGATTTGCCGTTGCTGTGTTTGTGGTAACAGTTACCGATACCGAATCTTTACAACCATGCGCATCGGTTACCATAACCGAATGTGTGCCGGGTGCTGCAGTTAATGTAAAAGTTGTAGAAGCACCAGCATCCCAATTATAGGTAAATGGAGCCGTTCCGCCCATTACAGGCTGATTTACAGACAGTACTGTATTTACACTTGGTGGACAAATATTTAAAGCCCCATTAACTACAGGGCTTGGAACCGGATAAATTTGCGCTACCACCGAGCCGGTTTTTGAACAACCGTTTTTTGTAACAGTTACTTGTACCGTAGTTGTAACAGCCACACTGGTAGTAAAAGTTGTTGCGCCCGTGCTCCAAGTATAACTATCATAACTACTACTATTGGTTAAGGTGATAAGCGGAGGCGCGGTACCGCAAGTTATTGCAGGGCTTACCGTTATTGCCGGGCTTGGAATAGGTGCATTTAATATATTAATGATATAGGTTAATGTTGTACTTAAAACAGGTGTACCATTATCTGTTCCCGTTACAGTTACGGTATAAAAACCGGGAGTTAAACCGGCACTATTTACCATAAAAGTTAAAGATGCCGTTGTGCCCGGTGTTGAATTTACAACCGAAAAATGTCCGGCTAATGCTCCACCACCCGATGCAGTTACGCTAACAGATTGGGCAGGCTCTGGTCCGGTAAAACTAACCGTTTGAAGAAGTGTATCGCCTACGGCACAAATCTTTAAAGTATCTTGTCCGCAAGGAGATAAACCACTTGTAGGTAATGGGGCAATGTTGCCACCTGAGCCACAAGAATTAAAATAAAAAGATTTATAATCAAGCCAATTAACACCACTTGCAGTAGGAGTTCCGCTTGGGTTAGTAAAAGTGCTTCCAGAATTATCAAACAGACTTAATTGAAAATAAGTGGTACCGTCACCTTTATTTATCCCAACTGTTGCAGGTGTTCCACCAAAACCATTAGTTCCGCCAGAAGCATCACCGGTAGTCCATTGCATATCGCCATAACAAAATGAAATATTATTTCCAGCAGGTAAAATTGGGTCGTTTCCATCTGTAATAATTAATTGATAGGTGTTTAATTTATCATCATGTGCCATATAATAACCAACACTATCCCACTGAATAATTAAATAAGTTGAAGTCATTTTATACCAAACATATCTGCTATTAGGTCCATCGGTATCAACATCACTCCAAAATGGCGCAACCATTGTATACTGATTACTTGGAAAAGCAACTGCCGAAAATGTTGAATAAGGTGCGCCAAAAGATATGTTTCCGTTATTATTAATATACAATTGATTACTTGCATTTCCGGCCGGTGCACCATAAAAACAAAAGTTAAATGGCAGTGTAATGCCATTAGTCGACCAATCATCGTTAGCGTAATTTGGAGGCACACCTGGCCCCGTGCTTGAACCGCTACCATCTAATGGTACAACATGAAACGATGAATCTCGCGGTATCCAGCAATTACATGCTGTTGAAGACGACATAGTACTATTATTATGCGAACCTTTTTTTGAATTAACTAAAGTTGAAAGGTGCAGGGTTTTAGTACCGTTAGGATTATAAAACTGCTCGTCTCCGGTTAGTTTACCCTGTTGTTTTAATTTACACAAACTATCACCAATGTGTTTATACTGCGCTTTTACCGAAATAAAAGACAAAGTGATTAGAGTAACAAGTAGTATTTTTTTCATGCTGTTTTAATTAAATAAAGTTTTAAAGTTATCATTAATTCATTTTAAAAAATGTAAGCACCCAATTACGATTAAAGTCAATAATGGCAGCACTGCAATAAGGGCAAACATCATTAGTAGTATCGGTAAAAGGTGCACCACAATTTGCGCACTCGTAACTAAATACAGTTTCTTTTTCGGCAGTTTGCAGGGCTCTTATGTTTTTAGATAGTACGATGGCATAATGCTTTGTAACCATATCGTTATCTATCAATTTTAGTTTCTCTCCGGCTTGTACACGTTGGTAGGTTGCTTTTAACGAGAAAATTAAATTCAATCGTTCGTTGTTTGTATTAAAGTCTACCAAATCAACATCGTTTAAATATAAACGGTCGAATATAAAATTGCCCAACTCCTTTTTATGCGCTAAAATATTTTGAGTGGTTTCTGTATCGGCAAAACGAGTTAATTTTTTTTCGGGTGCGCCCGATAGAACTTCCATTGTTTGCATAAACACATTAGATGCTACATCTTCTATACGCTGTACCGAAAATAAATTATCGTTTTTGGTGAGCGCTTGTAACTCCGCTAATCTTCCAAAATTGGTACCACCGTTATAATCATCTTCTTGTGTAATTTCGCTTAACACCCAATCGTAACTAGCATTATTAGTAAGTGTGCCACAAGCACTGCAACGACTAATCTCACCCATGCTCACATCAAACGTAGCACCACAATTAGGGCAATTATTATCGTTATATAAATTTTTATTTTGTTGCGCATCGTTACGTTTTATAAACGTCCAGTACTCCATGGCACTTTCGCCTCTGAATTTTTGGTTGAATGAAGGATATTTGTCGCTTATAAATTCATCATCCATAGTAAAACTAACCGCTACATCGGCAGTTTGATAATGACCATCAACACCTGCATTGGCAAGTTTAATGCCATCTACTTTTATATTAATTAACTTATTTACCTGCGATAGTTTGTTCATCATGGCAAACTGCGCATTAAAACGCTGATACACCCCATCAGAAACCCACTTGCGCACGTTTTTCAATTCTTTTTTCTGCCATGCATCTTGTATGCTTAAAAAAGAAGATTTTATTTTTTCTTTATCTAATCCTTCGGGTAATGGTTTATCGGGCATGCTTTGTACTACATCATCGCCATCATCATCTCCGCCTGTAATGCCACCCAGTTTGCCGCTTTTTTTAAGATATAAATAAATTACTACTGCAATAATAATGATAACAATAGTGCCTGTACTTAAACTTCCGCCACCCCCACTGCCGGTGCTATAAAAACCACTACCGCCGCTGTATCCGCCGCCACCGCCGCTATGGCCACCTCCACCACTATGACCACCTCCGCCACCGGCACGGGCAAATATATTTTGTGAAATTAAAAAACAAAAGGTGCTAAGTGCTATATATATATTATGCAACGAAAAGTTCAGTTTCTTCATACAAGCAAATTTTAAGCTATAATACAAAAAAACTCTTAAACCGATTTGAAGTTTTAACGAAATAAGTAAAAAGATTTAACCACAAGCTTGCATGCAAGGCTAAAAGCCTTATTTATTCATTAAAATGGCACAAATTACCTTACAATAACCAATCGTTTATTTACAACACCTTTGCTACTTGTAAGACTAACGTTATAAACACCTTCGCTTAAGTTGCTGGCATCTATAGTTGCTTTACCTGTTATAGTTTGACTTAAAACAACTTTGCCTGTTACATCGTATACCTGCATAAATTGTTTTGTGTTATTTGTTTCTATCACAAAATTGCCGTTGTTTGGGTTAGGATAAATTGAAATTTGTTTGTCATTTATTGTTTTAATGCCTGTAACAGCGCTTGAAGAATCTAATACATGAACCACGTAATTCATGGTAGTGCTTAAAGCAGGTGTACCATTATCTGTACTGGTTGCAGTTATGTGATAATAATTACCCAGGGTTAAACCATTGCTGCTTACTCTAAAAGTTAAAGAAGCTACTACGCCCGAATTTGAATTTATGACAGAAAAATTAGAGCCTAAATCAGGTGATGCCGCCGCTATGGTTGTAAATTGATTTGCCTCGGGCGGAATAAAACTAAGGCGTTGTATAATAAGTGTATCGCCTACTACATAAACATTCATTGTATCACACACAGTAGAGTCGTTACTAATTGAAAGCGGAGGTAAATTGTTGCTTGTACCGCAAGAGTTAAACAAAAATGACCTGTAATCTAACCAATCAACTCCACTTGCCGGAGTTCCGGTAGGGTTTGTATAAGCAGTACCGGCAGTATCAAATAAACTCAATTGAAAATAATTTATTCCATCTCCTTTATTTATACCCACTGTAGCAGGAAAACCTCTAAAACCTAAAACTCCGCTAGATGCGTCTCCTGTTGTCCATTGCATATCGCCATAACAAAAAGAAATGTTATATCCTACCGGTAAAAGTGGATCCGTTCCATCTGTAATAATTAATTGAAATGTATTGCTTTTATCATCATGTTCCATAAAATAGCCAACACTATCCCACTGAATAATTAAATGAGTTGAAGTTAATTGATAATAAACATATCCACTGCCAGCACCTCTTGTATCTACATCCCCCCAAAAAGGAGCTATCATATTATATTGAGCACTTGGAAAAGGAACTGCTGTAAAATCAGAATAAGGTGCGCCAAAAGAAATGTTACCATTGTTATTTATAAATAATTGATGCGTTGAATCAATTCCCACAGTATCTCCGTATAAACAAAAATTAAATGGTAATGTTATACCATAAGTAGACCAATCATCGTTTGCATAATTAGGATCTCCGGGAGTTGGTGGTCCACTTGCACCACTGCCATCAAACGGAACCGTATGAAAAGAAGTATCTTTTGGTATCCAACAATTACATTGGGTAGATGTTACACCCATAGTTGCATTATTATGCGAGCCATTTTTTGCTACCTGATTTATTGATTTAGTTATTTGCAAATGCTTTGTTGCATTGGGATTGTAAATGCGTTCTTTGCCCGTTAGCTTGCCTTGCTTTTTTAAATCAGTTAAATTATCGCCATAATTTTTGTATTGTGCTTTTACAGCAACAAAAGAAAATATAATTAGGATGGAAAGTAATATTTTTTTCATGAGTTTGGTGTTTAATATAACCAAATATATAAAAAGTAAATTACAATTCCTACTTAAATAAAACACCTGATAATTACTTGTGCTTTACTTAGGATAACGACCAAACAAAACACTTTTAGTACTGCCCCCTTTTAAATTTTTATGAGTTTTTTTTTTACTGTGATGTTGGTGCCATTAATTGTAAGGGTAATAAAATAGGTGCCCGAACTAAGCAACGATACATCTATTTGATAACCCGAATACAGTTGCCCCGACTGAACCTCAGCGCCTTTTTTATCGGTAATTTTATAACTGTAATCTGCCGGAACATCGGCATACGAAACTTCAAAGCTGTGATTAGTAGGATTAGGAAAAACATTTACCGTACCATTACTTGCCGCTTGCCAAATGCTGTATAAACTGTTTACCGAATTAAAGAAAAAGTGCCCTAACTCTATTTGCCCTTGTGTATTGTAATGAACCCCATCTGTGCCCAAACCATGCGTATCAAAAACACTTGTAGCATCCGTATTTTTTGCTACGTTTATTTCGGCTTGTCTTACTATTGCATTATACGTCCAACCAAATGTATTATCAATCATGCCAATAGCAAAAGGCAGCCTAGGTAAATTTAATGTATCGCGTACATCTGTTATAAAACCGACAAGGTTTGCTTGGTAGTTAAATGCCTTGCCGTTATCTCTGGCATCATACTCGCCTTGCATCCAACACATGCCCATTATTTGAACAGTGTTAGTATAAGCAAGTGTATCTAAGTACTTGGTTAAATCTCTTATAAAATTTTTGTATAACCAGCCTGTTGTTCCGCCCACTGAAGGCGGACGCCAATCTTCATTTAATGTAGTGCCACCGTACGAATATTTAATGATGGCTATTTTATCGCCGTTAAAATAAGTTGAAGCATCGTGCCCAAAAGTTATTTCGGGTCCAAAATTAGTTGGCTGCGAACCTAATCCGGGGCGCAAGGTTTGCCAATTATACACATTATCGCCGCCAACCTTTATAAGTACATTTGGTAATGTATCTTTTAAACTCGCCGGTAACTGACTAACCAAAGGGTTTTGTGTACCGCTCATATTTGATTGCCCTGCCAAAATATAAACCCGTATGGGTGGTAACTGAGCATAAACGCTTATTCTAAAAAATAAAACAAATAATATAATTTTTTTCAGGCAGCTCATTAGTTAGGGCAATTACGCCAAAAGTAATTACTATTCAAAAGAGTTTAACAAATAAAAATTGGTCTAAATCAAATATTTCGGCAGCCTAAAATTCGTAAATTAGCCGCTCACGAAATTTCATTGACTATGATGATTGAAGCAAAACCGTATCAGGCAAAACATAAAATACGCATTGTTACCGCAGCAGCACTTTTTGACGGGCACGATGCAGCCATTAATATTATGCGCCGTATTATGCAGGGCAGCGGTACCGAGGTTATACATTTGGGGCACGACCGCTCGGTACAAGATGTGGTTAACTGCGCCATACAAGAGGATGCCAATGCCATTGCCATTACCAGCTACCAGGGCGGACACGTAGAGTATTTTAAATACATGTACGATTTGTTGAAAGAACGCGGTTGCTCGCACATTAAAATATTTGGCGGCGGTGGCGGTGTTATTTTACCAACCGAGATTGAAGAGTTACACAAATACGGCATTACCAGAATTTATAGTCCGGATGATGGACGTGCGCTTGGTTTGCAAGGCATGATAAACGATTTGCTTCAGCAATCAGACTACGACCCAAGTATTAAATTAAACGGAGAGGTTGCTCATTTACAAGAAAGAGATCATAAATCCATCGCACGTTTAATTTCTGCGGCCGAAAATCATGGCGAAGAAAATGCAGCCATGCTTAAAAAAATTCACGAGCAGGCAAGCAAATCTAAAACACCTGTGTTGGGTATAACGGGTACGGGTGGTGCAGGTAAATCATCGTTGGTTGATGAATTGGTGCGTCGTTTTTTAATTGATTTCCCAACAAAAACCTTAGGCATTATTTCGGTTGACCCAAGTAAACGCAAAACAGGCGGTGCTTTATTGGGCGATAGAATCCGTATGAATGCCATTCGCAACGACCGTGTTTTTATGCGTAGTATGGCAACTCGCCAAAGTAACTTAGCATTATCTAAATATGTGAAAGATGCGGTAGATATTTTAAAGGCATCTAACTTTGATTTGGTTATTTTAGAAACTGCGGGCATTGGGCAAAGCGATACCGAAATTACCGAGCACAGTAACATGAGCTTGTATGTGATGACACCCGAATACGGTGCAGCTACTCAGTTAGAAAAAATTGACATGATTGAGTTTGCCGATGTTATTGCTTTAAACAAATTTGATAAACGTGGCGCACTTGATGCAATACGTGATGTGAAGAAACAATACAAACGCAATCATAATTTGTGGGATGCAAGTGATGATGCTTTACCTGTTTACGGCACCATTGCATCTCAGTTTAACGACCCTGGCATGAACCGCCTGTACAAAGCGGTAATGGATAAAATGGTTGAACGCACAGGAGCCGATTTAAAATCGAATTTTGTGATTACAAACGAGATGAGCGAAAAAATTTACATCATCCCTCCTGCCCGCACGCGTTACTTAAGTGAGATATCAGAAAACAACCGCGCTTACGATAAAAAAGCCAATCTGCAATCCGATATTGCAGAGAAACTTTACGGCATTCGTAAAACCATTGATACGTTGCGCGATAGTAAAATGGCTGATAGAGATAGACTGATTAAATCTTTAGAAGAAGAATACGAAACCATTGCACTTGATTTAGACGGGCACAACAAAAAATTACTGGATACTTGGGAAGACCGCAAAAAACAATATACCAACGAGTACTATGTTTTTAAAGTACGCGATAAAGAAATTAAAATTAAAACGCATTACGAAAGTTTATCGCACACACAAATTTCAAAAATTGCTGTGCCACAATTCCGTTCGTGGGGCGATGTGTTGAAATGGAATTTAACCGAAAATTTTCCCGGGGAATTTCCTTACGCTGCGGGCATTTATCCGTTTAAGCGCGAAGGCGAAGACCCTGCACGTATGTTTGCCGGCGAGGGTGGGCCCGAGAGAACCAACAAACGTTTTCATTATGTAAGTAAAGGTTTGCCTGCTGCACGTTTAAGTACAGCATTTGATAGTGTTACTTTATATGGGCAAGACCCAGATTACCGCCCCGATATTTATGGCAAGGTGGGTAACAGCGGTGTTAGTGTTTGCTGTTTAGATGATGCGAAGAAATTATATAGCGGTTTTAATTTAGCCGACCCAAAAACTTCGGTATCTATGACCATTAATGGTCCGGCAGCAATTATAGCAGCATTTTTTATGAATGCCGCCATAGACCAGCAATGCGAAATCTACATTAAGAAAAACGGTTTAGAAAAAGAAACCGAAAAGAAAATTGATGCCATTTACAAAACAAAAGGCATAGCGCGCCCAAAATATAACGGTGCTTTACCTGAGGGAAATGATGGTTTAGGTTTAATGTTGCTTGGTGTAACAGGCGATATGGTTTTACCTAAAGATGTGTACGAAAAAATTAAAGTAGATACACTGGCACAAGTACGCGGTACCGTGCAAGCCGATATTTTAAAAGAAGACCAGGCACAAAACACCTGCATTTTCAGCACCGAGTTTTCGTTACGTGTTATGGGCGATGTGCAACAATATTTTATTGATAACAAAGTCCGTAATTTTTATTCGGTTTCAATATCGGGTTACCACATTGCCGAAGCAGGTGCTAATCCTATATCACAACTTGCCTTTACCATTGCAAATGGCTTTACGTTTGTTGAGTATTATTTAAGCCGTGGCATGCACATAGATGATTTTGCGCCTAACTTATCTTTCTTTTTTAGTAATGGCATCGACCCAGAGTATAGTGTAATTGGTAGAGTGGCTCGTAAAATTTGGGCTAAGGCCATGAAATTTAAATACGGCGGAAACGAGCGTTCGCAAATGTTGAAGTACCATATACAAACAAGTGGCAGAAGTTTACACGCGCAAGAAATTGACTTTAACGATATACGTACTACGCTGCAAGCACTGTATGCCATTTATGATAATTGTAATTCATTACACACAAACGCGTATGATGAAGCCATTACAACCCCAACCGAAGAGAGTGTGCGCCGTGCAATGGCTATACAATTAATTATTAATAAAGAATTAGGCTTGGCTAAAAACGAAAACCCGTTACAGGGTTCGTTTATAATAGAGGAACTTACCAACTTGGTAGAAGAAGCCGTGCTAACCGAATTTGACCGTATAAGCGAACGTGGCGGTGTTTTAGGCGCTATGGAAACCATGTACCAACGCGGCAAAATACAGGAAGAGAGTTTGTATTACGAAACCTTGAAACACACGGGCGAGTATCCTATTGTGGGAGTAAATACATTTTTATCGAGCAAAGGTTCGCCAACCATTATACCGAAAGAAGTTATACGCAGTACCGAAGAGGAAAAAGAGTTTCAAATACAAACCGTGCAAACCCTTTGGAAAAACGCAGGCACTACCGGTAAAGAAAAACTGAAAGAGATACAACACGTTGCAGTACAAAACGGAAACATTTTTAACTCCTTAATGGAAACCGTAAAATATTGCAGCCTGGGGCAAATTACCCATGCTTTATTTGAAGTAGGCGGACAGTATAGAAGGAATATGTAGTGCTTGTCATTGCAAGTAGGAACGACGTGCCAATCTTATAATATTCAAATCATGAAGAAAATAACATTTCTTATTGTCCTTTTTATATTCGTTCAATATTGTTTCTCTCAAAAAAAAATTAATGCAGATTTTATTTTTGATTCTATTTATTGCAAGCACGCACAAATTAATTTCCTTGATGTTTATGCTAAAATTGAAAATAGTTCAGCATTAACAAAAGATAGTTCTGTAAATATAAATTGTGCAAAATATCATACAATTAAATCAGAGAAGGAGTTTTTAAAAATTTTAAAACACGATACTACTTTAGAGATGTGTTTTTTCTATGAAATTAAGTCATCAAAAAAAAACAAAATAGAAAAAACAATTGAAGTACTCTATCAGCGAGCCACATATAAAGGATATGTAAGTAGGCCTCAATTATATCATGGCAATTCCGACCCAATTAAAATTCATATAAAACTGGACCCCGTTAAAAACAAATGGATTATTAATAAAATAGAATGGTGGGATCCAAATTTTCAGAACTAACTACCGCCTGCTCCGTTGGATTTGAAACCATGCAACAACAAACCTCAACACTATTTTATTACGCTTTGTCATTTCGACCGGAGGGAGAAATCTGTATTTCCATTAGATTTAGCTGATTATTTAATTAGCGTCGTCATGTAGATAACCCAACTGTTCAATTAAGAATTCAGAAAATTTAGTTTCTGTGAAAACGTCTTCCGTGTCACTTGAGATAATTTCTTGGAAAGTATGTGCAATCTCATCAAGATTATTTTGAACATCTTTTTGCCAAACAGCAATATCAACTTTAGTCCCTTTATCGTGATTAACCAATCGTTTATGAAAATTAATGAATTGAGAAAGAATGTCTAAGTGTCCATCAAAACTTAAAACATTTAAGGAGGACATAAAGCCACTTAAGTCCGCTTGTCCACTTATGCCTATGTTTCTTACTTGAGTAAATGGGTCTTGAACTTTTTGTCTTATTGCTACAGATTTATTAATGTCTTCAAGAAGCCTATTTGCTAATTCTTTCCCTGTTGTCATAATTGATTGCCCATTATTTTGGGTTATCAAAGATAAATTAAAAATACCAAAAATAAAATCATTTCGAAGAAGGAACGACCGAGAAATCTTTATTTGCAAACAATCTAATACCAAATACAGATTTCTCCCTGCGGTCGAAATGACAACGCACCGGCTAAAGACAAAACAAAAACTTACCAACAAAATATTTCTATTCACAGGCTTGTTTTTATTTTCAATAAGCTGATTCTCATATATTATTACACACTTATTACAGCGTCAGTACAGCCATACAGGGCTTTACGGCAGTTTTAAAGAATGTATTATTCCACACCTTTTGTACTTTCGTAAAAATTATAAAACCATGAAAGACGTACCACCACTAAACCCAAAAATTACGCTGAAGGATATACAAGAAGATGCCATGCGCCATCTTTATAAATTACGTAACCCCAACATGCTTGATGTGTACGAAGTGCACCGCATAAGCGAGCACTCGCAAATTGCCGAGCCTGTGCCCGTTATAACCATTAACGATGAAATTATTAGTACCGAGGGCAACCTAACCACCATTAGCGGCGCCAGCAAAAGCGGTAAGAGTGCTTTTACAAGTATCCTTATGGCAGGTGCCATTAGCCCCGATGGTTTAATTGACGGACTTGAGTTTGTAAACGTGCAACCCAACATACATAAAAAAGCCGTTATACACATGGATACCGAACAGGCAAAGCACAAGCACTTAAAAAATATTATGTCGGTTTTGCGGCGTGCCAATATGAGTGGCTGCGATTATTTATTATCCTACAACATACGTCAGCTTGAAATTGCCACATATGCGCAAATGACCAGCGACATTTGCGAAGGCGCCCTGCAACAATTTGGCGGCATACACCTACTGGTAATTGATGGCATTGCCGATTTTATAAAAGATGTAAACGATGCCGAACAAAGCATGGTTATTGTAAAATTTTTTGAAGAGCTGGCCGTAAAATATCACATGCCCATTATAGTAATAGTGCACACCAACCCGGGTACTGATAAAGAGCGAGGGCATTTAGGCAGTCAGTGTCAGCGTAAATGCGAAAGTTTACTGATGGTTAAAACCGAAGGCAACATTTCGTTTATAGAGCCCAAGCTATTGCGCATGGCAGGCAAAGCCAATATACCGGCCATACAATTTATGTACGATAAAGATAAAGGCTACCATGTGGGTTGCGGCATACGCAGTGTAAGCGAGGATAAAAACGAAACCCGCTTAAACTCTATCAAAATTATTTGCCAGCAAGTTTTTGGCGGACAAACATCGTTAACGTATCACGATGCGATTTTCAAAATAATGGACCAAACCCAAAAAAGTAAGTCCACCTCAAAAAATTTATTTACTGACATGAAAGATTATAAAATGATTATACAGGATGTAGATAAACGTTGGAGAATTAATAATGAATCAAATGTGGTGTAACAAGTTAATTTGCTATGCCCTTTGTTATTATTACACCACTTTACCCAGTAATATATTAGTACAAATAAATAATAATAATAATTTAAATAGTGGTGTAATAACAACAAAAGCCCTATGTATATTTTTTGTTACACCACTTTTTATAAATGAAAACAGCGCTTGTCATTTCGAAGGAGAGGGCTGAACGTAAAGAAAATATCCTGTGGATATTTTTAGTGAAGAGCCAGCTTGTAGGGCGAGCCTGAGAAATCTGTTTGAAACGGATTTCTCCCGCTGGTCGAAATGACAACACACAAGCGAAGTGACAAAATGTATTAAATGAAAACCTACCCATATATATTACAACCTTATAAGGGCATGAGCACACGGTTTGTTTGTCCGGCATGTAAAAAGAGGGATAAAACCTTTACTCTTTACATTGATACAGAAACCAATCAGCCCTTACACCACACCGTAGGCATATGTAACCGCCTTAGCAAATGCGGCTACCACTACACACCCAAACAATATTTTATTGATAATAATTTAGCATATACCAAACCCATTTATTGCACCCCTCCTACTTCACTTACACAACAAGCCATATCGTATATTCCTGAGAGTGTTTTTGCAGCCAGCCTAAAGCAATACAGCAACAACCATTTTGTGCAATTTTTAAGCAGCTTGTTTAATGCTGATGTGGTACAAAAATTAGTACACAAATATTACATTGGCACAGCTAAATACTGGCAGGGTACCACTGTTTTTTGGCAGGTAGATGCCTTGGGTAAAATACATACAGGCAAACTCATGCTGTACAACCCCATAACAGGCAAGCGGGTTAAGCAACCCTACAACCACATACACTGGGCGCACAAAACAATTGGACAGACACATTTTAATTTACGGCAATGTTTGTTTGGCGAGCATTTGTTAGCCCACAACAACCAACAAGTTGCCCTGGTAGAAAGCGAAAAAACAGCCTTAATAGCCAGTGTTTATTTACCTGATTTTATTTGGCTGGCCGTTGGCAGCCTCAGCAATTTAACGCTGAAAAAATGCAGCGTGCTAAAAGGTAAAACGGTTACCCTCTACCCCGATTTAAACGCCTTTGAAAAATGGAACGCCAAAGCAAAAGAGCTATCAGCTATTTGCGAAATTAGCGTATCAAACTTATTACAACACAACGCCACCGAAACCGAAAAACAACAAGGCTTAGATTTAGCTGATTATTTGGTGGCTTTTATGTAATTTTATCAAACATATAAATGGGTTAGCGATAATAATTTATGAAAATCAGACAATTTTTTATACTCACCCTTTTTCTTACAATTAGCAATCTTTTTTCGCAGAATCTTTCTGACACAATTAATAAATATAATGACAAGCATAAGAAAATTGGTTTTTGGCAAGTCTATCTTAACGAATACGCAAATAAAGTAGACAAGAAAAATGCCTTCTATATAGGATATGAATTGTATGACAATGTTGGTGAATGTGTTTATCCTTTCTCGAAACATCCCAGACCAAAAAAATATATTATTAAATATAGTGGCATTACATCTCAAAGAGGTAACCCAACTCCAATTAACGGAATTCTAAAACTTTTATATAAGAATGGAAACCCATCTTATGAAGAATTATACCAAAACGGTAGACCTGTCTTAATAAAAGCTTTCAGGTGGGACAAGAATGGGATATGTTCAATGGAGGAAATATTAGATTATACAAAAATGTTTAATAATATTGATGGAACATTTTATTATGAATTGTTTGGATATGACCATAAGCTTTTTCAACATGGATATTATAAAAAGAGTGTAAAAGGTTGGCGTGTGGATTTTGAGAAGTAAATTATAACCACTCTACCTTTGTTGTTCCCCGCTCCGCTGGATTTGAAATCCTGCGGTAACAACAAACCTCAACATTATTTTATTACGCTTTGTCATTTATATAAAGTGGTACAAGGTTTAGTTTAGTATACAAAATTGTACCCCCGCTCCGCTGGATTTGAAACCTTGCGACAACAACAAACCTCAACACTATTTTATTACGTTTTGTCATTTATATAAAGTGGTACAAGGTTTAGTATAGTATACAAAATTGTACCTTGTACCAGCTACTCTTCAATCGTGTTGTGGTAGAATAGCAAAAAAAAGTATCTTTAACGGCTATTATAAAAATGGAAAGCGAAAACAACCTATCATTGGCTCTAAAATCAGTTTTTACAGGGGGTGCGGCAATATCGTACACTAAAAAAAATAGTTTCCTGCTTTTTTTGCTGCCGGTAGTTTATGGTGTGTTTGCTTGGCTTTACTACTACCAGGGGGTAAACTTTTTTACAACCTATACCGATTCTACTTACATCTATTTAATAAACGGAACCAACATTGCCAACGGACATATAGATTTAGGTCATTACGACAACCCCGGCACAACGGCTCATTGGTTGGCAGGCATTATTATTTTTTTTACGCATCTTTTTTTGGGTAAAGGCAATGTAGTTGAGGATGTAATTAACCGCCCCGAGTTTTATTTACGTGCCGATGCCATTGTTTGTATTGCTTTAATAATGCTTACTGTATATGCCGCAGGCAAACTTATTGCCAAAAACACGGGCAATTATATTACGGCTTTCTTTTTTCAGCTTATAGCTATAAGCGCTTACTTAAATTTTCATTTTTTTATCAGGGTGTGTCCCGAATATATTATGCTACTAACACTACCCTATTACTGTGCTTTTTTATGGGTGCTGAGCTATAAAAAAAGTAAGATAGATGGCTATACTATTAGCACTAAGTCAATTTTGTTTATGGCTTTTGTAACAGCCGCTTTGTTTGTAGCTAAAATAACCTGTGTGCCTTTTATACTGGTGCCTTTGTTTTTTATTGAAAAGCCTAAAAAATTTATCATATACATAATTGGTTTAGCGGTTTTTGCTTTGTTAATTCTATATCCGGTTTGGAATAGTTTTAAAGGCATGTATAAATGGTTTTTTGGCATGGCAACGCACTCGGGGCAATATGGCAGCGGCAAAGAACAAATTATTGATAAGGTAGAATATATAAAAAACCTAAAAACACTTTTTGCCGACGAGTATTTTTTTACCACCGGGTTTATACTGCTTTCTATTATGGTAATAGTTGGTTTGTTTACCAAAAAATGGAAAAGTAGTTTTTATAAACTGGCATTGGCTTTTTGGCTGGTTATAGTTTTACAAATTATGCTGGCTGCCAAGCATTATAGTTTTCATTATTTAATTCCGGCAAGGGCAGTAACTATTCCGGCAGTTTTAGCAGGCTTGGTTGCTTTTTCGCAAATTAAATTAAACAAGCTTATTGCAGTACTAATGCTAACAGTAAGTACAGGCTTGTTACTTTATAAATTGCAATTTTATGGTACCAGTTATGCCAAAGGAAATCCGCAATACATATCGAGTATAGGAGCGGCCAAGCAATTTGGCAATATGCCTAAAATAATGACCACAGGTTACGAAGAGAGTTGCTTTGTTGAATCGGCACTTAATTTTGGTATAGCTTATGGGGGCGATAGTTTTGAACAAGGCCGCCAGTATGTGCGCAAAAGATACCCTACTACTTTTATGTACGAAAAAATACCGAATAAAATATTTTGCTTTTACAGAGAAACACCGCATGCAGATATTTTTGAAAAGTACCCAGAAGTGCTGGTTAACTTTTTGCGAAAAGATGAAGCCTTTAAACAAAGCGTACTTGATAGCATTACAGTAGATTATAAATATGCCGTAAAAAGCATAGAGCTTGCCCGCACTTTTCCCGAAACGGGAGACGAATTTTATGTAATACACATTGATACCGCTTTGGCAAAACCACATTATAGCAACACGGTAACCATAAATTTTGATTTCGAAAAAATTGCTCCAAACAAATCAGGTTTTGTATCGGCTGATGGTTTAAACACTTGCGATGGGTTAACTGTAAGTTGTAAAGAGCAATTTACTTCGGCAACTACTTCCTTAAAAGCAAATAATAAACATGCTTATATAGGAGGGGTAAATTTTGAAGTTAAACCGGGCGATGAAGTTGAGATAAGCGTAAACAGACTTGCCGAAGATGAAGTAGGGGGCATTATTTTATCGCTGCAAAATGATAAAAGCTTTGAAAGAGTAAGTCAGGATGTTGTTGCAGATTTGGGTAAGGGTTGGAAAAAAATACAATTGAAAGTACGTTTAACAAAAAATTTTACAGGTAATGCAGTTATGTGCTTGTATTATTTTGGCAATAAAACCTGCTACTTTGATGATTTGTGCATTAAGGTTTTGAAGAAGTAAGTGCCGATAAATTCGCACAGCATCCCATAGCAGCACCGCTTAAATATTTAATTATTAAATTAGTGCCATGTTATCGTTTACAGAAGAAAACTATTTAAAAGCCCTATACCGCTTAACGCAGGATGACCCTAATGAAGAAGCAGGCACAAGCGAGTTGGCTACCAATTTGGGCGTTAAAACAGCTACTGCAAACGATATGCTTAAAAGGCTGAAAGAAAAAAAACTAATTGATTACGAAAAGTATGGTAAAATAACCGTTACGGCATCGGGTAAAAAAAGTGCACTAAAAATTATACGCAAGCACCGTTTGTGGGAAACCTTTTTATACGAAAAACTTAATTTTAGTTGGGACGAAGTACACGAGGTTGCCGAGCAACTTGAACACATACAAAGCGAAAAGCTAATGGAGCAGCTGGATAAATTTTTAGGCTCGCCTCAGTTTGACCCGCATGGCGACCCTATACCCGATAAAAATGGTAAAATGCCCGCCTTAAAAGCCATGACTTTAGCCGATGCGCAGGTAAATAAAAAATATAAGCTGGTTGGGGTTTGCAATCACTCAACAGCGTTTTTGCAGTTCCTTAATAAAACAGGCTTAACCATTAACAACAGCATTGAGGTAAAAGAAATTCAGGCTTTCGATAAATCAATGACGGTTGTAATTAATAACAGCAACCAAACTATTTTAAGTAATGAGGTAACTCAAAACTTATTGGTGATGTAATAAACTTTTCAATTCCTTGTCATTTCGACCAGCGGGAGAAATCCGTTTCTAAGTAGATTCACAAACAGATTTCTCATTCATTCCTTTTCGAAATGACAAAGCGTGAGGATTTACTGGAACGTCACGCCACCCAAACAGAAAAACAACAGGGCTTAGATTTTGCTGATTATTTGGTGGGAAACAAAAGTTTGTATATTTATAAAGAATTAATTGCTTGTTGGTGAAAACCCAACAAATGCAGAGAGTTATTTTTACAAGTATGGAAAAAGACTTTAACCATATTTCTGAAACTGCGCATTGGATTGCCGCTTTAAGGGCGATGGAAACCGAGCTCGCCAACCCGGTTGTACGTGATCCGTTAGCTGCACAACTTGCAGGACAACAAGGTTTCGAAATGGCACGAAGCATGCCTCATATTCAGGCCATGTCGTTTGCTATGATAGTTCGCACAACGGCGATTGACAGACTCATTGAATCAGCACTTCAAAAAAACGTTAATCACATAATCAATCTCGGCGCAGGACTTGATACACGTCCGTACCGCCTAAAACTGCCAAACTCGTTGAAGTGGACTGAAGTAGATTATCCGGAACTAATCAGCTATAAAGAAAAAAAACTGGCTGCAGAAATACCGCAGTGTAATTTGCAACGTTTGGGATGCGATCTTTCAGATACCGTACAAAGAAAAGCACTATTTGAACAGCTGTCGTTAAAAAGTACCAGCGCTTTGGTTATCACCGAAGGTGTAATTGGATATCTGCGCAATGAAGACGCCGAAACCTTGTCTAAAGATATTTTTGCACAAAATAATTTCAACTATTGGATACAAGACTACCAGCAAGGCAAAATGCGTCGTCACAAACAGGCCAACGATCTTCTTAAAAAAATGAAACGGGTACCCATTCAATTTGATGTAGAGTGGCCGTTGCAATTATTTAGTTCGCATGGATGGAAAATTTACGAAGACATTCATATTCTTGACGAAGCCGACCGTATAGGAAAAAAACTACCTTTAAGTCCGGCTTTAAAACTGGCTTCACTATTGTTTCCGAAGCAATTGCGGAAGCTGGGTAACAACACTTACGGATACGTGTTATTCTCTAAGTAAATGGTGGTGTTCATTTCCATTAATAGTCAGGCAAAAAATTACCGTATCAAATTTGTTAGAACGCAACGCCACCCAAACAGAAAAACAACAAGGCTTAGATTTAGTTGATTATTTGGTGAGTTTTAATTCTGTTTCATTAGTTTGTTTAAACTAGCCTCAATAGATTTTTCAGAAGTAATTAAAGCACTTTGTATACGTTTTGCATAGTGTATGCTATCCATTACCTCTTTGTGTTTTTCTTCTATTATTTCTTTTTGATGTTGTATTTCTTTACTCTGCATAGCAACAAATAACAGAGTTTGGTTTAGCACAAACGCATATAGTGCCAACAGTAGCGCCCCTTCAATAATAAGTGGGCTTTGCATTTCAGAAAGCAAAGAGCCTCCGATTAGTAAAGAAAAAGAAAATAAAAAATTAACCGCCTTCTCCGCCGTTTTTTGAAAGTAAATAGAAACAAATAAAATATTAGTAATGCCAATAATAAACACAGGCGAGTTTTTGTCCGCTAAGCAACAAATTAAAAAAACCAGTAAACCATTTATAATAGCAATATACCAACGCATAGATTTGTTTTTTTTGGCCCCGTATTTAGATAAGCCAATGCCTACTACCGGCGCCATTAGTGTTGCCGGCATGGTTATCCAAGGGTTAACCGATGTGTAACCCAATACAAGTGCGCACAACAAAATAACAGGTGGTGTAACTTTTTGTACAAGTTGGATAATTTTCTCTATGTTCGAAAATGTTTTAGGGTTCATCTTTTTTTGTATTCAAAAAAAATTAAATAACAAATAAAATGGTTTAAAGCGCCGCTGGTTTATCCAACCACCGGCACTAAACCATAATGTAACATAACCTCTTTTAATTTTGCCATATCGGGTGGGCCACCTGCATTAATTATTTCGGCAATGTCTTTAAAGTAATCAGGTACCATTAAGCCGGGGCTGCAATAGCAAAGAAATTCAATAAGCTCATTACTTTTATTTGCAAAAGCGTGTACCACACCGCGCGGTATAAAAAGAGAATCGCCGGGGTTTAACTCAATAGTTTTTCCATCAACTATGTAAGTGGCGGTTCCTTTAAGACTATAAACCGTTTCGTCAAAATGCTCGTGATAGTGTGCAGCGGCAATTTTTGAACCGGGGTGTATAACGCACTTAAACAAGGTTAAGGCATTCTGCGTATCGCTTGCATCAAGGTTGTAATGCACTTCGATACCGCCAAACTTTATGATTTCCTGATTACTCATAACTGATATTATTGAACTTTGGTTAAAATTTTCATATCGGGTTTAGATATAACGCCTGTTTTTTCCATAGCGGCTTTCATGTCGGGGTTACTAAAAAATTGTTTAACAGCTTCGGCACTGGCTGCCTCTTCAATAATGGTAACCATGTTTTTATTATCAACCGATTGATACAGGTTTATAACCTTAATGCCTCCTTTTTCGCGAATAGGCGCACCTGCATCAAACCCTTTTTTAAACTCGGCATAATCTTTTACTTCTACCGTGTTAATGATGGTTACATTTTTTCCGCTTTCGGCATATTTAAATGCAAAGCTTAATGTAGTTACTGCTAAAACTGCTGCCGAGATAATTACTTTTTTCATACTTTTTATTTTTTATTGGTTTATATGAGGCAAAGTAACGGAGTGTTATTTTAAAAAATCTTGATTCAAATCAAGAAATGATTTACAGCCTGGTATTTCTTTTTCTAATTCTACTTAAAGTTTCGGGTGTTACACCTAAGTACTTGGCAATTTCGTATTGTGGCAAGCGTTGCAACAGGTGTGGCGTTTCATTTAATAAGCGGCGGTAAAGTTCATCGGGTTTTTCGGTAACGGCAGCACCCAGTTGTTCTTTTAACCAGGCAATCATACGCTGATGATTTTTCATATGGTACAAGGCATACTCGGGTATATTGCGAATAGCATACTCCCATTTAGGTTTGGTCATAGCCAACACCTTGCAATCTTCAAGTGCCTGCAAATTCATATTGGTAGGAATTTCGTTCATAAAACTTAAGGATTCTCCTGTCCAACGCCCTTCTTCCATTATATAAATAGTTCGCTCCATGCCATTTGCATTAATATAAAATTGCCTGAAACAACCTTTAAGAATAAAAAAAACATATTTCACCACATCGCCCGCTTTAAAAATCATTTCATTTTTTTTGTAGTTGCGTTCTTCAAACAGTGGTAACAATTTCTCAAAATCAGCTTCAGAAAAATCATGTTTAGATTGTAGTTCTTTTAAAAGAAGATGTTTTTCCATGCCCGGTATTTTCTCGCATAAAAATAGAAATTTTTTACTTTATTAAAACCTCAAGCCAAGCCACAACAAAAACAACAAGGTTTAAATTCGGTGGCTTGTAATAGATAAAAAACTAAATTATATTCTAATATTACTATCCGCTTCTATAAAGGATTTTAGCCAATTTTTTGCTTTTTCTCTATTGGTAAACATTTTTGTTTCTACAGCGGGTTTATTAATTTTATTATATAACTCGCCTATAAGCAACAAGCTTGGGTTTTTAAAAAAACAGGCAACAGCCATTGCTCTTGCAGAGAATTTTTTTTCGGCACCTAATTCGCGTACTTCTTTTGTTACATTAAAAAAACCTACTCCTTCAACTAAAATGCAGGATTTGGTGTGCAGGTGATTATTTTCAGATATATTTTTAATCTCTAAAAGTAGTTCTACATCTAATGTTACATTTTCTTTTATTAATATTTCATAAAAATTAATGTTATGAAAGGTTAGTTTGTATTTGTTGGTTTCAAATATTTTCTCGGGCGGTTTCATGACTGCAAATTTTACAATTTATTTACAATTAGTTGTAGAACAAATTTCTCAAACAAAAAGATTTTAATAGGTCATAAAAAATATGCCAGATTTTTATAAGACTTAGATTTAGCCGATTATTTGGCAACTTGTAATAGATTAAAAACAAAGCTTCGTTTTACTATTTACAGAAAATAATTAGTTTTGATACACCCAAAAAAACAAGAAACCTAATTAAAATGAGAAATTTAATTTTTTTTATGCACACTTCGCTTGACGGCTTTGTGGCAGGACTTAACGGAGAAATGAACTGGATAACTTTAGACGAGGCTATGTTTGACTTTGTTGGCACTATGACTGACAAAGCCGATACTGCACTTTATGGCCGAGTAACCTATGATATGATGCAGGCTTATTGGCCAAAAGCGGGCGAAAAGCCAAACGCATCTAAACACGATAAAGAACATTCGGCTTGGTATAACAAGGTTTCAAAAATTGTTTTATCAAAAACACTTAGTGAAAAAGGACTTAACAACACTACCGTTATTAGCGACCACCTTGCAGACAACATAAATAAAATAAAAAACCAGGCCGGAAAAAATATTTTAATTTTCGGTAGCCCGCGTGCTTCTCATTCCTTATTAAGTGAGGGGCTAATTGATGAGTTTTGGTTATTTGTTAACCCCATATTGCTTGGCAAAGGAATGCCACTATTTAAAAATGTTACCGAAATAACTAAACTAAAATTTATAGAAAGCAAAACATTTGCTTGTGGCGTAATTGCCCTGCACTACCAAACAAAACGCAATTAATTTACAATATTGGTTTAGCTGATTATTTGGTGGGGTGTGGTAGTAGGCTTACTATTAATAATTAATAGTAACACTGGCAGTATCTGCCGGTGGATGCAAAGGAACCATAATGGTTGTATCTGTTGTACCGGTACTTAAGCTGTAAGTAATCGGATAAAAATTACCGACATTTTTTATTGCATCGCTATCATAATACGAGGAGGCTGTAATAACTGTATGAGTTCCGGCAGTAAAAGTAGTTTGAGGGGCTGACCCAATCTGCAAAAAATTAATTGAAGCTCCTGATACAGAATTAAGCGTTATTTTACAGACAATAGTAACGTGACCTGTAAGAATATCACCTGCATTAAGATTTTGATTATTACTTACCGTATAATGCGCATTAAACTCATCTCCACTGGTATTTGCTGGGATAAAAACAAGCGTATAATCATTACCGTTCCATTGGCCATTTGATTTTACATCAAAACTGCCATCGGCATTTGTTGCAAAATTTCCATAATTGGTAGTACCATTAGTACCCGGCATAGAACCACCTACCCATAATTGTACTTGAGAAGGCATAGGAGATTTATCCCAAAAATTAAGTACACGTCCGTGTATCTCAATATTGGTTAAAGCATTTTTTTCGCAAAACCAAAAAGTAAAACAACAGAAAATTAGCGTGGCAATTATAAAAGTGGTTTTCTTCAAAGTATACCAAATTTAATAAAAATTTCTTTTGCGCCCTTTTGGGTTATTAGCAGCAAAAACAACAGGGGCGAAAGAATATTGCAAGCATTAATTTCTATATGTTTTTTATTCTTCTTTACACTTACCCGGCTTTTTTTCAAATTTTATTTTTGTATTTACCCAACCAGAAACTACAGTTATTTCGTTTACCAAACTTGTATCATTAAAACATGGGATAGAAAAAGGGTCATTTAATTTAAAATGATACTTTCTTATAACCTCAGGGCTTTCGTCAAACAGGATGCCTTTAAAATTATTTTCCGTTTTATCTTTAAGCCTTACAACATAAATTCTACATTGATAGGCTGTATCAGTCTTCTTTATTAGTTTTTCCGGATTAAAGATTTCGCCTCCTATTAATCTATCCCATTTGCAAAGAAAAACAGTGTTTTTTGAATATTTAACCGTATCTACTCTAATACAATTATTTTGACCAAGGATAAAAAAATGAAAGAAAACTATTGCTAATGTTGTAATGTTCTTTTTATTCATTTTTGCCCTTATCGGGTTATCCCTAATAAAAATAATGTAATCTCAAAAGTTTACTTAGAATTCTCAATCTTCAATTCAACACGGCGGTTTTTTTGCATGCCCTCAAGGTCGGGTTTGCCGTTTGGTAATTTGTTTTCGGCCACGGGTTGACTAGAGCCATAACCTTTAGCTATAAGTTGTTTAGCAGGCACACCCTTTTTAGTTAAGTAAGCTACTACGGCTTTGGCACGGTCTAACGATAGTTTTTTATTGATTGCATCGCTACCCGCATTATCTGTATGACCCGATACTTCAACAACCACATCAGCATGTTCTTTTAAAAGTTTGTAAACTGTTTCCAATTCCACTTCCGATTGTTTGCGAATAGTGGCTTTATTTTTATCAAAAAATATGTTGTTAAGTGTCATCTTAACTCCTTTTTGTATGTGCTCAAGCTTAATGCTCTTTAAAATTTCTACGTGCTGAGATTCGGCCTTTTTAGGAATGTCTACGTTTTGCGATTGAAACAAATAACCCGGTGCTTCAAAACTTATGTTGTAGTTACGGCCACGGTCTAGCACTAAATAATAAAAACCAACATCGCTACTGGTGGTGTATGTTTTTATAAGCTCGCCTGTATTATTATCCTTAACAACCACCTGCACATCTAAAATAGATTCCATGTCTTCGTTCGTAATCAATCCTCCCATCGATATGGTAGTTGCTGATTTACTTTCCATGTTCATAAACTCAAACTCAACTTCTTTCTCCACCACACGATAAGCCGAACCCGGTAACACATCAATTGTTTGTGTAGAGGGTTGAAACCCTGTTGCCTCAAATTTTAATAAAAACTTTTTACCCAATGGCCCAGGGTTTAGTATGGCTAAATATTTTCCGGTTAGGGCGTTTGGTTTACATTTTGCAACCAGCTCATTAGTTTCTACATCAAAAATATTTATCTCCACTTTTTCAGGTCGGTCGTGCCCGCCATCAAATGTTACAATGCCTTTTAATAAAACTAAAGGGTCAACTTGTATGTCTTTTGGTAAATCGGCAATGTATATATCTTGGTCGCCATAACCGCCCTCGCGTGCTGATGAGAAATAAGCATGTATTCCATCAGCCGTTGGCACATAAAACTCATCGTCATCGGGTGTATTTATAGGTGCTCTTAAATTTATGGGGGTAGAGTAAACAGTATTTCCATTTTCATCGGTAGATATCAGGGTATAAAAAATATCTAGTCCGCCCATACTGTTATGTCCTTCTGATGAAAAGAAAAGTTTTTTTCCATCGGGGTGCAAATAAGGCGCATCTTCGTTATATTTTGAATTAATGGTAGAATCTAACAAATAAGCCTGACTCCATTTCCCATTAGGCAATCTGGTACATCTATATATATCAACACCACCCATGTTACCCGGGCGTTCGCCCGAAAAATAAAGAACGCTGCTGTCGGTAGAAATAGTTAAGTGCGTTTCAAAATTTGGTGAGTTTATTTCAGGTCCAAAAGGTACAGGGGTCGACCATGAATCTCCGGCAAGGGTGCTATAAAAAATATCTCCACCGTTAACGTCCTTATATATATAAAGCTTTTGTCCATCGGCCGATAAACCAATAGTTGCCTCGTTTGAATTGGTGTTAAGCCCCGGAAGGAAATTACTGGGATATCCCCATGCCCCATCAGTCCTTCTTTTACTTATATAAATATCGTCGTAAAAATTATTATCGGTTCCTCTTTCACCACCTGTACTGCCCGGACGACGAGACGTAAACATCAATACACTTTCATCGGCATTTATTACCGGACCATAATCGGCATATTCTGTATTAATAGAATCGCCCAGGTTTTTAATCAAAATGTTTTCAGGGTTTTTGTTTAATAAAATAGCGTTACGGCAGGTTTCAATTTGTCTTTGTACCTCTTTTAGTAGCTCCTTATCCTTAGCTACCATTAACCTATATTTTTCGAACTGAACAATAGCATCCTCAAATTTTCCGGAAAGATGGAGTGCCTTGCCATAATAATAATAAGCATCGCGCGGTGCTGCTTTTTCACCCGGTTCATCCTCATGATAATTACGGTTAACACTTACAATGGCTTTTTCCATGTAAGGCATTGCCTTTTTCTTTTTAGAAGGCAAATTCATATAACAAGCACCTATTTTGTAATTTATATTAGCATTGGTAGAATCATAGGCATAAGCTTGCTTGTAGCTTTGCAGAGCCATATCGTAATTTTTTTCTAAAAATAAAAAGTTACCCTGTGTAAAAGCCTTTAAATACTCAGCTTTTTGAGAGAAAACCTTATTTACTAAAATCAATAAAAAAACTATAGAAACAATTTTCTTCATAAACACACAAAATGTACATTAACAAATGTAACAGTTTTTGTCATAAAATTGCATTCATCGCCAAAAAAGTCAAATTGGTATAATTTTTACTTTTTTAAGGGTTCTACTTTCATAAGAACAAAATTTTTACTATATCTTTACGTTACTAGTATAAATATAACAGTTAATAATCATATTTCAAAATATATAACAAATGAGTGCAACACTTGAATTATCGCTACAGGGCACCCTTAAAAAGTTTTTCGGTTTCGGAAAATTTAAAGGGAATCAAGAAAAAATCATTAGCAGCATTTTAGCTGGTAAAGATACTTTTGTTATTATGCCCACGGGCGGGGGTAAATCGTTGTGCTATCAATTACCTGCCATTGTAAGCGAGGGTACGGCTATTATAGTATCGCCACTTATTGCTTTAATGAAAAACCAGGTAGATGCTATTAGAGGCTTTAGTAACGAAGATGGCATTGCCCACTTCCTTAACTCGTCTTTAAACAAGGCAGATATTACCCAGGTTAAAAAAGATGTACTTGCCGGAAAAACCAAACTTTTATATGTAGCCCCTGAAACTTTAACAAAAGAAGATAATATTAAATTCTTTACCGAGTTTAACGTATCTTTCTTTGCTATTGATGAGGCACATTGTATATCTGAGTGGGGACATGATTTCCGCCCTGAGTATCGCCGTTTACGCCCCATTATAGATAAGGTGAGCGAGCGCATGAAAATGAACATCCCGGTAATTGCCCTTACCGCTACCGCAACCCCTAAAGTTCAGTTAGATATACAGAAGAATTTAGGCATGTTAGATGCTAACTTATATAAGTCATCGTTTAACCGTGGTAACTTATATTATGACATTCGCCCAAAAACCAACGTAAACAAAGAAATTATAAAATACGTAAAGCAAAATGCCGGAAAATCGGGCATTGTTTATTGCTTAAGCCGTAAAAAGGTGGAGGAGATTGCTGAGGCACTACAGGTTAACGGTATAAAAGCCGCACCGTATCATGCAGGCATGGATGCCAAAGAGCGTGCTAAAGTGCAGGACGGCTTCCTTATGGAAGATTTAAACGTAATTGTAGCTACCATTGCCTTCGGCATGGGAATAGATAAGCCGGATGTTCGTTTTGTAATACACCACGATATTCCAAAATCATTAGAAAGCTATTACCAGGAAACAGGACGTGCAGGACGTGATGGCGGTGAGGGTAACTGTGTTACTTTTTACAGCTATGACGATATTGTTAAGTTAGAGAAGTTTTTAAAAGGTAAACCGGTTGCCGAAATGGAAATTGGTAAAAGCCTTTTAAACGAAACGGTTTCTTTTGCCGAAACATCATCTTGCCGCCGCAAGGTTTTACTACACTATTTTGGCGAAGATTTTAATGAGGCTGATTGCAATAGCCTTTGCGATAACTGCCGTCATCCTAAACAAAAAGCTGAAGGAAAAGAAGACATTGCATTGGCACTTAACGCAGTACTTGCCGTTAAAGAAAAACATAAAACTAAAGATGTTATTAATGTGTTGATGGGTACACTTACATCAACCGGAAAAACATACAAGCACAACGATTTAAAATTGTTTGGCGATGGTGTTGAAGATGATAAAGACGACCGTTACTGGAGTGCTGTGTTCCGTCAGGCATTGGTAAACAACTTGCTTATTAAAGACATTGAGAATTACGGCTTGCTTAAAGTAAGCGATAAAGGAAAAGCATTTTTAAAGAAACCATATTCTATTATGGTGGCACGCGACCACGATTACAGTGGTGCTGAAGGAAGTGATGATGATGATATCATTACACCAACAGGCAAAGGCGCAGGTGCTGCTGATGAGTTGTTGTACGCGCTTTTAAAAGACGAGGTTAAAAAAATATCTAAACAGGCTAAATTACCTCCTTACGCTATTTTTGCCGAGACTTCGTTAGAAGAGATGGCTATACAATATCCTATTACGGTTGAAGAGCTTACGCATATCAACGGTGTAGGCCAAGGTAAAGCAACTAAATTCGGTAAATCTATCATTGCTTTAATTAAAAAGCATGTAGAAGAAAACGATATCGAACGCCCAATGGATATGGTGGTAAAATCGGTTGCCAACAAATCGGGTAATAAAATTTACATCATTCAAAATGTTGATCGTAAAATAAATTTAGAGAACATAGCTAAATCAAAACAGTTATCGTTTAACGATTTATTACACGAAATGGAAACCATTGTTTTCTCAGGCACTAAACTTAATATCAAATATTACTTAGATGAAAATATGGATGTTGAGAAGCAAGAGGAAGTGATTGAATATTTCCGCGAATCTACTTCAGACTCAATTGAAGCAGCCCTTAAAGAATTAGGCGCTGATGATTATACCGAAGAAGAAGTACGTTTAATGCGTATTAAGTTTTTAAGCGAGTACGCTAACTAAACCACTCTCTATAATAATACGAAAGGGCTTACATTAATTGTAAGCCCTTTTTTTTTATTTGCCTTATTAGGAGGGAAATTACCAAACAAAAAAACCGCTCCATTTTAGTGAAGCGGTTTTCTCATAGTTTGTTGTCTTTCGCTTGTGTGTTGTCATTTCGACCAGAGGGAGAAATCCGTTTCTAAACAGATTTCTCAGTCGTGCCTCCTTCGAAATGACAGGAGTTAAGCTTTAACGCTTGCTCTAATAATATTTAAAGCACCACCCGCTTTAAACCACTCAATTTGCTGAGCGTTGTAGCTATGGTTAGCTTTAATTTCATCTTTAGTTCCGTCTTTATGTGTAAACACAACCGTTAATGGCACACCCGGTGCAAAAGAAGTTAAACCAACAATATCAATAGTATCGTCTTCTTGTATTTTATTGTAGTCTTCTTTATTTGCAAAGGTTAAACCTAACATGCCTTGTTTTTTCAAGTTAGTTTCGTGGATACGGGCAAACGATTTTACCATAACCGCGCGTACACCTAAGAAACGAGGCTCCATTGCCGCGTGCTCACGAGATGAACCTTCGCCATAGTTTTCATCACCAATAACAATTGAGCCTATGCCTTGTGCTTTATAAGCACGTTGTACTTTAGGTACTTCGTTATAGCTTCCGTCTAACTGGTTTTTTACGCTGTTTGTTTTCTCGTTATAGGAGTTAACAGCCCCAATTAACATGTTATTAGAAATGTTATCTAAATGGCCGCGGTATTTTAACCATGGGCCCGCCATAGAAATATGGTCGGTAGTACATTTTCCTTTTACACGAATTAATAATTTTAAACCATGTAAATCAGTTCCTTCCCAAGGTTTAAAAGGGGCTAATAATTGTAAACGATCGCTTTCTACACTTACTTTTATTTCTACTCCTTTACCATCAGCAGCCGGTGCCTGATAACCTGCATCATCAACATCAAAACCTTTAGGTGGTAATTCGTAGCCTGTTGGCGCATCTAATTTAACTTGTTGACCCTCTGAGTTAGTTAACGTATCAGTTAGTGGATTAAAACCTAAATCGCCGGCAATGGCAAGTGCTGTTACAATTTCAGGCGATGCAACAAACGCGTGTGTGTTTGCGTTACCATCCTGACGGGCAGCAAAGTTTCTGTTAAATGAGTGTATGATAGTGTTTTTTTCTTTTTTATCAGCACCCGGTCTGTCCCACATGCCAATACATGGTCCGCAAGCGTTAGAGAAAACCTCAGCACCAATTTTATTGAAGGTGTCAATAAATCCATCGCGCTCAATAGTAAAACGTACTTGCTGAGAACCCGGCGTAATAGTAAATTCTGCTTTCGCTTTTAATTTTTTATCAGATGCTTGTTTAGCTAATGATGCCGCACGAGAAATATCTTCGTATGATGAGTTAGTACAAGACCCTATTAAACCTACTTGCACATTCATTGGCCAACCTTTTTCGGTAGCTACTTTTTTCAATTGAGAAATTGGTGTAGCTAAATCCGGTGTAAAAGGACCATTTACATAGGGTTCTAATTCAGATAAGTTGATTTCAATTACTTCATCAAAATATTTTTTAGGATCAGCATAAACTTCTTTATCGCCTGTTAAATGCTCTCTAATTTTGTTTGCTAAATCAGCTACATCGGCACGGTTAGTAGCGCGTAAATAACGCTCCATTGAATCGTCGTAACCAAAAGTTGAAGTAGTTGCTCCAATTTCAGCACCCATGTTTGCAATAGTGCCTTTACCTGTACAGCTAAGTGATTCAGAACCTTCGCCAAAATATTCTACAATTTTATCGGTACCGCCTTTTACGGTTAAAATACCCGCTACTTTTAAAATAATGTCTTTTGCCGAACACCATCCGCTAAGTTTACCCGTTAGTTTAACACCAATAAGTTTTGGCCATTTTAACTCCCAAGCTAAGCCTGCCATTACATCGCAAGCATCAGCACCACCAACACCAATTGCCACCATGCCTAAACCACCCGCGTTTACGGTATGACTATCGGTACCAATCATCATTCCACCGGGGAAAGCATAATTCTCTAGCATAACCTGGTGAATGATACCGGCACCCGGTTTCCAGAAACCAATGCCGTATTTATTTGTTACCGACGATAAAAAGTCGTAAACCTCTTTGTTTACTTTAATGGCTCTATCTAAATCGGGTTTTGAGTTATCTTTTGCTGTAATTAAATGGTCGCAATGCACGGTAGATGGCACAGCCACTTTTGGGCGACCCGCCTGCATAAACTGCAACAAAGCCATTTGAGCTGTTGCATCCTGCATGGTTACTCTATCCGGCGCAAAATCTACATACGATTTTCCGCGTTCAAAGTTTTCAAATTTTTGTTCGGCATGTAAATGCGAAAACAAAATTTTCTCTGATAAAGTCAAAGGGCGACCCAACGCTTTGCGGGCTGCTTCAATGCGTGCAGGCATTGCTGCGTACACCTTTTTAATCATCTCAATGTCAAAAGCCATAGTTTATTATATTATAGGTTAAAAATGCGATTTTAATTTGAGCATCAAATTTAGTTATTCTGATAGAAATAAGGCAGGAAATTGGGGAAATTATTTCATCCACCCTATTCAAATGGGTTATTTAGACCTATTTTTAATAAATAGACCCGTTTAAGGGAAAACCTTAAATAAAAAAGCATTTTTTTGATAACGAGTGGGTGGCTTTATGTAGTTTTATCATATAAATAATAAGATAGTGGCAATAATGAAAACTGTTCGCATATTGAAAAAAATATAAGAAATTAACACGAAAGAAATGAGTTCAACATACAACGAATATAAATTTTTGAAAGAATGGAAGACGATTGAAAAAGCGTTAAAAGAACTTGTTAAAAATAAAGACATACAAGTTACAACACAACCCGACTATGTTATTGGTTATATCCTTAAGAAATTGAAAAGTGTTAAAACGAACAACCATCCTCTTTATGAAATATTAGAAGAACTGGACAAAACAAAAATATATTACAAATTAGAACGAACTAGGGAAAATTCAGTAATGGTTTGCGCAACAATTGTTGGTGCAAGAATTGAAATTGAAATATTCAATGACGGCAAATTTGAATCAAGTATCTTTAAAGGTGACGAAAGTGTAATTTCAGGGCAAGAGTTTGTGAAAAAAATAATTAATGATAACCGTGACTAAAGAATTACTGTGCCTAACAACAGCTTGCTCGGCAGTCGGGCGACGGTGGAAACAAAAGTTTATTATTACTTACATTTGGTTAAAGAAATACGCGCTGTGGTTGCAAGGGGGCTAAAATTTCTCATATATATAATCGGGGCTAACTCTTTTTGCTAACACCCCGCATTCCGGCCATTTTTAATCTTCCAAACGGGGCTATTTCTTGTGTAAGTATCGGGGCTATACTTTTACCACCTTATTGGTAAAATCTAATTCCGACACTAATTCTCGACACTAATTGCAATTAATAAAAAGATGACATTAATTGCGGGACCACTAAAGTCAGACAAAGTTTAGCCTTTCTTTATAACTATTGAAGTTGGAGTATTAACGAGTTGGCTTAAAACCACAAAAACTTAAAATTAAATTTTCTCCTTCCCCTTTTGGAATATGAAAAATATTCAATTCATTACTTGGTCTTATTGTACTGGATAAAACAAAATCAGGTAATTTATGCGTTTTAGAATTTGTATAAAACACATAAACAGTACCTGCTATTACAAAACAATTTGTTAAATGACCCGTTTTGGTCTTTCTTTTTTGTGGGTGTCCTATTAAGTCTTTTGGAATAGATTTATCAGTAATATAAGTCAGCATAAAAACTGGATAATCAGAAGCATCTCCAGGGTTTCCACCGTAAACCATTTGTCTAATTACTTCTTCATGGGGACCCAATGAAATTTGATTAAAAAGAGGCCTTGTCGAAATACTTGCTCTCCAAAGGATAGATAATAAAAACAATTTGAATTTTTTGTAATTTATATTTTCACATGCTGAAAATTCAAGCCCATCTTGAGTTTGGTAGTTTTGGCATATCGGAGACTCATCCGCATGAAGTGGTCCGCCATATATTGCTTTACAAGCATAATCTTCATAACCACCAATTACTTTATTATCGCAATCGGCACATAGTATATTTCCTTCATACTCTCCTGATGAAGGCCTTTTCACTTTTGGGTTTTCTGTGGCTAATTCTGCGGGATTAAACACATGTATCTTGTGGTTTTCATCAAATAAATCCCTGTACATGAATTCAGGAATGATGTGCGATTTTTTAATCAATTCCTTATTCTTTAAACATAGCCTACATATTGCCATTTATTTGTATTAATCTATAACGAAATTACGGCTTTGCTTTATAATTATTTGGATTTTTTCTTCACTATTTATATTTATGGAAGATAAAAATGAAGCGCAGGAGCCGGAAACAGAAACCGAACAACAATATTGTTTGAACCGGATAAATATTTGGCGAAAAGTATATGACGAAGTTATGTCTGAATATTACGGAGATAAACCGCCTTTTAAAATTGATTGGGACAAAATCGAATTAGAGACAATGCGTGCGATGGGGTTTGATAGAGTCAATGTTGTAAGTTCAGAAGAATTGGACGAAATTATTAAGGTATTTGATTCCATAATTATGGAATTTCTTAATTAAAGGTGATTTCAGGCAAAAATCTTCCCTATTTTACTTGTATCTATTTTGAACCGGAATAATTTTAAACTCAGACAAGGAAGTCAACAACCAAATAGAGGCTCCAAAAAACACAAGCAATCGACCTAAAAAAGATGCGAATGCAGATAAGTGCCTTTCTCAGATACAGAATTTGCTTGGTTGGTATTTGGTTAAGGTGTGCTTATTTCTTTTTTAATTATTTTTATTTCACACAGCCACAATTTTTTAGCTTGTCGTAAAATAGTTTAGTGGTATTATAAAATTCATCTTTACCATTTACTTTTCTTTTTCTTACCTCATAATTTGGAGTGTCTAAATGATAAACAGTTCCAACAGTTTCGTAAACGCCACTATTCTCGGTTGTAAACCCCTCCTTTGTAATTTTACCTTTCTTAATACTAACTAAATTACGGCCAGTAAGTATAAACTTGCTATTATCTCTTGTTCCTCCTTCCGTTAAAAGGTATCGTGTATAATCATCCTTAAAATAATTGGGATTTATATTAATATAACCAGCTTGTAATTCCCCTTTTAAAATACGGTTTATTTTAATCTTTGTACAATCATAACCGTATTTGAAGCCATTTTTTGGGTTTATTCCACCGGTATCAATAAACATAATATTTTCTTCTGCTAAATCACAATCAATTATTATTTCGGCACTATCACACCATTTTTTTAAAGCCATGCCATACTCATCATTCTTTTGTTGCTGTGTTTTTTCCGTTTGAGAAAAAGCCGTAAAGCAACTAAGAATAAATAAAACGACTATTAGTTTTTGATAAGCTTTTGACATACTTTCATTTTTTACAGTTAAAGAAAGAAGTAAAATAATTCTAATTTTTTTAGTATTGATAAGTTGCTATTTTAATACAGTAAGGAGATAATGTTTTTTGCCTGCGCTGTTAGTTATTAAAATAAAATATGTGCCATTTATTAAACTATTATCAACTATGGACGTAGTACCGTTTATAGTTAGATTTATTAATAATTGCCCCCACCTATTATATAATTGTACACTTTGACTATCGGTAGTATTTGTTTTTATTGTAAAAGTGCCGTTGCATGGAGTAGGATAAATAGAATCTTTAATTACAAAAGGTGTTAGTGGTATTACATCAACAGACTTAGCAATCGGGGGATTAATTTGAGTATCTTTTTTGCAACTTAAAAAGAAAACTGTAAATAGTAATATTATTGACAACAGTTTTTTTAGCATGATGCATTTTGTAAAACAAATATAGAGTTAATTTTTTTATTGTTTAAATGGAATAATAAACCCGCCTTATTGAGACGGGTTTATTATTCTAACCTTGGATTATTTTTCAATTAATATAACATGCCATAGGAAACTATAAGTCTAAAACCAGCGGCTTTGTATGCTGCAGCATGTTTTTCAATGATTATCATTGCATCACCTAATTTTGATGAATCACCGCCGATATTTACATCAAGTATGATTTCCTTTCTTTCATAATCGACTGTAAACTTTCTAACTGTAATTCCGGCAGAAGTTAATTCTGTTACAATAATGTATAAATTCATGTTTTTATTTTTTTAGGTTATTATTCTACAATTATTTTTTTAGCAATGGTGGTACCATTATCAGTAACAACAAGTAAGTAAACACCTTTTGATATTGATTGAAGATTAATTACTTCTTGAGCACCTTCATTTTTGCCAATGTTGCTATAAAAAACTGTCTGTCCAATTGTATTGATAAGCTTAATTGTATTTGAGCTTTCTGATTGCTTGGTGAAAGCTACGTTTATAAAATCAGTAGCAGGGTTTGGGTAAATTGATAGTTGTGTATTTGCATTAAATTGGTCTATGCCTACCTGTCCGGTTTCGGGGTCAACACAAGTCGTTGCTCCAGATGAGGGAATCGCAAATGCATTATAGGGGCAACCACTAAGAGGCAAAGTTTTAGACCAATTAAGATTATCACTGCCACCTGCTTGGTCATCAGAAGAAATATAAGGCCCAATACCAGTTGTGTTAGGTATTTTAAAATACATTAAATCGCTTAGTTGGTTTACATGCAATAAAAGACTGACATGTCCGAACTCATGCAATGCTGTAGTAAAGAAATCTGCAAATGAACCTCCTTGCATATTTGGATTAGGTGTACCATTTGGAACAAGGCTTGGACTAACATAGTACCAATTTACAGTCGAATTAAAACTTACATCTGCTTCGGTTGCATAATTATACCCAGAGCAAGGGTTTACGCTAACTTTTGTTTCTGCTCCAAACGTAGAATTTGATAGTGTTGGCTTAAATGTGATATAACTGATACCATCAGGATTAGGGTTAGTAATGGTAGTGTCTCTGCCAATACGATATTTGATAGGAATTTTGCAAGCCCAATCTTCTATGGCTTGTTTTAATAAGGCGCGACAGTTTGGGCCACCATTAGATTGGGTGTTGTTGGTTACAGTTGTTACATCAAATCTAAAATCGTAAGCACTTGTATCTGCATTAAATGAGGTAGTACTTAAAAATTTCCTGTATGAGAAAGGAACACGCTGTTTATTTGTACCTATACCTCCTGAACTAAAACTCCTGTTTTTTAGAATATATGGAATTATTACAGTGCCGTTGGTTGCTCCAAGCGTAGAAGACGAAACAGAGTCTGTTGCTCCATTTGGTTTTACATAAATAAAACCTGTACCAGGATAATTTAGAGAGTCGTTACCAAATAAAACAGATGGTACAAGTATATTAATTTGGTTATTAGTCCAACTTGTAATAAAGTCGTAGTTATCAAGTGAAACATATATCGGAGGGCTATTGTTTACTGCATTTGTCATGTAAACAGTTCCTTTTATTGTACCAAAATTACTTCCATTTATGGTTAATAAAGATTCGCCACTTGGCATTTGGGTATAATCTGCGCCAGCTATAACTGAATGTGCTCCATCATATCCACCAATAAAACTTGTAATTTGGGGATTGATGGCACATGGTGGAATACTTGTATTTAAAGCTCCACCATACGTTACAGCAGTATATGAAGAATCGTTGAGAATATTATTTGGGTCGGTATTGGCATTAGCTACATAATTATCAAATTGTGCGTCGAATGTTTGGTTAATAAACTGAATATTAGTCGAATGGTTACAATTACTAATTTGCATGCTAAGGTGCAATAAAACAACAGGTGTTGATGTAAGCAAATACCTATTCCAAGTGCCTGCGTAATCTTTTGGCTGAAATGTTATATCTACTGTATCAGATGAGCCAAAATCAAATATTAGTGAGTCGGGGTCTTGAAAAGTATTTGAATTAAAATTTGCTCCTAATGTTGCATTTATTCTGTTGTTTGTAACGATTTGTGTACCGAAAGTTAGTGGGTTGTAAGTAAAATCAAGAGAAACATCGTTTAAATAAGTATTATTGATAGTTGAAGAAACCATAATATCAAATTCAAAATTATTTCCAATAACAGTTCCATTAGCCAATGTAATATTCAAATCAGGGTCGGTGTTTGGAGCAGAGCATGTATTTGAATGGTGTCCAATATTTGAAATACTATCTTGTAAAAAAACGTCCCATTCAGATTTACAATTTGTCCAACTTGTATCGCCAGCAACAATTACATATTTTCGACGCAAATCTGAGTTATTTGTAGAACCGCTCGGGGTTAAAGTCCAACCTCCACTACCACCCCTGGTATTTTAAATTGTTTGGAATGCTAAACTTGTATAAGCTTATACCAACCAATCTTATAAAATCTCCAAACAGGTTTTTATATTGGATATTCGGGACAAAACATACTGAACAAAAAACATTGTTAAAGCACATTATTAACGATACCGATTTAGTTTTTTTGAAATGGGCTATTTCAAAAATTACAAAATGGGATAACAAACATAAAGTTGAAAACCTATATCACATACATGGCACTGCCGATAAAATATTTCCTATCCGCTTTATAAAACCTGATGTTAAAATTATGGGTGGCGGGCACTTTATGGTTTACGACAAACACGAAGAAATATCAAAAATTTTAACCGAAAGGTTAGAGCCTGTTGTTTAATAAGGCTACTTAATCGCAATAACCGAAATTTCTACATTTACATTTAAAGGCAAGCCTAAAACAGCTACAGTTTCTCGGGCAGGAAAATTACCGTTGAAAAATGAGCCGTAAACCTCATTTACATCTCCAAAAAAATCCATGCTTCTTAAAAAAATGGTGGTTTTTACAACATGGGTAAAATCCATTCCTGCTTCGGTAAGTATAGCATTAACGTTTTGCATTACTTTTTTTGTTTCACTTTTTATATCGCTTAAAATTAACTCGCCGGTTTTAGCATCTTTTGCTACCTGACCCGATACAAAAAGCATACTGCCAGGCGTGGCTAAATTAGCGTGCGAGTATGGCCCAATAGGCGCAGGAGCATTTGCTGAAGTAATAATTTTTTTCATACGTAAAAATTTTTGTTCTCAAAACTAACAATTACTAAAGATTAAAGAAAGCCTACTCTTAAAATAACACCACTTTATATTTTGCAGCCATTTTTTTCGTTTATCTCCTCCTGTTTTTAAAAACTCAAATAAAAAGTATTTTTTTGATATTGTTTGGATGGCTTTGCGTAGTTTTATCATATATAAATAAGTTATAAGTAATAGGGCAGAGACATTATCACAGACAAAATATCATGCGAACAATAATAGTTATACTGACAACAACCTTGCTTTTTAGCTGTTCAGACAAAAAAGAAAAGTCCAATAAAATAATAATGTATTATTTAACCGACAGCAACCGGTCATCTAATCAAGATACGACCCCATATAATAAAATGCAACCGATAGAGACAACAGACAAATTTATTACAAAGGAATATTTTATTTATAATAAAAAAGACCACATTATAAATGCTTATACTTCCGACAATCGTGCCCCCACAGACGGCGGACGTTTTTATTATACCCTTGACACTTTTGGAATTATTTATCTCCGTAGTACAACGTGGCCGACCTGCATGAGACTTCAAAGTAATAATGACAGTTTGAATAATCTTTTTAGTTCTGCATTAGGACATATTTTATTAAAACCTAAACTGCATTGTAATTGCGACTCTATCACAAAAATTATGTTTGTACCGCCAGTAACCAAGGAGGAATAATAACTTCGTATGCCCTACTACTTATAACAGCGGCTTGCTCGGCAATTATAATTAAAACAAAACCACCTTATACTTCGCAGCCATTTTTTGCAATTGTTCATCGCTAACGCTATGTATGTTTTTGTTGCCATGTCGGTTTTCTACCGTAAGCACAAAAATTTGGTAATGGTGTTGTGCGGCCAGTTTAAAATAAGGCTCTAGCTCCCACTCTATGGTAAAGGTGTTATCAATAAATATTTTTTCGGCCCCTTGTTTTATGCTGTTAAGCGTTTGCTCTTCGCATTGTTTATAGGCAAGGTGGTTTTTTTCAAAATCAAAATTATAGGCGCCTGTTTCGGCATCCGTAAAATAAGCATCAATAGAATGTATGGGATATTTTTCGTTTTCACTTAGCAGTTTTGCCAAAGTAGTTTTTCCGCTACCGGGCAAACCTCTAAGTAAAATAAGCGCAGGCATTTTTAAAATTCAATCAGTATCTGTCCTTTTTCAACAGCCACACCTTTTTTAACGGCAACCTTTTTTACTTTGCCATCGGTAGGAGATTTTAAAATGTTTTCCATTTTCATGGCTTCTAAAACTATCAGCGCATCTCCTTTTTTAATTTCCTGTCCGTCTTCAACTAAAATATTTAAAACCAAGCCCGGCATAGGTGCCTTAATGTTTGATACTTTAATAACCATAGCCTTATCTAAGCCTAATTGGTGTAAAAGCTCATCGTACTTATCTTTTACGGTAAGACTATAAATGGTTTGGTTTACTTTTATCTGAAAAGATTTTTCGGCTACGTTATGGTTTACAATTTCAACCGTATATGATTTGTTATCTTTTATAACATGAAAAGTGGTTTTACCCAATTCAATCATATCAAAGGCAATATCCTTGCCCTCTAACTGCCAAACACCCTGCGTTTTTTCAAAATTGAAATCGTGCTTGTTATCTACTTTTACTTTATACATGTTGTTTATACAAAAGCGTTAAGCCCGGTAATGTCTTGTCCTGTAATTAGTAAGTGTATATCGTGTGTTCCTTCGTAGGTTATTACACTTTCTAAATTCATCATGTGGCGCATAATAGGATACTCGCCCGTAATACCCATGCCACCATGTATTTGGCGAGCCTCGCGCGCTATTTGTAAGGCCATATTTACGTTGTTACGTTTAGCCATTGATATTTGCTGAGGCGTTGCTTTATGCTCGTTTTTCAACACACCTAAACGCCATACTAATAATTGCGCTTTGGTAATTTCGGTAATCATTTCAGCTAATTTTTTTTGTGTTAATTGGAAACCACCAATTGGTCTGCCAAACTGAACACGCTCTTTACTATAACGTAAAGCACTATCGTAACAATCTAAAGCGGCACCAATAACACCCCAAGCTATACCGTAACGGGCAGAATTTAAACAACCCAAAGGCCCTTTTAAACCTTTAATGGTAGGGAATAAATTTGTTTTAGGCACTTTTACATTATCAAACACTAACTCACCGGTAGCACTTGCACGTAAACTCCATTTGCCATGTGTTTCAGGCGTTGTAAAGCCTTCCATGCCGCGTTCAACAATTAAACCGCGTATATCGCCTGCTTCATCTTTAGCCCAAACAACAGCTATATCAGCAAAAGGCGCGTTGCTAATCCACATTTTAGCGCCGTTTAGTAATACATAATCTCCTTTATCTTTAAAATTGGTAATCATTCCGTTCGGATTAGAGCCATGATCAGGCTCCGTTAATCCAAAGCAGCCCATCATATCGCCGGCAGCCAGTTTTGGTAAGAATTTGCGTTTTTGTTCTTCAGTTCCGTAAGTAAAAATAGGATACATTACCAATGAGCTTTGTACCGATGCGGTAGAACGTAAGCCACTATCGCCACGCTCAATTTCCTGCATTATAATGCCGTACGATATTTGGTCTAAACCGGCACCGCCGTATTCAGTTGGAATATATGGCCCAAATGCTCCAATTTCAGCTAAACCTTTTATCCATTGTTTTTGGAAAGTAGTGGTTTGACAAGCCTCTTCAACAATAGGAGTTACCGCTTTTTTAACCCAGGCACGGGCGGTTTCTCTAATAAGTTTATGTTCGTCAGTTAATAAATCATCTACTAAATAATAGTCGTGAAATTGAAAATTGTCTGATGCCATATTAATTTTTTTAGTGGGGCAAATATATAAATAAAACTATGCTTTTGTGCTTAGTTTATCTAAGAATATAAAAGCAAAAAGTCCGACAATTGCCGGACTTTCTACGCTTAATTAGCTTCTATTTTTGTTTATCGCCGTATAAAACAGCTTCATCAACTTCTTTAATCGCTTTATCAGCATATTCTGCCGCTTTGCTACGGTGCCCGCCAAAATCTTTAGCAGCTTTTTCTAAATGTGATTTAGCATCCATTAAATTCTTTTTAGCCGCATTTAACTCCGGATACTCTACAATTTTTACTTCAACCGTGCTTAACGATTTGCCAAAGCAAAATGCTCCGATAACTAATGCACTTAATGCAATAACTTTTACTGTTTTCATTTTTTATAGGGTTTTAAAATTTAGAGTAAATGTAAAATATTTTTTTACTTAAAAACAAGCAAAAACCAATATTTAAAATACAGTATATTTGCCCAAAATCGTTCATTCTTAAATTTTAAGAAATAATAACATTGCTATGGAAAGTAAAATAAAAATATTAGAACAAAAAATAGTTGAAGCTAAGTTAGGTGGAGGAGAGAAAAGAATTGAAGCTCAACACAAAAAAGGCAAGCTAACCGCACGCGAGCGCATACATTTTTTATTAGATGATGCCAGCTTTGAAGAAATTGGCATGTTAGTTACACACCGTAGCAACGATTTTGGTTTAGAAAAAGAAAAATATTTGGGTGATGGCGTTGTTACTGGCTATGGCACCATTAATGGGAGACTAGTATATGTTTTTTCGCAGGATTTTACGGTGTTTGGTGGCTCACTATCTGAAACACATGCCGAAAAAATTTGCAAAATAATGGATTTAGCCATGAAAAATGGCGCACCCGTTATTGGCTTAAATGATAGCGGTGGAGCACGTATACAAGAAGGTGTGGTTTCTTTAGGTGGTTATGCCGATATATTTTATCGTAATGTAAGAGCCAGTGGAGTTATTCCTCAATTATCAGCTATTATGGGTCCTTGTGCAGGTGGTGCGGTTTATTCGCCTGCCATTACCGATTTTATTTTAATGGTAGAAAACACCTCGTACATGTTTGTTACCGGCCCTAACGTGGTAAAAACGGTTACGCACGAAGAAGTTACTTCCGAAGAATTAGGCGGTGCTATGACCCACGCTACAAAAAGCGGTGTTACGCATTTTGCCTGCGCTAATGAAATTGAATGTATCAATCATTTAAAACAACTGTTAAGCTACGTTCCACAAAACTGTGAAGAAGATGCACCTTTTGTTCCTTATGAAAATAATGGAAGTGAATTAAGAAAAGAATTAAATACTATTATTCCGCAAAACGCTAACCAGCCTTACGATATACGCGAAGTTATTAGCGGCGTTACCGATACCGATAGTTTTTTAGAAGTGCATAAACATTTTGCAGAAAACATTGTTGTAGGTTTTGCACGCTTGGCTGGCAGAAGCATTGGCATTGTGGCTAACCAGCCTGCTGTGTTGGCGGGTGTGTTAGATATAAATGCAAGTACTAAAGCTGCACGCTTTGTGCGTTTTTGCGATAGCTTTAACATACCATTATTAGTATTTGAAGATGTACCGGGCTTTTTACCGGGCACCGACCAAGAGTGGAACGCCATTATAACTAATGGTGCTAAACTTTTATACGCATTTAGTGAGGCTACTGTACCGCGCATTACCGTAATTACACGCAAAGCATATGGTGGAGCTTATGATGTAATGAACAGCAAGCACATTGGTGCCGATATGAATTACGCATGGCCTTCGTCAGAAATTGCTGTGATGGGTGCCAAAGGTGCTGCCGAAATTATCTTTAAAAACGAAATTGCCACAGCTGGCGATAAAGATGGTAAATGGAAAGAAAAAGAAGCTGAGTACCAAGCTATGTTTGCAAACCCTTACCGTGCTGCAGAGCGTGGTTTTGTTGATGAAGTAATTAAACCTGAGCAAACACGCGAAAAGTTAATTAAAGCGTTTAAAATGCTGGAAAACAAAGCTGATAAATTACCTAAAAAGAAACACGGTAACATTCCTTTATAAAGGGCATTTTTCTTTGGTTTCTTCGGGTTTTTTGCGTTATTTTTACTCTAAATTATTTTTTCATGAAAAAAGTTTACACGCTGGTTTTAGCAGGAGTTTTATTTGCAAGCACTTTATCATCGCAAGTTCTAAAAAACCCATATCAATCTTTTTTTAATCAGGCCTATATCGAAAATCCTTCTATTCCAAAAGGAGTTTTAGAAGCCGTTGCTTATACACAAAGCAGATTCAACCATATTGTTCCCATTGGTGATGGTAGTTGCATGGGTTTACCACAAGCATATGGTGTTATGGGTTTAATTGCCGATGGCAAAAATTATTTTCGTAACAACTTACTTACCGTATCACAACTATCAGGTTATTCTATTGATGACATAGTTAACTCACCCGAAAAAAATATTAAAGCCTACGCAAAAGCTTATGCCAATTTATTAAGTCAGGCAATTTCTATTACCGATAAAAAATCGTTTGCTAAACATACTTGGGTGCTAACACAATTAAGCGAGTTACCTATAGATAATAATGTGGTAAATAATTTCGCACTCAATTCTCATTTATATGGTGTTTATTCTTTTTTAAATAAAGTCGAGTATCAATCAATATTTAGTTTCCCGCAACATCCCATTGATATGGAAGAAGTTTTCGGGGCAGAAAATTTAAAAATCCTTTCTTCAGAAAAAATAATTATAAATAAAGATGAGCAACACATCAATAATTCGCAAGGCAGTAATTACAAAACAAACAATCCTAATTCTGTTCAGTCGGCAGATTATGGACCTGCTTTATGGAATCCTGCTGCAACTTGTAATTATAATGTTGGTCGTAGCGGCACAGCTATTTCCGCCGTTGTTATACATGATATAGAGGGAACTTACGCTAACTGCATAGCATGGTTTCAAAACTGTTCATCAGTTGTTTCTGCACATTATGTTGTTCGTTCATCTGATGGGCAAATAACACAAATGGTTTTAGAAGCAAATAAGGCTTGGCATGTTGGTTCTGAAAATGGTTACACCATCGGCATAGAGCACGAGGGTTATGTAGCACAAACAGGTTGGTACACTTTGGCTATGTACACGCAATCTGCCGGATTAGTTAGAGATATTTGTAACAGCGGTTATGGCATTAATCCATTACGCACATACAACGGCCCTTCTTGTAGTGGTTCAACCAGTTCTTGTCAGCAGGGTACTTGTATAAAAATTAAAGGGCATCAAATGTATCCTAATCAAACTCATACAGACCCGGGTCCTAACTGGGATTGGTACACCTATTATAATTTAGTAAACAATGCACCCACAACTAATTCTGTAACAACCGCAAGCGGAACAATTTACGATTCGGGTGGACCAACGGGCAACTATCAAAATGATGAAAGAACTTTAACGCTTATTCAACCTGCCGGAGCAAACAATATTACATTAACCTTTACCAGTTTCGATTTAGAACTTAATTGGGACTATTTATACATTTATGACGGTGCTACCGTAAACGCACCGCTTATTGGGCGCTTTACAGGTAACACATTACCCGGAACTATTACATCAAGCGGCGGTTCTTTATTGTTAGATTTTAGAAGTGATTGTGCTACCACTGCTACCGGATGGGTTGCTAATTATACTAGTAATGCTACAACAGGAACCGGCGACCACACCCCTCCAACTACACAATCTGTTATAAACGGAATTTGGCAAACACATAATTTTACTGCAAACTTTACCGATGCTGATAATGTTGGTGGTAGTGGTTTAGAAAAAAGTTACTACGAGGTAATTGATTTTGACGGAACAACCTGGGCAGCCAACGCAACACATGGTTTCTTTAAAGATAATTTTGATGTAGCTATCAGTCCTGCATGGACTCAGAAAACAGGCACCTGGAGTGTAAATAACCAAGCCCTTTATCAAAGCGATACCGCAAATGGTAACACCAATATTTATGCTGCATTAACACAAAATCTTTCAAACAGATACTTGTATAATTTTGTGGCTACTATTGGTGGTGGTGCAGGTGGTGTAGGCAGAAGAGCGGGTTTTCATTTCTTTTGCGACCAGCCCGATTCATCCAACAGAAACAACAGTTATTTTGTTTGGTTTAGAGTAGATAATTCTGAAATGCAAATTTACAAAGTAACTAATAACGTTTATGGCTCTCCTGTTTATCAATCAACGGTAACCATTAACCCAAATCAATCATACGATTATAAAGTTATTTATGACAGAATTAGTGGCTTGATACGCGTATATCAAAATAATAATTTAATCGGTAGCTGGACAGATAGTAGCCCCTTAACTAATGGCGGTTACATTTCGTTTAGAAGCGGTAATGCTACACTTACGGTAGACCAATTAGATGTGTATCGCTCTCGTTTAACAACAGCAAACATTACAGTTGGTTCGGGCAATGCAAATGATATTCGTTATCAAAATACAAATCCATCAACTCCGGCAGCAAAAATAAAATCTATTTGTAGTGATAGTGCCACTAATCTTTCTGCCATTAATTCTGATGATATAAATGTTGATTGGACTCCACCACTAGCCATTGATTCTTTACGAGATGGGCTTGGTACCGACATAAATATTACCTCATCAAAAACAACTTTATCAGCTAATTGGAGCGCCTCTACCGATGTTAATTCGGGAATTGCTCAGTACTGGTATTGCATTGGCACAACACCCGGAGATAGCAATACGGTTGCCTGGACGGCCAACATGGATTCTTTAAACGTTACTACAACTGGACTAAACTTAACACAAGGGCAATGGTATTATTTTAGTGTACGTGCGCAAGATGGAGCAGGATTAATTTGCACCAAAATCTCTTCTAACGGACAAAAAGTTGATACAACAACTACGGGCATTAATCAATTTAAAATTGAAAATTTAGCGTTTAAGGTTTATCCTAACCCCGCACAAAATTCTGTTAGTATAGATTACACTTTACAACAAGATGCAACTATTAAATGGCAAATAACCGATTTAATAGGGCAAACTGTTTTACAAGATGAAACTGTTAACTCAATTGGCAGTTATACCGAGAAGTTAGACCTCACATCTTTAAGTCAAGGTTTGTATTTGCTTCATGTTACCATAGACGGACAACAAAAAACTATCAAGCTAATTAAAGAAGGAAATTAATCTTTTGGTTTTGGAGGTGGCGGACCACCCGGTCTTGCCATTCTTCTTAGCACCTCTTGTATAATTTCATCAAAGGTTGCTTTTTGCTTGTCATTGCAAAGCTTACGCACTTCTTTAAAATGATTAAAGGTTACCAATTCAATTTGTGTTTGGTTATTAGCAATAGCACGAGCTAACTCATTTACCTTAGCAGTATCTTGTTTTTCATTTTTTAAATTATCAAAAAATAAATGGTGTATTTCTTTACTGATTTCTCTTAAAGAATCTACAAAATGATGATGTGCTTCTTTTAATTTTTCAAATTCTGCTTTTTGTTGCTCAGTAAATTTTAACTGCTCTAATAGAAAATTTGCTGCTCCTTCTCTATGAGGTGGTCGATGCATTTCATCAGGCGATGGTTTGCTTTGCGTCAACCAAATACTTATCAAAAGACAAATATTTAATACAGCAAGTAACAGCACTGCCCATTTCCAAAATTTTAATTGGTTATTGTTTTGCATGCAACTAATAATTAGAGGTTTGTACTAAGCCCATTTCTTTAGATAAAGCCTGATACCCAATTTCTTTTTGATGACTTGGTTTATTCTTTAACATGTAGGTAAACGAAATAAGATTAACCGTAATAACCAAGCTTGCAGCCAACGCCCATCCTTTCGAAAAGGATTTTGCCTGCACCTCATCCCTCCTACTTAACTCAATTTTATGCGCAATTTTTTCAAACAAAAACGGATTAGCCTCCACAGGTTTCATTCCTTTGGTGCTTTGCATTACTTCGTTTATCCAGTTTTCTTTTTCCATTTGTTTTGTATTTAGACGTTCAATTTCCTTAATTCCTTCTCTCAGGATATATTTTTTCCAGATCCTTCCTTAAATTGGCTTTTGCCCGCTGTAAAAGTGATTCTATAGCTTTTACCGAGCTTTGCATAATCTCCGCAATTTCCTTTTGAGGCAGTTCTTCTATATGCCAAAGTATAAATGCTGTTTTTTGATTTTCGGGTAAACCCTCAATGGCTTTAAATAAAAAACTTGCTTTTTCTTTTTTTTCTATTTCAATGCCGGGGTGGTCAAAATGAGAAATTTCAGTCAACTCTTCTCCCGATTCTGGATGAAATAAACTAGTTAAGAAACCAAAGCGCTTTTGTCTTTTTTTAGCACGCAAGTGGTCTAGACATTTATTAACTGTTATCCTATATATCCAGGTAGATATAGTTGATTGCTCTTTAAATTTCGATAGAGACTGGTATACTTCAATAAAAACATCTTGCGTTATATCTTCGGCTTCTTCGCGATGTTGTAAAAAATTAATGGCCGTGTTAAACACCAATCGTTTGTAGGTTTCTACAAGCTGTTGTAAGTTATATTCATTGGGTTTATTTTGCACAAAAAACTATCACAAACAAAAAAGCGAGCATTAAGCTCGCTTTTCATTGTATTTTTAAAGTTTATGCCTTTGCTTTAACTGAGGCAATTTTTGCTTTAATATTTTCAGTTGTTAATGAGTCTGGTCTTTCAATTGGATGACCTAAAGCTCTGTCCCAAACTAAACTTGCCATTACACCTAATGCGCGAGATACACCAAACAACACAGTATAAAAATCATACTCATGTATGCCGTAGTGCGCTAACAATGCACCTGAGTGTGCATCTACGTTAGGCCAAGGGTTTTTAATTTTTCCGGTAGATTCTAATATCGGAGGAGCTACTTCGTAAATCATTTGTACAATCTCACAAATATCATCGTGTTTAATGTAGTTTTTATAAAAATCTTGCTGTGCTGTGAAGCGAGGATCTGTTTTACGTAATACGGCATGTCCGTAACCCGGTACAACTTTTCCTTCAGCTAAAGTTTTCTTAATATAATCAGCAATTTGTTCTTTAGTTGGCAAACCGCCACCTAAATTTTCTTTCAACTCCATAATCCAGTTTAAAACCTCCTGATTAGCTAAACCGTGTAAAGGGCCTGCTAAACCTGTCATACCCGAACAGAAAGAAAGATAAGGGTCACTTAAAGCACTACCTACTAAGTGTGTAGCATGTGCTGATACGTTTCCGCCTTCATGATCAGCATGGATAGTCATATATAAACGAAATAAACGTCTTACATCTAAATCTTCAAAGCCCATCATGTGTGCTAAGTTTGCTGCCCAATCTAATTTATGATCAGGCTCAATATGTACATTGTTTTTATATTTACGACGATAGATATAGGCTGCAATACGAGGAAGGCGAGCAATTAAATTCATGGCATCTTCGTACACATAATCCCAATAATCTTTTTTGTTGATACCTTTTGCATAAGCTTTAGCAAATACAGACTCTGTTTGCAAAGCCAAAATAGCTGAACAATATTGAGTCATTGGGTGCGAATCAACAGGTAGAGCATCAATTACATCAAAAACGTGCTTAGGAACCACGCTGCGCTTTTGCCACTCGTTGGTAATAAAAGTAACATCATCGTTAGTTGGCAATTCGCCTACTAACATTAAATGGAAAATGCCTTCCGGTAATGGCTCAGTACCACCCGGTGCTTTTGGTAATTGTTTGCGTAATTCTGGTATCGAATATCCACGAAAGCGAATGCCTTCTTCCGGATCTAATTTTGAAGTTTCGGTAACCATGCCTTTCATGCCCTTCATGCCTTGATACACCTGAGCTACGGTAAATTCACCAAGCACTAAATCGCCATTGGTTTTAATAATCTCTTTTATCTCTGCTGCAAGCGGAGCAGCCTTACTTTGAAACTTTTCTTTTAACTTATCCATGATATCTGCTATTTTAAAGAAGCATATAAATTTAATAGGTTTTTGTTTACAATGTGTTATTTAATCGAAATTAATTTGTTAACCTATCTAAATTAAGTCAATAAAAAAGCCGCTCCAATTGCTTGAAGCGGCTTTCAATTTTAGTTAGTTAAATTATTCGATGATAATTTTCTTAACTGTTTTATTGTTTTTACCATCCGTAATGTTTGCATAGTAAACACCTTTTGATAAGTGCGATAAATCGCAGCTTAACACAGCATTTGTTATGTTATTTTCTGATTTAGTATAAACAACCTGACCTAACATATTTATAATAGTAAAGTTTAAGTTAGCAGCTTCCGTTAAATTAACTGCAAAGTTAAATTGACCGTTATTAGGGTTAGGGAATAAATTAATTGCACTTCCTAATTCATTATGCTGAATATCTGTTGTACCAGTAGGACAAACAATTGGTAATATAGCAAACGAAACGCCGTTTGTGAAGCCCCAATCTGCCTGAGCGCTAGCCCAAGTTCCAGGAGACGGTGTATTTAATTCCCAAGCAGTATTTGTAGTTTGAAGAGAACCTGCGGTATTTTGGAAAACAACTAAAGTATCCGCAGCTACTGCCGGAATATTTAAACTTGCAAAAAAGCCACCTGTAGGTGTAGTTATTGGGGTAGCGAATGTAAATGTATAAGGAACTATTAATGCCGTAGAGAAGCCTAAAGAAGGGTTTCCGCAATACTTGACACCTGTGGTTGGAGTACTTGCCACAATAGTAGCTAAGGATGCCGTTGCAGTACCTACAGCGGCACCTGTTGGCCCGCCACTACTAGTTCCTCCTAATATATTTACAGTTACAGTACCTGTTCCATGTGTCCCTGCTGTTCCATTTTTATAAAACAAACAAATCACACTCTTAATTTGCGTATTTGCTAAGTTGGTAGCATCGTAATATGAGGCTTTAGCTAAATCCCCATACTTATTAGTACCGCTTATATAGCCAGAATCTGCAACCGGCATACCTAAATGGTATACAGTTAACGTATCGCTGGTTAAAAAGTTTGATAAAGTATCACAAGCAGTTAAAGCACATGATGTTGCAGTTATTGTATGAGATATAGAATTACTACCTGCTGTGTTAGCTACAGTTTCTGTAATTGTATAAGTACCAATACTTGGAAAGTTAATAGTTGGACTAGCTGTATTTGTACTTGTAATAACCACACCTGTGCTAGGGTTAGATGTCCAGGTATAAGTAGCCGGTGAATTTATTGAAGCATCTGTGAATTGATTAGCCTCACCTATACATATTTTTGTAGGAAATGTAAATGCCGCAGTTGGAGCTACTGCTGTTACACCCGAACACACGTTAGCAGCATTAGCAGCAGGGCCTTTTCTGTTTGGAGAATTGGCCAAAGCTGTTTGCATACGGATAGCCTGGTCGTTTGTAAACATACACATATAAACATCATCCGAATAATCCATAAAATTCATGTACATAATGCCATCACCTAAATCGCTGTTGTAAGCGCCTGTTGCCGTACAATTATTAGTTGCAGTATATGGATATACCCAACTTGTGTTACCTGTGCCAGAGCCATAATAAGTTGCAGCCCCTTCAGGTGGAGTATCATTGCAATAATCAGTAGCACATGAACCATCACCCCAAGTGTGACGTAAGCCTAAATAGTGGCCAGACTCATGCGTAATAGTACGACCATAGCAATAAGTTGGATCGTAAGTACCAGCAGCATAAATAGTTTTTGAACCGCAAACTTTTGTCCAAAACCAGCAACCATCTGTTGTGGTTGTTCCATAAGGTGCAGAAAGACCTGTTAAAGTACTGCTTGCAGGAAAAGTTGAATAACCTAATAAACCAACACTTGCATTTTCATCAGTTAACCAAACGTTAAAATATTTGGTAACATCCCAAATAGTACCCGGTTTAATAGTACCATCAATATAGTTTTGAAAAGTTGTTGTAGAGTTATATGCAGTTCCGTTCGGATTAGCCCAACCTTTAGTTGTATAATTCACCCTATCTATACCGGGCTCTGCTAAAGCGTTTCCATTTGGGTCTTTTGTAGCCATACAAAATGTAATGCCGCAGTTTGGTACAATTACACCTGCTGTTGTATTATCAGGAGCCGGTAAGCTATTCCCGTGTGCGTAATCGTAAAAAGGACCATGACCGCCACTTGTTAAAGCCGTATAGGTGCTAACATAAGCTCCAGTTCCGCCATAATCGGCATTAAGAACCTGTGTTTGTGAATTAATTTGTGCCTGAGCAATATTAGGGTAAGTTCCTTCTGCCTGGCCACCGTGAATAACGTGATAAATAATAGGTATAGTATAAGTAGTTGCAGCAACTTTACCATTTGCAATATCGGCAGCATGTGCTTGTACATAGGCTTCTACTTGTTGATTAAATTCAGCATCCCATGTTTCTGAAGGTTTTGCTGTTCCGCAACGGTTATATTTAGTGCCCCCGCCGCTGTTATTAGTTGGAATTAATGTAGTAGCAGAAAAAGTACTTTTTTTAGAAACGCTTCCCTTCTTATTTGTTCCTTGCGCCATTACACCTGCCGAAAGCAAGGCAAGAGCCGCTGTTGTTAATAATGTTTTTTTCATTTGTTTTTAGTTAGTGGTTTGATTACTGCAATTGTATAAAATAGTTTATCTAAAAGCAAATTATTCTATCAAAAAAAGACGAATGAAGCTTTTTAACATAGCAATAAAAAGCCGCTTCAATTGCTTGAAGCGGCTTTCTGTATTTAATTAACTAAATACTAAATTAATTATTCAATAATAATTTTTTTAACGGTTTTATTGTTTTTGCTATCAGTAATATTTGCATAATAAACACCTTTTGCCAAGTGCGATAAATCGCAGCTTAACACAGCATTCATTATGTTATTTTCTGATTTAGTATAAACAATTTGACCTAACATGTTTACAATTGTAAAGTTTAAGTTAGTTGCTTCAGGTAAAGTAACAGCAAAATTAAACTGCCCGTTATTTGGGTTAGGGAACAAATTAATGTTATTTCCTAAGTGATTTTGCTCAATGCCCACAGTTGGGCAAACAATTGGAATTATACCAAAAGATAAATTAAGGCTAAATACACTTGTATTATACCAAGTAGCACCATATTGCACACAAGCTGTTGCTGCAGTAGTAACATGCCCTGTATTAGAAAACAGAACAGCTGTATCTGACGCAACTGTAGGCAATGATAATGTTAACGCAAATGTACTAGGCACCGGTATAGCCGAAGAGAACATAACAGGATAAGCTTTCATAATACCTGTAAAATCATACATTTGGTTTCCGGCATAATCAGGGCCTACTGTATTTGGAGACGACATTACAGAAGATAAACTTAGTGTTTGTGTAGCCGCCGCAGTTGCATTTGGTATAATGCCAGATGTACCGGTAGTTGTACCAGTCATTTTTAAAGTTAAAGTACTTGTTCCTTTTGTACCAAGGTTATTAGTAGCATCTGAATAAAATAATAATATGGCACCTTTAACTGATGTATTTGAAGGGAAAGTTGCTTGAGCAAATGTTTCACCTATTGTTTTTGAGCTTAAAGTAGAAGGGGGAGTAGCAGTTGATGTTGCAACCGAACCATTACCAGCAATATAACCAGTATATCCGGTATATATAGTTAAAGTATCTGCAGCAACTATGTTTCCTAATGTATCGCAACTAGATATAGTACATGATGTTACAGTAACTGTATGTGATGCTGAGTTGCTACCCGCTGTATTAGTAACACTTTGCGTAATTGTATAAGTACCCGCCGCTGCAAATGTAATGCTAGGATTAGCAGAGTTAACAGTTGTTATAGTAACACCGGTGCTTGGAGCAGAAGACCAGGTATAAGTAGCCGCAGGTCCTGTTGAAGCATCAGAAAAAGCTGCTGCAACGTTTGCACAAATAGAAGAAGGGAATGTAAAACCAGCCACGGGAGTAACTGTAGCAGAACCCGTACATAAGTTAGCAGATGATGCTGTTAAGCCACTACGATATGGAGAGTTTGTTAAAGCTGTTTGCATGCGAATTGCTTGGTCGTTTGTAAACATATACATAGCTACATCATCTGTATAATCCATAATATTCATAAACATATCACCATTGGTATTTGTTTGTCCACCAAAAGTACAAGTATTCGGTTGAGAAGGATAAGTTGGTGTTCCATAATAACAACCAGCCGGAGGACCTGCGGTTCCTTGTTCCGGAGGAGTATCATTGCAATAATCTGTTGCACCACACTGACCGTTGTCTCCCCAAGGGTGACGTAAGCCTAAATAGTGACCACACTCATGACAAATAGTACGACCATAGCAATAAGTTGGGTCGTAAGTTCCAGTTGGATAAATATTTTTTGAACCGCACACTTTGGTCCAAAACCAGCAACCATCTGTAGTAGTAGTTCCATAAGGTGCAGAAAGACCTGTTAAAGTACTGCTTGGAGGAAATGTTGAGTAACCTAAAAGACCAACATTCGCATTTTCGTCGGTTAACCAAACGTTAAAATATTTAGTATTATCCCAAATTGTGCCCGGTTTAATAGTACCATCTATATAAGCTTGAAATGTTGTTGTTGTATTATAAATAGTTGAATCAGGATTTTTCCATCCTTTAGTTCTAAAGTTTACCCTATCAATCCCTGGCTCCGCTAAAGTATTTCCATTAGGATCTTTTGTAGCAGCACAAAATGTAATGCCTGTATTAGCAATAGCTACACGACCACTACCATCTTTACTGGCTGCAGATACGCTATTTGTAGCAGCTGCAGCATACGCTTGAAAAGCAGTTGCAGGATATGTGCTTGTATTAAATCCTGTTCCACCATAATCCTGATTTAAAACAGTAATTTGTGAAGCTACCTGTAATTTATTAATGTTTGGGTAGGTGCCTTCTGCCTGACCACCATGTATGATATGGAATATAATTGGAATAGTAAAAGTAGTAGCTGTTGTTCTGCCATTTAGCATATCATTTTCAAGTTTAGCTTTATATGCTTCAACCTGCTGGTTAAACTCATTATCCCATTGCGCTGAAGGCGCCACAGTTCCACAACGATTAGTTATTTTCATTCCTCCGTTAAGCACAGGATTTCCAGTTTGAGCATTAACCAGTATCTTTGCTTTTTTAACCTGTTTCCCTAAATTCAGGGAACCCTGAGCCATTACACCTGCTGAAAGCAAAGCAATAGCCGTTGTTGTTAGTAGTGTTTTTTTCATTTGTTTTTTGTTAGTGATTTGATTACTACAATTGTATAAAATAGTTTATTTAAAAGCAAATTTTTATAAAGAAAACAAGCAAATTGGCGTTTTTTTTAACGCTAAAATCGACAAAGCGTCGATTTTTTACGATTTAAGGAAAACAAAACAGCCAACTATAGAAGTTGGCCGTTTTTTAGTAAAAATATTATCTACTATTTATTAATGTTTTGACTTAATATTTGCACCTAAAAATTCTCTATTCATGCGTGCAATATTTTCTAACGAAATTCCTTTAGGGCATTCTATTTCGCAAGCACCGGTTACGCTGCATGCACCAAAACCTTCATCATCCATTTGGCCTACCATGCTAAGTACACGTGCTTCTTTTTCAATTTGCCCTTGTGGTAACAAGGCTAATTGAGAAACTTTTGCCGATACAAATAACATAGCCGAACCATTTTTGCAAGTAGCTACACAAGCACCACAACCAATGCAAGCTGCTGCATTAAATGCATCATCGGCATCGTCTTTATTAATTAAAATATTATTAGCATCTTTTGCATTACCCGTGTTTACTGACACGAAACCACCTGCTGCAATAACTCTATCAAAAGCACTTCTATCAACTGCTAAATCTTTCACAATAGGGAAAGCCGTACTGCGCCACGGTTCAACCACAATAGTATCACCATCCTTAAAACTACGCATGTGTAACTGACAAGTTGTAACTCCTTTTACAGGCCCGTGTGGACGGCCATTAATAAACATACTACACATGCCACAAATGCCCTCGCGGCAATCGTGATCAAATGCAATAGGGTCTTTTCCTTCTGTTATCAGTTGCTCGTTAAGCACATCAAACATTTCTAAAAAACTCATGTCAGGCGAAATGCCTTTTACCTGATATGTTTCTAAAGCGCCTTTAGCGTCTTTGTTTTTTTGTTTCCAAACCTTTAAGGTCAAATTCATGTTTCCGTGACTCATAGCTTTTTATTTATATGAACGTGCAGCAATTTTTATATTCTCAAATATCAATTCTTCTTTATGCAATTCCCAAGCGTTGTTTCCTTTATTTTCCCAAGCAGCAACGTAAGCAAAATTATCATCGTCGCGTTTTGCTTCTCCTTCTTCAGTTTGGTACTCTTCCCGGAAATGCCCGCCACAACTTTCGTTACGGTTTAATGCATCCATACACATTAACTCGCCAAGTTCTAAGAAATCGGCCACACGGCCTGCTTTTTCTAATTCAGGATTAAATTCGTTAGCCTCACCGGTAACGCGTACATCTTTCCAAAAATCTTCGCGTAGTTTTTTAATTTCTTCTATCGCTTGTTTTAAACCTGCGGCGTTACGTGCCATTCCGCACTTATCCCACATAATTTTACCCAATTGTTTATGAAAATGATCTACAGATTTTGTTCCTTTAATCGTCATCAGTTTATTGATACGCTCTTGTACTTCCGCTTCTGCTTTTACAAAAGCTTCGTGGTCGGTAGCAATTGCTTTGGTACGAATTTCTTCCGATAAATAATCTCCGATAGTATATGGTATAACAAAATAACCATCAGCTAAACCTTGCATTAAAGCAGATGCTCCAAGGCGGTTAGCTCCGTGGTCAGAGAAGTTAGCTTCTCCTAAAGCGTATAAGCCCGGTACAGTAGTCATCAAATTATAATCAACCCAAAGGCCACCCATAGTGTAATGCACTGCAGGGTAAATGCGCATAGGAATTTCATATGGATCTTCGCCTGTTATTTGTTTGTACATATCAAACAGGTTACCATATTTCTCCTTCACTACAGCCATACCCAGCTCACGTATTTTTTCTTTAGTAGGGTTGTGTATGTTTTGTTTATTGGCTTCAATTTGTCCATAGCGCATCATGTTAGCTGAGAAATCTAAATACACGGCTAGTTTACTTGCGCCAACACCAAAACCTGCATCGCAACGCTCTTTGGCTGCACGTGATGCCACATCGCGTGGCACCAGGTTACCAAAGGCAGGATAACGACGCTCTAAATAATAATCTCTTTCTTCTTCCGGAATTTCGCTTGGCTTGCGAGTATCACCTGCTTTTTTAGGAACCCAAATACGTCCGTCGTTACGAAGTGATTCGGACATCAATGTTAATTTTGACTGATGGTCGCCACTAACAGGAATACAAGTTGGGTGAATTTGTGTGTAGCATGGGTTACCAAAAAAGGCTCCTTTTTTATGTGCTTTCCAAGCAGCAGTAACGTTACTTCCCATTGCGTTGGTAGAAAGATAAAATACGTTTCCGTATCCTCCTGATGCAATTAAAACTGCATGCCCAAAATGTCTCTCTAATTTTCCTGTAATTAAATCTCTGGCAATAATGCCTCGGCATTTACCATCAATGTTTACCACATCTAACATTTCATGACGGGCATATAATTTAACAGCACCCATTCCAACTTGGCGTTGTAAGGCACTATAGGCTCCTAATAATAATTGTTGTCCGGTTTGCCCGGCTGCATAAAATGTACGTTGTACCTGTGTACCACCAAACGAACGGTTACTTAACACTCCGCCATATTCGCGGGCAAATGGTACACCTTGCGCTACACATTGGTCAATGATGTTACCTGAAACCTCAGCTAAACGATGAACATTTCCTTCTCGGGCACGATAATCGCCACCTTTAATAGTGTCATAAAATAAACGATAAACGCTATCACCATCATTTTGATAATTTTTTGCGGCATTTATACCACCTTGTGCAGCAATTGAGTGTGCACGACGAGGAGAATCTTGAAAACAAAATACTTTTACTTTATATCCCATCTCGGCTAACGAAGCTGCCGCTGATGCACCTGCTAAGCCAGAACCTACAATGATAACCTCTAGGCTACGTTTGTTAGCCGGGTTAACTAAGTGAACGGTAGAGCGGTATTTGCTCCATTTTTGGTCTATCTCTCCTTTTGGGACTTTAGCGTCTAATTTTGGTGAAGTTGCCATATATAAAACTTTTAAATTCTTAAATTATTTAATGATTCCTAAATACACTGTTATTGGCATAGCTGCGAACAACAAACAAACAGTAATAGAAAAAATTGCCCCTGTTTTTTTTAATAATGGCGTATATTTTTTATTATTTAAACCTACTGTTTGAAAAGCCGATGGAAAGCCATGCAACAAGTGGTAGCAAAGCGAAATGATGCCCAATAAATAAATGGTTACCACATACTCTTTTGAGAAAATTTCTTTCATATGCTCAAAGGTGTTTTCAGGCTGTCCAGTAAAAACAGCTACTTTGGTTGGAACCCAAAAGTGAGCCCAGTGAATTACAAAAAACATTAATAATAACGAGCCTAAAACACCCATGCTGCGGCTGTACCATTTACTGTTAGCAGCGCCATTAGTTACTGCATATTTTACAGGACGGGCTTTTTGGTTTTTTAAAGTAAGTAATAAAGCTTGTATCATGTGCGTAAAAATGCCTGCAAACAATACAACTTCCATAACTCGTATAAAAAAGTTATGTGCCATAAAATCTGCAACCTGGTTAAAAAGCACACCGCCATCGTTTGCAAAAATGCAGGCATTACAGCCAACATGCACTATTAAAAAGGTTATCAGGAATAAACCCGTTATACCCATTACTAATTTTCTACCTAAACTTGATTGAAGGAAATTTTCTTTGCTCATAATTAAAAGACATTTTAACGAGGGCGAATTTACACACCCAAAGCCGTAATATCAAACCTTAAATATGAACAGGTTAATTTATAATGTTTCTAAATAAAGATTTTGTAAAAAACGTTTTCAATTCGTAATTTTTTACCTTTGAAACCGACAAATCTCATGTATGAAAAAATTATTGTTTAAAATTGCTTTGTTCGTCCTTGTGCTGAGCAATGTAAATGCATTTGCGCAAGAACCCAATCCGGTAAAATTTAAAATCGAATCTAAAAAAGTATCAGTTACCGAATACGATATTATTTTTAATGCCACTATTGAAAAAGACTGGCATATATACTCTATCAATCAAACAGGTGACGGCCCTAACCCTACCAGAATTGAATTAAACAAATCTGCCGATTACGAACTCGTTGGTAAATTAAAAGAAAGTAAGCCCATTCAGGAAATGGATAAGGTGTTTGATATGCAGGTAGCTTATTTTAAAACCAAAGCCACTTTTACCCAACGCATCAAAATAAAAACTGATAAAACATTTGCGGTAACAGGTAAGTACGAATTTCAGACCTGCACGGATGAAATGTGCACTTTTCCACCTGCTAAAAAGTTTTCACTTAGTATAGAACAAGCAGCAACTTCATCAGTTGAAAAAACAGCTGTAGATACAAGTACAAAAACAACAAACACTCTAACAAAAGATACTGTAAAAGTACAAGCATCAACCGAAGTTAAAACACCGGTAGTAGAAACTAAAACAACCGAAAAAACCGAAAGCGAAACAAAAACACCTTGGTGGTTAATTTTTTTAAAGGGCATTGGTTTTGGTTTAGCTGCATTAATTACCCCTTGCGTGTTCCCTATGATACCAATGAATGTAAGTTTTTTTTTAAAGCGTAATAAAAAACGCAGTGGTGCTATTAAAGAGGCTTTATTTTTTATGCTTAGTATTATTATTATTTATACCGCATTAGGTTTGTTAATTACTGCCGTGTTTGGCGAAACCGCTTTAAACGCTATAGCATCAAGCGCTACTTTTAATATTTTCTTTTTTATCATGCTTATTATTTTCGGCATCAGCTTTCTAGGTGCGTTTGAAATTGTGTTACCTAACTCATGGCTCAATAAAATAGATTCGCAAAGTGACAGAGGTGGTTTTATAGGCATATTTTTTATGGCAACAACTTTATCACTGGTGTCATTTTCGTGTACAGGTATTTTTATCGGTAATTTAATTCCCTTAGTAAGTAACTCCCCTACCGGACCATTTTTTGGTTTTTTAGGTTTCGGTTTTGGTTTTGCATTGCCATTTGGATTGTTTGCTATTGTACCAAGCTGGTTACAAAGCATGCCAAAATCGGGTGGCTGGTTAAACACCGTTAAAGTTACCTTAGGTTTATTGGAGTTAGCCTTGGCTTTAAAATTTGCATCGAACGCAGATTTGGTATACGACATGCATATTTTAACTCGCGAAGTATTTCTTACTTTATGGATTGTGCTTTTTGGTTTAACCGGCATTTATTTAATGGGCTGGTTTAAATTAAGTCATGATACCGAAGCGGCATTTTTAACTATACCGCGTTTATTTTTTGCCATACTTGCTTTTGGATTTACAGTTTACATGGTTCCGGGTTTATGGGGTGCGCCTTTAAAATTATTAAGCGGCGTTATTCCACCAACCACTTATGCCGAGTGGAAACCACAAACGGCGGCGGTTGTCCAATCATCTAATCAAAACGGCTCATCTGCTTTAGCTGCAAAAATGATTGATGGTCCGGATGGATTAAAAGTTTTTCATAATGATTATGAAAGTGCACTAGCTTACGCCAAGGAAGCTCATAAACCTTTAATGATAGATTTTACAGGGCATGCTTGCGCTAATTGTCGTAAGATGGAAGATAACGTTTGGGTTGAACCTGAAATAAGAAACATATTGGCTAACGATTTAGTTATTGTTTCTTTATTTGTTGATGACAGAAAAGAATTGGCTAAAGCCGAGCAAAAAGATGTGCAATGGGGTGAAGATAAAGTAACACTTGAAACCGAAGGAATGAAATGGGGCTTTATGCAACTAAGCAAATACAAAATTAGTTCGCAGCCCTATTATGTAATTGTAAACGATGATGAAAGTTTATTAAGCAACAGCGGCATAGGCTACGATACAGGAAAAGATTTACCGGTTTTTAAAACTTGGTTAAGTAATTCTATTTTAAAATATAAAGAAAAGCATCCTTAATAAACCATGTTAGAAAAGCCAAAAAGCGAGTGGACACAATTGCAAGAAACACTTGCTGAAAAATTTGGCATGGAGCCCGATTTACATGCTATTATTTTTTTAGTGGGCGTACAAGAGCTTGGCATGGGCTACAAAAAATTTAAGAAAGATGAAAAAGTGAACATTATGCACATTGCCATTTGCACCTTACTAGAACCTTATGGTTATTACGAGTTTGAAGGGCGTGATGCGGATGGATGGCCTCATTTTAAAACTAAAGAACAATTACCTTTTTTAAAAGCTGCCGAGCAAAACAACCTGATGATAAAAGCTGTATTAGAATATTTTAAAAAGAACGATATACTTACTTAAAAAAATTTCTTCTTACCAAGCTACTTGTTTTTTGTTAGTTTATTTAAACTACTCTCAATATATTTTTCAGGTGTAATTAA
>Ga0207160_1006_pt1 | contig 91367 bp, 79 predicted proteins | sample Alteio_BWMinHeat_21_FD_153510 | JGI IMG/M metagenome (GOLD analysis project Ga0207160, IMG submission 153510) | Enriched cells from forest soil in Barre Woods Harvard Forest LTER site, Petersham, Massachusetts, United States -... | ecosystem: Environmental > Terrestrial > Soil > Temperate forest >... | reverse complement strand
TGGAAACACGGTTAGAAATATTACGGCATCTGCCGAGGCAGGCATCGACCCAAATGAACCGTTCGATGTTTCTCCGTATGCTTATGCTTTGTTCAACTATTTTTTACGTAAACCATTTTGCCAGGAGCTAGGCAGGAAAATAAAAATTGCTTTTTCGAACAACGAAAAAGATACGGCTTTTACTTATATACACGATTTGGGTTTTATTCCTAAAATTGAAAACAATCAAAGAGGGTTTAAAATATTGATTGGTGGAGGATTGGGAGCGCAACCTTTTTTGGCACAAACTGCTTTTGAATTTTTACATGAAGACAAAATAATTTCGTTTGTGGAAGCTAGTTTGCGCGTGTTTGACCGACATGGTGAAAGAGCCAGCAGACATAAAGCACGCTTAAAATATCTCATTAATAAAATTGGGGTGGAAGCATTTTTAAACTTTGTAAAGGAAGAGCAAAAGGCTTTATTGGTTAAGGAATTTAAAATTGACACAACGGTTAAGTTGAAACCTACCACACTGCGTTCTACTCAAAAAAAAGAAACAGCTATTGTAAACGAAGAAAAATATTTCAGATGGAAAAGCACAAACATATTTAAACAAAAACAAACTGGTTTATTTGGTGTTTATATTAAAATTCAGTTAGGAAATATTTCAAGTACTGATTCCAGAAAGTTAACCGAAGTTGTAAAAAAGTATGCTGATACTGAAGATATACGTATAACTATTAATCAAGGTTTTTTATTAAGGAATATTTATGAAAACGATTTACCTTTTATCTATAACGAACTTGATGAAATTAAATTAGCAATACCAGGCTTTGATTCCGTTGGAGATATAACATCTTGCCCAGGAACTGATACTTGTAATTTGGCTATTTCAAATAGCACCCATATTTCGGTTGCTTTAGAAGAAATTATTTATAATGAATTTCCTGATTTAGTTTACAACCACGATATAAAAATTAAAATAAGTGGTTGCATGAATTCTTGTGGGCAACATGGCTTAGCACAAATAGGCTTTCATGGTAGTTCGTTTAAAGTAGGCGCCAATGTAGTACCAGCATTACAGGTTTTGTTAGGTGGTGGAACTCTTGGTAATGGTGAAGGAAGAATATCCGATAAAGTAATTAAGGTTGCCAGCAAACGCGGTCCGGATGTGTTGCGTGTGTTATTTAATGATTTTGAGAAAAATGCGGTTGAAGGTGAGTATTTTAATAGTTACTATGATAAACAAGGCAAAGATTATTTCTACCAGTTATTAAAACCCTTAGCCGATAACTCTACTTTAAAAAATGAAGACTATATAGATTGGGGACAAGATGAAAAATTTGCTACGGCAATTGGAGTGGGAGAATGTGCCGGTGTAGTAATTGATTTGGTAGCAACCTTGTTTTTTGAGGCTGAAGAAAAACTTGCCTTTGCTGCTGAAGCCTTTGAAGATGAGGGATATGGAGATAGCATTTATTATAGTTATGCAGCTTTAATCAACGCAGCTAAGGCATTATTACTGGATAACCAAATTCATGTAAACACGCAACACGGTGTAATTGCAGATTTTGATAAATTATTTGAAACGGATAAACCATTTAGCTATAACACCACATTTAAAGAATTGGTTTTACAGATAAACAAAAATGAACCATCGAAAGAATTTGCAGAAATTTATTTCTCGCAAGCTGGTCAATTTGTAAATGAGGTAAAGCAATATAGAATAAAATCCAATAAAGAAGAAGGAATAGAAACTTTAAATTAAAATGAAAAAATACTACCCATATATAAAATTTGATGGTTGTTGTTGTGCTATGATAATGATATAACTGTATTTGATGTTTCGGCAAATGCAGTTTATTCCTAAGCCGAAACAATTCAAAAAAATAAATTAAATACAGTTATAAAAATGAAAACAGAAAAATATCCAAAACTAACTATAGCCGGTGCGGGCCCTGGCGATATAGAGCTAGTAACCATAAAAACTATAAAAGCATTGCAACAGGCCGATGTTGTTTTATATGATGCTTTAGTTAATAAAGAGCTTTTAAAATATGTACCCCTTGATGCGCTGGTGATTTATGTGGGAAAAAGAAATAAATATCATACTTACACCCAAGAACAAATTAATACGCTAATAGTAGATTTAGCCTTTACTCGTGGTCATGTAGTACGTTTAAAAGGCGGAGACCCATTTGTATTTGGCCGTGGGCAAGAAGAAAAAAAATATGCTGAGGCTTTTAATATAGAAACCGTTGTATTGCCGGGTATATCAAGCTCAATTGGTGTTCCGGCACTAAACGGAATTCCGGTTACACATCGTGGTGTGAGTGAAAGTTTTTGGGTGATAACTGGCACTACTAAAGAAAACAAATTATCGAAGGATGTTTTAGTATCCGCCAAAACAAATGCAACCGTAGTTATTTTAATGGGGCTTGCTAAGCTGAAAGAAATTACAGAAGTGTTTAAAGCAGCAGATAAAGAAGATACAGCTATTGCCATAATTCAAAATGGTTCATTACCGAATCAGGCAATTGCTTTTGGAACGATCGGGACTATTGTTGAGATAGCCGAACATGAAAATATAAAAGCACCTGCTGTAATAGTTATTGGCGATGTAGTAAAGCAACACGATGATTTTCCTGTGGCTCTATCTAACCTAAATTATTTGTTTAATTAAATTAATTCGTAAAAAAATTGAAACAAAAAAATGACATGAAAAACATTAAATTTATCTATATAGGTATAACATCTTTATTTATTAATAGAAGTGCATTATCACAAACTCAAATAGATTCAACAAAAAAAATAACAAAGCCTCTAATTTCTAATGATGGCATAAAGGTAAATTTTAGTGAAGATGGCAGCACTTGGGCTAAAATTAATTTTGCCGCCCAGTTGTGGGCTATAGACAATCACAACAACCCCGGTTCAACCGTAAATGGCGTAGCCGATAATAATTCTTATCAGGTGGCATTGCGCCGTGTTCGATTAAGGATTCAAGCACAGGTTACAAACAAAGTTTTTATTTACGGTCAAATTGCCTCGGATGGTATCAACAGTTTAACGGGAGGCAGGAGCGTGCCATTGCAATTTATAGACATGACAGTTGAATATAAACTGTTAGGTAAATATTTGAGTCTTGGTGGTGGTTTATCAGCTTGGGCAGGCCCTTCAAGATACTCAACCTCTAGCACGCCATCTATCTTAGGGTTAGATATACCTTCGTATCAGCAAGCAACGTCTAATGTAACAGATAATACCGCCCGTACGCCTGGGTTATATGCCAAAGGTAAATTGGGTAAATTAGATTATCGGGTGGCAGTTAACATTCCGTATCCAACTACCACTACTACTGCATGGACTAATACATTAACAGTAGCTTCAACTACAGTTAATCCGCAATTTAATGCTTCTACATTTGCCACAAATAAAATTCAGCCACAGGTGCAAGGTTATTTTATGTATCAGTTTTTAAATCAAGAATCTAATTTAACGCCAAACACGGTAGGTTCTTATTTAGGGCAAAGTAAAGTATTTAATATTGGTGCAGGTTTTCGCTATCAACAAAATGCTATGTGGCAAGCTGGATATAGTCAGGGAACAAACGCCGGCGGAACACAAATATACACTTTAAAAGATACAGTTAGAACAGCTATGTTTTTGTGGTCGATTGATTTGTTTTATGACACCCCACTAAATAAAGATAAGGGAAGTGCAATAACAATTTACGCTGCTTATTCAAATTACAACTTTGGCAGTAATTATATAAGAAATAACAACCCGTTAAACCCTACTACAACTGCATTTGCAAACCCGATAACTAGTGTTGGTAATTCAAAAGTTACTGGAAATTTTAATCCTGGCTTATCTTCGTTTAATGGTGCGGGCAACCAATTTCCTATGATAGGAACCGGAAGTATATATTATGTGCAAGCCGGATACTTGTTGCCAAAGTTTAAAGATGGCACACAATTGCAACCTTATGGACAAATTATGTATGCAGATTATCAAGCATTAAAAGGTGCCGATATTGTGTGGGATCTTGGGCTTAATTATTTGATTAAAGGACATAATGCAAAGTTTACACTTGATTATCAAAGCCGCCCAGTATATAACCTAAGCACAAGTGATTATAAAATTCATACAGTAAATACAGTTAGAAGAGGGCAAGTTGTACTGCAATATCAAATTTCTTTTTAAAAAATATTATATGACTATTATAACCGAAAATAATTTATATCCTGTTTTCTTAAAATTAGAGAACTTTAAACTACTTATTGTTGGAGGGGGCAAAGTTGCGCTCGAAAAAATAAACTCTGTACTAAAAAATAGCCCTAAGACAGAAATTACGTTGGTTTCAATAAGTGTAAATGAAGAAATAAAGCAGTTTGCAAAAAATTTCTCGAGCTTAAATATTATAGAACGCCCATTTCAAGAAAGTGATTTAAATAACACCGACTTTGTTATTGTTGCCGTTAACGATAAAGAAATAAGCGCTTCTATAAAAAAACTGGCAGCAGAAAGAAAAATAATAACCAATGTAGCCGATACTCCCGAGCAGTGTGATTTTTATTTAGGTTCAATTGTACAAAAGGGAGATGTAAAAATTGCTATATCTACCAATGGGAAATCTCCTACCCTAGCAAAGCGTTTGCGCGAAACATTTGATGAGGCAATTCCGTATGAAATAAACGATTCAATTAGCAATCTTGTTAAAATCCGTAAAAACCTAAACGGCGATTTTAAAGAGAAAGTAAAACAGCTGAATGAAATTACTTCTGTACTGTCGGAACGAAAACCCAAAGAAAGAAAAAAATCAATAAGCACTAAGCGAATTATTGTTTACAGTTTAACCGCACCTGCTTTATTAATTGTTGGTTACTTACTTTCTATGTATCTGCCACCAAGTGTAATTGGAGGTTATGCAACACAAATTGCAGGCAGTATTGATTCTTCTATTTTGTTTTTCATTCTTGCTGGCTTTACCGCACAAATGATTGACGGTGCCTTAGGCATGGCATATGGTGTAACAGCTACAACATTTTTACTTTCTTCGGGAGTGCCACCGGCAGCATCAAGTGCAAGTGTTCACGCTTCCGAAATTTTCACCAGTGGTGTGTCTGGGTTAATGCATTTAAAATTTGGCAATGTTAATACTAAATTATTTCGCACACTTTTATTGCCGGGAATTTTAGGGGCTATTTTGGGTGCATTTGTGTTATCTAAGTTAGAAGGGTATAATTATATTATCAAACCTTTAGTGTCTTCTTACACTTTGTTCTTAGGATTGGTAATTATTTTTAAGGCTTTAAAAAAAGATAAAATACGCGAGCGCATAAAAAAAATATTTCCTTTAGCTTTAGTTGGCGGCTTTCTTGATTCAATTGGTGGTGGTGGTTGGGGGCCGGTTGTAACATCAACCTTAGTTGCCGGAGGAAGAAATGCACGATTTACAATTGGCTCTGTTAATTTGGCTGAATTTTTTGTTTCGTTAGCAAGCTCAATCACTTTTTTTACGTTTATTGGATTGACACATTGGAGCATCGTTGTTGGGTTAATTATTGGCGGTGTAATTGCTGCTCCGTTTGCTGCCTATTTATCCAATAGAATCCCAATAAAAAGCACCATGCTATTAGTAGGTATAGTGGTAATAATAACAAGTTTAAAACGATTATTTTTTTAGTATGATAACAACAGACATTACAATTATTGGAGCGGGTCCTGTAGGGTTATTCGCCATATTTGAAGCAGGTTTATTAAAACTTCGCTGTCATTTAATTGATTTTCTTCCGCAAGCAGGCGGTCAACTTTCAGAGATATATCCTAAAAAACCAATTTACGATATACCGGGTTATCCAACGGTGATGGCGCAGGAATTGGTTGATAATCTTTTGAAACAGGCAGAGCCTTTTAAACCAAGTTTTACATTTGGAGAACGAGTGGAAAAATTGGAAAAAATTGGCGAACGCGATTTTGTAGTTACCACTAATTTGGGCACAAAAATTAATTCAAGTGTAGTAGTTATTGCAGGTGGACTAGGTTGTTTCGAGCCACGTAAACCGGATACTATTGGCTTAACTGATTTCGAAAATGGTAAAGGTGTTAGTTATGTAGTGCTTGATCCTGAAAAATACCGCGATAAAAAAATTGTTATTGCGGGTGGGGGAGATAGTGCTTTAGACTGGACTATTTTCCTGGCTGACATAGCTAAAGAAATTACACTTGTTCACCGAAGTGAATCGTTTCGAGGAGCACCCGATTCTGTAAGTAAAGTTCAAAATCTGGCAAAAGAAAAGAAAATCAACCTTTTACTAAACACGCAACTAACCGAAGTGCAAGGTGGCAATCATTTAGAAAAAGTAATTGTAACTAATCTTAAAACAAATGAAACAAACACTATTGAAGCAGATAATGTAATTCCGCTTTTTGGATTAAGCCCTAAGTTAGGTCCAATTGAAGGCTGGGGCTTAAACATTGATAAAAGTGCGATTGAAGTTAACACAGATGATTATAGTACCAACGTACCCGGCATTTATGCTATTGGAGACATAAACACGTATAAAAACAAACTGAAATTAATTTTATGTGGATTTCATGAAGCGGCTTTAATGGCGCATAGCACCTATAAATACATAAATCCGGGAGTAAAATACACCATGAAATATACTACGGTAAACGGTGTAAATTCATTTTAAAATAAATTATCTTTATAGAATATAATGCAACAAAAAATCTCATTCATAAACGAACTACTAAAAAATAAATCTCCTGAAGAGGCTTTGCGTGCAATTGCAGCAAATTTTCAGGGCAAAGTTATTTTTTCAAGCAGTTTGGGTTATGAAGACCAAGTAATTACACACCTTATTTTTTCTAATAATTTGCCTATCACTATTTTTACTTTAGATACTGGTAGATTGTATAATGAAACTTATTCTGTTTTACAAAGTACATTGGAGCGATATAAAAAATCCATAAAAGTTTTTTATCCTCAAACGACTTTAATAGAAAATTTAGTATCGGAAAAAGGACCCATTAGTTTTTATGAATCGGTTGAGAATAGAAAAGAGTGTTGTTTTATTAGGAAAGTAGAGCCTTTAAAAAGAGCCTTGCAAGGATACTCTATATGGATAACAGGTATACGGGCTGAACAATCGGAAGGGAGAAAGGATATTCCTTCGGTAGAGTGGGATGAAGCAAATAATATTATTAAATTTCATCCATTACTTAACTGGACTTTAGATGAAGTAAAACAATATATTGCTAAACATAATATCCCATATAACCCTTTGCACGATAAAGGTTTTATAAGCATTGGTTGTGCACCTTGTACAAGAGCAGTAAGAGTTGGAGAAGATTTTAGGGCCGGACGTTGGTGGTGGGAACAAAACAATAAAAAAGAATGTGGATTACATTCGAATTAATAAAACAGAGATGAGTAAACAGGATACAGATTATTTAGATGAGTTAGAGGCGGAAGCTATATACATTATGCGCGAAGTAGCAGGACAGTTTGAGCGTCCCGCACTTTTATTTAGCGGCGGAAAAGATAGTATTTGCTTGATTCATTTGGCATTAAAGGCATTTCGGCCGGGTAAATTCCCTTTTCCTTTAGTGCATATAGATACCGGACATAATTTTCCGGAGGCTTTAAAGTATAGAGATGATATGGTTCAATTAATAAATGAAAAATTAATTGTGCGTAAAGTTGAAGATACAATCAAGGTAAAAAAATTGCAGGATGCCAAAGGAAAATTTCCAAGCAGAAATGCTTTACAAACATATACATTGTTAGATGTAATTGAAGAATTTGAGTTTGATTCTTGTATAGGAGGGGCGCGTAGAGATGAAGAAAAAGCACGTGCTAAAGAACGTATTTTTTCTGTACGAGACGAGTTTGGGCAGTGGGACCCTAAAATGCAACGCCCAGAACTTTGGAATATTTATAACGGTAAAATAAATAAAGGAGAAAATGTGCGTGTGTTTCCTATAAGTAACTGGACAGAGTTGGATGTGTGGAATTACATTAAAAGAGAAAACATTCAACTGCCTTCTATTTATTTTACACACGAGCGCGAATGTGTAGTTACCGAAAGTGGTCAGTTGATGTCTAATTCAGAATATTTACAATTGGATGCGACTGATAAACTGGTTACAAAAAAAGTAAGATACCGTACCGTAGGTGATATGACTTGTACTGCGGCTATTGAAAGTGAGGCCTATAAAATTGATGATATAATTAACGAAATAAAAGAAGCTAAAATTAGCGAACGTGGTGCTACCAGAATGGATGATAAGATAAGCGAAGCTGCTATGGAAGACCGCAAAAAAGGAGGATATTTTTAATGGAACTATTAAGATTTTTTACAGCAGGTAATGTAGATGATGGCAAAAGCACGCTAATTGGGCGTTTGTTGTATGATAGTAACTCTATATCAACCGATATTATTGAAACGCTTACCAAACAAAGTAAAACAACAGGTGGCGATACTAAAATTGATTTGGCTTTATTAACCGATGGTTTGCGTGCAGAACGTGAACAAGGCATTACTATTGATGTTGCCTATAAATATTTTAGTACCAACAAACGTAAATTTATTATTGCCGATACACCGGGGCATATACAGTATACACGTAATATGTTTACCGGCGCATCTAATGCCAATTTGGCTATTATATTGGTGGATGCCCGAAACGGAATAACAGATCAAACAAAACGTCATTCAATCATCTCAGCTATTTTGGGTATACCACATGTTTTGGTGTGTATAAATAAAATGGATTTGGTTGATTATTCAGAAGCAACCTACAAACAAATAGAGGCTGACTACTTAACATTTGCCAAACAACTAAACTTAAAAGAAGTTTCTTTTATTCCGGCAAGTGCTTTAGCAGGAGATAATGTGGTTGCCAAATCAGAGAAAATGCTTTGGTACAAAGGCAAACCTTTGTTGGAATTTTTAGAGACAACAGAAATTGCTGAACTGAAAAAAACAGAAGCATCTCGTTTTCAGGTACAATATATAATTCGCCCACAAACTGATGAGTTACATGATTATCGTGGCTTTGCCGGTAGAGTAGTAAGTGGAGTTTACAAAAAAGGAGAACGAGTGGTGGTTTTACCATCGGGCATAGAAACGACGATAGATAAAATTGAAGTACACCAAAAAGAGGTTGAAATAGCCGAAACAAATACACCTGTTGTGTTGCATTTAAAAGATGATGTAGATGTTAGTCGTGGAAACAGTATTGTACCTATAGCGCACTTACCTAAAACAAATAAAGAACTTACTGCAACTATTTGCTGGATGGATAGTGCAGCATTTATACCCGGGCAAAAAATCCTGTTACAACAAAACAGTTTTCGTACCAAAGCAGTAGTAAAAGAGGTTATCAGTAAAATCGATATTCATTCTTTTGCAGCTTTAGAAAGTGATGGAAGCATGAAATTAAATGATATTTGCAAAGTGCTTATAAAAACAGCCGAACCTATTAGTTATGATAGTTATGTTGATAACCGTGGAAGCGGCGCATTTATTTTAATAAATGAAAACACAAATAACACTATTGCCGCCGGAACAATAGATTGATACATATTTTATGAAACACTTTAAAAAACATCATCCTGCAATTGTAAAAAAATTGCAAGCGGGCTTGGCTTCTGATAAAAAGTCCGGATTTAAAGATTTAAAAAAGTACATAGGCACGCAATATAATTTTATTGGACTTTCTGTTCCAAAACAAAGAGAGGTGTTTAAAGCTGCTTATGATTTTAATGCACTTACCTTAGATCGGCAATTAGAAATATGGAATGAGATTTGGTTGCACAGTAATTTATTTGAAGCCATGACACAGGCATTGTTTTTTGTTTCTCAAAATAGAAACGCCTTTAACACTAAAGAACTTTTTGCAACAACAAAAAATTGGGTTACTAAAATTGATAACTGGGCGCATTCGGATGGCTTGTCAGATATATTTTCTTACCTGCTTGAAAAAGATGCCACTATTGTTTATCCACAAATTAAAATGTGGAATAAGTCTGAAAACCCTTGGGAACGCAGGCAGTCTATAGTTGCTTTACTTGAGTATAGCAAAAAGCGTAAAAAAGTTTTGCCTGTAAATAAACTATTGCCTTTAATAAAACCTTTACTAGAAGACGAAAATTATTTTGTACAAAAGGGCATCGGATGGACTTTACGCGAAATAGGCAATATTTATCCTAAAGATACCTGGAGTTTTTTAGTAGAGCATCATGCAAAAATTACTGCGGTGGCCTTTAGTCCGGCAATTGAAAAATTATCTGCAAAGCAGAAAGAAGAATTAAAGGCACTAAGAAAAAGAAGTAGATAATTTATTTACAGTACATCTAACTTAATGCCCATAGCGAAAAGCAGAATAATGATGCCCCCCACAAGAATGCGGTACCAACCAAACAATTTAAAACCGTGTTTAGTAAGGAAGTTGATGAATAACCTAATGGCAAGTAGCGCTACTATAAAGGCAACCACATTTCCAATAGCCAAAAGTTTTATTTGGTCAGATGATGGCATGCCATTATGCTTATAAAAATCAAGTAATTTTTTTCCGGTGGCAGCAACCATAGTTGGCACAGCTAAAAAGAAAGAAAATTCTGCTGCTGCTTTGCGGGTTAATTTTTGTGATAATCCACCAACAATAGTAGCCCCACTTCTTGAAACACCTGGAATTAAGGCGATACACTGAAATAAACCGATTTTAAGCGCCTGCATATAACTTACATCATCTGTAGATTCAATTTTCTCTTCGGTAAACCATTTATCAATAAATAAGAAAATAATCCCACCTAAAAACAAGGCAATGCCAACGCCAAGGGGGCTTTCTAATAAACTATCAATAACATCACCCAACAAAACCCCAAAAATGGCAGCAGGTATAAAGGCTACAAAAAGCTTAAAGTAAAAGTTAACCGATTGAAAAAATCGTTTAAAATACATAACCACCACAGCGGCTATGGCACCCAGTTGTATGGCAACTGTAAACAGTTTTACAAAGTCGGTAACCTGCATGCCCATTAAACCAGTGGCAATTATCATATGTCCGGTGCTTGATACAGGTAAAAACTCCGTAAGCCCTTCTACAATGGCTAAAACAATGGCATGTAATAAATCCATATTATTTTACTGATTTAGAACGACGCATAATGGCCACCATAATGGTTGCAAAGCCCGCCAAGCAAACTAAAGGCGCTAAAGTAATGCGCCTGAAACTAAAAATTTCGGGGTTAAAAACATTAGGGTCTTCGCTACCGCCGCCCATCATTAACAGGTACCCAAGCACAATAAGTGCAACGCCTGCAACAAAAAATTTGTAATTTTCTCTGGCAATGCCAAAGCGGTTATTTTCAGTGCTCATGTAAAAAAATTTAAGCAAATATAATAAAAACTTTAGGGTTTGGTTTTACCCTCAAAATTGTATCTTTGGTTTTTGATGAGCTTTTTATACCCCTCGTTTTTATTTGCCTTAGGCGCCCTATCAATTCCCATTATTGTTCACTTATTCAATTTCAGACGTTACAAAAAGGTTTATTTCACCAACGTACGTTTTTTAAAAGAAGTTCAGCAAGAAAGCAAATCCAAATCAACCTTAAAACGCTTGCTAATTTTAGCTTCCAGGTTACTGGCACTCACTTGTTTGGTGTTGGCATTTGCACAACCCTATATACCAAGTAACCATAATATCAAAAAAGGGGTGCGTACAATTATCATTTATATTGATAATTCCTTTAGCATGCAGGCAGCTAACAAAAACGGAAGTTTATTGGATGATGCCAAACGAAAAGCCAGAGAGCTTGTACAAGCTGCTTCTTCAAGCGATAAAATACAATTAATAAGTAATGATTTTTATGCCACATCGCATACGGTGTTAAGTAAGGAGCAGGCACTTGATGCTATTGATAAATTATCGATTTCTCCCTCTGTAAAAAGCTTGCAAGAAATTTACAGTCGCGCTGAAAGCAACACCGATAAGGATTTTAAAGACGCCGAGTTTTTTTTAATAAGCGATTTTCAAAAAAACAATGTAACTGATTTTAAATCTGATAGTTTGGCAGAAACTAATTTTGTTCTGCTTGAAAATGCACCTGCGCAAAATATTTTTATAGACAGTTGTTTTGTTGAGAGCCCATATTTTCAAGCTGGTATAAACCAAAAACTACACGTAAAAATTAAAAACTTATCAGATAAAGAAATTGAAAATGGCTCGTTAAAATTGTATTTAAACAATAAACAAGTTACACCAATAAGTTTTAAAGTTAATCCAAGCGCGGCTACGGACGCCTTAGTTAGCTTCACCTGCAAAGATACTGGGGTGCAACAGGGTAAGCTTATTGTAGAAGATTTTCCGGTAACGTTTGATGATACATTGTATTTTTCTTTCAGAGTTAACAACAAAATCCCTTGTTTAAACATCCATAAAAAAGACGAAAAATCAGATGTTTACTTACAAAGTCTTTTTAGCAACGATTCGTTATTTACTTACTACAATCAAACTGACCAAAGCATCGATTTTTCTTATTTCAATAAAAGTAATTTAATTGTTGTAAATGGCTTACAAACTATAAGCAGCGGTTTATCTCAGGAATTAAAGAAATATATTTCGGCAGGTGGCAGTGTGCTTGTTTTTCCATCAGATAATGCAGATAAAGATTCATACAATAGTTTCTTCAACTTGTTCAATCTACCAATTTTCACAGGAATTGATACGGCAACTTATCGCTTAGAAAGTAAAAATTTGCCTAAAGATTTATATGAAGGTGTATTTGAAAAAACACCCGAAAATATGGATATGCCAACCGTTCACGAACATTATATCACTAAAAGTAACACACGTAGCGGAGAAGAAGTTATTTTAAAATTAATTAACGGGCAACCATTTTTAAATCTGTATAAAAAAGGCAAAGGACGTTTATATGTTTGCACATCTGCTTTAGATGAGGAGAGCAGCAGTTTTGCAAAACACGCTTTATTTATTCCAACACTTATAAAAATAGCCATCCTTAGCAGGCCATCACCTCCCTTGTATTACTTTAGTGGTAAAAATGAAGCCATTGATGTAAGTAACGTAAAAACAAGCGGAGAAACTCCATTGCATATTTATTCAACCGAAAATAAAACAGATTTTATTCCTGAAATGAAAGTAACAGAGGATAATAAATTTCTTTTAACGCATGGTAACCCTGCTAATGCTAATAATTACTTTTTACAGCATAATAAAATTAATGTAGAAGGCCTAGCCTTTAATTACAACCGAAAAGAAAGTGATTTGGCTTGTTTCACCAAAAACGAATTAAGTGAAATGATTAAAAAAATGGATTGGAAACGCACACATATTATTGAGGCATCTGTTGGCAATATGCGGGCATCATTGGCTGAGATAGGTGGAGGAGTTCGTTTATGGAAACTTTTTGTTCTCTTAACTTTATTATTTTTAGGCATAGAAATTATTTTAATTAAATTTTTAAAATGAATTACTTAATTAAAAACGCAAAAGTGGTTGATGCTAATTCACCACACAACACTAAGCGAGTAGATATACTTGTAGAGCAAGGCACTATTACGCAAATAGGTGCAAATCTTAAGGCGGATAAAAATGTAATGGTTATAGAACAAGAAAATTTGCACGCATCATCAGGTTGGTTTGATATGCAGGCTAATTTTTGCGACCCCGGTTTTGAGCATAAAGAAGATTTGCAAAGTGGCATGCAGGCTGCTGCACAAGGTGGTTTTACAGGTGTTTGTGTTATGCCTGCTACTAATCCACCTCTACACAGTAAATCGCAAATTGAGTACGTAGTAAATGCTTGTAAAAATAATTTAGTTGATGTTTTTCCGACAGGATGTTTAACGCAAAATTCGGATGGAAAAGAAATGACCGAAATGTTTGATATGAAACGAGCGGGCGCCATTGCTTTTACCGATTATAAAAACTCTATAAAAGATTCCGGCTTATTGGTGCGCTTACTTCAATATGCTGAAAATACAAACAGCTTAATCATTACACATTGCGAAGATAAAGGACTTACCGGTGGTGGACAAATGAACGAAGGCGAAACAGCTACGCATTTGGGTTTAAAGGGCATCCCGGCTTTGGCTGAAGAGTTGATGGTACAACGAAATATAAATTTACTGGCTTATGCAGGAGGTAAAATGCATGTGCCAACTATTTCATCAAAACAAAGTGCAGATTATATTAAGCAGGCAAAAAATAAAAACCTAAACATTACTTCGGGTGTTGCTGCTCACCAATTATTATTAAATGATAGTACGCTTGTAGAGTTTGATACAAACTTAAAAGTTACTCCACCACTAAGGGATAAAAACGAAGTTGAAAATTTAAAACGCGCTGTTATAAACGATGCCATTGATGTAATTGTTAGCGATCATTGCCCGGAAGAAATTGAGAATAAGGATGTGGAGTTTGACCACGCTGCATTTGGCATCATAGCGTTAGAAACAGCTTATGCTGCGGCCAACACAGCCTTGTACGGAAAAATGGAACAAGAAAAGCTAATTGAAAAATTAAGCACAAACCCTCGCAAAATTTTAGGACTTGATATACCTGTTTTAAAAGTGGGAGAAAAAGCAAATATTACTTTATTTAACCCCGATGTTAAATGGGAGTTTATGCAAAAGCACATTGTTTCAAAAAGCAAAAACACACCCTTTATTAATTACAACTTTACCGGTAAGGCAGTTGCAGTAATTAATAATGGTAAAATGGTAATGTGTAAATAGTTTTTCTTCCTTAAATTTCGCTGATAAGCGTTTTCATTATCAGGGTCATTTTTGGCTCTTGAGTAGCCGCTACACGTTGTACATCTTCGTGTGTAGTTTTTTCAATTTTGCCCGGTACGCCTAAATCAGTACAAATACTAATAGCGAAACAAGGCAAGCCCATGTGGCGCGCAACAATTACTTCAGGCACTGTACTCATGCCCACAGCATCTCCACCAATGGCGTGTATGTAACCATACTCGGCAGGTGTTTCAAGTGTTGGGCCGGTTAAGCCAACATAAACACCTTCTGATACATGTATTTTATTGCGTACTGCAATTTCTTTAGCTTTTTTAATTAATGTTTTATCATAAGCCTCGCTCATTTCAGGAAAACGGGTGCCTAATTCGTTAATGTTTCTGCCAATTAATGGGTTTGGAAACAAATTGATATGATCATTTATAATCATAATCTCACCAACTTCAAACGAGTGATTAACTCCACCGCTGGCGTTAGATAAGAATAAGGTTTTGATACCTAAAAACTTCATTACGCGTACCGGAAAAGTCACTTCCTGCATGGTATAACCTTCGTAGTAATGAAAACGACCCTGCATGGCAACAATTTTTTTTCCGCCAAGGGTACCAAATATAAGTTTGCCGCTGTGGCCTTCAACTGTACTTAACGGAAAATTTGGTATGTTTTCATAAGCAATAGTATGTTCTATTTTAATTTCTTTTACTAAGCCGCCAAGCCCGGTGCCAAGTATAATGCCTATTTCGGGAGCAAAATTATTTGTTTGTTTAAGAATATTTGCTGTGGTGAATTTTATTTGCTCTAGCATATTTTAAAATCTGATTATTAAATTCTTCGGTTTTATTTTTAAAGTCTATTTCAATTGGGAGCACAAAAATAGAAACCTCTTTCAATTCATCAACAAAAGAAATTAACCTTGTGGCATCTTTTTCGGTTGTGATGATGATTTTGTTCTCGTTTTCTATCTTATTATAGGCTTCTTTTATTTGAGTAACGTCTTCGTTTGAAAAATGGTGATGGTCGGCAAAAGCCTTGTGTACAACATCTTCGGCATATTCTTTAACATATGTAAGCATGGGTTTTGGGTTTGCAATGCCCGTTACTAAAAGTACATTGCAGTTAAAAAGATGCATAGGAATATTTATGGTTTCTTTTTTATCATACAAATTATAAGGATGCCCATATTTTAGGTAAGAAAAGAAAAGATTTTGATACGGGCGCGAGTTTACTTCCTTCATAACACCCTTTAAATCAATAGGGGTGGCATATTCGGGGGTTTTGGTAACAATTACAATGTCGGCACGCAAATAACCTTTTTTAGACTCACGTAATCTCCCCGCAGGAAGTAATTCATCATTACAAAACAAATTATCATATTCTGTAAGTAAAATGTTTAAGCCACATTTTATTTTCCGGTGCTGAAAAGCATCATCCAGCACAATTATGTCGGCACTTTTTTGAGCAAGAATTTTTTTAACCCCTTTTACCCTGTTTTCGTCAACAGCTACAAAAACAGAGGGAAATTTTTGTTTTATCTGCAAGGGTTCGTCACCGCATTGGTCAGGCTTTGTATCTGTTTCTACTACAAAAAAACCTGACGTTTTTCTTTTATAGCCCCTGCTTAATGTGGCAACACTATGTTCTTTTTCTAATAATTTTAAAATATATTCGGTATGTGGAGTTTTGCCTGCGCCGCCCGCACAAAGGTTTCCAACGCAAATGGTTCTTGTTTCATCAAAGGTAGTTTGCTTAAAAATTTTAGTATCATATAAAGTGTTTCGCAGCCAAGTAACCCCGCCATAAATAAGCGAAAAAGGCCAAAGTAATATGCGAAGTAAACCGCTCAAAATAAATATTGTATAAACATAAAAAATATTTTTATTTTTAAGGGTTTTTATAGAAATAATCTGATGAATAACGAAAAAACCGAAATACCAAGTGCGGAAGAAATTGCGGCTAAACTTAGAGAAGAAGAGGCTAACGCAGAAGTAGATAAAACAACTGAAACTGATGACCAAGCCATAAAACAGCTGATAGAGTTGCTGGGCTCGCACAACAGTGAGCATAAAGATGCCGGACTGGAATTGCTTAAAAACGAAAAAAGTGTAGACTTTTTGATAGAAGCCATTGAACATACAGACCATAAAAATGAAAAAGCAATCCTTATTGCAGCTTGCTGGGAGAGTGGTTTAGACTTTAAAGGCCATGAAGCCTTTTTTGCCGACCTTGCTTTAGATTTAGATCTGTTCGTTTCGTTAGAAGCCATTACTGTTATAGATTCTATCGAATATATGGAGGTAGCTGCTATGAAAGAAATCCTTCAGAAATTAAACGATAAAAACATCACCAAACACCCTAATGAACCTATGTTAAGCGACTTAAAATTGGGTTTGGAAGAAAAAATAGCGGAAACCCCGTAACATACAATAAATACTATAAATTTGTCTTCCTTACATTTATGTCGTTAACCGAAAAAATACAGAGTGCTATACGCGATGTGCCCGATTTTCCTAAACCGGGTATCTTGTTTAAAGACATTACACCCATTTTTTTAGATGCAAAACTTTGCAGCGAAATTACAGATGCTTTTTGTCGTTCTTTTTCAAAAGCAAAGCCAGATGCTATAATTGGCATAGAAAGCCGTGGTTTTTTATTTGGTATGTTAATGGCAAGTTGGCTCAACATTCCATTTATAATGGTGCGCAAGGCTGGTAAACTGCCTAGTAAAACGGTAAGTCATGCTTATGATTTAGAGTACGGTAGCGCTATTATTGAGGTTCACGACGATGTAATTAAAAAAGGCTGGAACATAGTTATACACGATGATTTGCTTGCTACTGGTGGTACGGCCAGTGCAGCCGCAGAAATTGTAAAAAAATGCGGAGCTAACGTTGCAGGCTTTACTTTTGTGGTAGAACTTGATTTTTTAAAGGGGAAAGAAAAATTAATTAATTATTCAAATAATATACAATGTCTAGTACAGTACTAACCGAAAATGCAACAGGGATGAATTTTCATCTGTCTGAAAACCAAATTATGATTGCGGACATGATTCGCAAATTTGGTAAAGAACATATTACACCTCATTTTATGGAGTGGGACGAGTCTCAAGAATTTCCCATAGAAGTTTTTAAGAAATTAGGCGAACTTGGCTTAATGGGTGTTGTAGTGCCTACTGAATATGGTGGATCGGGTTTTGGTTATCACGAGTATGTAACAGCACTTATCGAAGTGTCTAAAATTTGTGGCTCTATTGGCTTATCAATGGCGGCACATAACTCACTTTGCACCAATCATATTTTAATGTTTGGTAACGAAGAACAAAAGAAAAAATATCTTCCAAAATTGGCAACTGCCGAGTGGATTGGTGCTTGGGGCTTAACCGAAACAGGCACAGGTTCTGATGCTGGTGGAATGAACACGGTGGCTGTAAAAGAAGGCGACCATTTTATAATTAATGGCAGCAAAAACTTTATTACACACGCTATAAGCGGAAACGTAGCGGTTGTTATTGTACGTACGGGTAAAAAAGGCGATAGTCATGGTATGACGGCTTTTGTAATTGAGAAAGGAACACCGGGGTTTAAATCGGGTAAAAAAGAAAATAAATTAGGCATGCGTGCCAGCGAAACAGCCGAGCTTATATTTGAAAATTGCAAAGTACACAAAGACCAAATGTTAGGTGTTGAAGGCGATGGTTTTGTGCAAGCTATGAAAGTGTTAGATGGTGGTCGTATATCTATTGCAGCTTTATCTTGCGGTATTGCGCGTGGTGCTTATGAAGCAGCACTTAAATACAGTAAAGAACGCGAGCAATTTGGAAAATCAATTTCTCAGTTTCAGGGCATTGCCTTTAAATTAGCTGATATGGCAACAGATGTAGAAGTATCTGAATTACTTACTTATCGTGCAGCTGATATGAAACAACGTGGAGAAAAAGTTACTAAAGAAAGTGCTTATGCAAAATATTATGCATCTGAGGCATCTGTACGTGTATCTACTGAAGGTGTACAAATTTTTGGTGGTTACGGTTATACAAAAGATTTTCCGGCAGAAAAATATTACCGCGATAGCAAACTTTGTACTATTGGCGAGGGTACCAGCGAAATTCAGAAACTGGTTATTGCAAGAGAATTACTGAAGTAATTCTATAAATTTAAAAAACAAAAAGCCGATTCTGAATAAGAATCGGCTTTTTTTATTGTTTTAATCGTGTTAAGCGTGCAAAATAAATGGTTAGTCTATTTTAATTGCGGAACAAAAATTTACGCTTTAATTTTACATTACAAGTAATTTAAAACAATAGAGAGGGAAATCAGATGAAGAAAGTTTTATACATTTTTGTTTTATTAATTTCGTTTAATATAAAGGCTCGTCAGTTAGAAGAAACTGTTAAACCTGCTGAATCGTTTCAAAGCAATAGGATTAGCAATGCCGATGTAAGTTTTCAGCTGCCTCGTTATATTTTTACATACACTAACACACGTGTAATTGTAAAATTTAACAATCCTAATAGCCTTAAATTAATAAACAATAATTATGAGCTTGATTTAATTGTAAACGGCACAAATCAAAAAGTGGTTTTTGATAACAATGGCACAGGTAATTTTTACTACATATTTAAAAACGATAACGCGTTGCAAATTTTAATTGAAGATGTTAATTATACGGTGCAGCCCTCTGTAATTTCTATTTGGTATATAATCAGTCCTTTGGTGGCAGTACTTTTGTTTTTTGCATATAGAGTTGTGTTGATGAGAAAAAACAAAACACCTAAATTGGTAGTTAAACGTAATTTAGAAACAGTAGTGCCGCAAACTAAATTGTACGAATCGACCTTAAGCGTTGTTAAAGTCAGAGAGTTAGAGGAAGAGGAACTTTAAGCCATAAGGCTTTGGTGTATCTTTATTATTTGTGGAATTAATAAATTCTCCTCGTTGTTTTCGAGTACCCAATCCGCTAATTTTATTTTTTCTTCTTCAGGCATTTGTTGAGCCATACGCTTGCTTATTTCTTCTTCACTAAATCCATCACGCAAAGCAACACGTTGTTTTCGTAAATTTATGTTTGAGGTAACAACCAATAATTTATCTATCGATGAAAGCAATTTTGCTTCAACCAACAAAGCAGATTCTTTAATAATGTATTTTTCATTTGCATGTGTTTTTGCAAAAGCATCAGAGTCTTTTTTTACCTCAGTGTGAATAATTGCATTTACTTGTTTCAACAACTCATTATCAGAAAATATTTTCTCGGAAATATGTTTTTTGTTTAAAGTTGTTGCACTAACATAAGCTTTTTTACCCAGCAGTTTTTCTATTTCTACTTTTATGTAGGGAACAAAATATAACTCTTTGGCCCGCTCATCAGAGTTATAGATTTTTACCCCAAGTATTTCAAAAACCTTTGCTACGGTACTTTTTCCGCTACCTATGCCGCCTGTTAAACCTACAATAATCATTTATGGCTTAAAATTACATATTTATACCCCTGTTTTCAAAGCTGATTTAAACAAAATTAAGCATTGTTTGCCGTTTAAAACTCGGTAAAATCTGTACTTTTGTAAAAAATTAAAATCATGTCAAAAGGAGTTTTTAAAGTGCCCACCCCATATAACGAACCCATTAAAAACTACGCTCCAAAAAGCGCAGAACGTGTTGAGTTGCAAGCTATGCTAAAGCACTTACGTTCGCAAGAGTTAGATATACCAATGTACATTGGCGGCAAAGAAGTTCGCAGTAACGATAAAATACGTTTAGCGCCTCCACATGATCATAAACATACACTAGGGCATTTTCATAAAAGCACTAAAGAACACGTGAAACAGGCTATAGATGCGGCCTTAGCCGCTAAGGAACAATGGGCTAATCTTAGCTGGGAACATCGTGCAAGTATATTTTTAAAAGCGGCTGAATTAATTGCAGGCCCTTACCGCGCTAAACTAAATGCGGCAACTATGCTGGGGCAAAGCAAAAATGCATTTCAGGCAGAGATTGATTCTGCTTGCGAGATTACCGATTTCTTACGCTTCAATGTTCATTTTATGACCGAAATTTATAATGAGCAACCGATATCTGGTCCCGGAGTTTGGAACAGATTAGAGTGGCGTCCGTTAGAAGGTTTTATATACGCATTAACCCCATTTAACTTTACAGCCATTGCCGGAAACTTACCTACATCATGTGCTATGATGGGCAACGTAGTAGTTTGGAAACCAAGTAACACACAGGTTTATGCTGCAAACGTGTTAATGGAAATTTTTACCGAAGCAGGTGTACCTGCGGGGGTTATTAATTTAATTTACCCAAGTGGACCAGATGCTGCTGAAATTGTATTTAATCATAAAGATTTTGCAGGCATACATTTTACCGGAAGTACTGAAGTGTTTCAAAATATTTGGCAAACTATAGGCAACAACATTCATAAATATAAATCGTACCCACGCATTGTTGGCGAAACAGGCGGTAAAGATTTTATTTTAGCTCACAAATCTGCACACGCAAATCAAGTGTCTACTGCCATTAGCAGAGGAGCATTTGAGTATCAAGGTCAAAAATGTTCGGCAGCGTCTCGCGCTTATATTCCTTCTAATTTATGGAACGAGGTAAAAAGTCTTTTAGTAGCTGATTTAAAATCAATGAAAATGGGCCCTACCGAAGATTTTACTAATTTTATTAATGCCGTTATTGATGAAAAAAGTTTTGATAAACTAACTAAATACATTGATGCTGCTAAGAAAGATAAAGATGCGGAAATTGTTGCCGGTGGTAATTATGATAAGAGCAAAGGATACTTTATTGAGCCTACTATTATTGTAACCAAAGATCCTAAATATGTTACCATGTGCGAAGAGTTATTTGGCCCGGTACTTACAATTTATGTGTACGACGAAAATAAATTTGAAGAAATGTGCGAAGTAGTTGATTCAACTTCTATTTATGCTTTAACGGGTGCTATTTTGGCGCAAGACCGTTACGCTATTGAACTGGCAACTAAAAAACTGGTAAACAGCGCAGGTAATTTTTATATTAACGATAAATGTACCGGTGCAGTAGTGGGTCAACAGCCATTTGGCGGCGCACGTGGTAGCGGTACAAACGATAAAGCAGGAGCAAAAATTAATTTACTACGTTGGGTAACTCCTCGTACAATTAAAGAAACTTTTGTTACGCCGACTGATTACCGTTATGCGTTTTTACAAGCAGACTAATTTTAGTCTATTGTAGCAATAACTTTTAACTCAATAGCAATAGGTGTTGGCAGGCAATTAATTTCAATAGTTGTTCTGCAAGGAGGGTTTTCTTTAAAATACTCCGCCCACAGTTTATTGTATTTAGTAAAGTCATCTTTCATATTGGTTAGAAAAACGGTTACATCTACTATTTTATTCCAACTGCTACCTGAGTCTTCTAAAATGTATTTAATGTTGCGAAACACACTGTGGCATTGCGCTTCAATGTCGTAAGAAACAATCGCTCCTTTTTCATCTAATTCTACTCCCGGTATTTTTTTGGTACCTCTTTCACGCGGACCAACCCCGCTTAAGAATAATAAATTACCAACTCTTTTTGCGTGCGGATATAAACCAACAGGCTCAGGTGCTTTAGATGAATCGATGCTTTTGTTTTCTGCGCTCATTTTATTTGTGTTGAGTAGCAAATATAAATTAAATCCATTTATTATTTCTTCTTCTCTTCTACTTTAATTCCATCACCCGATATTTTTACATGTGCTTCTTTTGAGTTTATCTCAATGCCATGTTTATTAATGTGAACCTGAGCATTGCTGTCGTTTATATTTATTGTATGTTCATGTACATCAACAGAGTCTTTATTATTCATTAACTCTTCTTTTGTGCAGCTTAAACAAGTCAATCCGTTTTCAGTCATTTTCCAGTACTTGCCACTCATTTCAGCATCACCAATGCCATTAACATTCTCAATATCATACCATTGGTATTTTAAGCTATTATCTAAATAAACAATTTTATTTTTAGGTAGTTTAATAAGCATATCCACTCCTTGATTTCTATACTTATCTGTGTTTACAAACGAAAAATAATTATCAAGCAATAAAACCGAGCCTTGCTGCGATGCGGTATAGTTAATGTTTTTTGCGCGCAACGAGGCTTCGGTTTTTTGCTTCCCTCCGGCTGTTTTAATCATGAACACAGAGACACTATCATTTTCTGAAGTAATGATTTTTACTCTTGGTTTGCCCCACCAAACAGATGGTTCTACTGTATTATTAATTAACCAACGGTCGTTATCAAATCCAAAATCTAAATCAGTTGTGTTTTTTTGATAGATTTTGTTTGACTTCACAATTAAAGTATCGGTATTAGTAAAATGCACATCTATTTGAGTTTTTAAAGGTGCTTCTTCCGAAAAATCACTAAGTAAGCTCATTGATAAATACAGACATAATACCAGACCGATTACCCATAATATACCGGTAGATAAGTTTAACCAACGGTACGAAGTTTTTATACCTAAAACAAGTTTAAGCCCTTTGTAAACCATCATACAAAGTGGTATGCCAACACACATAGCTAAACCTGTTTTAAACCAAAACATGGGAAAATCTGCTCCGGCAAATGTGTGTAAAAACTCATTTACACTAAGCCCATCAATAGTGCCAACATTAAATAGAACTAATAAGAGAGCAACAAATAGTAAAGTACCAAATAACACAAACAAGGCACCAAAAATCTTGGAAATAACTTTAAAAATACCATGAAAAATGGTGTAAATAAGATTGCCTATTTTATTTCCTACACTTTGACTGCGTTGCGAAGTAAATTCGTTTTTTACGCCATTGCCAAAATCTTGTACGCGGTTTTTTAATTGCGAGGCTTCTTCTTTTATTGTCTGGCTGATAGTATTAATGTCTATGGGGTCGCCACGCATTTCAAGCTTTTCGGCCGTTGTTTTAGCTTCCGGAATTATTATCCAAAGAATAATATAAAGTAAAAGACCAGAGCCAAATCCGAAAAATAAAACCACTAAAGCTAAACGAATCCATAAAGGGTCGGTATCAAAATAAGAAGCTATACCCGAGCAAACTCCCCCTAAAACTTTATTATCGCCATCTCTAAAAACACGGCGTGTTTTATTGGTATAGTAAGTTTTTTGGTTGTGTGATGTAGAGCCACTTTGTTTTTCTTCTGAAGTGTTTTCTTCAAAATCACTTGGTTTACCCATTACATTAATGGCTTCGTGTATGTCTGCGTCTACCAACACTTGTTTGCCTTCGTGGGTTTTAGCTTTTAATAATTCAGCCAAACGAGCCTCAATATCAGCTACAATTTCATCGCAGCCTTCTTCGTTTTTAAACTGATTTTTTATGGCAGCTAAATAATCTTTTAGTAACTGGTAGGCATTTTCTTCTATATTAAAGACTAAGCCTGCAAGATTTATGGTGAGTGTTTTGTTCATGATTGTATTTTTAATATTTTATTTGTTTTTGTTTTCTTTTAATAATTTATTTACAGCATCTACCATTTCATCCCAGGTATTTTCAAGTTCTTTTAAAAGAGCTTCTCCCTCCGGAGTTAACTTATAATATTTACGAGGTGGCCCCGAGGTTGATTCTTCCCAACGATAGGTTAGGTAGTTTGCGTTTTTTAAACGGGTTAGTAATGGATAAAGGGTTCCTTCCACAATCATCATTTTAGAACTTTTAAGTTGCTCTATGATTTCAGTTGGATAAGCTTCTCCAATAGCCAACACCGATAAAGTACACAACTCTAATACGCCTTTGCGCATTTGCGATTGTGTGTTTTCTGTATTGATAGTTTGTTTCATTTTTATATTTTAATTCTGTTTATATTTTACTCGGTTAATTGTTATGCAAAGATAAGTGTTTTATTTACTACTATGCAACACATAGTACTAAAATAAGTTATATTTAATTGATAATCAATGCGATTAATTTTTCAAGAGCGCTAAGAAAAATGATTTTTTTAAGTGAAAAGCTTATTTAGTAAGCTTTAATTTTTGTCCGGCAGAGATGGCAGACTTTCTGGTTAGCCCATTCATTTGAAGCAAGTCATCAACAGAAATGTTGTGCTCACGGGCTATTTTATAAAAATAATCTCCTGGTTTTACAATATAAGTATCCTCTTTAACACCTGTTGTTTCAGCGTTTGTTGTTGTTGTTTCGGCAACCAGTTTTTTATCGCCTTGTGCATTTTTGTCTGCTAAACTAGGGTCTGTTTTTTTAGCTGTATCCTTAGGTGCAATTGGTTTTTCAGCTTTATAAATAACCAGTTTTCTACCCGGTCTTAAGCCTTTTTTACCTACTAAATTCCAGGTGGTTATGTCACCTACGGTAACACCATACTTGTGGGCAATAGTGCTTAGTCTTTCGCCTGTTTTTACAGTATGTAATATCTGAATTTCTTTAATCTGTGTTTGTACAAGTGTTTTTTGCTCTTCGTTTTGTTTGCGAAGCATGGCGTAAATTTCTTCTTCGTTGGTTACAAATTTTCCGATTACGCTTTTAGGCATAGTAAGTACATTGCCACCTGCAGGTATAACTTGTTTTTTATAAATAGGGTTAAAATATTGTATTTCCTCGGTAGTTACATCTAAAACGCCTGCTAATTGCTGAAAAGAAAGTGGTTCTTTAATAATAACGGTATCTAATTCAAAATAGGTTTTTCGAGGCACATCAGGATAAATATTGTGCTCGGGGTAATAATTCATGGCATAATTAGCTGCGATAAACGCAGGTACATAAGCTTGAGTTTCTATTGGCAGATATGGTCTAATTTCCCAATATGTTTTTTTGCCCCCGCTACGTCTGATAGCACGGTTAATGGTTCCCGGACCGGCATTGTAAGCCGCTAAAACCATTTGCCAATCGTTAAACATTTTGTATAAAAACTGCAAGTACTCGGCTGCTGCAATAGTTGCTTTATAAGGGTCGGCACGCTCATCAATGTACGAGGTAACATTTAAGCCATACAATTTTCCGGTTGGGTACATAAACTGCCAAAGACCCATAGCCCCTGCTCTTGAACGTGCCACAGGGTTTAATGCAGATTCAATTACGGCTAGGTTTTTTAATTCTAAAGGAATGTTGTACTTATCAAAAATCTCTTCAAACATAGGATAGTATAGTTGAGACAACCCGAGCATTCTGGATAATAAAACTCTTCTTCTTAAATACATCTCTATATATGGTTTTACAGTAGCATTAAACTGTAAATCAAACGGAGAGGCCGCATCTAACTTAGCTAAGCGGTTTTCATATACAAAATCATCGAAATGGGGAATAGAATCGGGAGCATAACCAAACTTGTTTTTTAACGAAACGGGCTTAGCATATAATTTATCCAGTACTTTTTTGGTAGCCAAACTATCAAGCGCGGCAGCAATGGGGTCATCCTGGGCAACAAATTGCTGCGCCATGCTACCCGAAAGCATGCTTAGAAAAATCAGTATGGATAAAAGGCAGTTCTTCATCTACTTTATAACGTAAATTTTTTGAAAATGTTACATTTACAATAATATAAATATAATTCTAGATATCCTCCTTTTTAACAGGCACTTATCAGGTCTTTTATGTTAAAAAACATCAGAAATGCAGTAAAATCAGCACTTTTAGACGGAATGCTACAATCTTTAGATTAAAAACTATACAGTTTCTACAATTTTTTGGCAAGCTTTGTATACCAGTTGAAAAACAGCTTCAAAATCTTTCTCGGTTCCGTAATAAGGGTCGGGTACATGTTTGTTTTGCTGTGGGTGCAACACGTTTAATAAATAATCTACTTTGTTTTTGTGTTCGGTATTTTGTGCAAGCGCAAGCACGTTGCCATAATTACTTTCGTCCATCACATAAATTTTATCAAAGGCATCAAAATCTTCCGGGGTAAATTTACGTGCACGTAATTTGCTAATATCTACGCCGTTTTTTTTGGCGTTGGCAATAGTTCTATGGTCGGGTGCTTCGTTTATATGATAACCCGCAGTGCCTGCAGAATCTACCTGAAAACGATTTTCTAAATTTTTCTCTTCAATAAAATGTAGCATAATGCCCTCACCCAAAGGCGAACGACAAATGTTACCTAAACACACAAATAAAATTTTTTGCATCTAATTAAAAAGTGTTCACTCCGTTAACGGTAGTATATTTCATGGTATATTTAACACCGGGGTTCATGTATTTGTAAGCACTGTGGCTCATTAAAGCCGCTTCGTGAAAACCACACAAAATAAGTTTCAGTTTGTTTTTGTAGGTGTTTATATCGCCAATGGCATAAATGCCCGGTATGTTGGTGCTATAATCTTCTGTATTTACTTCAATAGCGTTTTTATCTATTTGTAAATTCCAATCTTCAATGGGTCCAAGTTTCGGACTTAACCCAAACAGCGGAATTAAATCATCTGTCTCAATAACACTTAGCTCGCCTGCTTTATTTTGCACTTCAACATTTTGTAAATGTCCGTTACCATTAACTTTTGTAAGGTTGCTATTTAATAAAAGATTAATTTTTTTATCGGCAACTAGCTGCATTACTTTGCTTACCGAATCAGGCGCACCACGGAAAGATTCGCTACGGTGAATCAATGTAAGTTCTTTTGCAATGGGTTGTAAATGTATGGCCCAATCTAAAGCACTATCACCACCACCAGCTAACACTACTTTTTTATTTCTGAATTTTTCGGGGTCAAGCACCATATAGGCAACACCTTTTCCGTTTTCAAACTGTTCTAAACCTTCTGTTTCGGGCTTGCGTGGCTCAAAACAACCTAAACCACCTGCAATAACAACAACCTTGCTATGTATTTTTGTACCCATGTTTGTGGTAAGTACAAAATCTCCTTCGCCACGTTTATCTAAACTTTCAACACGCTCACCAAAAGTAAAACCCGGTTTAAAAGGCTCGGCTTGTTTCATTAAATTATCAACCAACTCTTGCGCCAAAATAGTAGGGTAACCCGGTATATCGTAAATGGGTTTTTTAGGATAAATCTCAGTAAGTTGTCCGCCTGCTTGAGGTAAATAATCAATTAAATGGCAACGCATTTTAAGTAAACCACATTCAAAAATGGCAAATAAACCAACCGGACCAGCACCTATAATTGCAATATCAGTAGAAATCATCTTTAAAAATTAGAGTGCAAAGGTACAACCTTTTGAAAAATAAATAACTTTACATGAGATGATTTTTCTTAGTCAGATTCCCTTTTTACGCATACTGCTTCCGTTCATTGCCGGCATTGGGTTTTGGCTTATTGGCCGGCAAGACTCACCTCAATTAATTTATGTATCTGGCATTTTCTTGATTTGTGCGCTGCTTTATTTCTTACTCATAAAAAGCACCCAAACAGTCGCCAAATTTTTGTTTGGATTAGCCGTTCAATTGTTTCTGTTTTTTAGCGGATGGTTGTTATGTAATTACAACAACGAAAAACAAAACCCCATTAATTACACCCATGTTTTAACTGATAGCACAACTTCCTATTCGGGTTATGTGAGTGAAATTCCCGTAGAGAAAACCAAAAGCATAAAAGCAGAAATTACGTTGCAGCAAATAAAAAACAAAGGCGCGTGGCAAAACACCTGCGGAAAGATAATAGTGTACTTTGAAAAAATAGACAAAGCCAAAAACCTGGAGACAGGTAACAACATTGTTTTTACGAGCAAGTTGCAAGAAATACAAGCCCCACTAAATCCACACGAGTTTGATTATAAAGCTTATTTAAATCTCAGAAATATTTTTCATTCGGTTTATTTGCGGGAAGAAAATTGGGCGGTTTATAATAGTGAAGAAACTTTTTCTCTCTTCAACTTATCACAAAAAATACGCAGACATTTATTAGACACCTATCGTGCAAGTGGCTTAGAAAATACCGAGTTTGCTATGGTTTCTGCTTTAGTACTTGGTTACGATGACGAAATTGACAGGCCTTTATTAAACGCTTACTCGCATACAGGTACACTGCATGTGTTATCAGTATCGGGTTTGCACGTGGGAGTAATTTATTTGTTGTTGGGTTATATGCTTGCATTTTTAAATAAAAGCAAAAAAACAACCTGGATAAAAGTTGGGCTAATTATTCTTGTTTTGTGGTTTTTTGTTTTGCTATCAGGTTTTTCGGCACCGGCTGTGCGGGCTGCTTTTATGTTTAGTTTAATCTTATTAGGCAAAACACTTTTTGAACAAGTTGAAACCGCCAACATAGTTTTGGTTTCTGCTTTTTTAAGTTTGTGCATTAACCCTTTTTGGTTGGCCGATGTTGGCTTTCAGTTATCCTACATTGCCGTGTTGGGCATTATTTATTTGTATCCCTATTTTTATAATTTGTTTACTTTCTCCTGGGGCTTTGCCGATAAAGTGTGGGCTTTATGTGCTGTAAGTATAGCGGCGCAATTAGCAACCTTGCCCATCACCCTTTTTTATTTCCACCAATTTCCTACGCTGTTTTTAATTACCAATTTAATTCTCATTCCTATTTCAACGCTTGTAATGTATGGTGGCATTTTAATTTTAGTGCTTTCAAAAATTACGTTTGTAGCAAATGTGTTGGTTTGGCTTACCGGGTTTTTAATTAAAGTAATGAATGCATCTGCCTTATTTTTTGATGGCGTTCCATTTTGTGTAATAGATAACATTCACCTTTCTATCATAAATCTAATACTGTTGTATGTGTTGATATTTCTACTGTTTATAAGCATCGAATATAAATCGTATAAAATTTTAATGAGCTCTTTTGCTGTAGCAACACTTATTGTTTTAATCTCTATGGTATTTGATTTACAAGCTAAAAAGAATAACGAGCTTGTAATTTATCAAAGCGACAAGACAAATGTATTGGCTGTTTTTTCTGGAAGCAAGTACACGCAATTTTCTGATTCCATTCCAGACGATAGACTACAAAGCACCCTGCGGGAAAATAAAATCTACCACGATGTCGTTTTTAAAGATGAAAAACAATTAACTACAACTTCTTTAATTTTAGTAAACCACAAAAAAATTCTGTTTGCAAAAGATGTAAACTTGTTAAGCGAAATCTTTATGAAAGCCGTAAAGCCTGATTATGTTTGGATAACAGGCAACTCACTTAAAGGAACTAAAATCCCAAAATTTATTTGCGGACAAAAAAATATCCTTGTTTCGGGTAAGGTTAGAAGCAAGAAAAACATTGCTTGTATAACTAATTCATACTTCATGGCTAAACAAGGCGCTTTCATACTATCTTTGCGGTAATGGCTATCAGAATTGGACATAAAGTGCGTTTTTTAAACGAAAAAGGCGAGGGAATTGTTACCCGTTTTAAAGACAAAAAAACTGCTTTTGTTGAAGTAGATGGTTTTGAAATTCCTTATTCGGTTGATAATTTGGTGCTGATTGATACCGAAATTGTTTTTAATAAAGAAGAAAGCTCAACCGAAGAAACCAAAAACGAAGCTGTTTTTTTTGTGATTGAACCTGATCATGAAATGCCTTTGCTGCATGCACAATACAGTTTTTATTTATTCAATTCCTCGTCGTATAATTTACTGTTTACCTATTCGGTTAAAGACGGCAACAATTACCAAACCATTAAGCAGGGTGAGTTAGGTGCTTTTCAAAAACTGTTGTTAAAACAAACGCATAAGCAGTTTTTGGCTGAGCTTGCTTATCATAAAATTGAAATCCTGTTCTTTAAAAAACACCATCATACTTCTCAATTACCTTGTGCGCAAGTAATTCATGTAAACGATAATATTTTAAAGTATCAGGGCTTTATTCCTAATCACGATTTTAAATTTCCGGTGTGGGCAACTATTTTAAAAGATGATTTTAACGAAGGCAAAAAAATTGCACAGCAGCTTACCGATTATGATGTTGAGCGATTAAAAAATATTAAAGAATATAAATCTCCCGAAAAAAAATCGGTACCGCACAACAACCCAGCTTTTTTTGTAGAAAAAGAAATAGACTTGCATGCCCAGCATTTACTCGATTCTTTTAAGAACATGAGTAACCACGAAATTTTGCAGGTGCAGTTAAAACACTTTCAAAAAAATTTAGACGAGGCTATAACTAACCGTTACTATAAAATTGTTTTTATACATGGGGTTGGCAATGGCAGGTTAAAACAAGAATTGGTTGCCATACTAAAAAGCTATCATAACGAGTTAATTTACCGCGATGGAGATTATAAAAAATATGGTTTTGGTGCTACCGAGGTTATTATAAAAAATAGCTAAAATTATTTCCGCCTTTCTTTAAAAAACTTTTTCATTAAAGCAGAACAAGGCTCTTGCAAAACCCCGTTAAATAACCTTGTTTTAGGGTGTAATAATTGGTGGTCAATTTTCGAGAAACCTTTTTTATCATCAGTCGCCCCATATACCACTTTGCTAATTTGGCTCCAACCCAAAGCTCCGGCACACATAGGGCAGGGCTCAAGGGTTACGTACAAAACGCATTCGTTTAAATATTTTCCTCCAATATAATTGGCTGCCGATGTAATGGCCTGCATTTCGGCATGTGCTGTAACATCATTTAATCGCTCTGTTAAATTGTGTGCACGGGCAATAATTTTGTTATCGTAAACAATAACCGCCCCCACGGGCACTTCATCGGCCTCGTATGCTTTTTGAGCCTCTTTCAGGGCCTCGTTCATAAAATATTCGTCACTAAATTGCTCCATCGCTTCGTTCTATTTAGCAAGGTTAGAATTTATTTTTTAATTGTCTTGCAGAATAGCCGAATAATTATTTTAAACACACGGCTATTTTGTAAATTAGCGACTTTTAATTGACATATGGAATATAACTTCAAAGATATAGAAAAGCGTTGGCAAGCGTATTGGGCTGATAAAAAAACTTTTGCTGCCGATAACAATTCTACCAAACCAAAATATTATGTGTTAGATATGTTTCCGTATCCATCGGGTGCGGGTTTGCACGTAGGGCATCCATTGGGTTATATTGCATCTGATATTTATGCGCGTTACAAACGCCACAAAGGTTTTAATGTGTTGCACCCAATGGGCTACGATTCTTTTGGCTTGCCGGCAGAACAGTATGCTATACAAACTGGGCAACACCCAAAAATTACAACCGAACAAAACATTGCGCGTTACCGCGAGCAGTTAGATAAAATTGGTTTCTCGTTTGATTGGGACAGAGAGGTGCGCACGTCAAATCCTGATTATTATAAATGGACTCAGTGGATTTTTATTCAGTTGTTTAATGCCTGGTATAATAAAGCCACAGATAAAACAGAGAAACTGGAAACCCTTATAAAAGAATTTGAAGCAAACGGAAACGCTAAGGTTAATGCCGTTTGTGCCGATACTGAAATATTTTCTGCTACGGATTGGAAATCATTTACTGAAAAGCAACGCAGCGATGTGCTGATGAATTACCGCATGGCTTACTTGAGCGAAGCTTGGGTAAACTGGTGTCCTGCTATGGGCACGGTGTTGGCTAATGATGAAGTAAAAGATGGCGTGTCTGAACGTGGGGGCTATCCTGTTGAGCGTAAATTAATGCAACAATGGAGCATGCGCATTACCGCTTATGCCCAACGTTTGTTAGATGGCTTGGATACATTAGATTGGCCTGAACCTTTAAAAGAATCTCAACGTTATTGGATTGGTAAAAGCGAAGGAACATCGTTGAAATTTAAAATACATAAAGACCTATCCCCGGCCCTTTCCAAAGGAAAGGGAGCCACACCCGGTTATCATACAACAGATTCTCAAATGTGGAATTTGTTGCAAGATAAAGCCGTTTCAATGAGGGATAATCCAACACCGGCTGAAAGTGCTTTATGGCAATCTCTTAAAGGAAATAAATTGGATGAACATTTTAGAAGACAACATATCATTGATAGATTTATTGCCGATTTTGTTTGCATCTCTAAAAAATTGGTAGTTGAAGTAGATGGTGATATCCACGATTATCAAAAAGAAGAAGATGCTGCACGAACAGAAAGATTAAATGAACTTGGCTATAAAGTAATTCGTTTTAAAAACGAACAAGTTTTGGTAGATATTGAAAGTGTTGTAGAAGAGATAAAACTTCAACTTAAAGAACAATCTAAATCGGAGGATAAAAAAGTCCTTCCCTTTGGGGAGGATTTAGGTGGGGAGACTTTTATCGAAGTGTTTACTACACGCCCCGATACCATTTTTGGTGTGTCGTTTGTAACGCTTGCACCTGAGCACGAATTAGTTGATACATTAGTTACCCCTGCACAAAAAGCAGAAGTAGATGCTTATGTAACGCAGGCGAAAAACCGTAGTGAGCGCGAACGTCAGGCTGATGTAAAACGTGTATCAGGGGTGTTTAGCGGGGCTTATGTTATACATCCGTTTACGCAAAAACAAATTCCTATTTGGATAGGCGATTATGTACTGGCTGGTTATGGCACAGGTGCTGTAATGGCTGTGCCGGGCCACGATTCGCGCGATTATGCTTTTGCCAAACATTTTAATTTACCCATTACCGAAGTGGTTGCAGGCGGAGATTTAAGCAAAGAATCGTACGATGCTAAAGAGGGTAAATTAATTAACTCCGATTTTTTAAATGGCTTGGAAGTTAAACAAGCCATTAAACGTGCTATTGAAGAAATTGAAAAACTAAATTTAGGAAAAGGAAAAATTAATTTCCGTTTACGCGATGCCGTGTTTGGCCGCCAGCGTTATTGGGGTGAGCCTATACCAATTTATTACAAAAACGGTATCCCTTATGCCATGCCCGAAAACGAATTGCCTTTGCTGTTGCCCGAAGTAGATAAATATTTGCCTACTGAAGATGGAGAACCACCGTTAGCTAGATCTACAAAGTGGAATTGGAATCCTATCAAAGAAGAAGTAGTTTCAAAAGAAGAAGGGTTTCCATTAGAAACAACCACCATGCCGGGTTGGGCAGGCAGCTCCTGGTATTTTTTACGTTATATGGATGCGCATAACAATAAAGAATTTGCGAGTAAAAAATTGACCGACTACTGGAAAGAAGTTGACTTATATATTGGCGGCAGCGAACATGCTACCGGACATTTATTATACGTGCGTTTTTGGACCAAAGCCCTTAAAGACCTTGGTTACATTACTACCGAAGAACCTGCCAAAAAATTAATTAACCAGGGGATGATACAGGGTAGGAGTAATTTTATTTATCGATTGATGGAATTTGGAGTGGCGACACGTGCAGATTATGAATTCCCTGAAATTTTTGTTTCACATAATTTAGTTGAAAATATCGATGAAGAACCTACTTGGTCTTATGTTCTTGCAGAAATAAATCAAATTTTGAGCAAAGATGGTGTTTCACATTCTGGACAGAAAGGACAAATTAGATTTACTAAACATCATGTTGATGTAAATAGAGTTCATAATGATGTTTTAGATAAAGAAGAATTTAAAAAGTTCAAAAGTGGAAAAAAAGAATTTAAATTCATTACAGAAAAAAATGGAGATTATATCTGCGGATGGGAAGTAGAAAAAATGTCTAAGTCTAAATACAATGTTGTTTCTCCTGATGACATATGTAATAGTTTTGGAGCAGACACTTTGCGTTTATACGAAATGTTTTTAGGTCCTTTAGAGCAAAGCAAACCTTGGAACACTAACGGAATAACAGGCGTACATGGTTTCTTAAAAAAACTATGGCGTTTGTTTTATAACACAGGCGGTTTTGCGGTTACTGATGCCGAGCCAACTAAAGCAGAATTAAAAGCCTTGCACAAAAGCATTAAAAAAATTACTGAAGACATTGAGCGTTTTTCGTTCAACACATCGGTAAGTAATTTTATGATTTTGGTAAACGAGCTAACCGATTTAAAATGTAACAAGCGTGCCATATTAGAGCCTTTGTTAATTATACTTTCTCCTTATGCGCCACACATAACCGAAGAGTTGTGGAATCAATTAGGGCATACAGAAAGCATAACCAATGCTGCTTTCCCTATGGTAAACGAAGCACATTTGGTAGAAGATAATTTTGCCTATCCTATTTCGTTTAACGGCAAAACACGTTTTAATATCGAACTTCCTTTAACCTTATCTCAACAAGAAATTGAAAAAATAGTAATGGAGGCCGAACAAACCCACAAATACTTAGAAGGCAAAACACCTAAAAAAGTAATTGTGGTTCCTAAAAAAATTGTAAATATTGTGATGTAATTTTCACGCCCTTGTCATTTCGACTGAAGGGAGAAATCTGTTTCAGAAACGGATTTCTCAGTCGTTCCTCCTTCGAAATGACAACCACTAGCTCTGTCATTTCAACCAGAGGAAGAAATCTTTATATTTGAATAAGTGAAACCAATTGGAACACATAATTACTTCGTTTATATAACAACTAATCACATTAAAACTACCTTATATATTGGTGTAACAAACAATTTAAAAACCCGTTTACACCAACATCAACAAAACATATATAACTCAGAAACATTTACAGGAAAATATTACTGTTATAACCTTGTATATTTTGAAAGGTTTGAATTTATTGACCATGCAATAAAAAGAGAAAAAGAAATTAAAAGGTGGAGGAGGGAAAAGAAAAACAATTTAATTACTTCATTTAATCCGGAATGGAAGTTTTTAAATAATGAGATTGAATAACCCCTTGTCATTTCGACCGCAGGGAGAAATCCGTTTCAAACAGATTTCTCAGTCATGTTTCCTTCGAAATGACATCCTTATTTAACCACCGTAAAATTAAATCTATAACTTCGCAGCCTAAATTATATTTATTATGTCAGAATTTCCTCCCTGCCCAAAGTGCAAATGCGAGTACACTTATTCAAACGGGCTGTTAATGGTTTGCCCTGAGTGTTTTCATGAATGGAACCCAAGCGAAGAAGTAGAAACTGTAAGTGATACTGCATCTGATAAAATATTGGATGCCAATGGCAATGAACTACAAGATGGCGATACGGTAGTTGTCATAAAAGATTTGCCGGTTAAAGGCTCGTCTAAGCCCGTAAAAGCAGGAACCAAAGTAAAAAATATACGCCTTACCGACGGAGACCATAATATAGATTGTAAAATAGATGGCTTTGGTTCTATGGGACTGAAATCAGAATATGTAAGAAAAGCATAGCCTTTATTTACTTATCACACAAAAATTACAAACTTATTTAAAGCAGTTTTAAGCCACTCAAAAAAAAGCCCGTAATGTTTATTGCAACAACACATTTCGGCTTGTAATGCAAAAAGAATGCGTTTTAAATGCACAAAAAACCCTGTAGTGTTTTACTACAACTGCAGCTCATTTTTTAGCTAAAAAATAAGGAGGGAAAATTACTCCCTTCTAGTGTTCTAGTATGTTCTAAGTTAGTGGTTGCAAAACAACCCTCTGTTGGTTGATTCTTTTTATTTGCTTGGTTATTGAGTTTTTAATAAACCTCACATAAATGTAATTAACAATAACTTACACCTGTTTTTTATTGGTTGTGTTGATGGTTGATTTTAGTTAGGATTTAGGTGTTTGTTGGTTGTTTTTTTATCTCTACTATTTATAAAATAATAAACCTGTAATAAAACACTAATGTTTGTCATTTCGACCAGAGGGAGAAATCCGTTTCAAAACAGATTTCTCAGGCTTTCACACAAGCTGGCTCTTCACTAAAAATATCCACTGGATATTTTCTTAACGTTCAGCCCCCTTCGAAATGAAGAGAGAAAAAATTAGTTCTTATTTATAAAAGCATCCCAGCCTTGTGCGGTAAGCGGTATAGCGTTACCCGAACGTGTAACTAAATTAGCACCACTTGCTTTATCAGTCATGTGCCCAATAATAGTAAAGTCAGGATGGTTTTTTACTTTATCAAAATCTTTTTGGTTGATAGTAAACAGCAACTCATAATCTTCGCCACCACTTAAAGCACAAACAGTAGGGTCAAGTTTAAAATCATGTGCGCGGTTAACTGTCATGCTATCCATTGGGATTTTATCTTCATATAAATTACATCCCACGTTAGATTGGTTGCAGATGTGTAGTATCTCTGATGCCAAGCCATCACTCACATCAATCATACTGGTAGGTTTTATATCTAAATGTTTTAGTATATCACGTATATCAATTCTAGCTTCAGGTTTTAGCTGACGTTCTAACACATAATCATTCCCTTCTAAATCGGGTTGTGCATTAGGGTTTTCTTTAAACACAGCTTTCTCTCTTTCTAAAATTTGTAAGCCCATATAAGCACCACCCAAATCGCCGGTAACAACAAGCAAATCTTTTTCTTGCGCACCACTACGATATACCACTTCATTTTTTTCTGCCTCACCTAAAACAGTAATGCTAATAACCAAACCACTTAAAGATGAAGTTGTATCGCCACCTACTAAATCAACTTTATAATTATCGCAGGCCATTAACATACCGCTATAAAGTTCCTCTAATGCCTCGGTAGAAAAACGATTAGATACCGCCATGCTAACCGTAACTTGTTTAGCTACTCCATTCATAGCGCATATATCAGATACGTTTACCGCAATGGATTTGTAACCCAAATGTTTTAAAGGCACGTATGTCAAATCAAAATGCACACCTTCAACCAACATATCGGTAGATAGTAAGGTTACTTTGCCGCTTTGCTCAATTACAGCTGCATCATCGCCCACACCTTTAAGAGTAGATGGGTGTTGTATGATAATATTTTCGGTAAGGTGTTTTATTAATCCAAATTCGCCAAGCTGCGATAGTTCTGTTCTTCCCGTGTTTTCAAACATACGTTTAGTTTATTTTTATGCAAACATTTTTTGGTTCTGTAAAAAAGTCGAAGGCTTCAAAGCCGCCTTCTCTGCCTACACCCGATGATTTTACACCACCAAACGGGGTGCGTAAATCGCGTAACAACCAACAATTAATCCATACAATGCCCGCATGAATGTTTTGCGCCACACGGTGTGCCTTGGTTAAATCCTGTGTCCACACAGTTGAGGCGAGTCCGTATATGGTTGAGTTAGCCCACATTAAAACTTCTTCCTCTTTATTAAAAGGCATAATGGTTACAACGGGTCCAAAAATTTCTTCCTGGTTAGTACGGCAATTATATGGCAAGCCTTCAATAATAGTTGGTTCAATATAATAACCTTCGCTAAACTCTCCGCCTACGTTAGCACGTTTGCCACCGCATAAAACAGTGCCGCCTTCTTGTTTGGCAAGTTCAACATAACTCAAAACTTTTTCCATGTGTGGTTGAGACACCACGGCACCAATTCTTGTTTTCTCTTCAAGCGGAGCGCCCACCACTAATTTTTTGGTTTGCTCAACAAAATCTTTTTTAAATTTTTCGTAAATACTTCTCTCAACAAAAATGCGAGAGCCACACAAACAAATTTGTCCCTGGTTTGAGAAAGAAGAATGTAATGTAGTAGCCATCATTTTATCATAATCACAATCAGCAAAAATGATGTTTGGGTTTTTGCCGCCCAACTCTAATGATAATTTTTTAAACATAGGTGCCGCTATGCTTGCAATGTGTGCACCTGTTTTTGTACCACCTGTAAATGAAATAAGCGGCACATTTTTGCTTGATACAATAGCGTTACCAACTTTACCACCCAAGCCATGCACAATGTTTAGCACGCCTTTTGGTAAGCCTGCCTCCACACAAAGTTCAGATAATAAATAAGCCGTCATAGGTGTAACCTCACTTGGCTTAGCAACTACGGTGCAACCTGCGGCAATTGCCGGAGCAATTTTCCAGGTAAATAAATACAAAGGTAAATTCCAAGGCGATATACAACCCGCCACACCAACCGGCTGACGTAGCGTATAATTTATTGCAGTATCTTCCATGCTATGCGTGTATGCAGCATAATGTAAAATGCCTGTGCCATAAAAATGAAAGTTAGCCGCAGCTCTTGGTATATCTACTGTTTTGGCAAGTTTTAAAGGTTTGCCATTATCAATGCTTTCGGCAAGTGCCAGCTTATCTAAATTCTTTTCTATTAAATCTGCAATCTTTAATAAATATTTTGAGCGAACATCTTTTGGTGTAATGCTCCATGCAGGGAACGCCGCATTAGCTGCTGCAATGGCCAATTCAACATCCTGCTCATCGCTATCAGGAATGTAGGAATAAACTTTACCGCGAGATGGGTCTACGTTATCTAAATATTTTTTCGAAACGGGTTCTACTAATTCTCCGTTTATATAATTTTTTATGTACTGCATTTGAATAATTATTTATCGAAATTAATCGGCAGAAGGAACTTGAATAATAAGCGTGTATTTTTTTGGTGGCAAACACGATGTACTGTTGCAAGCCATACACTCTACATTACCCATAATGGTAAAGGCTTTTTTATTGCTTCGTTTTATTTTTTGCTTAAAAACAACTTCGTTACTAAACATTAAAACATCGGTTGTAAAAACATCCGAGTAAGCTTTCTCAGGCGTTGGTTCTACCACTTTTTCAACTAAATCAAAATCGGGTGTTCTTTCAAAATTAAAAATGGTTGGTAAAGGCCCATCACCGCTTTGTGTTTGCGAGTATATATGCCACTCTATGCCTACATTAGCTTTTAAAATAAGCTCTCCGTTATTTTCATCAATGGCGTTATACGAACAACTCCACTTAACAGGTTGTGCTGTTTGTGCAACTAGTTGGCCGAAAAAAATGAGAGAAAGAAAGAGTGCAATAAAATGTTTTTGCCTCATACTAAAACTTAACTTTAGTTACGCGATGAATTGGAATTACAATGCCTTGTTTTAAAATAACACGCTTATCAGTTAAGCCCCACACCGTAGTATCAACTACTTTTGGTGAAGTATCGTCTTCAAAATAAATTTTAATTTTAGAATGTTCTAAGTTCCCTAATGATAAACATCGTTGTAAATCAGCCGCACGTTGTTTAATTTCTTCTTTATCGGTTAGCACGTCTGTCTCCGGAAAACGTAATCCCGTTACTGCTTCTTTATCAATTACCTGATGTTTAGTTTGTGTATCCATAAAACCCTCCTTTTAGTTGTCTCATAAAATTAATGTTTTTTTTTGAAAAAAAACATTAAAAATTATTAATTTGATTATTAATTATTTTAAATAATTCATTAGGTCGCTGCGTGCCAATGCGATAGGTAAAACCATCCTTGTCTTTTAACTCAATAAAGTGGTTGCCCGATGTATAAAACTTAACAATTTCTTTAATAAACAGGTTGTAAACCGGGCGGCGGAAGCTGTTTTTCTTGTAACGGAGTTTTTTAACAGTATGTATGTTGCTAAAATCTATTTTTACTTTGCGTGAGCCCCAAAAACCTCCAAGCATTAAATAATTGGGGTAAACAACCGTATGTATATGCAATACATACATTAATAAAACGGATAGTAGCAGAATAAAAACACCCAGGATAAAAAATATATGTCCCGATGCAGGAATTTCTTCTACAGGATAGGAGCCAATGTAAATGCCCGATACATTAATAGGCTTAGGGTGTTCGCTCCAATAATAACCCATAAAACAAAGCAGTGCTAATACAGTTCGTATTAAAGTAGATACTCGGTTATAACCTAAGTACTGTTTTTCTTGGTATAAAGGAATTTGTTTTAGCATATTACAAATTATCCTGCCAAAGTTTTTGTTTCGGAATTTTCAGCGTACTTAAAGATGGCGATTTTAAATTTAAGGTTAGCATATACTGTTTGGTTGGCCCAAAAGGAACCCAGGTTATACGAGCTTCCCAGCAACGCAAATCTCGGTATATGGTAAACTGTGTGTAACTAATGCTGTTAAGTTTAAAATCATAACCACTTCTAATATCAAATTTCCACAAAGGGGTAGGTTTAAAACTAAATGTAGCGCCTAAATTTTGACTGGCTATAAGTTGACTGGTTGCTTTTGGTGTATTCTGATCTAAGGTTTGAGTTGTGTTAAGACTGTAAGTTTTTACAAATTGTAAGTTGTAATTAACACCAATACTAAAAGGCTGTTTACTATTTTGCAATCCTTTTATTTGAGCATTGGTTAGGTTTCCGTTTACCGAAAAGTTACAATTTGTAAAACGGGCTAGTTTTCCAGTTTCATCATACTGGAATTTTGTACTACGGGTACCATCATCGTTAGCCGCATAAGGGTCGAAAACAGAAGTGAAATTTACACCCACTACATTTTTAAAAAACGAAGTACGTGCCGAAAGATTTATAACACTTAATTTGTTTTGTTTAGCTGCTATATCATAACTGCCACCAAGGCTAAGCATTTGTAACAAAGCGACTTTTTTGTATGATATACTGGTATCGGTTTTTTGCCTGACCTTAGCATCAAGGGTGTTGTTTATATTAAAGGTTATGGCACCACTTTGAGGACCGGCTGGGCCGCCAAACAAACCATTACTAAAACGGGAGTAGTAGTTTGTAATTGTTTTATTATCATCGTTTAATGGCTTATAAAAACCAAGATTATTATTTTGCATGTCCGGATGATATACAAAACCAACCGTTGGAATTATCTGATGCCTTATTTGTTTAAGCAGCTTTGATTTAAACACGTAATCCCCATAAATTTTTGTAGCAAGATTTACCTGATAACTCTGATCGAAAGCAACATTTGGATTTCTTCTAATAAATGTATGAAGTGTATCGCGAATATAAGTTTGCTCGGTAGTTTGAAAGTTGGTAAATTGTTGAAACGAAGCTTGTGGACTGAGTGTAAAATATTTTAATAAACTAATATTGGTTCCAATGGGTACGCGCTGATATAAGCCATATTGAAGTGCCTTTAAACCATTGGGTTTAAACAAAGTGGTGTCTCCTGTGTTTATGGTAGCTTTACTTTGTAAGGTGTAATCAATATATAATTTGTCTAACCAGTTTTGGGTTGTGTGCGCTTGGTCTTTAAATGGATACATGCGATTAACGGCATAGGTTAATTGCGGCGCGTCTATTTGTACATTATGTGTTTGCAGGTTTTGGGCATCACTTACGTTGATGGTTAATGTTGAAGTCTTGAACATTTTTGTAAAAGCAATATTCGATTGCAAGACGCTAGCTAAATATGTGCTTGCCGATTGATTGTTATATCTTCCAAAGCCTGCGCTACCGGCATTTACCGATGCACTAAAACGAATAGTAGGGTCATATTTAGCGTCTTGCTGATGAGTCCAGGTAACACGGCCATTATATACTTTATTTAATGCATTAGCATCTCTTGTAGCCCCAAATTTTGGATTATCCTCCAATATACCCGATGTGTTTTGAGAAACAACTACATTAAGGCTGCCGCTGTATTTGTAATTTATTTTATACTGAAACATGGGAGCGGCTGTACTGCCAATTGCCCACGAGCCATTGCCATAAACACTGCCATATAAACTAACATGTAACTTATCGCTTACCGGAATAAAATATCCCATATTTACTAAATAAAAACCTTGTGATGCCGAGTAACCGTAACTAGGCATTAGTATACCCATTTTTGATTTCTCTTTTTTTACATTCGGAAAAAAACCAAAAGGCAAACCTAATGGGGTTGGTATATTAGAAACCTCTAAAAATAAAGGACCTGTAACAATTTTATCGTTCGGAATTATTTTGGCTCTGCTGGCTCTAAAATATATCATAGCGTCTTCAAACTCACATGGAATGCATTTCATCCGTTTAATATACATCACATTATTGGTGTCTTTTTTTACCGCTTCACCAAAAATAAACATATCGTTTTGCTTGGTTAAAATGCCAAATATTTTACCCTTTTTAGTTTTTACGTTGTAAATAATTTTTTCGCATTTCATCTCATCTTTTCCCTGCTTAAACTGTGGATTTCCCTGCATCTTTCCGCTGCTATCAGGCATCCCAACGGCAGTAATTAAATTTGTTTTGTTATCAATTTCAATGTAAGCGGCTTTTAAATCAAAATCTTCGTAATGCACGGTGGCGTTGCCATATAAATAAGCTTTTTTGTTTTCCGCTTCAATTCTAATCGAATCATCAGCCGTATAATCAACCTTAGTCTCTATACCGTTTTCATCTTTTCCTGCATCAAGCGTGTCCACACTTTTTCTTAGCGTATCAGCTCCGGGTTTAGTTGTATCGGGTTTTTGTAGCCAAATACTGCTTTTAACATTTACATGAAAGGGTATAAAAGCATGCGCTTTTACGCTGTTTATTAACACAACACAATTAAAAACTATTAGTATAAGGGCTCTTTTGCTCAAAATCTAAAAATACTTTTGTAAAAACAGCGCATAAAGCTACAAAAATAGCGTTAAGCAGATGATGCTCACCCTTAACTACATAAAGCCATTAAAGGTTTCGCTTCTTGCGATTATCATCCTGTTTTTGTTCAGTGAAGCCCACATACCAAAAACCAAGCCAAAAGGTGTTAAAACGGTTGTTATCGATGCCGGGCATGGTGGAAAAGACCCCGGTTGTAACGGCGATGTGTTTAATGAAAAGACTGTATCCCTTGGTATAGCGCTAAAGCTGGGCGCACTGATAGAAAAAAACTTACCTGATGTAAAAGTAATTTATACCCGAAAAACAGATGAATTTGTTGAACTAGAGGAGCGCGCGCAGATAGCTAATCGCAATAATGCTGATTTATTCATATCCATCCACTGTAACGCGGCATCAAACTATGCAATTTTTAAGGATAAAAACGGTAAGGTGCATTACAAAACGTATAAAGATAAAAAGGGGAAAATCCATAAAGTAGAGGTGCACAACCCCAAACCCTTTGGTAGTGCTACCTATGTAATGGGCATCTCTAACGAAAAAGGCAAATTAAACACCGCAAAACGAGAAAATGCTTCTATGCTTTTAGAGGATAATTATCAAAAAACGTATAATGGTTTCGACCCCCAAAGCGATGAAGCCTATATTGTTATGAGTTTATGGACGGGTGCGTTTGTAGGACAGAGTGCCGATATAGCTTCTAAAATACAAGCAGAGTACACCAAAAAAGCAGGAAGGATTGATAAAGGGGTGCAACGACAGAGTATTTGGGTGTTGTGGCGCACGGCTATGCCAAGTATTTTAACCGAAGTAGGCTTTTTAACCAACCCTGAGGAGGAGAAATTTTTAGGTTCTGAAAAAGGGCAAAAATATATGGCCTCTGCTTTGTTCAGAGCTATTAGAAGTTATAAAGATGAAAATGAAGGCGTAACTAAAAAATACGATGATGAGTTGGAAAAAGAGGAGCCCTTAGTAAACGAAAACCTTTCTAAAGGCAACACCATTGATACTAGCAATGAAGATGAAAAAGATTCTACCCAGGTTGCTAATGCGGCTAATGAAGAACTTTATAATGGTTTCATAAAAGAAGCGGATGATAATTACAAACTTAAAAAATACGAAGATGCCCTTGTTAAATATGAAAAATGCAATGAGTTAAAACCTGAAGAAAGATATCCTTTAGCCAGGGTAGAGGAGTGTAAAAAGAAAATTGCTGAACAAAAAAACAGTGTAAGTGCCGAAGAGCAACAAAAAAAAGAATTGAAAACTAAATACAATTCTTTTATTGCCAGTGGAGATAAATTGATGACTCAAAAAAACTGGAAAGCTGCCGCTGTTCAATATCAGCAGGCATCAGAGCTTTTGCCGGACGAAGTGTATCCTAAAGAAAAAATAAAACAAGTTGATGAAAATATAGAGGCAGATAAAAAATTAGCTGAAGAGAAGGCAAGAATAAAAGCAGAAAAACACACAGCAGATTCATTATTAAAAATACAAAAACAAGCAGCGGATACCGTTCCCACAAAAGCAAACGACCTGGTAACTAATTATAAAGATAAAACACCAAAAAAAGATACGGTTCAAAAAGTAAAAACCAATAATCCGCCCGAGGGAAAATCAGGTATCGTATTTAGAGTACAGTTTGCTATGAGTGAAACCGAACCGGATGTAAAATCTGATAAGTATAAAAATGCAGAAGATGTTTGGTACTATAAAGCAGGCAACGTGTATAAAATTACATCAGGTAGTTTTTCAACTCCGGATGAGGTTATAAAACACCAGGAAAAAATACGTGCCGCAGGGTATAAAGATGCTTTTGTGGTAGCGTTTAAAAACAACCAGCGTATAGATTTTAAAGAAGCTGTTAAACAAATTCAAAATAAGTAAAGCATGGAAGAAAATACAGAAACACAAAAACCTCAGGAAGAAAAAAAGAAACGCGGTGGTTTTTTGCCTTGGTTATTATTAATTATATCCCTTATTGGTAATGGTGTTTTAGTGTTTATGGTTAATAAAGAAAAACAAATCGTTATCCAAAAAGAAGAAATTATAAAAACGGTTTTTGTAGAAAAGGATAATGTAAAAGCCGATTTATTAAACCTTAAAACCGAATATGAAAACCTGCACACAAACAACAAAAAACTGCAAGCCGAAATTGATGAGAAAAAAGCGCAGATAGAAGAATTGATAAAACAAGCTGAAAAAAACAAGGGCAACACATACATTATTGCTAAACTCAGAAAAGAAACGGAAACGCTTCGTGTAATTATGCAGGGTTATGTACATACTATCGACTCGCTTAATACATTAAACAAAAAACTAATAGTCGAAAAAAATGATGTGCTTAAAAAATTAGACGAAGAAAAAAATAAATCTGTTCAACTAAATAAAGAAAAAGAATCATTACAAGGCACTATTGATAAAGCATCCATGCTTTCTTGTTATGCCATTACCGCACAGGGCATTGATATTAAAAAGGGCGGTAAAAAACGCAGTGTTACCACTAAAGCTAAACGCGTAGATGCTATAAAAGTTAGCTACTCGTTAGGTGAAAATAAAATTTCTAAACCCGGTACCCGAGAAGTTTTTGTACGTATAATGACTCCCGATGGAAAAGAGCTTGCTAAAAGTTATGACGATAACTACAAATTTAAATTTGATGGCTCAACGGGTTATTATGCAGGCAAAACCAGCATAGATTATGCAAATAAAGAAATTGGCGTAACAACCTTATGCGAGGGTGATGGACCATTTATACCGGGCAAATACATGATAGAAATAAGCTGTGATGGTGTAGTGGTGGGGCAAATCAGTTTAACGCTTAATTAATTTAACTTAAGCTGTAGAATTTTCTCCTCTTTTAATAATTACGTTTTAATTATTGGCAATGACTTTCGTCATTTTTCTTACAATTATTTTCCTGCTAAAAAGGCGGTAAATCTTTATTCTGCCTGCTATTTAGTCCTGTTATTTTTACAATACTCGTCAAAAATTCCTGTATCTTTAATTTGGACTGTTTATTGATGTCTCTAATCAAAAAAATAAATATGAACTTTAATAATTTTACCATAAAATCACAAGAGGCCATTCAGCAAGCTGTAACTATAGCTACTATGAATGGACAACAAGCTGTAGAAAACGGACATATTTTAAAATCCATTTTACAGGTTGATGATAGTGTTACGCCTTTCATTTTAAAAAAACTGGGCATTAATGAGCAAGTGTTTTCTAAAACATTAGATAGCATTGTAAACTCGTATCCTAAAGTAAGTGGCGGGCAACCTTATCTATCAAACTCGGCTAACCAAACAGTTGCAAAAGCAAATAGTTATTTACAAGAATTTAAAGATGAATTTGTTTCTATCGAACATTTATTGTTAGGTATTTTGGCAAGCGGTGATAGCGTTTCTAAAATGATGAAAGATTTGGGCGTTACCGAAAAAGATTTAAAATCGGTAATTACCGAGCTTCGTAAAGGAGAACGTGTAACCAGTCAAAGTCAGGAAGAAACCTATAACTCTTTAAACAAATATGCCATTAATTTAAATGAGCAAGCTCGTAAAGGCAAACTTGACCCTGTTATTGGCAGAGATGAAGAAATTCGTCGTGTATTACAAATCTTATCGCGTCGTACAAAAAACAACCCAATTTTGGTTGGTGAACCCGGTGTGGGTAAAACTGCCATTGCAGAAGGCTTGGCCCATCGTATCAACGATGGTGATGTACCTGAAAATTTAAAAAGCAAACAAATTTTTTCTTTAGATATGGGCTCGCTTATTGCAGGCGCTAAATTTAAAGGAGAGTTTGAAGAGCGTTTAAAGGCCGTAGTAAAAGAAGTTATTTCTGCCAACGGCGATATTATTTTATTTATTGATGAAATACACACCTTAATTGGCGCTGGTGGTAGTGGTGAAGGCGCTATGGATGCCGCTAACATTTTAAAACCCGCTTTAGCACGCGGTGAACTGCGTGCCATTGGTGCAACAACTTTAAACGAGTATCAAAAATATATTGAAAAGGATAAAGCCTTAGAACGTCGTTTTCAAAAAGTGCTGGTAGATGAGCCTTCGGCAGAAGATGCTATTTCTATCTTACGCGGTATAAAAGAAAAATACGAGGCGCATCATAAAGTGCGCATAAAAGATGAGGCAATTATTGCGGCAGTTGAATTATCGCAACGTTATATTTCTGATCGTTTTTTACCGGACAAAGCCATCGATTTAATTGATGAGGCTGCATCTAAATTACGCATGCAAATAAATTCTAAACCAATAGAGTTAGATGCTGCCGATAGAAAAATTATGCAGTTAGAAATTGAGCGTGAAGCCATGAAGCGTGAAGGTGAAAACAAAAAAGTAGAAGAACTTAACCGTGAGTTAGCTGACTTGAATGATGAACGCAATGCTTTAACAGCACGCTGGCAAGGCGAAAAAGATTTAATTGAAACCGTACAAAAATTAAAATTAGACATAGAACAATTTAAGCAAGAAGCCAACACCGCCGAAAAAAATGGCGATTATGGTAAAGTTGCTGAAATACGTTACGGTAAAATAAAAGATGCCGAAGCTAAATTAGTTGAACACGAACAAAAATTGGCAACTGAAAAAGCCAGCGGTAGTCAGCTTGTAAAAGAAGAAGTAGACAGCGAAGACATTGCAGGTGTTATTAGTGCGTGGACAGGTGTGCCTGTAACCAAAATGTTACAAAGCGATAAAGAAAAATTATTGCACCTTGAAGCTGAATTGCATAAACGTGTTATTGGACAAGATGAAGCCATTGAAAGCATTGCCGATGCGGTTCGTCGTAGTCGTGCAGGTTTACAAGATGCTAAACGTCCTATTGGTTCTTTCATATTTTTAGGAACAACCGGGGTTGGTAAAACAGAATTAGCAAAAGCATTGGCTGAGATTTTATTTAACAACGAAAATGCCATGACTCGTATAGATATGAGTGAGTATCAGGAGCGCCATAGTGTGAGCCGTTTAATTGGAGCGCCTCCCGGATATGTAGGTTACGAAGAAGGCGGACAATTAACCGAAGCTGTTAGAAGAAAACCATATAGCGTAGTGTTGTTAGATGAGATTGAAAAAGCGCACCCCGATACATTTAATATTTTATTGCAGGTGTTAGATGATGGTCGTTTAACAGATAATAAAGGTAGAATGGTTAACTTTAAAAACACCATTATTATAATGACGTCTAATATTGGGTCTCATTTAATTCAGAAGAATTTTGAAAAAATAAATGACGGAAACCGCGATGAGGTTATTGCTAAAACAAAAACCGAGCTTTTCGAAATATTGAAAAAATCTATTCGTCCTGAATTTTTAAACCGTATAGATGAGGTTATTATGTTCGAGCCATTGTCTCGCCATTACATGAATGACATTGTACGCATACAATTACAAAGTGTAATTAAAAGCTTAGCTGCACAGGATATTAAAATGACTGCAAGCGAAGAGGCTATCGAATGGATTGCACAACTTGGTTTCGACCCTCAATTTGGTGCGCGCCCTGTTAAACGTGTAATACAAAGACAAGTGTTGAACGAGTTATCTAAACAGTTATTAGCAGATACGATACAAAAAGATAAAGAAATTGTATTAGATATGTTTGATAATAAACTAGTGTTTAGAAACAAAGTTGAAACAGCCGCTGAAACGCCTTCAACTCCTAAAAAGAAAAAAGCAGGAATAAATTAAACAGTAAAATGTTTCTCAACCATCTCTTTAATTAAAGAGATGGTTGTTTCTATTTCTTGTTCTGTATTATATTTTCCTAAACTAAATCGGATAGATGAATAACAATCTGCTTCGCTTAAACCCATTGCTTTTAAAACATGTGATGGCTGCGCTAAAGCCGATGTGCAGGCAGAACCTGCCGCCACACATAGCTTATAATTTAATTTAGAAATTAATGAATCGGCCTTAATGCCGCTAAAACAAATGTTAGCCGTATTATATAAACGGTAGCGGGTGCTTCCGTTAATGCGCACTCCTTCTATATCCAATAATTGATGTTCTATTTTAGCACGCAGTGCAGATAGTTTGGTGTTGTTATCCCAAATTTCACTTTGAGCAATCTCACAAGCTTTTCCAAAACCAACAATGGCAGGTACATTTAGTGTGCCCGAGCGTAAGCCATGTTCATGCCCGCCACCATCTATTTGTGCTTGCAAAACAACACGCGGATTTTTTCTTCTAACATATAAAGCACCTATGCCTTTTGGCCCGTAAAATTTGTGTGCAGATAGGCAAAGTAAATCAACACCCAATTCATTTACATCAAGCATCATTTTTCCGGCAGCTTGTGTAGCATCACAAAATAAAATAGATTTATGAGCATGTACTATTTCTGCAATTTGTTCTATAGGTTGTATAACACCTGTTTCATTATTAGCCAACATAACACAAACCAAAATGGTTTTATCTGTTATACTATTTTTTAATTCATCTAAATCAATCAGCCCTTCAGGCGATACGGAAAGATAAGTGATTGTGGCGCCTTGTTTTTCAAGTGCGGCACAAGTATCTAAAACCGCTTTATGTTCGGTAGCAACCGTAATAATATGGTTGCCCTTTGTTTTATATTTCTCAAATACTCCTTTAATGGCCAGGTTACAACTTTCGGTTGAACCTGATGTAAAAACCAATTCTCCTTCCTCGCAATTAATAAAGGAGGCAATTTGTTTTCTGGCTTTATCTACAGAGGCTTCAGCCTGCCAACCCAATGCATGAGTTTTACTAGCTGCATTACCAAAATGGGTGGTAAAATAAGGTAGCATTTCCTGCATCACCCGTTCATCAACGGGGGTTGTAGCGTTATAATCCAGATAAATAAATTCTTGTGACATTATGTTTTCAAAATTACATTAATTTCGCCAACGTGATTCCAAAGAACATCAGCAAACATCATTTACTCTTACATCTAATCGTTTTTATTTGGGGCTGGAGTCCTATACTTGGTAAAAGTATATCAGTACAAGCATTTCAGTTGGTTTGGTTTCGTATTTTAATTACACTGGTAGCGCTTATTATTTATTTCTCTTCGCAAAAAACCAATTTACGGGTAACCAAGAAAAAATTCCTGATACTATTTTCCATTGGGGCAGTAATTGCATTCCATTGGTTTTGTTTTTACAATGCCATTAAAGTTTCTAATGTATCTGTTACGCTGGTGGCTTTTTCTACAGGGGCATTATTTACTTCTATTATTGAACCCATTTTTTATAAACGAAAAATAGTTTGGTACGAAATGTTATTTGGTGTGCTAATTATTTGCGCCATTGCTATGATATTTTCGGTGGAGATACAATATTACTGGGGCTTTATTTTTGGTATGTTGGCAGCACTTACTTCCTCTTTATTTACGGTGTGGAATGGTTTATTAGTGCGTGATACCACTTCTGAAGTAATTACGTTTTACGAGTTAAGTGGGGGCTTAATTTGCTTAACAGGCTATCTTTTTTTTACGGGAGAATTCAGTAAAGAGTTTTTTGTTATTTCTTCTTCCGATTTCTTTTTTCTCGCTATCCTATCAGTTGTTGGTACAGCATTTCCTTTTGTAGCAAGCACCAACTTGCTTAAAAAATTAAGTCCGTTTACAGTTGCACTTACGCTAAATTTAGAAACCGTTTACGGAATTATTTTTGCTATTATAATATGGCCCGAAACAGAGCATATGACAGGTTTTTTCTATACGGGTGCATCTATAATTTTAGTAGTAATTTTATTAAACGCAATCGTTAAAGCAAGACTGAAAAAAGAAATTGCTTAATTTTTCTTTACCTGTTTTAGGTTTAACAGGTTCATGGGGTTAGTGTTTAAATTATTAATCTTCTGACTAACCAATCTAACCACTTCATCATAATATAAAGGCACAATAGGTGCATCGTCTATCAACATCTGATCCATTTTTTGATACAGCGATATTTTAATAGAATCGTTTAAACAATTACGTGCCTGCTCATAGCATTTATCAAATATAGGGTTGCTATAATGTGTGTAGTTAAATCCTTTTGGCGAAAAATTCTTAGAATAAAATAAACTCATAAAATTTTCCTCATCCGGATAATCGCCTACCCACGATTTTCGGAAAAAAGGAATTTCGTTATTAGCAATGGCTTGTGTTAACACAGATGGTTTTTCAACCATTATTTTAATTTTAATGCCGCTTTCAGCCAATTCAGATTGTATGAATTCAAACATATCTGTATAGGTTTCGGTGCTGAATAAGTATATCTCCGGTAATTTTTTTCCGCCGGGGTAACCGGCTTCTAATAATAACTCACGTGCTTTATCCGGATTGTAGTTAAACCCTTTTACCTTGTTTGGATTATAGGATGGTAAAGCGGCCGGTATAAAACCAGCAGTTGCCGGAATGCCTAAGTTTTTATGAAAATACTTGATGATTTTTTCTCTATCAATGGCGTAATTTATTGCTCTTCGCACAGCACGGTTTGTAGTTGGGCTATTTTTTACCGAACTTTCTTTTTCATCAATTAAAAAACCTAAATAATCTGTTTTCAAATAGGGTTGTGTTTGTAGCACAAATTTCTTTTTATAAAAAGGTTTTAATTTCCCTTTATCATCAAGCACCTCGCTTGGGTTAAAAGCATCCATGCCCGATATCATATCCAAATCACCTTTCATAAATTGCATGAAAGAAGTTTCCTTATCTTTTATAAATGAAATAGATACCGCATCTAAATAGGGTAGTGGATTGTTATTAGCATCTTTTTCAAAGTAGTTTGGGTTTTTAACCATTGTTAGCTGTGTGCCTTCTTCCCACATTTTAAAGCTGAAAGGACCTGTACCAACGGGGTTTTTACGAAAATCTTCTTTATAGTTGTTTACAATTTCTTGCGGAACCACCGAAAAATATTTCATAGTCAGTATCCCTAAAAACGGACTAAAATTTTCTCTCAAATAAATAACAAAGGTGCTATCGTTTGTAGATTCAAATCCACCTTTTTGTATTCTATCAATGTTATCTAATAAAGATAAGGCACTTGAAACCTTTGGGTCGAACAGTCGGCTAAAACTAAAAACAAAATCGGCTGCTGTTACTTTTCTGCCTTTTCCATCTTTAAATAATTTATGGTCGTGAAAAAACACATCCTTCCGCAAATGAAAAGTATAAATTTTCCCATCTTCCGAAATTTCCCAACTTTTAGCAATGCAAGGCTCAATGTTTAGTCTATCATCCATTTGCACTAAGCCATTAAATAGTTGGTTCACTGCCCAAATATTTTCGGTATTTCTTGATGCTGCGGGGTCTAATGAACTAATGCCTGCAAGCTCGTTATAATGAAATATTTTCTTCTCGCTATTTTCATTCTTTTTGCCCCCGCAGGAAAAAAGCGAAAGCATAAGCAGAAAAAACAGAACAGCAACGGCTATGATTTTTTTATAGTGCATAATAACCCTCAATTTTAAAAAATTAGCGGCTTTGTTTTTAACCCTTATTTTTAACTTTTAAACAAGTTGCTGTTAACGCTGTAAACCGTATCTTAGCTTAAAATAATAACATGCGGAAACTCTTATCTTTTATTCTTTTTTTTGGATATGTAACTCTGTTTTCTCAAACATTAAACTTGCCAACTCGTCAAACTAATGCCCTTAGCGGTAGTCAGTTTGAGGCAACCATAGCATCTTCTACACTTAGCTTAACTAACCGTGAGAATATGATTTATGCTCAGGTTTCGGCGGGTAACGTACCCAATTTTTACCGCACCTTAGTAGCAGTTACCTCAACAGCCACCGTTAGTTCTGTTACACAAAGTGTTACGTATTATGTAGCTCCTGATTATTTGGCCATTGGTTGCGATACTGATTATTTTTTAATGCCTATGAGCCCCATGCTGGCTACTAAAATAGGCGCACTTACAGGTACAACTTTGCCAACCCGTAAAATGGTAGGTGATATTTGGGCTGCTGCAACCGTAAAATTAGCCCCACAACCGTTATCAGCGGGTTCACAAATGAGTACAGTGCCTTACTTTGCACACCATGATTCAATAGTAGGGCAACAACGTGCTACTTTTTCAAACCCATTGGGCAGCTTAACCAGTGGCGATAAAAAAGATGTTATTATATCCAATATGATTTATACTACGGCAAACCGTGTAATTATTTTTGGTTGGTACTATCAAAACGGAACCTACATACAACCCATGACCAACGTGCATGCCGATACCTATATGGATTATAGTCATGGTATACGATTGGTGCAAAACACTTGCATGCTTAATGGATCAACTCCAACAACCATTCAGGCTGTTTTAGAATCTTCTACATTAAACCCTATATTGAGTGATGAGGGTGTTATTTCGCAGCCTTGGTATCCTTACGGAATAAGCATAAACACACCAAAATCGTTCGCAGTATTAAAAAATAGTTCTACTTCATTAAAACTGATGGTAAAAAACGACCCAAGTGTAACGCATTATAATGTTTATGAAAGTACAAATGGAACAACATTTAATGCACCTATTCAACTCTCTAAAAATAACTTAGTGTTAACGGGTTTAACCATTAATCAAATATATTTTGTAAAAATTTCGGCCTACGATTCTATTAATGCCGTTACGTCAGCCGTATCAGAAGTTTTAACGGCAGTTCCAACCAATCATTCTGATAGCACTTTGTTGGTTAACGGTTTTGACAGAGCCATTACAGGTAACACCTATAATTTTACCATACAACATGGTAATTCTTTCTTTAACAATAATAAATATGTAGAGTCTTGCACTAATGAAGCAATTACAGATAATACAGTATCACTAGCTAATTATCGTGTGGTAGATTGGATTTTGGGTGAAGAAAGCACGGCCGATACAACCTTTAGCCCACACGAACAAACCTACGTAAGCAATTATCTAAAACAAGGCGGTTATTTATTTACATCGGGTAGTGAAATTGGATGGGATTTAGACCATAGTGGCACCGCCGCCGATAAACAATTTTACAATAATTATTTAAAGGCAAGTTATGTTGCCGATGCACCAAACAACACAAGTGGGACTTATTATTCCAGCTTTGCACAAACAATTTCAACATCAATTTATAGAAGTAACGATACCATTAATTTTGATAACGGAACGCATGGCACTTATAACGTAGCTTATCCCGATGTTATTGCTACTATAAATGGCTCATCACCTGATTTGCACTACGCAACCTCTAATACAGATTATGCTTGTTTGCATTATGCGGGTGTTTTTACCGGGGGCACAAAAATCGGTAAAATGGTTTATATGGCTTATCCTTTTGAAACTATTTACCCTTCCACTATGCGCGATACTGCAATGAAAGATATTTTAATTTTCTTTTTTGGTAATCAAACCCAAACTACTTCTGTGCAAACCTTGCAAAACAAAACGCATAATATATACCCAAACCCAACCACGGGGATGTTTACTATTGCCACAGATAATTTAGCAGAAAATAGTTTTGTGCAAATTTGCGACATGCAGGGTAGAATTTTAAAAGAAGAAAACATTACCACTACATCACAGCAAATTAATTGTATGGATTTTACTGCCGGCATGTATTTGGTGAAAATATATGGTAACGGCAGCTTGCAAGACAATTTGCAGCTTTTAATTTTTAAATAGACTAAAAAACGTAGTCTTGTAAAATAAAAAACAAGTATTTTCGTTACCTCATTCTACCACTTGAAAAAACTATTTTATATATCGGCTCTTATTCTGTTTTTCAGCTTTTTTATTTCCTGTAAAAAAGATAAAGTAATAACAAGCCCTAATGCCAAGCTAACTTTTTCTCAAGATTCTATTTTGTTTGATACTGTTTTTACCAATATTGGCTCAACTACCAAATTGTTTAGGGTTCATAACCGCAATAATGGCAAGGTAAATATTTCTTCCATTCGATTGGCTAGAGGTAATGCCTCTTTCTATCGTTTAAATGTAGATGGTGTTCCCGGAAAATCATTCAGCAATATTGAAATTGCCGCGCAGGATAGCATGTACATTTTTGTAGAAGTAACTATAGACCCAAACAACCAACTCAATCCGTTTATTTATCGCGATTCTATTTTGTTTGATTTAAATGGCAACGAGCAGCATTTCGATTTAATTGCTTTTGGGCAAAATGCCTACTACCACATGCCCAATCAAAAAATTATTTTTAATAACACTTCAGCGCTTTACTATGAAGTGGAACCCTGCGGTGCTGTATGGAAAAACGATAAACCTCATTTAATATATGGATACGCTGTTGTAGATTCTGCTTGTACATTAACAATTCAAGCAGGGGCGAAAATATATTTACATAATAGTGGAGGTATATGGGTATATCGTTATGGCTCTATTAATGTAGGTGTTGGAGGCTCCCCAACAAATTTGGTTACTTTTCAGGGAGATAGGTTAGAACAAGAATATAAAGATGTGCCCGGGCAATGGGATAGAATTTGGATTAATGAAGGTAGCACAAACAATATAATTAGCTATGCTGTTATAAAAAACGGATATATAGGCGTACATGCTGGTTATGCTGTTTTTGATGGATTACCTACTGGTAATGAGGGTTTAGGGATATCTAATAGGCTTAATATAAATCACACTATTATACAAAACTGTTCTTATGCGGGCATTTTAGGGCATTTTTATAACATAACAGGTGGAGATAATGTAGTAGTTAATTGCGGGCAGCATATTTTAGAATTTGATTATGGAGGCAATTATACTTTTTACCAATGTACCTTTGCCAATTATTGGAACCAAAGCAACAACAGCCAGGCATCTAATGCACGTACAACTCCTTCTTTTCTTTTTAATAATTATTTTAATGGGAATCAGCTAAATGCATTTGATACCTTATATTTTGGCAATTGTATTTTAGATGGCAGCATGGCCGAAGAATTTCAGTTTGATACTATTGCCGGAACGGCACTTGGCAAGGAACATTTAAAATTTGACCATTGCGCTTTAAAAACAGGTAGCTTAAGTTATAATACGCCACCAACCTATACTTGTCAGATAAGTCAAACTATAATTTATAATGATAAAGGCACGTACGATTTTAGTATAACAACTACCTCTCCTCCATACGAAGCAGGTATTTCGTCTGCTAATGGCGGTTATTTTAGCGACATTAATAACCTTCTTTTTAATAACCCTAAACCAAGTATGGGGGCTTATGGGCCGTGATAAAAATTAAAAACGGTTTTATTTTATTAAACTATCTAAGTCTTCTTGTTTAATTGGGTTTTTGAAATCAAAAAAAGCCGCAACGTCTTTTTCTAAAACCAAAGCTATTTTTAATAGTGTAAGAATTGTAATGTTTTTTCCTTTTTCAATATTATGTATATCAGATTTATTTAAGCCTACTTCAAAACCAAGTTGCTCCAAAGTGAGTTTTTTATCCTTACGGTATTTTTTTATAAGACTACCAACTCCACTATAATAAAGTTGTATTTTATTTTGCTTTGTAGCCATTTAAGACTACTAAAGACTTTACTTTTCTTTCAAAATAAGTTAGGTTATAATCCAACTTTATTTATATTTGCTATATAATATTTATAATAACCCCATGAAAAAAGCCTTACTTATTTTAGCCAGTACATTTTGCTTAAATGTAAATGCACAATATATATACACTGTTGCTGGAGATGCAACATCGGGGTATAGTGGAGATGGGGGACAAGCTACCGCTGCGGAATTATTTTTACCCTGGGGTGTCACAATAGATGCACAAGATAATTTATATATTTCTGATCAGGCTAGTCATCGCGTACGAAAAGTTAGCACTACTGGTATTATAAACACCTTTGCTGGAAATGGGACAGCTGGTTCCAGTGGTAATGGAGGACAGGCAACTGTGGCAGAATTATATAGTCCTTCTGGAATGGCCCTTGATGTATCGGGCAACTTATATATTGCCGACGTACACGATAACTATATACGGAAAGTAAATACTTCAGGGGTTATAAGCACCGTTGCGGGAAATGGAACCGCAGGCTTTAGTGGAGATGGAGGACAGGCAACTGCGGCCGAATTATGGGGTCCGACTGGAATAACATTTGATGCGGCAGGTAATTTATATATTGCTGATTATGCTAATTTTCGAATTCGTAAAATAATAATAAGCACAGGAATTATAAGTACGGTAGCTGGTAACGGAACAGGAGGTTTTAGTGGAGATGGAGGGCAAGCAACTGCCGCAAAAATAGATAGCCCTTATGGAGTAATTTTAGATGCGGCAGGTAATTTATATATTGCAGATACTGGTAATCAACGCATTCGGAAAGTAAACACAAGCGGTACCATAAGCACTTTTGCAGGTAATGGTGTATTAGGTAATAGTGGAGACGGAGGACAGGCAACTGCGGCAGAACTAGATAATCCAAGAGGACTAGCTTGTGATGCAGTTGGTAATTTATATATTGCTGATCAATATAATAGCCGGATACGAAAGATTAATACATTAGGAGTTATAAGCACCTTTGCTGGAAATGGAACAGCAGGATATAGTGGAGATGGTGCTGCCGCAACAGCATCAGAATTATATGAACCAACCGGAGTAGTTTTTAATAGTGCAGGTAACTTATATATTGCTGATGAAGGAAATTCTCGCATTCGTGAAATAACAATTAACTGCCCTGCCAATGCGGGCCCTAATGTAAATGTCTATACTGCTGGCGAAAGTAGTGTTTGTGCTACAGTACAGTTAGGCACTCCTGCCATAAGCGGACTTACTTATTTTTGGTATCATCCTGACGATTTAAATAATGCTACCTTGGCACAACCAAACACTTCGTATAATAATACAAGTGTAGCTGCAGTTTACACACTAAACGTTTATGGTAGTGGCTGCGCTACAAATACATCTACCGTACAGGTAACAACATTAACACCTACTTTAACAGCAAGCCTTTCAAATATTACTGCAATCCCTGGCAGCAACATAACTGCTGTAGGCACTTATACAGCAAATTTCCCTATCGATTATTATTATATGAGCATAAAACAATGTACTGCAACCGGAGGTACAATTACACCCAGTTACTCATGGGATAATGGCTATGCTCCTATTCAAGCAAGTGGCTATACATTTCCTTTCCCTAATACTTCTACCTTAACTTGTAACACATATTATACAATATGGTTTAATGTTGGTTCTAGTGCTGTTTGTGGCGATGGTGTGTGGGCAACGGGTAGTGGTACAGTTTTCCAAATCCAACCTCCGGCAAATGCAGGCCCTAATCAAACATATACTCAAACTTGCACCGGATGGCCAAGCGCAACAATTGGTACTCCTCCTGCTATTAGTGGTATGTCTTATACATGGTCACCAGGCACTAATTTAAGCCCTACTAATTCAGTAACAGCAACCTCTTCTTATACTACTACTATGACAAGTCAATCTATAATCTATACTTTAACAGTAGGTTATTCGGGTTGTACATCATCAACTTCTACAGTACAAGTAACTGCTGTAAAAAACCCTTGCCCTGGTTGTTGTAGAGAGGCAGAAGGCATTGCTACACAAAACCAAACAACAGAAAATTTTGTAGTATATCCAAACCCAGCAAGTGGGCAGGTTACCCTATCATTATATGATAAAGCAGAATACGTGCAAATAATAGACATGCAGGGTAGATTAGTATTTGAAACAAAAAATATAGTTGCCCAAGAGTTTATGCTTGATATAAGTAAATATACTAGTGGAATTTATTTTATACGAGCTAAAATTGGCGATACAATTGAGAAGCAAAAATTGGTAATAGAATAAAACTAAAACTTCACCCTTAAACCAAAGTTTTGGTAGTTGCTCATTTTTATAGGCGACACTTTATTGTGCTGCATGTCTAAATATTTTAAATTCTTAAGCCCGTTAACCTGTTCGGGTACATCGGTTAGTTTATTATCGTTCAGGTATAATTTTTCTAAATGAGTTAGTATACTAAAGTTGCCGGGTAGTTCCATCAACTCACCATTTTCTAAATGCAGTATGGTTAATTTCGGTATAGTGCTTAATACATTTACGTTTTGTGTAAAATCAGTTTTCTTATTTACATTTAAATAAATCTCTTCTAAGTTTTTTAGTTCGGCAAATTCAGGTGGTAATGTTTTAAGGTTAGCCCCTACCAATTGTAAGCCACGCAGGTTTTGCAAATGTTCAATCTCTCTGGGTATAAATTCTATCTGGTCGTTACTTACACATAAATATTGCAGGTTTTTAAATTTAGATAAATCAACCGGAAAACTATCAAGTGGCATAGTACTTAAGTTAAGTCTATAAACTTTCGTTGGCTCCTTTAAAGCTTCCGTAAAATTTGTATATACTTTTTTATATTGGGCAGAGTCAACGGTTTGCCCTTTAATAAGCATGTTACCGCCAAATAAAAAGCAAATAAATAAAAGTATGTTGCAAGTCTGTTTCATTGGGTTGTAATTAAATATAAATATAAGCAATTTTAGCTGTAAGATTATTGATAGTTTCTCAGTAAAATAATTTCCATTCTAATATCGTATAAGGGTCGGTCATGTGAGTCAGTTTCATCTTCTGCAATTTTATCAACCACTTTCATGCCTTCTACAACCTCACCAAAAACAGTGTAGTTGCCATCTAAATGAGGCGTTCCACCCACTTTTTTATATGCCTGAATTTGTGCGGGCGTAAATGTGTAATGGGGTGTTATAATATAAACAGGGTTAATTTTTTCGTCCAATGTTTTTTCCAATAGCATCAAACTATCGGTTATTTTATTTTTCTTATAATATTGATACTTCTCCGAAACAGTTTTGTATTCAGGTGTTTGTAGTATACTATCTTTTAAATGTGTGCGTAATTTTTTGTTTATGCGATATTCGTACAATAGTAAATCCTTGTCAGACAAAGGCCCTCGCCCTTGTGTAATATAAAACTGACAACCCGATGAGGCATGTTTTGGGTTAACATCATCACCATCTCTTGCAGCGCAAAGCATCCCTCGTTTATGAAACAGGTTAGGGGTAATTTCTGCCGGAATAGTATATTTATTATCGCTATCACCTAACACCACAAATCGTTTTGCGTGTTTAGAGTAAGGGTCTCCGCCTTGTATCATAAACCCCTTTATTATTCTATGAAAAAGCAAACTGTCGTAAAAGTGTTGCTGAACCAGTTTTATAAAATTATCACGGTGCAAAGGAGTCTCATTGCTAAGGCGTATTTTTATGCCTCCGTACTGGGTTTTAATAAGGACAAGAGCTGTATTGCTCGTATCTTCTTGATTTAAAGTGTTTTGAGAAAATGCTTTACCCAAAAAAATAAGGATAAAAGCCATTAAAAAGGTAAATTTTTTCATTTTTACTAATTTTTTCATAACTTTGTTTGAAACAGACGCAAATATGAAGAAAATTTATTCATTTATATTGATTGCCTTTATTGGAGCTTTAGTTTTTCAAGGCAGTTCTTGCAAGGGTCCTCAGCCATGCAAAGCCACAATTACTGTGATGGATAGCATAGGTGCACATACTCAGGCAGGCATTGCTGTACATTTATATGCTAACGTTGTTTATAATGGAAGAACCTATCAAGGAGATTTAGTTGTAAATGGTACAACTGATGCAACCGGACAAGTAAGTTTTACTATTAAAAATCCTTGCATTTTAGATATTAAAGCAACAGCACCTAATTGCGATTCTACCTTATCTAACCCTAAGTACAAATATTGTTTAGGCACCGGAATTGTTAGATTTGATGAAGGTCAATCAAACACAAAAACGGTTTACTTAAACCAATAATTTACGCCAACCATTTTATTTTTTTAGCCAAGGGATTAAATAAAAATAATCCAGCTATACAGCCTGTTGAGTTAGCAACAAAATCAAGCACATCGCCACTCCGTTCCGAAAAAACATAATATTGCATGAGTTCTAAACTTCCACCGTAGCTAACACAAAACAAAACAGAAATCCATTTATAGTTTTTCTTTAAAAATGTTGCATCGCTAAGAGAAATTAGTACACGCATTAATAAAATTTGTTCTACAAAAAAAATGCTGGCATGTACAAACTTATCAAACGATAAAAGCTCTAACCAATTAATTTTTGGTATGGCTTTGCCAGGCATGCTACATAAGCCAAAAATTAGGGCTGTCCATAAAATGAAAGGAAGAAATTTTTTCACAAAGAAAGAAAACCGCTATTCAGCTTTAGCAAAAAGTTCGTTTACTTTTGTCCAGTTTACCACGTTCCACCAAGCATTCATATAATCAGCGCGCTTGTTTTGGTATTTTAAATAATACGCATGCTCCCAAACATCCAATGCTAAAATAGGTGTTCCTTTAACTTCGCTTATAGACATTAAAGGATTATCCTGATTAGGTGTACTGGTAACTTTTAATTTTTTGTTTTCAACTATTAACCAAGCCCATCCACTACCAAAACGTTTAGCCCCTGCATCATTAAATTGTTTTTTAAATTCATCTATAGTTCCAAACGAAGCGGTAATTGCATCAGCAACTTTCCCGTCAGGGTTGTTTGGTTTAGCATCTTTATTCTCGCGCATCAACGTCCAAAATAAAGAGTGGTTATAATGCCCGCCACCATTGTTACGCACTGCAGTATCAAAAGATGCCATGTTTTTGAAAATTTCTTCTAACGAATTTGCAGCGGGATGCTTAGTAGTTTGCAAAGCTTTATTCAAATTAGTTACATATGCTTGATGGTGTTTATCATGGTGCAACTCCATCGTTTGCTTATCAATAAAAGGCTCTAAAGCGTCATAAGCATAGGGCAGGGCAGGTAAAGTATATTCTTCTAATAAAAAATGTTCGTTGCTTATATTTTCAATTGCATCTAATTTTTTAGCTGAAACAATTGAAGTTGCAAGTGTTCCTAATGATAGTAAGGCTGATTTTTTTAGAAAGTCTCTGCGTTCTGACATGATTTTTATTTTTTGGTTTGAAAAAGTATCTCTATCAAAATTATAGTATTATTTGATGGCACACTATTTATTGCGGTAAATTTATGTTAAATGATTTTGTTCGCTTTGTATCAATTCTACCTCGGCAAGTGCATGAAATAAATAAATGCTTCCGGTAGCAATTTCTTTACAACGAAAGCGGGTTCTAATGCGTTCACCTTTTTCAAAAAAACGTTCGCCATTATACTTAAAAACAGTTTTGTGAGGCAATGTTTCTATAAAAATTTTCCCGTCGTTTTTGTCGTCATATCTTTTTAAAATACGTAGTAAATGTGAGTCGCTACAGCTTGACGCCGCCGGACTAATTAAATGCTTTTGTAAAGCAAGTAACACATCAGTGGGAAAATAATCTGCATTCAAAAAATGCCTCATCAGCAACTTATAATTTTGCTTCCATTCTTCACCATGTGGGTTAACAGCATCTTTATGTTTTGTAAATGTTACCAAATGCGCTACCTCATGCACCAGTGTAATTAAAAAAGCGTATTTGTTTAAATTGTAATTGATAGTAATGGTGTGATTTTGACCGGCAGAAGGGGAGCGATAATCGCCTAGTTTTGTATTTCGTTCACGTTTAATTTTTAGTTTAAAATCATACTCTATAATCCATCTCGCAATAATAGCAACGGCAGGTTCCGGAATGTATTTTTGAAGTACCGCACTATTTCTTTCAAATTGACTCATTGTATTTATTTCTTTTTATTTCGCCCAATGCTAAAGCATTTGACTCATCTTTGCAAAATTACAACCTGTGTGGCGTTTATTATTTTAATTGATTTTGTTTTTTAAACAATAAGCTAACTAATTATATTTGTTATATGAATATTGAAGAGCTTAGAGATTATTGCATTGCAAAACCCTTTGTAGAAGAAACATTTCCCTTTGGCGAAGAAACTTTAGTATTTAAAGTTATGGGCAAGGCTTTTCTTTTATCGGGCATAAGCGAACGCCCTTTACGTTTTAATGTTAAGTGCGACCCCGAAAAAGCTATTGAATTACGCGAACAGTATAACTATGTGCTACCCGGTTACCACATGAATAAAAAACATTGGAACACCATTGTTTGCGAAAGCGGATCAAATACAAAACTTTTAAAACTGTGGATAGATGAATCTTATCAATTAGTTGCGGATAGCCTTCCTAAAAAACTGAGAGACGAAATGAAAAAATGAGTTTTTAAAACTCACAATTTTTTGGTGTGCGTGCAAAGGCAATTACATCGCGTATGTTGCTCATGCCTGTAACAAATAACACCAAACGCTCAAAGCCTAAGCCAAACCCTGCATGTGGACAAGCACCAAATTTACGGGTATCCAAATACCAATACATTTCTTCGGCAGGTATATGCATGTCTTTCATGCGCTCTAAAAGTTTATCGTAACGCTCTTCACGTTGCGAGCCTCCAATAATTTCGCCAATGCCTGGAAACAAAACATCCATGGCACGTACAGTTTTGCCATCATCATTCTGACGCATATAAAACGCTTTTATATCTTTAGGATAATCAGTTAAAATAACTGGTTTTTTAAAATGCTTTTCTACCAAGTAACGTTCGTGTTCACTTTGTAAATCGGCACCCCATTTATCAATCAGGTAAGTAAATTTTTTCTTTTTGTTATGATTGCTTTCTCTTAGAATTTCAAAAGCTTGCGTATAAGTAACGCGTTCAAAATTATTTTCAACACAAAACTTTAATTTATCTAACAGGCCCATCTCCGAACGCTCTTGCTGAGGTTTTTGTTTTTCTTCGTCTGCAAGTCTATCGTTTAAAAACGCAATATCATCGGCACATTTAGTAAGCGCTTCTTTAATCACATACTGAAGCATGTCTTCAGCCAATTGCATGTTATCATCTAAATCATTAAAAGCAACTTCGGGTTCTATCATCCAAAACTCGGCTAAATGCCTACCTGTGTTCGAATTCTCTGCACGAAAGGTTGGACCAAATGTATAAACATCACTCAAAGCCATAGCAGCTAACTCAGCCTCTAACTGACCCGATACGGTTAGGTTTGTGCTCTTCCCAAAAAAATCTTCCGAAAAATCAATTTCGCCCGCTTCTGTTTTAGGAGGGTTTTTCATGTCCAGTGTTGTAACACGAAACATTTGTCCGGCACCTTCAGCATCGCTGGCTGTAATAACAGGTGTGTGCAAATACACAAAACCTTTTTCTTGAAAGAATTTATGTACAGCATAGGCAAGCGTGTTTCTAACTCTAAATACGGCACTAAATGTGCTGGTACGAAAACGTAGATGTGCAATTTCGCGTAAAAATTCTAAGCTATGTTTTTTGGGTTGTAACGGATACTGTTCAGCATCGCTATCTCCCAATATTTCAAGCGAAGTAACTTTAAGCTCATATTTTTGCCCTTTACCTTGCGATGAAATAATGTTTCCAACGGCGCTAATACAAGCACCCGTAGTAATTCTTTTTAAAATATCTTCGGCCGTATTGGTAAAGTCAACTACTAGTTGCAAATTATGTATAGTAGACCCGTCGTTAAGTGCAATAAATTGATTGTTACGAAACGTGCGCACCCAACCCTTTACACAGGCTTGGTAATCATGTCTATCATCTGATAAAATGGCGTTTATTTTAGTTCTTTTCATAATTTCTTAAAAGGGAAAGCAAAATTAACACAATTACGGGATGTTACTAAATAAAAAAACCGCCTTTATTTTCTAAAAGCGGTTTTTTAAATGAATATAATTTTTTTAATAATTAACTGTACCGCTAAGCGTATATGTATTAGCACCACAAGTACATACAAGATTACTAAATGTACAAGCATTAGGCGAACCGGCAGTTACAGAAACAGAACCCGCAGAAGGTGAACCAGGATTACCACTTGCATCTGTAAAAGTAAACTGGCATAGCCCGGTAGTTGGAGCAGTATTAGTTACGTTATAAGATCCGGTAGGAGGAGCAGCAAGTGTTGCAAAAACAAGTGCTAGTTGAGGATTAGTTCCGGTAGAAGGTTTAGCAGTTACTTGATAATAACCAGATAAAGGAGCACCCAAACCTGTCAATGTAGTTGGGGTTCCGTTAATTGTAAGAGTAGATGGAGGTGTAGTTGTTGTTGTTTGGGAAGTAGTAGTAGCTGCTGTTGTAGCAGTAGTTGTACCGTAGCCCGAATTTGAAGGAGCTCCGTTTGGATTTGGATTGGAGCCTGTTCCGCCTGATGCCTGACTTACATAGGTAACGTGTGTAATGCTGTTATCATCTTTTGCACAGGCAAAAAATATAGCACAGCAAACTGTGGCAATTGAACAGAAGGTGAATATTGTTTTTTTCATTTTAACTATTCTTTAAAGATAGAATTAGAATGCAAGGTATATTATTTTTCGGCAAAATGCAAATTTAACATTTCACCCAAAAGCCTCATAAATTACTCTACTGTTACCGATTTTGCCAAATTACGGGGCTGGTCTACATTGCAACCACGCATTACCGCTATATGATAGGATAATAATTGCAAGGGAACCACCGAAACAAGCGGTACTAATGATTCATCGGTTTCTGGAATTTCTATCGTATAATCGGCTGCCTTTTTAACCTCTTTATCACCTTCGTTTACTACGGCAATTATTTTGCCTTTACGGGCTTTTATTTCCTGTATAGTGCTAACTACTTTTTCGTAATTAGGGCCTTTAGTAGCAATTACAACTACAGGCATTTCCTCATCTATCAAAGCAATTGGACCATGTTTCATTTCCGCTGCAGGATACCCTTCGGCATGTATGTATGATATTTCTTTCAGTTTTAAAGCACCTTCTAAAGCTACCGGAAAAGAATAGCCTCTGCCTAAGTATAAGAAATTGCGGGCATCTTTATAAATATCAGCAATGTGTTTTATTTTATCGTCAAGTTTAAGAACACGTTCAACTTTTTCAGGGATAGTGTCTAGCTCATACAACAATTGTCTGTAACGACTTTCAACAATAGTGCCTTTTTTGTATGCAATATGTAAAGCCATTAAAGTAAGTACGGTTACCTGCGCCGTAAATGCTTTGGTAGACGCTACACCAATTTCAGGTCCGGCATGTGTATATGAACCCGCATGTGTAGCACGAGCAATAGAAGAGCCAACTACATTACAAACACCAATAATGGTTGCCCCTTTAGATTTTGCTAACTCAATAGCTGCAAGTGTATCAGCTGTTTCGCCTGATTGAGAAATGGCAATAACAATATCATCTTCATAAATTACCGGGTTACGGTAACGGAATTCACTTGCGTACTCAACTTCTACAGGTATACGGGCATATTCTTCAAATAAATATTCGGCTACTAAACCTGCGTGCCATGATGTGCCGCAAGCAATAATAATAATACGCTTTGCTTTTAAAAATTTTGGCTCATAATCAACAATGCCGCCTAACTGAACAATGGCTTTATCGGCATTTAACCTACCACGCATACTGTCTCTAATAGAACGGGGTTGCTCGTAAATTTCTTTCAGCATAAAATGCTCATAGCCACCTTTTTCAATGGCTTCAAGTTCCATTTCAAGCTCTTGTACGTAAGGCGTAACATCTTTATCTTTTAGATTACGTATTTTTAATTCTTCATTACGTTTAATAATGCCTACTTGTTCATCATCTAAGTATACTACATTTTTGGTATACTCAATAATAGGTGAAGCATCTGATGCAACAAAAAATTCGCCGTCACCAACACCAATAACCAATGGGCTACCTTTTTTTGCAACAATTAATTCGTTAGGGTTGTTTTTATCTAACACCACAATAGCATAAGCTCCAACCACTTGTTTTAATGCGGCAATTACAGCATGCCCTAATTTTAAATTGTCTTTTTCCTTAATTTCTTCTATTAAATGAACAAGCACCTCAGTATCAGTTTGACTTTTAAATGTGTGCCCGCGTTTTAATAAGTTTTCTTTTATAGATGCGTAGTTTTCAATAATGCCATTGTGTAATAAAACAATGTCTCCGCTTTGCGAATAATGCGGATGCGCGTTTACATCATTGGGCTCGCCGTGTGTGGCCCAACGTGTGTGCCCAATGCCTATGTTACCCGATTTATCTTTTCCTTCGGCAAATTTTTCTAAATCCGATACTTTGCCTTTGCATTTATAAACATTTAGTTTTTTATCAGTTGCAATCATGGCAACGCCGGCACTATCATAGCCTCTATATTCTAAACGATGCAAACCTTTAATTAAAATGGGATACGCTTGGCGTTCTCCTATGTATCCTACAATTCCACACATAAAAAATCTAATTTTAGACTACTAAATTAAGCTTTTTTTTAATTGCTTTTTATGAGTTGTTTGTCTACTTTCAGTAGCTTTGTATTAAATTTAACAGTCATGCCTATATATCATAAACTTGGCAGTTTTCCACAAAAACGCCACACCCAATTCAAATCGCCCAAAGGCAATCATTATTACGAGCAGTTGTTTGGTACCGAGGGTTTTCATGGGTTTTCGTCTTTGCTTTATCATACACATCGCCCTACCCAGGTTAAAGAAATTTTAAAGAGTTATGATGCTACGCCTAAAGCGGCAGTAGATAAAAATATTAAAGCCATGCTACTAAAGGGTTTTGAAATTAAACCCGAAAACGATTTTTTAGATAGCCGCAAAGTATTGCTTTTTAATAGTGATGTTTGGTTTGGCTTAGCGGCACCTAAAAAAAGCTTACGCACGTATTTTTATAAAAATGCCGATGCCGACGAAATGCTTTTTATACACAAAGGCAAAGGCACTTTGCGCACTTTTATGGGGAACATTCCCTTTGAATATGGAGACTATTTAATTATTCCGCGTGGAATGATTTACCAAATTGATTTTGAAACCGAAGATAACCGCTTGCTTTTTTTAGAGAGTTTTCATCCAATATATACACCTAAACGCTATAAAAATTCGGCTGGACAAATGCTTGAACATTCACCTTTTTGCGAACGCGATTATAAAATGCCACAAGATTTAGAAACGCATGATGAAAAAGGGGATTTCTTAATCAAGATAAAAAAGGAGGGCATGATACACGAAGTTGTTTATGCTACACACCCTTTTGATGTGGTTGGTTGGGATGGCTATAATTTTCCTTGGGCATTTTCAATACACAATTTTGAGCCTATAACCGGGCGTGTACACCAACCACCTCCGGTGCACCAAACTTTTGAAACACCTGCATATGTGGTTTGTTCATTCTGTCCACGTTTGTATGATTATCATCCGCTTTCTATCCCTGCGCCATACAACCATAGCAATATAGATAGCGATGAGGTTTTGTATTATGTTGATGGCGATTTTATGAGTCGTAATAACATTAAACAAGGTGATATAACATTGCACCCAAAAGGCATTCCTCACGGACCGGCACCAGGGGCAATGGAGCGCAGCATAGGGCAAAAAGAAACCCAAGAACTTGCCGTAATGGTTGATACATTTAGACCCCTAAAAGTTAGTGATGCGGCCATGCAAATTGATGATGGCAAGTATTATAAAAGCTGGGTAGAATAATTTGCTGCTAACTTTTATCTGTTGATAATTGTAGTTTTTCTTTTGGATTGAATTTTATTTTTTCTTAACTTTAACTAACAAGTTAAAGCAGATTAGAGATGGAAGTAAAATTAATTGTAATCCCACTATCAGTTTTAGTATTTATGATTTATATCATATACAAAATGGTAAGCAGTGGAAGAGTGCATAGAAAAGGCGCAAAAAAACTTCGAAAAAAATTACTGCCTATGTTTTATGGCAAAACAAGCATTTTTGCTAAAATGAAAGAAAACACTAACGTATAAAAAAAGCCGTTTCATTTGAAACGGCTTTTTACTTTTTATAAAATTAGTTTACTCAGCTAAAACAACTACTTTGTTTTTAAGTACTTCAATTACTCCACCTTTTATGTCAAAGTTTTTTGTTTCAGAAGCAGTAATTACTTTTACTTTTCCTTTTTTCAAAGAGGCAATCATAGGTGCGTGATTGTTTAATACACCTAAAGAGCCTTCAGAACCTGGAACAGTAAGCGATTTAGCTTCGCCTTCAAATAATTTTTTATCGGGAGTGATGATTTCTAAATGCATTTTATTTTGTTTCAGCCATTAATTTTTTACCTTTTTCAATAGCATCTTCAATAGTACCTACTAAGTTAAAGGCAGCTTCAGGATACTCATCAACTTTACCATCCATAATCATGTTAAAGCCTTTAATAGTATCTTCAATTGGCACTAAAACTCCTTTTAAACCAGTAAATTGTTCTGCTACGTGGAAAGGTTGAGATAAGAAACGTTGTACACGACGAGCGCGGTGTACCACTAATTTATCTTCTTCGCTTAACTCGTCCATTCCAAGAATGGCAATGATATCTTGTAACTCTTTATAACGTTGTAAAATGTTTTTTACACGTTGAGCACAGCTGTAATGCGCTTCGCCAATAATTTTAGCATCAAGAATACGAGAAGTAGAATCTAAAGGATCTACCGCAGGATAAATTCCTAACTCCGATATTTTACGATTTAATACAGTTGTAGCATCTAAGTGGGCAAATGTTGTTGCCGGAGCCGGATCGGTTAAGTCATCAGCAGGCACGTAAACCGCTTGAACTGATGTAATTGAACCACGTTTTGTAGATGTAATGCGTTCTTGCATTAAACCCATCTCGGTAGATAGTGTTGGTTGGTAACCCACTGCGCTTGGCATACGACCTAATAGTGCAGACACCTCAGCACCCGCTTGTGTAAAGCGGAAAATGTTATCTACGAAAAATAAAATATCTTTTCCTTGTCCGGTACCATCTCCATCGCGGAAATATTCAGCCATTGTTAAACCTGATAAAGCCACACGAGCACGTGCTCCAGGAGGCTCATTCATTTGTCCGAAAACAAGTGTTGCTTTTGATTCTTCTAAGGCTTTAGTATCTACTTTAGATAAATCCCATCCACCTTTTTCCATCGAGTGTTTAAACTCATCACCATATTTAATAACGTCAGATTCGATAAACTCACGTAATAAATCATTTCCTTCACGCGTACGCTCACCAACACCGGCAAATACAGATAAACCTGCATAAGCTTTAGCAATGTTGTTTACCAACTCCATAATAAGTACCGTTTTACCCACACCTGCACCACCAAACAACCCAATTTTACCACCTTTTGCGTATGGCTCAATTAAGTCAATTACCTTAATACCGGTAAATAACACCTCCGTAGCTGTAGAAAGCTCTTCGTATTTAGGAGCAGAACGGTGTATGCTGTTTCCACCATCTTTAGATACCGTGTTGATTCCATCAATGGCTTCACCAACTACGTTAAATAAACGTCCTTTTACTTTATCACCTATTGGCATGGTTATACCAACACCTGTAGAAGCAACTTCCATGCCGCGGCAAAGGCCATCGGTACTATCCATTGCAATGGTGCGCACGGTGTCTTCACCAATATGTTGTTGAACTTCAAGAATAAGTTTTTGTCCATTTCCACGAACAATTTCAAGAGCATCTAGAATATTAGGTAGTTTTCCTCCTTCTAAATCAAAGCGTACATCCACTACAGGACCGATTACTTGGGCAATTTTACCAGATTGTTTTGACATGATAAAAACAGGTTTTTTAAATTTGGGTGCAAAGATAATATATGTTACGTGACTGAAAAATATAATTATTTTTTTTGCGGTATAAAAAAACCGTTATATTTGCGCCCTCGTTCTAAAAATGGGAGCTTAGCTCAGCTGGTTCAGAGCACCTGCCTTACAAGCAGGGGGTCACTGGTTCGAACCCAGTAGTTCCCACATCAACAAATACAAGCCTTTCAAGAAATTGAGAGGCTTTTTTGTTTCTGTGGGTGTAAACATAGTGTAAACATCGGATGAACGAATTTTTATTAGTCGGAGCAGTAACAACTAATAATTAGTACAGACATAAAAAAAGCTTTCGAGTATATCGAAAGCCTTTTTATTTTATTCGGGTACAACATAGGTACAACACATTTATCTTTATTTATTAAGTAGGATTTAACTGCTTTGTTGTCTTATCATTTTCTTTCTCTTTAAATTTCATTAATAGAGTTAGCAGCACTAAAAGAAGAAGCGCGGTAAAAATGATTGTTATTAAATAGGACTTGCCATTTACTTGTTGCTGAAATGGAAACTGTGTTTGTTGTATCATGGTTTGTTTATTTTAAATGAGTTTATAAGTATCGTGTAAACATCGGTTAATTCATTAATTTTTAGCTCGACTGTTTTGCCCTCGCTGTTTATGTAATTTACTACTTCGTCTTTGTGTGCATTATATAAATCATAAAGAAGATTGTTTTCATAAAAAGCTAATCGTTGTTTTAGTTGCTCGATGGTTTTTTGATACTGTAATATTTCATCATTAGTTGTTATGCTTTCAGTTTTATTTACTGCCTGCCGATTAAGGACTATACTTTCTGTATATTCACTAAGCGATATATCGAGTTGTTTAGCTTCTTTTAAAAGAGCTGTTTTTAATTCAGGATGGCATTTAAAACCGACTGTAACCTTGTTTGGGTTTTGACTGGTATGCTCGCTTACTGTTTCTGTGTTGTTTTCTGTTTCCATTTTTTAGCTGTTTTATGTGTTTGTGTTATTTTTATAAAATCTTGTTTTGTACCTACTACACTTACTACTTACTACAAAAATTGCTGCAAGCCCTATATAGTATGTGTAGTAACTTGTAGTAGGTTCTTTTTTTAATAGTTACTACACTTACTACATTAGTATTTACAGGGCTTTCAGTCATTTGTAGTAAGTGTAGTAGGATAAAAACGTAAAAAATATACTTTGGCAGGTATTTTGTTATTTCCCACTCTTTCTGATGTTTGTTTATAGCCTGCCATCTTTAATGCCTTACCCATACTTGTTACATTCAGGTTCATAGAGGTTAGATTAGTTTCTCTTAAACGGTTTATAATGCCTGTAGCGTTCATAGCTTCGGCTAAAGGTTGTCCCTTTGCTGATGGCTCAAAATAAGCTGTTAGATATTCTAATTCGGGACTTCTTAACTGATGCTTTGAATTGGCATTTTCGTTTTCTTCAATTTCTTTGGCGGTTAACTCATATTTAAAACCTGAATTAAAAAGAAACAAGGCTTGCGCCCAAATCAAATCTATATTTAAGTCCTTTTTATAATCCCAATTGATTCTTAAAACCTCAAAACAAAGCCATCTAACCGAACCCGTTTCATCATTTAAAAATTCATCTTTGTTTGTAGAGCCAAAAAAACTTGCTCTGCGTTTATGTACGGTCGCTTTTCTATCATAAGGTAATCGCACTTTTACATAGTCCCTGCTTAACATACTCTTTAATCCGTTTAAATCCATCTTGCTTAATGCCGCCAACTCATCTAAATTGATAATGAAGTTTTGGCAAAGGCTCGTTAAATTGTCTTTATTATCTGCACTTAAATTTTCGGTATAGTAGGGTTTTAAAATATCGGGACAAAGCCATCTGCAAAGACTTGTTTTACCGCTGCTTTGCCCGCCCATTAATATAAAGGCGTGTTTATTAAAAGCAACTCCAAAACCACAAGCGATACAGCGCACTAACATTTTTTTTAATTGCGTGTTAAACCTATTTTGGTCTTTGGCTGTAATGTAGCTACATAGCTTGGCGATATGGTCGGTTGTTTCATCCCACTTAGGTAAGTTAGTAAAGTAGTCTTTAAAAGGATTAAAAACGGGTAGTCTGCCGGAACGAAGTAAAGCGGCTAAATCGGATTGCGAGATACTTATATTGTTTCTGCGCAAATCAATGTAAATTTTATTTTCATTTATTGGTTCGTAGTTATTATTGTTTTCATTTTTGCATTCTATATCTACGGCAATTTCATTATACCGTAAATCATACTGCTGTTTTAAATATTCTTCTACGATATAAATTTTAGAGGTTTCATTTACAGGCTGTTCAATTGCATGGTTATTGTTTACAGCAGGTAAACCCAAGTTTACGCTTTGTTTTACGTTTAACTTTACGCTTTGATTTACACTTTGTTTGTTTTTTAAACTTGTTGAACCTGTTAAACCCGCTTCTTTAGCTAAATGAAAAAATGTTTTAATCGTTACGCCTTCACCGGAACTGGTTAAACAATTATCATATTGTTTATCACAAGTATTGCTTTCGTATTTTACATTAAGCCTGCTTACTCTATGAAAATACGCCCGACCTGCTTCGCCAAATTGCCCAGCAAAGGCAAAACCAATCTTTAACCAGTTATCATAATTGGCTGTAATGTCGGTTTGTGTGGTTTCGATTTGGTTTATCACCTGTTCAACATTATTTTTTATTACATCAAATACCATAGCGTTTTCATTTATATAAAGGTTTTCATCATAACTCAGATACATTAAACGCCCTACATCTTTACATTTTGCATCCATAGTTGCACCGTATTTTACGGTATAGTATTTTGCAAGGGCTTCAAAACTTTCTAAGTGAAACTCAGGAACTATTTTTACGATTGCTTTTAATCCCGTTCCCGATGGACTTATAAAACAGGCATAGGTATAAATGTCCCCATAGATTTTTTCTTTTAAATCTTCCATATTTAAAACGGAATCAAAATCAATTTGTATTAAACCGCTATGTTCTTTTAAACCTTTTGCAGCATGTCCGTTTTTAAAGATGCCCGATACTGTTATGCAGGGTAATTGCTTTTTTAAAAGCTCCTTTTCAGGCTTAGCGCGGGTATACCGTAGTTTCTCAATCTTTAATTTTAAAGATTCGCCTTTAATCTGATTTAAAACGTCCAACATCGGCAGGTTTACCGAAGTTTTATCCATAACGGATTTAAAAAGGGAAACCAAATGTTTTTTAATTTTTAAATCACCCGAATTGTCGGGTAAACCTGTGTTTTTGCTAAGGTTCATCATGGTTTACCTCCTTCTATCTCTTTTTTAATTTCCGCAACAGACTTACGTTTACCTTCGTTAATCCAGTTTTCCAACTCGGATTTTTTGAAATAAAGTTTTTTACCCCTTTTTAAAAAAGGGATTTCATTTTTAGAAGTTAAACCGTAAATGGTTTGATTAGCCAAGTTTAAATATTTGGCGGCTTCTTTTAAATTTAAAAACTCGGTCTTGGTCGTTTCCGGTTTATCGGATTGCTCATTTAAGGCTTTGCGGACGGAGTTTTGAATTAGGTTTTCTAATTCGTCTTGGGTGGTTACTATTACTTTTGTCATGTGGCTTGTTTTATATTCAGCCACAAAAAAACGTAGGAAAAAAGGGGTTTAAATCAAACTTGGATACAACTTGTATTAGTTTTTTCTATTCTTATTTAGGTAATCTTGGTATGCTGTTTTCATCTTATCAAAAACGGAGGTCTGGTCATAATCTGCATTTTGGTCGTTCTTGCTTTTAGAAAAGTTTGATTGCCAACTTTTACTAAGTTCAACACCAAAAGCAGTAGCCGCCTGCTCAACAATTTTTGTTATTTCCCCTTCGCCGTTATTTATCAGTTTAGCTCCATGTAAGGCATAAATAATCTTTACAAAATCATTTTTGTTGGTGCTGTTTGTCCATTTTATAGGAGAGAGGCTGTTGCTTTTTTCTTTTTGGACGTTCTTAATTTCTTCGTTTTGTGTGTCGCTCAATTTTTCCATAATGTATTTATTGGTAATTACATCCGTTTTACCATTGACTAAAAACTCCTTATATTTTATCAGTATGAGTTCTAAAAATTCTTTGTACTCGTTTTTATTTTTATTAAAATTTTCCTCTAACTGATATTCAAGAAAGTTTTTTATTTCCATTTCATCGGTTAGAGAAAGCTTTAGTGCAAAAAACTTAACAAAACTATCGTCGTCTTTAGGTACAATACAATTTTCATTATAACTAACAATGCTTGGGTAATCACTATCTGTTTCGTAGAACCTTAAAAAGAAATCAGGTATAGGAAAATTATTTTCATTTTCCGCTTCTTTCTGAGCCCTAGGATACCTTATATCCCGATAATTAATAATATAATTTTCGTTTTCTCCTTTACGGTAATGCGCCGTAACAATATCGTTTTCCATCAAAAGGTTATGTATAGTCATTTCAAGTTCTTGTATGAAATTTCTATCATATCTTTTCCATTCATATTTTAAGTTCTGAAAAATATCTCCGGTGTTTATAGTATACATGCTGTTTGAATTTGTATTTTGATTTAGCATCAAAGCTAATTTTTCTTTCTGCTCGCTTGTTTTTTTTAAGTAGGACTGGTAGTACGGCGATAAATCCTCTAAAAACCGGGATTCCATTTTTTCGATAGTGTTTAATAACGAATCATTTATAATGATAGCCATCTTTATTTCTTTTTTCTGAATAAAAAACTCAACCATTATGTAGTTTATTTTAAAAGTTAACTTAGAAAACTCAACTACTAGAGCATAACGTTCTGAATCACTCTCAATGTTAATAGTCTGCGCCCTTTGCATAATTTTAGATTGAGGCATCTTTAAAACATCTACCTCTATGGAATCATTCATTTCCGTAAACAAATCCAAACCCTCTACAAACACTTCCTTAAAAGAGGCCTGTAATAGCGCAAGTATTTTGTTTAAAACATCCTTTTCATTATCTAATAATGATGAATACAGGAAGTTTTCATAATCCGCTTGAAATTCTAAGTCGTTTTTTATTTTATTTTTTATTAAACTCATTCCAATTAGTTTGGTATGTATTATAATTAAGGTATAATATTATGATGAAAATAGTAAATCGAAAAATTGTTTTTGCAATTAAATAATAATCAAGAACAATCTCTATTATATACAAAAGCAATACTAGACAAGAAAACGTTCTTTATTAGAAATGGAATACAGCCTTTAACACTAAAGCCCCATTTATATAACAAATTTCTATTATATTTGAAAACAAATTGAAACTAAAAGCCTTGGAATAGGCATCTAAATGGTGCAATTTAATTTACAATCCTATCAGTTTGTTAAACTATAATGAAAAAAACTTTTCCTTCGTTTCTATTTGTTATACTCCTTATAATTATTTCTTTTTTTTATAAATATCAAGAAATAGTCTTTAAAAAACCTCAATCTATCCATAAATGGAGGCAATCAGATTGCGCTTCAATCGCCTTAAATTATTATCAGGATGGGATGCACTTTTTTCATCCTGAAACAAATAACCTTACTTCTGATGGCGGCACTACTGGAAAATGCTGCACAAGTGAGATTCCTATTTTATATTATTCAGTAGCTTGTTTATATAAAATATTTGGGCATCATGATTATATATACAGGATTTTTAATACACTCATATTTTTTACCGGACTGTTTTTTCTATACAGGCTTTTACAGTATGTTTTGAAAGATACCTTTTGGGCAATTTCTATCACACTTTTATTTTTTACATCGCCTGTACTCGTTTTTTATGGAAATAATTTTCTTACAAATTCATCTGCCCTAGCCTTTTCAATAATAGCTTGGTATTTTTTTATTAGATTTCTTTTTGAAAGTATCCCAAAGTGGTTTTACATATCTATAGTTTGTTTTTTTCTTGCGGCAGCATTTAAAGTAACAGCATTGTTTAGTCTTATAGCTATAACCTGTATATGCTTGTTAGAATTGTTTAATCTCAATGAATTTAAAGAAAATACAAAATTATTTAAACAACCTGTTCGTTTTATTACCCCCATTCTATTAATATTTATTGTAATTGGGCTCTGGTTAAAATACGCAAATTATTATAACCACAAACACGACTGTTCTTATTTTTCAACTACTATATTTCCAATTTGGGATTTAACTAAAGAAGAAATAAAAGAAATCGCAACGCATATTAAAGATGCGTGGTTAGACCAATATTTTCATAAATCGGTTTTATTATTTATAATATGCAGTTTTATATTCGTTATTTTCTCTTTTAAAAAGAACAATAAATTTCTGCTTTTTGGCATACTTTTTATTTTTATTGAAGCCATTGTATACATCCTTTTTCAATTTTGGACATTTTCAGACCATGATTATTACACCATTGAAATGTACATTTTACCTGTGCTTATTATTATTAGCGCATTTGACGTATTAAAAAGACACTATTTCAAATTTTTTAATTCCCTTATTTCTAAAATAGTTTTCTTGTTTTTTTTACTTTTTAATATTTATTATGCACAAGCAAAAATGAACGAGCGATATAATAGTTGGATGAATGATTATCCACAGAACAAAGACTTATATTCTATTACACCTTATTTAAGACAAATAGGTTTAACTCCCAACGATACAATTATATCTATTCCCGATGGCAGTCACGCTTCTTTATATTTAATGAACCAAAAAGGGTGGACGGAATATATAGATGCTCATTTTAACAAAGGTACTCCAACACCTTATAATCACGATAGTATAGGCATTCAAGCTTCAATAAATAAAGGAGCAAAATATTTAGTTATAAATGGCATTGGGGAGTTATATAAAAAACCTTATCTACAATATTATTGCAAAAATTTAATCGGGCGTTATAATAATGTATTGATTTTTCAGCTAAAAACCAATGTGGCTAATTTTAATGCACATCAAAATAAAATAAAAGATAAGTTTACTTGTAACGCAGAATCTGTAACAAAAGATAAGCAATATTTTATTAATGAAGCTGAAAACACCTTGTTTGAATTTGGAGTAACACAAAGTGATGAATATGCGCATTCAGGAAAATATTCTTGCAAGTTAGATGCAGCTAAGCAATATGGAATGACAATTCGGTGTAAAGATTTAAAATATGGGGAAAGTTTTTCTATTTGTGTTTGGAGAAAGGCAGGCAATAAAGCAAAAGGAGGATTAATTGCTTCGGCAAAGGACTACTATAATAATGAATATAAAGTTATTGAAACTGATTCCAACGGATGGGAAAGGATTTGTAAAAAACTTTTTATATCATCTGAATTAGTTAATATGGAATTGACAATATACCTTTATAATCCTGAAAAAGAACCTGTTTATTTTGATGATTTAGAAATTATTAGATACGAAGGGGTAAGTATAAATAACAAAGACGATAGGTAACCAAGTTTTAGGTTGTAGTGAAACTAATAGATGTTTTCCTGATTCTTTTAATTATTTTAAAGATGATAAATATCTAATTGGGTAAAAGATTTTGTAAAATCAACCATTCGCATTTATCATGATAGTAAAACTTACTTGTCTTTTATAATTTTTTGAGTATAAACCTTATCATCGGAAATGATTTTCAGATAATATGTTCCACTGGCAAGATTGATTAGAGGAACAGAAAATTCGTGTTGGATAGGAACAAACTCTAATAATTTTTCGCCTAAAACATTATATAGTTCTACACTTCTAGGGAAATTGGCAAAATTATTTATTTCAACATTTACTACATCGTTAGCCGGATTAGGATAAATCACAAGCGATTGAAAGCTTCTTAAATAGGCATATTCGTCCATTACTTTATTATTTGTAGATAGAATATGATAATCAGGATCAAAATTAATACTATCTGCTCTAAAATTTAAATTCACATTAAAAACCTGCCCTGATGATGTGTTGTTAAAAATAATAATAGTATCCTTTCCTTGTCCTTTAAACTCTATAGGTACAGGCATTTCGAAAAAAGGAACCGAGTTGTCAGATGTAGTTTGATTGATGGTTAATTTTAATTGGTTATTTGTATCTTGATTGTATAAAACTAAATAAGATGGGTAACCTTGGCCATTATACCATTCTTGAAAAAATTTGGTAAGTGCCAGGCCGGATACATTTTCTAAATGTTGTTGTAACATACTTGTTTTAGCAAACGAGAATGCAAGCGAAGGGTCGTTTAAATAATTTCTAAGGCCTTGAAAAAACAAACTATCGCCAAGCATACAATGTAACATATGTAATAAATAAGCTCCTTTGTTATAAGTAAGTCTATTATCAAATACTCGGGCTACACTTGTTGTATCATCTATATATACAGACCCATTTGGTATAGATGTTATATTGCTGCTAGTTGAAATTCTCCAATAAGTATAATATGTTTGTCCATATAGCTGACTTAAACTAAGAGCTGTGCAATAAACTGCAAAACCTTCGTTTAGCCATATATCACGCCATGTGCCACAGGTAATTCTGTCACCAAACCACTGATGGGCTAACTCATGTGCCAACAATTCAATAGAAAAACCACCTACAAAACTCATGGTTTGATGTTCCATGCCGCCACCCCAGCCAAATTCGGCGTGACCATATTTTTCATCAGCAAAAGAGTAGGGGATAAACAAGCTATCATAATAATGAATTACTTTAACTAATTGCTTATCTGAAGTTCTTGAATCAGCAGTATCTTCAGGATATACATAATACAATACAGGCATTTTTCCGCTTCTCAATTGAGCTGTATCAGTATAAGATGTGTAATTAGTTACGGCTTGTGCAATTAAATAGGTTGCAATAGGATGCCTATGCTTCCAATGATAAGTAAAGTTCACGCCTTGAGGAATGATTTCTTTTAATAAACCGTTACTGGCAGCCTTATTACCCGGTGGAATTGTAATATAGGTATCAATTGAATCTGCTTTATCTGTTAGTGTCATTTTGCATGGCCACCAATCTCTTGCCCCATATGGCTCTGATAAAGTCCATATAACCGGGTCATGATTTGGGCCATGTGTTTTTTGCATAAATGAACCGAAACCTGATGATGATGGAATGCCATGATAAAAAACCGTAATGGAATCTAGTACATTAATGGTACTAGGAAAATATATTTGAAGTACATCACCGGTTAGTTGAGCAAAAACAATTTTTGAGTTATGATACAAAACACTATCAATGGTTAAAGAGATAGAGGCATCCATTTGTAAACTATCTATAGGCGATTGAGGCATAAAATAAGTAGTAATGTTACCTGAAATAAAGTTTATGGCCGGGTTTGTATTCCAATAGCACCGATAGTATTTTACATCGTAATTATCACTTATAGCACAACTGGAAGCATTTTGAGAGGATGAAAAAGTTTTTTTTTCATTTTCAAAAAGAGATGGAAAAGACGATTGAGCCCAAAAATAATGAGCAAATGAAATAAGGAGAGTAAAAAATAGTTTTCTCATATTTATTCCAATAAAGGTAGTAAATATTGAGAAAACTTATGGAGAGAAAACCGGATTTAACTTTTATAGGGTTTTTGAAAAGAATTACGATTTTCTAAAAGTTAAGAATATTTAGGCACTTTCTGATTTTAAGATTATTTACACTCCCAAATAGATAAGAAACAAAATATTTACTCAGTTAAAATCATTTTTTTAGTATCAATCTCTTGCCCGTCAATTAACAAAGTATAATAATACATACCGGGCACTAATTGGCTGGCATTTATAGTAGTGTTAACAGTTCCTTTCTCGTTAATACTAAATGTTTTCTTTAAACTACCATTCATATCAAAAACCAAAAGGCTTGCCGTTTTACTTGCATCGGGTACAAAACATTTTACAATAGTAGTTTGACTAAAAGGGTTAGGTGTGTTTTGGTATAAAATTGCACCATTTGTACTTGCAACCTGTTGGTTTATACCTATTGTCTGTTCAATACTTCCTGTGTTACGGTTACCTGAACGACTGTTACAGCAAGCAGCAAGAGCTTGTTTTAAACTATCAAGTTGTTTTTGTTGTTCTTTTACAGCTTCAATAACCAATGCTACTAAATTACCATAAGCTATACCTTTTAATCCTTTATCATTTGTTGCAACAGCTTCCGGTATTATTTTTTCCGCATCTTGTGCTATTAAGCCAATTTCTTTTTTAGGGACATCCATCCCAGTTCTTGAAGTTTTAAAATTATAAGTTACTCCTTGAAGAAGTTTTATTTTAGCTAATGCCCCTCTCAAAGTATCAATATTTTCTTTTAAACTTTTATCACTACTGCTATAAGAGCCATTACACCAAACATTACCATTACCCCAAACAATAAATTCATCTGTGCCACTTAATTGTACCACCAATGCTTTAGTTAAGCCTCTATTCGTATTATTTATCTGATGATAATTATAATCAGTGCTGAAATTAGTAGTCGAATAAATTGCCTGATTTCCTGATGGCGCAGCAATATCTAACTTAACATTTCCAGGATCGGTTGTTAAACCTAATAATAAAGCGTTAGAAGTTAAACGCATGCCCTCACTACCATTTATACTAAAGCCAATGATTGCTGATGTAGGGTGAAACAACCCAGTTTGGTCATTTCCGTACCAAGTAAAATCGGGCGTAGTAGCTGTAGAATATGCATTTAATCCTCTAATCATTCCAGCTGAAGTAATAGAACTTTGGGTTGCCGAGAATACAGAGTTGCCAGCAACTTGTAATTCAAATGGCCAAGGTAGCGCAGATGTTCCACCAATTGAAACGTTACCATTTTGAAACACCTTTAATTGCGCAAAAGATGTAAAGGATGTAAAAATTAAAGCTAATAATAAGCCTTTTGTAATTCTTGTGTTCATGTCAAATAAATTAGTTGCTTTCATTTTTATATTGTTTTTAAGTTTTTTAATTGCAAGCAGTTGGTAGTAATGCTAATGTGGCACCTGATGGTACCGTAAAATCGCCCAAAACTGTTATGCTGTTTACCGCTCTAAATATTTTTGTATCCGTACTTCCTAACGAAATTGAACTTGAACCTGTACCAATTGTAATATTTGATTTTACAGCGGGAGGGCCGGGAGAAGTTGGTGTAACAATATTAAAATAATTAGTAAAATCAGTGCTGTTACTAATTGTAGTGTTTGTACTGCAATCTAAATTCAATTTATAATATCTCAAATAATCTAAACTCATAGATGAATTTGCAGATGAAGAAAAAGGAAAGCCAGAATAAAAATTAACACTACTAGATAATTGAAGATCTATTACTAAAAACATTGATACCATACTAATTGCACTATTATAAAGTTCACTAACCGACATATCATCAAAGTAAAAAACAACTTTGCCCGCATTCCATTCTACGGCATATTTATGATAGTTTGTTGTGCTAGTTTGATTATTATAACACAAAATATTAGTGTGTTGGTAAAGCATCCAATTAGAAGGAAGTAGTACATTAGTAGTACAGTGACCATTAGGATAGGCGGCTCCATTACAACCTCCAGTCCATATATTAACCCCAGTTCCTGTAGACTTTGCATCACTGTAATAATTACAGCATTGATCCATCATATCTATTTCATTATGGTAAGTGTCGCAATGATCACTATTAGGATTATTACAGGTACCACTATCATATGTATCATAAGAAGTCCAAAATGCCGGCCAAAATTTATCGGCATGGGCAACTCCACTACCGTCAACAAAACCTGGCAATTGTGCATACATTTCTAAATAACCATAAGAGTAACTTGTTGATTGGGATTGCACTCCTCCGGTATTATATTGATTAACACCAGTACAGTTTTGGGGGCAGTTACACGTAGGGCAAATATTGCCGTCTACTTTAAAATTCAAATACCCACCTGATTCGGTAGTATAAGAAGGGTTCATGCCCGTGGCTTGACCCCATGAACAGTAGGGATCTGTGGTGCAATCAAAAACGTGCCATTTTGTTGTGTTTACAGAAGAACCACTAAATTCATCACTTAAATCTGTAGTGCTATGTGTACCATCTTGCAATATCCATGTCGGGTCAGTAGCAGGAGTTTGCCCATACGAATAGAAAAAACTAACAAAACAAAATAGCCCCAATAAAAGAAATTTATTTTTCGCCTTATGCATATTTAAAATTATTATGGTTTATATGAATTTCAGGGCAATACTAAATTATTTTATTCATATGTGCGAAATCAATTTTTTGAAAAATCTTACATTATGTAAGATTTTGTTATTTTTTGTATTTATAACTTAAATCAAATTGTAGATATAGCAATACATACGGTTATTTATGTCAAAATATTTTTGATTAAAAAAGTTATCAACATGTAAGATTTAAAAGCCTTATTCGGTTTAACGATTACGACAAATTTTTAAAAATGAGAAATAACCTTGCGGAATTTTGTGGACAGTAAGAAAAAGTAGTTATATAATTATGAATAAAAAACCGGATAATTTTTGACATCGAAATTTATCTGCATCCATCAACCACCAGTTTAAAAAATTATAGTAGGCCAACAGCAGTAGTCAATTCCGAATTTTCAAAACTATCTAAATAAACTTGTGTAATTTCTTCAGTTTCGTGGCCTAATAAATCTTTAATCTTAGAAGTGGAAATCCCTTCACGTTTTAGAATAGTTGCTGCACTATGCCTCGCCACATAAGTAGTGAGTGCTTCGGAAATTTTACACTTTTCGGCAATCGTTTTTAAATCTTTATTTACTTTTTGTAGCACTTTATGTAATCGATTTGCTTTCTGTTGAGCCGTTACATGAGCACTTTCCGAATAAATAGGGAAAATGTATTTGTCAGTTTGTACTTTGATATAGTAATTTAATATCTCTTTCGCTTTGGGATGCAAAGGTGTGTTATAAAGTTTATGGGTTTTGGTTCGGGTATATTGTAATTGGTCTTTAGCAATATTTTCTTTTGTGAGATTTGCCATATCTACAAAATTTGTTCCCATACTATAGTAGCTAAATAAAAATATATTTTTTGCGTGCCAAATCGCACTATTAACAGGTAGTTTTAATTTTTCAATTGCTGATATTTGTTTCCTGTTCAACGCTCGTTTTTGAGTAGCGGTATTAAGTTTGCTAATCTTATAAGTTTTGAAAGGGTAAATGGTCTGTTCTATTATTTCTTCTTTTATTGCCCGGTTAAACAAGGCTCTAAAGGTTCGCATATATGCAGAAATGCTACTTTCTTTCCAACCTTTTTCCCGCCAACTACTCTCTAATTTTTTAAGAAAAGCATAATCAACTTCAAAAAAAGCTAATTCTTTATTTCCGGTATAAGTATTTATTACATTTTTGCAAGTTTGGTAAATTTCAGCATTGCCTATCTTATTATTTTTTTTAAGCCCCTTTATTACTTCTTCAAAATATCCATTTACAGAATTAGAAGCTTTTTTTCGTTTAACTTTTTTTACAACTGTTTCGGCCGAATAATTATCTGTTTGCAATTCTAATGCTAATACTTGTTTAGAAAGTGTAGCCATTTTCATACTTATAACCGCTTCAAGTTCTTTTCTTAAAGGATGTTTCTTTGAGGGCTTATTTTCTGAAAAATCCCATTCATCTTTTTTGGCAGAATAACCGATACTAATTTTTCGTACCTTTCTATCTTTAATTATTTGTAAGATTATTGGGTGCTGTCCGTTCTTTAAAGTTTTGTGGATATATAAAGTAGCTTTTACTGATGCGGAATTTTTCATATACAATTGTAATCTTGGTGTAAATGGGGTGTAAACAAATATAAGAAAAAACGATAGATAAGGGTTGATATAAATAAATACATTTTAATTAACTAATTGATTAGTAATAATTTGAATATAAAAATAAACATCAATAAGAATAGGGGCTACTTCTTACAAGCAGGGGGTCACTGGTTCGAACCCAGTAGTTCCCACGAGTAAAATTAAGCCTTTCAGCAATGGAAGGCTTTTTTATTATATTTGCTTTTAGCCAAATAATTATAGCAAATGTTAACTGCTTTTTTCTCAAAAAATAAACTCTTTATTTTATATGGTGGTTTGTTAGCCCTATTGTTATTCCTTTTAAAATGGTTAGAGTATCGTTTTGTAGTTGTTAACCATGCTTTTGAAATTTATATTGGGGCCATAGCTATAATTTTTATGGCACTGGGAATTTGGCTTGCCTTGAAACTAACCAAGCCAAAAGTTAAAACAGTAATAATAGAGAAAGAGGTGTTTGTAAATGCCAACCCTGATTTTGTTTTTAATGAAAACGAATGCAATAAACTTGGCATTAGTAAACGCGAGCTGGAAGTTTTACAACTAATGTCGGATGGTTTAAGTAATGGAGAGATTGCTGAAAAACTATTTGTATCACTTAACACTATTAAAAGCCATTCTTCTAATCTTTTCGAAAAACTAGATGTTAAAAGAAGAACTCAGGCTGTTGAAAAAGCTAAACGATTGAATATCATATCATAAAACAAACTCATGCTTTAGTATGAAACTAAAAATGAGGGGTAAAATCACCCCAAAGTATGAAGGAAACGGGTTTTTGTGAATATACTTTTGCGGCATTATTAACCAATTAAAAATTTAAAAAATGAAAAAAAATGTAATTGTTTTCGGAATCATTGCGGGGCTTATTGTATCAACTTTCATGTTTGTAAGCATGTTAATGGTTAGCAAAAACCCTGATTTTTCGCACAGCATGATTTTGGGTTATGCCTCTATGCTTATTGCTTTCTCTTTTGTGTTTATAGGCATTAAAAACTTTAGAGATAAGTATAATGATGGGTTGCTCACTTTTGGCAAAGGGTTTAAAATAGGTTTATTTATATCGCTTATAGCCTCTACTTTTTATGTTATTACATGGGTTGTAGAATTCAATTTTTTTATCCCCGATTTTATGGATTCGTATGGTGCATATATGGTAAAACAAGTAAAAGAAAGCGGCGCTTCGCAATTAGAAATAGATAAACAAATAGCAGAACTAAAACATTATAAAGAAATGTATAAAAACCCTTTGTTTATGGTACTACTTACTTATATGGAGATTCTTCCGGTAGGTTTACTGGTTACCTTAATTAGTGCTTTAATATTAAAAAGAAAAGGACAAACGCAGACGGCATAGCTGCTGAAAATAATAAACCCCAAAACAAATAACATGTATTTGCTTTGGGGTTTATTATAAATTTGATTAACGTACAATAATCAATCTTTTATTTACTGCGCCTTTATTACTTACAATATTTACATTATAAATTCCTTCGCTTAAGCCACTTATATCAATTGTTGCGCTGCTATTTATGTTTTGGTTAAGCGCAAGTTCACCATTTATGTTATAAACAGTTACGGTTACTGTTCCTATATCATCTGAATAATCAATATGAAAATTATTTGAGGCAGGATTTGGATAAACAGCAAAAGCATAAGTTAAATTGTTTTGTTTAATGTTTGTGGTGCTGCACCCCATGAAACTATTGAATGCGGCCATGTTTCCATGAAAAACATTCATATCAGTTTGACTGCCCGCTATCCCGGGTACAGTCCCCGTCCAACTGTATTGATTAATAGTCCAGGTAGGAAATACGCCCGTGTTGGTTGGTGTTGTTGTAGGGCTTCCGCTTAGATAATCAATCCAAAGTTTATAAGTGTTTAAAGAGCTGTTTATATATGCAGCATTAGTTGCACTAATATATATAACAGGGGCAATGCCTGTAGCGTTTTGTACAGTAGTCATCCAGTTTTGAATCCATGTGGTTAATGAGTCACTTGTAAAATTGCTTTGTAAATAAGAACCTTCTACATCAAGCGCTGGAGGTAACTCACAATTTGTAATATAAGGTTGCGCCACACTTAAAAAATAATTTGCTTCTGAAATGGCACCCGCACGGGTTGGATTTAAATCGGCTCGTATAAAATGATAGGCTCCCATTTTAACTCCGGCGTTTACACCTGCTACAGCATAATTTAAATATTCGCTATCGGTATAACCTACACCTTCAGTTGCTTTAGCCCAAGCAAATGTATAACCCGCTGCTTTAACCTGAGCCCAATTTATGGTGCTGTTACCACTATAAACATCAACACCAAGTATTGGTGCAGCAGCAGGTGTTCCGCTTGTATCTCTCCAAACTAATGTTGAGTAAGGAGAGCCTGAATTTGTTGTGCAACCCGAAACGGTAGTTAAAAGTTTTACTGTACCGGTAAATGTAGCAGTCCATCTAATATAGGGTGCGGTAGAGCAAGTAGATCTTCCACAATTATTTTGATAACAAAGTGTTGTTCCATTAGCGTTATTAAATAAAGTAAGTTCGGCATCCCATGCCTGACTACCGCCAAAATCACTACAGTATGTCCACTCGTAGGTGTCTCCGTTAGTTACATCAAATAGAGTAAAGTTACCGGCATTCATATAAGAACTAATGGTTGACCACGAGGATGATGTAGTAGAAAATGTAGCGGTAGGATACTGCCCTGTTGAATTAGTGGCCGTGGCAGCACAACCACCCGTACTACATGTTTGTGCGGTGCAATTAAATATTAAAATTATTGCTAAAAGAGTAATTATTTTTTTCATATTTATGATGTAATTGTTAAAGATAGTGGATTTTTTGAAATCATTTAATGTTACCACTTTCATTTCTTTGTGTTGGAGAAATAACTTCAAGCAATTTTAATCCTTTCATTTATTTTAATTTTAGCTTCATGTAATTGGGGTTAAAGGCTATACTTTTATTATTTTAAATTTTTCCCAACTATTAACCATTTCTGATGAGGCAGTAACTTCACCTGTACCATTGACTTCAGAAGATAAAAAGAAGTAATTATAAGCAAGAAAAGCGCATTCGTTGTTTTCATATTGTATAAAAGTAAATGTTTCCCAGCTGAATGGTTTTTCTTTATTAGCATCTATGTTATGATTTAATTCTGTACACCAATATTTCCCATTGGCTGCTTGTATATTTACGCTTTGCTCTAATGCCTGATTGGCATTTAATGTAAATGGAAAATCTATAATATTCTTAATTCTTGTTTCTAAAGCAATGTTTAAAATAATGTCCGGTTTTTCCTTTAACACCAAATCCTCGCGCATTCTATACATCCATTGATCATGAACAATTGTCAATTTAGCAAATTGCTCTTGAAAAAATCGTATCATAAGCACGGTAAACGAATCGCGAATAATTAAACACTTCAGTTTTTTTCCATTATCATTCTCTATTTGTAATTCATACTCATATTCACTGATTAACGGAAGTGTTTTGTATCCTTTTTTAACTCCATCATGCCCGTAAGTTTTATATTTTTCAATAAGTCTAACATATGGCTCAGGATGCTCTTTCTCTACATTAAGCATCGTTGCCATGTTACCATATCTTTGTTCAATTTTAATATCAAGCATATCAAGAGGGATAGGTTTTAACTCTGGAAAATCTTTCGATACCTTGTTCATTATTTCCTGATAACCATAATAAGCTCCCAATTCATTCCAATGGTCATCTGTATGTTGGTATAATTCCCAACCATCTTTTTTATGCTTAAGTAAATTTTTTCTGGTGTCTATTATATTAATTGTAGAGTCGTTATTTAAACTCGCAATTTGGTCATATCTAAACACATCAGATGTTTGGATAATTTGTCTTGGTAAATGTTCAGGATACATTTCCATTTTATTAGGCACTAAAACCAAATAATATTTAATGCCTCTTTTAGCAGCCCATTTATAATTTCGTTAGGTAGTTTTTACTTAATTGAAAAACCTATTTTGAAACTTAAAAAATATTTTAATTATTAAAGCTAAAACAGAGAAATAAGTTTGCAACTGCCGACAAGATTGGTGTGAACGAGAAATTTAAAATAACAGTTGTTAAGTAAAATTAAGGCTTAACTATTTTATGTAAGTCTTTTTCAATTTCTTTATTGGGTTTGCTTTCTATAGGTTGAGAATTGTTACAAATGCCAATTGATAACAATAACTCATGCGTTGTAAGTGAATAAACAAATTTGTAATTTGTATCGGGTATAGCAATTCGGTTGTTTAATTTTTCAGTACCAAAATGGTTATAACAAATAACCAATAAGCTGTCTGATTGACTTAGCTTCCTCGTTGCAGTTTCATAATGTTTCCAAATCCCTCGGTTGTTTTCATGGGTTTGCGGTACAGCATTAAAAAACCGAAAGGTGCTTTCTTCTAAAACACAGTTAAAAGCAAAGTCCTCAGCATTTGCCATATGCCCCTCATCGTAACCTGATTTGGCATAGTCTTTAGGTTTGGCTTCATTCTCAAATCCTAAAGAATTAATAAAACGAAAATGATTTTCTGTTCTGCTACAATTGCCCCCACCTTTATACAACTTATATGAAACAATTACCGGAGCCTTGTAAAAATAACTGTAGTAACTATTGTACGCAGGTGTTTTAATTAAAGTATCAAATTTTATTTGTGATACTAGCTTACAATTAAGTAGTACCAATAATAAAATTAGTTTTTTTATTAAGCTGTTTTTTTTCACTTTAGTTCTTAATGGATATTGAATGTAAATTCGCACAAAAATAGCCGTAATAACCAACAAATGTAAACGCAGTAAAAATACTATATTTGTGGAGCTGTGAGATTAGAAAAACTAATTCATAATGAATTTATGGTAGAATTATCCATTATCATACCCATTTATAACGAGGAGTTGAACATTCCTACTTTAGTTACGCGCCTATGCCCTGTTGTAGAAAAAATCGGTATGAGTTATGAATTGGTTTTTGTAAACGATGGTAGTAGGGATGCTTCTATACAATTAATAAAAGCTTTAGCGCAGGCAGACGATAAAGTAAGATACATTGATTTTAGTAGAAATTTTGGACATCAAATAGCGGTTACTGCGGGTGTTGATTTATGTAAAGGAAATATTATTGCCATTATTGATGCCGATTTACAAGACCCGCCTGAGTTAATTGAAGAAATGATTGGCTTGATTAAGCAAGGCAATGAGGTGGTTTATGCAAAACGTCGCTCGCGAAAAGATAAAAGTTTTGTAAAGAAAACAGCTTATAAAACTTTTTATAGATTACTGGCGCGTATATCAAACGTTGATGTGCCTTTAGATACAGGTGATTTTAGGGTGATGACCCGTAAAGTGGCTGAGGTTTTAAAAAATATGCCTGAGCAACATAAATTTTTACGCGGGCAAATTGCATGGCTTGGGTTTAAGCAAACTTTTGTTGAGTATGATAGGGATGTGCGGGCGGCTGGTGAACCTGGTTATACGTATAAAAAATTATTTCAATTGGCTTTTGATGGCATTACAGGTTTTTCTAATATGCCCTTACGCATAGCTACTATTATGGGCTTTGTAGTGTCAGGCATATCCATGTTGCTAATTATTTATGCGCTCTTATCGTATTTTATTTTTAATAACGATTTACCAAAAGGTTGGGCATCTCTTATGATTGCAATATCTTTTATTGGTGGAGTTCAATTGATTTGTTTAGGCATTATTGGAGAATATATTAGTAAGCTTCAAACAGATATACGTAAGCGTCCGTTATACATTATTAACGAAACCAATTACTAAGCGTGCTGTTACATTTACCTACATTATTTATAACCTTTAGATGGATTGATGCCTTTGATATTTTATTGGTAGCTATCTTACTATATCAGCTATATAATCTCGTAAAAGGTACCCCGGCAGTAAGTGTTTTTTTTGGAATCATTACTATTTACGTAGTATGGATTTTAGTACGTGCCTTAGATATGAAATTGTTTGGCACTATACTGGGCAAGTTTATCGATGTAGGTGTAATTGCTGTTATTGTAGTGTTTCAACAAGAGTTACGGAGGTTTTTATTATTTATTGGCAGCAATGAGTTTTTAGGAAGAAGTAAGTTTTTAGGCAAAATTTTTTACCCGGCTAAACATAGTTTTACAGATGAGTATGCTAAAGTAGATTTTACTCCTTTAATAACTGCTTGTTTTAAAATGAGTGAAAGTAAAACAGGGGCATTAATAGTGCTTGCCAGAAATTCTGATTTGGCTGTTTATATTAATTCGGGAGAGGCGATTGATAGTGGATTAAGCGAACGAATGATTGAAAATATTTTCTTTAAAAACTCTCCTTTACACGATGGTGCTGTTATTATTAAAGGAAGCAGAATTATTGCAGCACGTTGTGTTTTGCCGGTAACAGAAAAAGAACAATTTCCGGCGCATTATGGCATGAGACATAGAGCTGCTGTAGGAATTACTGAAAGTACAGACGCTATAGCTATAAGTGTTTCTGAACAAACAGGTAGCGTTTCTTTATCGGTAAACGGAACTATACGTGCTAATTTAACACCCGAAAAACTAAAGCAGTATTTAGAGCAAGAAATGGGTAAGAACTAAATATTATTGAACACTAATTTGTACGTTATCGCTATTTTTAATAACGTAGTATATATTGGTTAACCACTTTGCAGTATCCTTTTCTGTCATAGGGTCGGTAATATATTCTTCAACCATACAAGTTTGCATTAAACCTTTTTCTTTCATATAAGCATCCATTGCCATATGTGCGTTGCCAATTTTATCATAAGCTCCATAATAAGCAATATGTAAAGCTAAATTAGCCGAAGGCACGTTAAATTTTTCCCAGCCTTTAAGCTGTCCTTCAGGTACAGAAATAACGGCAGCACATTCAGCTTGCTTTTTTTGTTCATCGTACGTATAAAAAATAGAACTTGGAGGCCCCGTGTGTTCTAATTTATTATTCATAGCATCATTAAAAATTTTAGGAAAATTCTCAGCATAAAATGCGCTTAATTTGTCAAACGCTACAATGGCTTTTTTACCAAAGTAAGTTTTATCAGGCCAAATAACTTCTTTTTTTTCGTATTTAGCCCCTATCATTTTATCCATATTCATAAAAAGCATCATGGCTCTCATAAAAAAGCCTACTTCAAACTTCATTCCCCAAGTAACATTAGTTGCATTAGCAT